>Ga0307373_10015995_pt1 | contig 10124 bp, 10 predicted proteins | sample OX2MG_FD_202534 | JGI IMG/M metagenome (GOLD analysis project Ga0307373, IMG submission 202534) | Soil microbial communities from Risofladan, Vaasa, Finland - OX-2 | ecosystem: Environmental > Terrestrial > Soil > Coastal area > Acid sulfate soil | place: Finland: Risofladan, Vaasa | collected...
GTCCCGTTGTTCGCCGAGTTCGACGATGAGCAGATCGCCGAAGTCGGTAAGCTCGTGCAGACCCGGCGCGTGCCCAAGCACCAGATCATCGTCTACGAAGGCGACCCCGGGGACTCGTTCTACGTCCTGCTCAAGGGCTCGGTCGCGGTCTCGCGCATGACGGGAGAGGGGAAAGAGACCATCCTCTCCATCCTCAAGGAAGGCGACTTCTTTGGGGAGATGGCGCTGTTCAACTCCTCGCTGCGCTCGGCCTCGGTCAAGACCCTCACGGACGTTGAAGTCGGCCTGATCACGCGCGCCGATTTCCTCGACCTGCTGGGCAAGAACCCCTCGATCGGCCGGTCGCTCGTGATCGCTTTGGCCGAGCGCCTCCGCGAGGCCAATCAGCTGATCGCCTCCGCCTATCAGGACATCCGCAGCCGCCTTGCCACGCTGCTGCTCAAGCTCTCCGAGAAATTCGGCGAGCAGGTCCCCGAGGGACTGCGCATCACCCAGCGCCTCACCAACCAAGAGATGGCGAGCATGGTGGGCACCACGCGCGAGACGGTGAACCGCACGCTCAACAAGTTCTGGGACGAGGGGCTCATAGACATGCGCACGGCGCACATCGTCATCAAGGACGTGGAGGGACTCGGCAAGCTCGTCCAGTGAGCTCGCCCACACGGTCTAGCGGCTCCCCGACGGGGGCACTCGCGCGTGCATGTCGATCCTCGAGCGGCTCAGCGGCGCGTTGCCGATCGGTTTACAGATCGGGGAGCGCGCCTTTGCCCTCTGCGAGCTGAAGCGCACGCGCGCCGGTGCCGAGGTCAGGCGCGTCGTCTTCGGGGGCTACGGCGAGAAGGCTCCTGGGGCGGCGATCGCGGCCGCGGTGCGCGAGCAGGGGTGGCTGCGGCGCGCGTGCGTCGTGGGCGTGGCGCCGGAATCCTCGACCCTCCAAGCGCTTCACCTCCCTCCGATGCCCGCGCGCGAGCGGCTCGCCGCGGCGCGTTTGGAGGCGGCGCGCAACGCGGCGTACCGCGACGAGCCGCTGGCCGTCGACGTGGTCGCCCACGACGGAGGATGGCTCTTGGCCGCCGCGCCCGACGGCGCGGTGCGCGCCGCCGCCGAAGCGGCGGAAGCAGCGGGACTGCGCGCGCATGCGGTGGACCTGGAGGTGCTGGCCATGGCGCGGGTGCTGGACCTGCGCCCCGGGGACGCGGTGCTCGAGCTTGGCTCCTCGCGCAGCGTGGTGACGATCGCCGCCGACGGCGCGCCGTTCTCACGCATCCTCAGCGTCGGGGTCGCGACGCTGCTCGAGCGGGCGGGCACGGCGTTGGGCATGGGCGGCGAGACGATGGAGCGGCGGGCGCTGGCGCTCGGAGCCGATGGGGTGGGGCCGGAGGCGGTGAGCGCTCTGGCGGCCCCCGTCGCCGAAACCCTGGAGTTCGCGCGCAGCCGCGGCTTTGGAACGGTGAGAAGGTTCGTGCTCGGCGGGGAAGGCGCGGCCCTCGAGGGCTTGGGCTCCGCGCTCGCCGCAGCGCTGCGCATGCCGGTGGAGGCCGCGGCGCCGCGCGTGGAGATCTCGACGGAGCGCTACCCCGCGGACTACGTGCGGGCCACCTCGGCGCAGTGGTTGACGGCTTGCGGCTTGGCCCTCTGGGGCGTGCGGAGTCTCACGGCGTGCGCGTGAACCTGCTGGCTCGGGGCGATGCGGCGGCGCGCGCCGGCGCCTCGCGCCTTGGGGCCGCGTTGACGGGCGCGCTCGTCGCGGCGGCGCTCGCCGCAGCGCTCGCTCATCTGTTGGTGGCGCGTTTGGCGTGGACCCTCGAGGCGCGCGCGGCCGAGCGCCGCGCCCTCGAGATGCAGGCGGCGCCGGCCGTCCGGCTGCGCGCGGAGATCGGGGGACTCGAGCGCCGCGTGCGGGCGGCGGAGCGGTTGCGCGCGGGCGGGCCCCGCATCGAGCACGCGCTGGCGGCGCTGGCCGCGCGCTTGCCGGCGTCGTCGTGGCTGACGATGCTCGAGGTGACCGACGATGGCGCGCTGCGCCTGGCGGGGCGCGCTCCCAGCTTCTCGACCGTCGGCGCCGTGCTCACGGAGCTCGCCGGCATGCCGGGCGGCGCCGCCCCCAGCCTCCTGGGCGCGCAGCGCCCCGGACGAACCGGGATGCTGCGCTTTCAGATCGAGACGCGGACGCGCCGCCCATAAGGGAGGCGCGCGGCGAGGGCGAAGTCTGCATCATGCTGACCGAGATCACCGACCGCGTCGTCGCCTGGCGGCGCGCCATCCATGCCTATCCCGAGCCCGGCTTCGAGGAGGAGCGCACCGCGCAACTGATCGAGCGCGCCCTCGACGAGGCCGGCATCGAGCACCGCCGCTTGGCGAAGACCGGCGTCGTCGCGGTCATTCGCGGAGCGCAGCCCGGGCGCGTCGTGGCCCTGCGCGCCGACATGGACTGCCTGACCGTGGAGGAGCGCTCCGGCGAGCCGTTCGCCTCGGAGCGTCCCGGCCTCATGCATGCCTGCGGCCACGATGCCCACGTCGCCATGCTGCTGGGCGCGGCCACCGAGCTCGCGCGCGATCGCGCGAACCTCCGGGGCACCGTCGTCTGCCTCTTCCAGCCCGCCGAGGAAGGGCCGGGCGGCGCCAAGCCCATGATCGAGGAGGGGTGTCTGGACGACCCCAAGGTCGAGGCCATCGCCATGCTCCACGTGGATCCGCGCCTCGACGCCGGCACCGTCGGCGTCACGGCGGGGCCGACCAACGCGGCGGCCGACGAGATGCGCATCGAGGTGCGCGGCGTCGGAGGGCACGGCGCCCATCCCCACCGCTCGGTCGACGCCATTCCCGCCGCGGCGAGCGTCGTGCTCGCGCTGCAGAACGTGGTGGCGCGCGAGACCGACCCGCTGGGCTCGGTGGTGGTGACGATCGGCACGCTGCAGGGCGGCTATCGCCAGAACATCATCGCCGATCGCGTGCAGATGACGGGCACGATCCGCACGCTCGACTCCGCCGTGCGCACGGCGACGCACGAGAAGGTCAAGCGCATCGCCGAGCACGCCGCGGCCGCCTACGGCTGCACCGCCACGGTGGAGATGGGCTTCGGCTATCCGGTGCTGGTGAACGATCCGCCGCTGACGCGCGCCTTCGCGGCGTACCTCAAGGCGAACGCCGGCGATCTGAAGGTGCTGGACGACATGCTGCCCTCGATGGGCGGAGAGGACTTCGCGTTCTACACGGAGCGCGTGCCCGGCGTGGCGTGCCGGCTGGGCGTGCGCAACGAGGCGATCGGCGCCACGGCGATGATCCACAGTCCGGAGTTCAAGCTCGACGAGCGCGCCCTGCCGATCGGCGTGCGGATGCTGGTGCACTTCGCGCGCGGCTTCGCGGCAGGCGAGTTCGCCGCGCGCTGAGGGCGTCTTACTCGGGGCGGACCAGCTCCACCAGGCCCTGCAGGCCGAGGAAATCGTTCGCCCCGATCATGCCCACGGGCTGGAGCCGCCCGCGCACGATATGCCCCTCGCTGTCCAGGAGCGTGTCGTCGATGTGCAGGCGCACCACGCGTCCCACGACCAGGTGACCGCCGCCCGCCTCTTCGCCCAGATCGACGATGCGGTGCGTGACGCACTCGAAGGCCACGGGAGACTCGGCGATGCGGGGCGGGCGCACGTCGATGGAGGGCGCGGGCGTCACGCCGGCGAGCGCGAACTCGTCGCCCGCGTCGCCGAGCCCGCGCCCCGAGCGGCGGGCGTGATCGACGTGGCGCCGGGTCACCACGTTCACGACGAACTCTCCCGAGGTCTCCAGGTTGCGCAGGGTGTCCTTCTTGTGCTCCGGCGTGCGCGCGCGGCGCAGCGGCGCGAAGGCCAGCGTCATCGGGCGCGCCGTCACCGGCATGAAGAACGAGAAGGGGGCGAGATTCGGCTCCCCGTTCGGACCGAGGGTCGAGATCCACGCGATGGGGCGCGGGGCGATCGTCTCCACGAGGATCTGATACGCCTCGAGCCACGGCCGCTCGTCGGGGACGAGGTTCATCTCACCGCCTCTGGAGTCGCCCACGACTTGAAGTAGGCCTCGTCCTCCACCGTGAACGCGTCGTTGGTCAGACGCAGCGGGCGGAACGTGTCGACCATCACCGCCAGCTCGTCGGTCGACGTGGCACCAAGGCTCCCTTCCACGGTCCCCGGCTGCGGCCCGTGCCAGGCGCCGGCGGGATGGAGCGTGACCGATCCGGTCTCGATGCCGCGGCGGCTCATGAAGTTGCCGCTGACGTAGTAGAGCACCTCGTCGCAGTCGACGCTGGAGTGCACGTACGGCACGGGGATCGCTTGGGGATGAAAGTCGAACGGCCGCGGCGCGAAGAGGCACAGCGCGGCACCGGGGGCGTCGAAGGTCTGATGGACGGGCGGCGGCAGATGGACTTGGCCGACGTGCGGCGAGAAGGCGGCGGCGTTGAACGCCCACGGGTAGCAGTAGCCGTCCCAGCCCACCACGTCGAACGGATGGTTCTGCAGCGTGTAGATCGCCGCGCGCCCACGACTGGTCACGCGCAGCTCGAACCTGCCCTGGCGGTCGACGGGATCCGTGAGCACGGGCGGGCGGAAGTCGCGCTCGTAGTACGGCGCGTGCTCCTCGAGCTGGCCGAACGGATTGCGGTACTTCTTCGGAATGGCGAAGGCGCCGCTGGACTCGTGCACCAGCATCCGGGTGGGCTTCGACGGCTGGAAGCGGTAGGTCGTGCCGCAGGGGATGAGGACGTAGTCGTGCTCGCGATACGCCACGTCGCCGAAGACCGTCTCCACGACGCCATCACCGCTGTGGATGAAGAGCAGCTCGTCGCCCGTGGCGTTGCGGTAGAACCACTCCATCGGCTCCGTGGCCTCGGCGATGGAGATCACCACGTCGTCGTTGCCCAGCAGGGGCACGCGCGCCTCGACGGCGTTGCCCCGGCTCAGCACCCGCTTGGCGCGAAAGTGGCGGTTGAGCAGCGGGTCATTGAGGTGGAAGCGCACCAGGGGGCGGTCCCACGAGGCCACCTCCAGGGTCGCCGTCGGGGGCCTCAGATGGTAGAGGAGCGAGTAGACGCTCTCGAAGCCCTTGGTCGAGAGGAGCTCTTCCGTATACAGCCCGCCGTCGGGCTTGCGGAATTGGATGTGGCGCTTCTCGGGCAGGGCGCCCTGTCGTGCGTAGAACGGCATCGTCGCGGTGATCCTCGTGTGCAGCGTCGCTCTCTGGGGCATTCCTTCGTCTCGGCCGGGGGGGAAATCTTCGTGGGCGCGTAACCGTCCGCCCATGGTGCAGGCCACCGAGGAGATCGTCGCTGACGCGGGCGCTGCCTTCGCTTTGCTCTGCGAGGTGGAGAAGTGGCCGGTATGGCTCTCGCTCACGCGCAGCGTCCGCCGCCTCGAGCCCGACCGCCCGGTCGGCCCGGGCAGCGAGATCGCGCTGCGCGTCCCGCTGCTGGGCCGGGACGAGGAGATCTTCGTCGTGGAGCGCTACCTGGAGGGCCACCTGCTCCACCTCGAGAGCGCCTATTCATGCCGCCGCTCGTGGGAGTTCCGCATCGAGCGCAAGGGCGAGCGGGCGCGGGTGGCGGTGACCCTGGCCTACCCGACCTACGGCAGCTGGCTGGGCGCTCAGGCCGACCGCCTGGCGCGTCGCCGCAAGGTGACGGCCGAGCTGGCGGCCTCCGTGGTCCATTTCAAGGGGCTGGTCGAGTTCGAGAACCACCCCGGCCGCGTGCTTGGGGACTTTTGAGCGGCAGGATTAGCAGTCGTTGACGGTGGCTGCTAATCTTCGGTAGAATGGGGCAGGCCGTACCATGCCCTAAAGGAGTTCCCGCGTGCCCCTCTACGAGTACCTCTGCAAAGAGTGCCGCACCCGCCACGACATCCGCCACGGTTTCAACGAGGCGGCTGGCGCCTGCCCGTCGTGCGGGGGGCCGCTGGAGCGCGTCTTCAACGTGGGGGGGATCCACTTCAAGGGATCCGGCTTCTACAGCACGGACAACAAGAGCGGCAGCTCGGCGCCGAGCGCGCCGGCGCCGCAGAGCGAGTCGAGCTCGAGCACGCCGAAGGTATCGGAGAAGAGCGCCTGAGCGCTGTAAGCGCACACGCGGTCGCCAGTTGGGCGACCATCGCCATCGTGATCCTCGTGGCGCTCGTCGTCGGCGTGCGTGGGCTGATGCTCGCCATGCGCGCGCGCCGGCTGGGGCGCAAGCTCGACCATCCACTCCTCGCGCGGCTGGCCAAGGCCGCCGCCGACGTCCAACGCTTCGACGGCGTGCCGACGCGCGCCGATCAGCTCAGCGCCCGCGTGGCGGCGCTCCCGCAGGCGTTCTCCGAAGCCGGGGAGCAGCGCGAGCGTCTCCGCCGCGAGGCGAGGCGCGCGATCGCGGAGATCGCCGGCGACATCCGGGCGATCCGCGACCTGCTCGCCTGAGCGAGTCATCCCCTAAGAGCCCGCGTCCTCCGGCGGCTCCCAGTGCCACCCGGCCGGCGGTTGATCGAAGCCGGGGCGTACCCCGAACGGCTCGCCTTCGTCGCGAGGAAGCCCGAAAGAGGGCGGCTCGGGGGGCGGTGGCTGGGGGAGCGGCGGCTGAGGGGCGGCCGCCGGCGTTGCGGGAGGCGCGGCCACGGACGGTGGAGGCGCGCTCGTCGTCTCAACGGGACCAGAGCCGGGCGCGGGCTTGGCCTCGGGTTCGAGCGGTGATCCTAGCGCGGTCCCCGCGGTGCCCGGGGCGTTCCGGGAGCCGACCGAGAGCATGGCGGCGATGCTCTTGGAGGGGAGCGCCGAGCCCTTCTCCGGCAGCCCGACCAGGACGAGACGCCCTTGCGGCAAGAGCTGGGCGCCGGGATGGCGCGCGATCTCACGCAATTGGTCGATGTAGTACTGCGGCGCGTCTTCCACCCGCATGGTCTCGAGCAGGAGCTCGAGCGTATCCACCAGATACTCGCGTGGAGGCGCCTTGGCGAACTCGAAGACCGCTTCGGCGACCGTGGCCTTGGCCATGGAGAGCAGCTTGCGCCAGTAGCTGGGCGCCTGATAGTACTCGAACTGCCCGAGCTCGCGCTTGGCGCGGGAGTAGAGCGTCGCGATGCGCTTGCTCAGCTCGTCGTTGGGGGGCATGGGCTCGACGATCACCACGCGCAGGGCCGTGCGTCCGAGCTCGTTGACGACGTTGCCGTGAAAGAGCGGGTCGATCTCGTGGAGGTAGCTGTTCGCGATCGCCAAGTCGAACGCGCTGTTCTTGGCCGGAATCGCCGAGGTGCTGCCGCGGAGGACCTTCACCTCGAGGCCCTCGTTGCGCTTCATGATCTCGTCGCGCGACTCGATCACCGTGACGGCGGCGCCCTCGGCGACGGCGCGGGCGATGATCGCGGCATCGGGGCCGTAGCCGCAGAAGAGCACGCGCTCGCCCGCCGCGATCCCCATCGCGTCCCACACCAGCGATGCGAGGCGCTCCGACTCGCGCGCGAACTCCGCGTTGCCGTAGACCGCCGTCGTCTTGCGCCTCATCGCTGCAAGCTCTCCCACGCCTCGTGGAACCGCGGATAGCTCACGCGTGCGCAGGCGGCGTCGTCCACGTGGACGCCCGCGGGACTCCCGGCGGCCAGTGCCGCCGCCGCCATCGCGATGCGGTGATCCCCGTGCGTGACGACGTCGATGCGAGGTACCAGCTGCTCCGTGCCCACGACGTCGAGACCGTCGGAAAGGCGGCGAACCGAGACCCCGGCGGCCTCGAGCATCGCCGCGACCGTCTCCAGACGATCGCTCTCCTTGACGCGCAGTTCCGCGGCGTTGCGGATGCGCGTGGTGCCCCGCGCGTACGCGGCGGCCACGGCCAGCGCGGGAACTTCGTCGATCATCGTCGGGAGCAGGGCCGGGTCGAGGTCGATCGCGCGCAGCGCGCTGGAGCGCGCGACGACGTCGCCCACGGGCTCGCCGGCCACCTCGCGCGCGTCGAGGATCTCGAGGTTCGCGCCCATCGCCCGCAGCGCGCGGAAGAGGCCGTCGCGCGTGGGATTGAGGCAGAGGCGCTCGATGCGCACCTCGGAGCCCGGCGTCACCAACGCGCCGACCACGGCGAAGGCGGCGGCGCTCGGGTCGCCGGGCACCTCCACGTCGCGCGGGTGGAGCCACGAGGGCTCGAGCTCGATGCGCTCGCCGTTCCAGGAGATCTCGGCGCCCAGGTAGCGCAGCATGCGCTCGGTGTGGTCGCGGGAGCGTTCGTCGCCGGTGATGCGCGCCGGCTGGCCGGCGACCAGCGCCGCGAGCAGCAGAGCCGACTTCACTTGGGCGGAGGGCACCGCGAGATGGTGGACGACGGCGCGCAGCCCGCGGTGGGGTGCCAGATCGACGGGGGCGTGGCCATCCGTCGTGGAGATCGCGGCGCCGGCCTCGCGCAGCGGTCGCGCGACGCGCTCCATGGGACGGCGCGAGAGCGAGGCATCGCCGACCAGCCGAGCCGCTAACGACGCGCCGCTGAGCATCCCCATCAGCAGGCGCATCGTGGTCCCGGAGTTGAGGCAGTCGATGGTGCCCGGAGCGAGGAGCTCCTCGGGGGCATGGAGCACGACGTTGGTGCCGTCGCCCTCGATGCGCGCGCCCAACTGGCGCACGGCCTGGCGCGTGGCTTGGAGATCGGCGCCTTCGTTGAGGTTGGTGACCGTCAGCGTGCCGCGCGTCAGCGAGCCGAGCAACAAGGCTCGATGCGAGATCGACTTATCGGGGGCAACGCGGAGCGTGCCGCGCAGGGGACCGGGGCGGAAGAGCGTTGCGCTGACGGACGACACGCGCCGGTGTTTCGCGGCTGCGCCGCGCGGCGCCTACAAGAGCCCGTGCCGCCGCCCCCCAGGGGCTTGGTAGAGGCGACCGAAGTCCCGTCTCAACCCAATGCCGCTCACGACCCTTCAGGAACTCGTCCACCGGCTCGCCGATCGCGGCGAGGATCCAGCGCTCATCGTCGTCGGCCCGAGGGTGACGACTACCATCTCCTATGCCGCTCTTGGCGAGGCTGCGGGCAGAGCGGCGGCGGAGCTCCACAGCGAGGGCGTCGGGCGGGGCGACCCCGTCGGGATCCTCGCCCCCAACAGCGCGGCCTGGGTCACGGCATGCCTCGGCATTCTCGCGGCGGGTGGCGCGTTGATGCCGCTCGACGTCAGACAAGGCGAGGCCGAGCGTGCGGCGCTGACGGCGGCAAGCGGATGCCGCTATCTCTATGCCGGCGACGAGCTGCGCCGTCTCGACGGGCCGTTGTCCTCCGACGGGCTCGTGGCGACGACGCCCTCCGCGACGGTTCCCATCGCGACGCCGGAAGACGTTGCGCTGCTTCTGCACACCTCCGGGACCACCGGCACGCCGAAGGCGGTGCCGCTCACGCACGCCAACGTCACGGCGAACCTTCGGGCGTTGGCGGAGGAAGAGCTGATCGACGCGCGCGACCGCGCGCTCCTCCCGCTGCCGCTGCACCACGTCTATCCGCTGGTCGTCGGGCTGCTGCTGCCGTTGAGCATCGGCGCATCGATCGTGCTTCCCGCCGGAATCAGCGGCCCGGAGCTGGCTCGAGCACTGAACGTCAGCCGTGCCAACACCCTCGTCGGCGTGCCGCGCTTGTACAGTTCACTGCTCGGCGCGATCCGGGAGCGAGTCAAGGCGCGGGGAGCAGCAGCCGACCGGATCTTCCAAGAGCTCCTTGCGCTCTCCGTCGCATGGGCGCGACGTGGTTGGACGGCCTTCGGCCGCATCGCGTTCAGCTCTGTCCGCCGCAGCGCAGCGCCTGCTCTGTTTCGCCTCGCCTCGGGCGGCGCGGCGCTCGACGAAGCGACCGAGAGGGCGCTGGTCGGCCTTGGTTACGACGTCATCGTCGGCTATGGCTTGACCGAGACATCGCCCCTGGTGACGTTCAATCGCCCCGGCCGCGCGCGCATCGGAAGCGCCGGCCAGGCGCTGCCGGGAGTGGAGGTGCGCATCGCGCGCGCAGACGCGGACGGCATCGGCGAGATCGAGGTGCGCGGGCCAAACGTCTTCGCGGGCTACCGCGACGATCCCGCGGCGACGCGCAACGCCTTCACCTCCGACGGATGGTTTCGCACGGGCGACGTGGGCCGGACCGATGCCGACGGCTATCTCTACGTTCATGGCCGCTC
>Ga0307373_10015997_pt1 | contig 10123 bp, 7 predicted proteins | sample OX2MG_FD_202534 | JGI IMG/M metagenome (GOLD analysis project Ga0307373, IMG submission 202534) | Soil microbial communities from Risofladan, Vaasa, Finland - OX-2 | ecosystem: Environmental > Terrestrial > Soil > Coastal area > Acid sulfate soil | place: Finland: Risofladan, Vaasa | collected...
CGGCCGGGGAGTTCGTGCAGCAATTTTATGACTGGTATGTCCCGAGGGCGCTAAAACACAATGCAGGGCCTGCTTCGGATCTTGCCCTGAAATACAAAGACCGCGTTTTTAGTCCTAAACTTTTTCGGGCATTGAAGGAAGATTCCGACGCACAGGCGAACGTTAACGGACCGATCGTGGGGCTGGATTTCGATCCTTTCCTCGCCAGCCAGGATCCCGCTGAACGCTATGAAGTAGGGAAGGCCACGCGCAAGGGAGGCAGCTACTGGGTCGACGTCTACGGCATATGGTCCGGCAAAAAGAGCGAAAAAGCCGACGTGGTGGCCGAGGTGGCGCGTAATGACGGACGCTGGCTCTTTGTGAATTTTTATTACCCAAACGCCGCAAGCCCGCGAAGCGGCGATTTGCTGAGCGTTTTGGCGTTACTTCAAGAGGATCGCCAAAAGTACGCGAAATGAGCCGCCGCGCAAGGGCGATTCCGTATGGCGCAAGTCACATGTCCAAAGTGCGCGGCGCGGGCGTCAATGGTTGTCACTATATTGTGCAGTTCTTAATAATTCCTTTCGCGCGCTTTCCCCGCGTGGCCGCGGCAAGCGCGAACGATTCCGCCGTTAAATTTTCGACCCCCAGCAGCGCGCGCCGCGTGGAAACACGGTAAGCCTCACGAACGAATAGCGGCGCGAAAATCGGCAGTGGGTGATCAGTTTCCGATAAACGACCACGGCCAAACGATGCCGCTGAAATCGGGCGGCATGGGAAACGTCCCAGTGGCCGACCGCACACCCGGAAACACAGGGAGGGCCGGCTAGCGGGTCAGCGGGCTCTCCCAGACGCGCAATAGCAGCTCTTTGAGCTGGGCGAAACGCTTGGGCCCAAGCGCAGCGCTCCATTCGCGCTCGACGTCGCGGAGAATCTCTTGGATCTTCGCGTATGCGGCGCACCCGCGTTTCGTCAGGCGGACAATTCGTGCGCGGCCTTCGTCGGGTGCGTCGGACCGGACGATATAACCGAGATCTTCAAGACTGCGGAGTAGCTGGTTCATGGCCTGCTTGCTAATACCGGCGCGCTCGGCGAGAGTGCCTGGGCGAACCCCATCGGGACCCGGGAACTGCAGCGCCGCCATATGCGGCACGCGTAGCTCGTCAAAACCGGCCGCGTTGAGCTCATTGATGATGCGGCGGTGGATCGCCTGAGCCGGAACGCGCAGCAACGCCCCAATGAGCATATCGGCAGTCCGGAGCGGTGATCTTGACATTTTCAGCTTGACATTTCTAGTAAACGACGTTTACATTATAGCAAAGTAAACTGAATTTACTATAAGGAGAGACGCGCATGGCACGGCAGACCATCAACCTCCAGATCAATCCTTCCGAAGAAGCCATCCGCCTAGAACCGCTCGCGGTTCGCTTCCTGATCACCGGAGAGAACTCGAGTGGCAGTGTCGCGGCATTTGAGCTCATGGTGCCGGGCGCGCAGCGCCTGGCGGCTCCGGCCCATAGCCACGACCACTACGAAGAAACGATCTACGGCATCGACGGAGTGTTGACCTGGACCGTCGACGGAAAGAAAATCGACGTTGGGCCAGGACAGGCACTATGCATTCCGCGCGGCGCCATTCACCGGTTCGATAACAATGGAATCCAGAGCGCGAAGGCGCTGTGCGTGATCACGCCAGCCGCGATAGGTCCGCAGTATTTCCGCGAGGCCGCCGAGGTGATCAACGCGGCGGCCGGCGGGCCGCCGGACCGAGCGAAGATGACCGACATCATGATCCGCCACGGCCTCACGCCAGCTCCGCCTCCGTTTCACGCGTAGTACCTAGCGACGCGTCAGAGCATATTCAACGTATCCGATTTTGCCTTGTGCCTGGATGACGGGGGACTCGGAAGTAATGCTTGTTTCTGCATTCCGCGCGACTATCGTCAAACCGATGACCCGCCACCGAAAAATCCAATATAGAATTCCTCATGGCGCGAGTCACATGTCCGAAGTGCGGGGCCGCGGCGGGGTCCGCGATGGGACGGCCATACTGCGCGAAATGCGGATGGAATCGCGACGCGGCCGCGCGCCGGCTCCGGCGCGTCACTTGGCTTTTGCCCGCGCTGATCGTTTTTTTCGACCTCATCGGAATCATCGGCATTGGTTTCGTGATGAAAAATTGGCCGGGCGCGATTCTCTTTGCGACCCTCCCCACGCTCCTGCTCGGATTCGTCTACGCGGGCGCACGGCAAGGGCTGACGAAATTACGCTCTCCTGTCGCGAGTGCGTTGGCAAGCGACTCGAGTGCTGCGTCTTCCGCTGCGGCAAGCGCGCAAGCGTTATCGGCGAACGATAAGGCCGAGCAATACAGCTTTCTTGTCTCATTGCCGCCACCGCGCCCCGTGCGCCTCAGCCGCCGCGGACAAATATCCATGACGGCAATTCTCTTGTCCTCGTTTGCCTTTGAAGCGTTTTTGATTTGGAATTTGTACGCGACGTGGTACGGGACGCATTCCTTCGCCGATTTTCGCGGCCCGGAAATTTTCCTCGCATGTCTGGCGGTGCTGATTGCCAGCATTCCGTTTTTTGTGCGCCGCGGAATGGTTCGCGATCAGAACCTCGTCGAAAACGGAGCGGTGGCTATCGCGCGCGTCACGCGCCAGCGGAGCTTCAAAAACAATGCAACAATCGCCTACGAATTCCAGGACGCTGCAGGAAAAACAATCTCAGGCTCCGGAAATGATTTAACGCGCTCGTTCCGTGAGGGAATGACCGTGCCCGTCTTTTACGATCCCCACAATTCGACGCGCCACGTCGCCGCCTGCGCCGCCTATTTCGAAGTGGCGCATCCAAGCAGCAGCTAAACGCAGACAAAAATCACGAAAACGGTGGGCGTTCTGCGGCTGGAATTGCCGGGAAAATCCACGTATTGCTAACCAACAGGAATGTTTCTCGCTTTTTGGCGAAATTTCCGCAAATGGCCTGTTCCACGGCGCGAGCCGTCCCCCCAGCACGTCCGCCCACCCCAGTACAAAAATTTGCGATTTTATTGGGATTCTCGCCAAATCGCGAATCGCGCTTCCGCAAAAAACGGCAAATTTCGCAATTTTCAATGGACTGGTCGAACAGGCCAATTTTGGCTAAAACGCGTCTCGGAAAGAGACAATTTGGCCTGTCCTGGTACTCCACTGCTGGCCGGATCAGAACTCGTTGGCGGTGCCTTCGAGGAAGGCGCGCAGCTTGCGCGAGCGCGACGGATGGCGCAGCTTGCGCAGCGCCTTGGCTTCGATCTGGCGAATGCGCTCGCGCGTGACGGCAAACGATTGGCCGACTTCTTCGAGCGTGTGCTCGCTGCCATCGTCGAGACCGAAACGCATCTTGATTACTTTTTCCTCGCGCGGCGTCAGCGTTTTTAGAACCGAAGAAGTTTGCTCCTTCAGGCTCAGGTTGATCACGGCGTCGGAAGGCGAGACCACGGCCTTGTCTTCGATGAAGTCGCCGAGATGCGAATCTTCTTCCTCGCCGATGGGCGTTTCGAGGGAAATTGGCTCCTGCGCGATTTTCAAAATTTTGCGAACCTTCGCGACGGGAATATCCATGCGCTTGGCGATTTCTTCCGACGTTGGTTCGCGGCCAAGTTCCTGAACCAGCTGGCGGCTGGTGCGCACGAGCTTGTTGATGGTTTCGATCATGTGCACGGGAATGCGAATGGTGCGCGCCTGATCGGCGATGGCGCGCGTGATGGCCTGGCGAATCCACCAAGTCGCGTACGTGGAAAACTTGTAGCCGCGGCGCCATTCGAATTTATCGACGGCTTTCATCAGCCCGATATTGCCTTCCTGAATCAAATCGAGGAATTGCAAGCCGCGGTTCGTATATTTCTTGGCGATGGAAACGACGAGGCGAAGGTTCGCTTCGATCAATTCTTTTTTGGCCTGCTCCGCTTCGATTTCGCCGCGGATGATGATTTGCAGCGTGCGCTTCAGCTCCGACGGGCTGACTTCGGCGGAGATTTCGATTTCGCGCAGCTCGGTGCGGCGATCTCGCAAATCGCGGCGCGCTTCGGCAAGAACGTCGCCCTTCGAAGCGTCGACGCGGCGCTCGAGCTTGGTGATTTCGCGCTCGAGGGCGTGAACGCGCTCGACAGTTTGGCGAAGCTTGTCGATCAGGCGTTTGCGTTCGAATAAATTGAATTCGATTTCGCGAACGCGGTTGGACATTTCGATGCGCGTGCGCGCGACCGCATACCGGGCGTGGAGATACGGGCGCCTTTTCGATTTGGCCGTGCGCTCGAGTTTTTGCGCCTGCTTCAGCGCCTGCAAATAGAGCTTCGCAATGCGGTCGAGCTGCTTGAGCGTCTGCTTGGTCTTGTGCTCGATTTTCTCCTCGGTCAGTTCCTCGTCATCGAACTGGACGATTTCCTTGATCGAGCGCGCGCCCCGGCGCAGATCGTCGCCGATGGCCATGATTTCCTTGAGCACAACGGGCGAGCGCGTGATGGTTTTCAGGACGAGAAGCTGGCCGCGCTCGATGCGCTTGGCGATGGCGACTTCGCCCTCGCGCGTCAGCAGCGGCACAGTGCCCATTTCGCGCAAGTACATGCGCACGGGATCATTGGTTTTTTCGAGCGCGCCCGGGGTCAGATCGAGCTCGACTTCGTTATCGGAGGAGGAAGATGACGCTTCTTCCTTCACAGGCTCGGCGGTTTCACCCGCCTCGCCCGCGGCCAAAGCGGCCTTTGCGCTCGCGAGGTCTTCGTAGACATCGATGCCATAGCGCTCGAAGGTCGAGAGCAGGTCATCGATTTCCTCGGAGGAATGGACTTCCGCCGGCAGGATGTCGTTTACCTCATCGTAAAGGAGGTAACCGCGCTCCTTGCCCATATTGATCAGCTGACGTACCTGGTCGTATTTCTCTTCAATTGCCAACGTCAAGTTTTCCTCCCCAGACGGGGCGAGCTTTCAGCCGCGGACGGAACGCGCAGTAAAATAGTTCGTTCCGCCGGAGACGACACTCCGGCGAACAGAGTCTTTAACAATAATGACGGATGAAGCTGATGGCTTCGCACCACGAAGACAAACTACGGTTTCCGCTCCCGCGCCCAAATCTCTCACGACCATGCCAACGCAGCTCGCGCCCATACTATCAGATGCGTCAAGAGGGTCAGTCGTTTCGCCCGAAACCCTCCTAGCATAGCGTTTGCGGGCGGCAAACGTCAAATAGGTTTTTATTGTTTGCCGGCGGCGCTTCAGCGCAGGCGAGTCAGTCAAACGCGTGGCGCGACAGACGGGGAAACGCGTGCGAAGCGGGAGCTGATGGCAACGCGGGTCCCACGCGCAAACCGTAGCGCCGACTGGCGCCGTCAGCTCCGGGTTCCGTTTCAGTTCGCTGCGCAACTCGGAAGCGATGCGCCGCGGTTCAAGAGTTCGCGAAAATTAAGGATAAAATCGTACCTCAGGGGCTAAAGCCCTGAACAAAACCAAGTCTGTATGCCGGGGCTGAAAGCCCCGACCCACGAAACCAAGGAGCTTTCCCGCAAACTGCCAATCCGCAGAAACCGGAGGCGAAGTTGCGACGTCTTGTAGCCGAGCATCGTTCCGCGGGTATATACTCGCGCGTTCTTTCGAGTGACTCGCCCATAGGGAGAAAACCGACCGTGAGCCATCTTCGCCGCTACGCCTATTTTTTCGCCGCAGCTTTCGCGTGCCTGATGATCCTTGCATCCGCCGCGCCGCGCCCCGCAGCCGCGCAGCAAATGGACCCAAGCCTCTATAGCGGAATGCGCTGGCGGCTGATTGGGCCGTTTCGCGGCGGCCGCGCGCTCGCGGTGACGGGCGTGCCCGGCCAGCCGGACGTTTTTTATTTTGGCGCGGTCGGCGGCGGCGTGTGGAAGACGACGGATGCGGGGAACGTCTGGAAGCCGGTATTTGACGCGGAGCACATCGCGTCGATCGGAGCGATTGCCGTGGCGCCGTCGAATCCGAATGTGATTTACGTGGGCACGGGCGAAGCGGACATGCGCTCGGACATTACCTATGGCAATGGGATGTACAAATCGACCGACGCGGGCAAAACATGGACGCACATCGGGCTCCGGGACACGCGGCAGATTGGCTCGATTCTGGTGGACCCGCGCGATGCGAATCTGGTTTACGTGGCCGCGCTGGGGCACGCGTACGGCCCGAACACCGAGCGCGGCGTGTTTCGGTCGGCCGATGGCGGCGCTACGTGGAAGAAAATTTTGTTCACGGATGACAACACGGGCGCAATCGATCTTTGTTTCGATCCGCAGAATTCGAAAACGATTTATGCCGCGCTGTGGCAAACGCGCCGGCCGCCGTGGAACGTCTATCCGCCATCGAATGGACCCGGCAGCGGGCTTTACAAATCGACCGACGGCGGCGACCACTGGACGCAGCTGACGAACGGTCTGCCGACGGAGGGGCTGGGCCGCATTGGCGTGGCGGTGGCGCCGAGCGATTCGAACCGCGTTTACGCGGTCGTGGACGCGAAAAATGGCGGACTTTACCGCTCCGACGACGCGGGCCAGACGTGGCGGCTGGTGGACAACGAAGCGCGCATCTGGGGCCGAGGATGGTATTTCGGCGGCGTCACCGTGGACCCGAAGAATTCCGACGTCGTCTACGTGATGAATACTTCGACGTATCGCTCGACCGACGGCGGCAAGGATTTCACGGCGATCAAGGGCGCGCCGGGCGGCGACGACTATCACATTCTATGGATCGAGCCGAATGATCCGAATCGCATGATTCTGGGGAGCGATCAAGGCGTGGTGATCAGCGTGGACGACGCGCGGACGTGGAGCTCGTGGTACAACCAGCCGACCGCGCAGTTTTATCACGTGGCCGTGGATAACCGGTTTCCCTATTGGGTGTACGGCGCGCAACAGGATAGCGGCGCGGCGGGCACGACGAGCCGCAGCCGCCATCGCGGCATCACGTCGCGCGACTGGCTGCCGCTGCAGGTTGGCGGCGAAAATGGGTATGAAGCGCCGGACCCGCTGCATCCGGGGATTGTTTTCGGTGGAACTGTAACGCGGGAAAATGTTTTGACCGGCGCGGTGCAGCAAGTGACGCCGTCGCTGGCGCATCCCGGCGATTACCGGCACGCGTGGACGCAGCCACTCGTTTTTTCGCCCGCCGATCCGCACGCGCTCTATTTCGGCAGCCAGGTGCTGTTCAAGACGACCGATGGCGGCCAGAGCTGGCAAACCATCAGCCCGGATCTGACGCGTTCCGCTCCGGGCGTGCCGTCCAATCTTGATCCCACGACGGCGAAGGATGAAGACGGCAACGGCAAGCACGGGCTCATCTACACGATTTCGCCATCGCCCGTGGCTTCGGATGAAATTTGGATTGGCACCGACGACGGCAACATTCAAATGACGCGCGACGGCGGAAAGACGTGGCAGAACGTGACGCCGTCGGAGCTGCCGCCGTGGAGCAAAGTGACGTTCGTGGAAGCCTCGCATTTCGACGAGAACGAAGCATACGCGGCGGTGGATCGCCACCGGCTCGACGACATCAAGCCGTATATTTACGAAACGCGCGACGGCGGGAAGACGTGGCAGTCCATCACGAAGGGGATTCCCGATGGCAGCTACGTCAACGTGATTCGCGAAGACCCGGCGCGGCGAGGACTGCTCTACGCGGGCACGGAAATGGGCGTGTATGTTTCGTTCAATGACGGAGCGCAGTGGCAGCCGCTGCAATTGAATCTGCCGACGACGCCGATTCGCGATCTGGTGATTCACGGCGCCGATCTGGTGGCCGCGACGCACGGACGTTCGTTCTGGATTCTCGACGACGTCACGCCGCTGCGGCAGGCTTCCGCGCAGGTGATGAATTCGGCGGCGTATTTGTTCAAGCCGGAAACGGCGTGGCGCGTGCGTCCGGGAAACGACGAGGGCACGCCGCTGCCGGCGGAAGTTCCGGCGGGCAAGAACCCTCCGGCGGGCGCGATCATTGACTATTATTTGAAATCGGCCGCGTCCGGCCCGGTGACGCTCGAGATTTTCGACAGCAGCGGCAAGCTCGTGCGGCGCTATTCGAGCGCCGAACGCGTCGTGCCGGTGAATTCGAAAATGCTGGACATTCCCGCTGCGTGGGTGCATCCCGCGAAGCCGCCATCGGCCGCGGCAGGCATGCATCGCTTCGTCTGGGATTTGCATTATCCCAGCGCAAGCGGCGGCGGACCGATGGCCGCGATGGCGGCGATGTTCGGATTCGGCGGCGGACCGTGGGCCGTGCCTGGAAATTACACCGTGAAGCTGGCGGTGAACGGGCACAGTTATTCGCAGCCGCTCGAGTTGAAAATGGATCCGCACGCGAAAGTGTCGCAGGCGGACCTTGAAAAACAGTTGGATCTGGCGCAGCAAATTCTGGCGACGTCAGCGGAGACAAACGCGGCAGCGCAGCAAGCGGCGGCGTTGCAGCAGCGATTGAAGGCCATCGCTCCGCGGATCACGTCGCGCAAGGACAAGAAACTTGCCGATACAATGGACGCACTGGATAAACAAGTGAGCGCAATTCTGGGAAATCCTCCTCCGGGCGAGCTGGGTGGCACGCCGGGGCCGATCGACCGCACGACTCTGCGCTACGTTACCGGCGCGCTGGGTCAGCTGGAGCGCGTGGTCGAGAGCGACGATAGCGCGCCTTCGGCGGACGCGGCGGCTGCGTATGCGCAGGACGATCAAATCGCGCAAGCGGCGATGGGGAAATGGGAGGCGCTCGTCTCCACCGATTTGCCGGCGCTGAACAAACAACTGCATCGTGCGCACATCGAGCCGATCGAGCTGGGGATTCCGCACCCCGGCACAGAAAGGAGTTGGCTTGGCATTCGCCTAAAAGGAGAATTTAGCCACCATGAGATTCAACAACCAGTTGGATCCAAGACAACTCGTTCGTAGGGTCGCATCCAAGTTCGACCTCTCTATCGTGTCTCATCGCAACGACGACGAGCGGAGCATTCTTGCGCACTGCCGTAAAATTAAACGCGAACGCTCAATGCTGTTGTCTGACTATGAGGCTATAAATTTATTCCGCGCCGTGTGCGCCGTAAGTGGCGTTTTCGGAGACATGGCCGAAGTTGGCAGCTATCAAGGTGCCTCGGCGAAGCTCATCCATTTTGCCAACCCAGTAAAAGCCTTGCACCTGTTCGATACTTTCTCTGGACTGCCCACCTCAAGCAGAGAAGAAGATTTCGACTGGACGCCGGGGCGCTTTGCCGCATCGGTTGAAGATGTTCGCAAGTACTTCGCCAAGATTCCGCAAGTGATTCTTCATCAGGGCATATTCCCGCAGGAAACTGGGCACGAGGTCGCTGACTGCCGCTTTTCGCTTGTTCATCTGGACTGCGACTTGGCCGAGGCGATTCACAACTCGCTCGAGTTTTTCTATACCCGCATGACGTCCGGAGCGATTCTCATTTGCCACGACTTCCATCGCCAACGGGCCAGAAACGTTTTCGCAGAGTTCTTTTCTTCTCACTCTGGAACCTACTTAGCAATATCAAACCAGCAGGCGTTATTCATCAAGTGCACAAGCGGCTGTCAGTAAATTTGTGTTCCGCGGCGGGTGGGACACTTAACTGTTTCTGGCTTGGCGTCGAAGGGCTCGCAGCCGCATCACACACGGCGCTTATGATGGCTGGACTGAAACACGAGGGTGCCGCACCCTTTGGCGTTCAAGGGCGCGGTTTTTCGCCGTATCTCGCCCACCGCGTTCACTCTGAAAAAATCCCGCTTTTGTGCTAGTCTATTTTACGAAGCGAAAGGGCTTTTTTCAAAGGTCAGCAGTTCGATGCAAACGGCAACGCAGCGCGAAGGCCCGCGAACAGCGCCTCACAATCGCACCCCAGATTTCGAGTCGAATCAGCCAATTTCTAATCGGTACAACAAATTATTAGAATTCCCCGTAACTCATACAAAACAAACGGCAGCGTCCCATTCTAATCGGTACAAATTACCGGTTTTTTCACCAGCCTTCCCCGATCCTACGGAGTTCATTTCTAAATTTCGCCAATTTATTTTTCCTATCCGCTTCGGATCGGCGCAACACCGCCAAAGGAATCCGCGATGGCCAGAGTCACTGAATTAAACGTCAACGGAACGCGGCACGCCGTG
>Ga0307373_10015998_pt1 | contig 10121 bp, 9 predicted proteins | sample OX2MG_FD_202534 | JGI IMG/M metagenome (GOLD analysis project Ga0307373, IMG submission 202534) | Soil microbial communities from Risofladan, Vaasa, Finland - OX-2 | ecosystem: Environmental > Terrestrial > Soil > Coastal area > Acid sulfate soil | place: Finland: Risofladan, Vaasa | collected...
ACGTATTCGGCTATACGATCGCTAATGACGTGACCGCGCGCGACCTGCAGCGCCGACACGGCCAATGGTTCAAGGGCAAGTCACTCGACACCACGTTGCCGCTCGGTCCGTGCATCGTCTCGCGCGAGGAGATCGACGATCCGCGCCTGCTCGAGCTGTCGCTGAGCGTGAACGGGCAGGAGCGCCAGCGTGCCCGCGTCGAGCAGATGATCTTCGACATTCCGACCATCATCGCGGCGCTGTCGGCCGGGCTGACCTTGCAGGCTGGCGACATCATCGCCACCGGCACGCCTTCGGGAGTGGGCTTCGCGATGACGCCACCCCAGTTCCTGCACGACGGCGATGAGATCACCGCCAGCATTGATCGTATCGGCGAGCTGCGTAACCGGGTGGTCGAAGTCTGACGGCGCGCTTCAGTCCGGGGAACCGCCCGTCCGGGGCGAGACCGCCGCGGCGGTCGAGGCGTTGGCCGCTCCCGTGGCATGAGTGCTCAAGGCCGCGGTCTCCTCGGAGGCCATCGCGCTCATACGCTCGGCCCGAACGCGCAGTGCGGTCAGCGCCGCCGGCAACTGCCGCTTGAGCGAACGCTGCACCATCGAGCGTGGTACCCAGAAGCCGGGCTGGATCGATACCCGATATTCAATGGTGAGCGCGTGCGCGCCGGCCGGTTGCAGCAGCCATTCGCCGGCCTCGCTCTTGAAGTCACCCGATACGCGATGAAAATCGATGCTGTGCAGGCGCTGGTAGTCGGCGCGGAATACCGACCGCACCATCGGCACGAAGGCGGAGTACTTGATGTCGTGTTCGACCACGGCCCACGAGCCGTCGGGGGCGCGATCGATGACGCGGCAGTGCCGCAGCCCCGGAATGTAGATCGACGCATATTGACATTCGGTGAGCAGCTTCCACACCGTCTGCGACGGGGCGTCGATGCGAATCGCAGCGTCGATGTGCGCCCGCGCATGCGCGCCCTCGAGCATGCTGTGACTCACGACCTTGCCGGCGGCCAGCTCGCTCTGGATGTGCGGGTCGGCCAGCCATGCGCCCGGCGTGTTCGGCGCCGCTGCGCTCTGCGCGCTGGCAAGTGCCGGCAGCAGGACCAGCGCCGAGCCGATCGCGACCAGGATCGCGCGCATGACGCTGCGCACTGGCGCCGGTGCCACCGGGTACGTGGCCGCACGCGACTCAAGCATTCGTCGGAAATCTCATCGGTCATCCTCCTGTGGCGCAGCCGCTGTCGATTGGAATGGCTGCGGCGTCGCTGTTTGCCGTCTGGCGTTCGTATCCGCCTGGGGGCGCACTGTAACGCACGCGACTCTCATCAGCGAGCAACTTTGTGCCGGGAATGTGCCCCAAAGCGGCGAGCGGCGATGATGCGCTGCGCGTCGCCGCGGGCGGTACAATGGTGCGCGGCCCGCTGGTCTGCGCACGCCCCGGTAGCTCAGTTGGATAGAGCGCACCCCTCCTAAGGGTGAGGTCACAGGTTCAACTCCTGTCCGGGGCGCCACTCGATGGCCGCCGCGAGCGGATGACATCGCGGATGTCTTCGCGCGTAGAATGAAGCCGGGGTCATCCCGGCGCACTACGGCCGGCCCGAATGAAATATCGCCGTCAGGGGGAGTCATGCTGGTCGTCACCACCGAGAACGTTTCCGGCTACCGCGTCAAGGAAGCCAAGGGGCAGGTGTTCGGAGTGGTCGTGCGCAGTCGCGGGCTCGGCGGCAATATCATGGCCGGGCTGCGCTCGCTGGCGGGCGGCGAGATCAACGAATACACCCAGTTGCTGGAAGAGGCGCGGCGGCATGCGGTCGACCGCATGGTGAAGAATGCCACGCTGATGCAGGCCGATGCGATCGTGATGATGCGGTTTGATTCGGCGGAGATCGGCCAGACGATGAGCGAGATCGTGGCGTACGGCACGGCCGTCGTGCTCGAGAAGGTGGACTGACGATGCTTCGAGCCGCGCTGGTCCTGGCTAGCATCGTCGGGATCGCGGCCGGCGCCGTGTTGATCATCGAAGGCCTGCGTGGCCCGGGCATCTACCTGCTGATCGTGGCGGCGGCGGTGTGTCTGGGCACGTTGTTCGAGCGTTGGCGCTACCGGCAGGAGGAGGCGCGGCCCGATGCGCACTGGCAGCGCACCGGCGAGCGCTTCGAGGACCCGCATACCGGCAAGCCCATCGAGGTATTCTACGATCCGGGCAGCGGCGAGCGCCGTTATGTCAGTGGCGGCGCGGCGCAGTCCGCTTCCCCTCGAAGCAAGGACTGATCGTGAAAGCGCTGAAGATTGGTTGGGTTGGGCTGGGAAGGATGGGGTTTGCGATGGCGTTGCGGCTGCTGCAAGCCGGACAGGCGCTGCAGATATGGAATCGGACCCGCTCCAAGGCCGAGCCGCTGGTCGCGCACGGTGCCATGCTGGTCGAGCACAAGGAACAGCTCGCCGCCACCGACGTGCTGTTCACGATGCTCGGCACGGGCGACCATCTGCGCGAGGTGTTGTTCGGCAGCGGCGGGTTGGCCAGGCCGGATGCTCGACAACTGCCCGGCCTCATCGTCGATTGCTCCACCATCGGTGCGGATGAATCAGGCGAGCTGCGCGAGCGGCTGTCCGCGCGCGGCGTGGCGCTGCTGTCGGCGCCGGTGAGCGGCAATCCCGGGTGCGTGGCGGCGGGCAAGCTATCGAGTGTCGTGTCGGGCCCGCGGGCCTCGTTCGAGCGGGTCGAGCCCCTGATCAGGACCTACGCCGCGCGCGGGGTGTCCTATGTCGGGGAGGGCGAGCTTGCGCGCGTCTGCAAGCTCGCGCACAACGTGTTTCTCTCGGTGGTGATCGAGAACCTGATCGAGGTCATGCTGCTGGCACAGAAGGCCGGTGTGCCACGGCATGCGTTCCTGCAATTCATGAACGACAGTGCGCTGGGATCGATTTTCACGCGCTACAAATCCCCGGCGCTGGTCAACCTTGCGTTCAACCCGACCTTTACGACCACGCTGCTGTGCAAGGATGTGGACCTGGGCCTGGCGGCGGCACGCGCGCTCGGCGTGGCCATGCCGGTGACGGCCGCCGTGCGCGAGGTGCTGCAGGCGCACGTCGGCGCGGCGATGCTGCAACCGGACCCGCAAGCGTATCTTGAAAAGGACTTTGCCACGCTGATCGAGACGCTGGCGCTGCAGGCCGGGATGCGGCTGCAGAGCGAGGATGTGGCGGTGGCCAGCGGGCTGGCGGTTTCAGACGGCTAGGCCGCGGCGCGGTCGATGCCCTTCCACGATCGGTACCAGATCGACGCAGGAGAGATGGCATGATCGTGTTTGTCACCGGTGCGACTTCGGGGTTCGGGGCGGCGATTGCGCGGCGCTTCGCTGCCGACGGTCATTTCATCGTGGCCGTCGGGCGGCGCGAGGCGCGCCTGGCGGCGCTGGCCGGCGAGCTCGGTGCGAACCGCGTGCATACGCTCGCGCTGGACATCCGCGACCGCGGCGCAGTCGCGGCGGCGCTGTCGAGCCTGCCGGCGCAGGTCGCGCCGGTCGACCTGCTGGTCAACAATGCGGGCGTGGCGCTGGGGCTCGCGCCCGCGCACCAGGCCGACCTGGATGACTGGCAGCGCATGGTCGACACCAACGTGAGCGGGCTGCTCTACGTCACCCGCGCGCTGCTGCCGGGCATGGTCGCGCGCAACCGCGGGCACATCATCAACATTGGCTCGATCGCCGGCACATATGCGTACCCGGGGGGCAATGTCTATGGCGCCACCAAGGCATTCGTGCGCCAGCTGTCGCTCAATCTGCGCGCGGACCTGCTGCACACGGCGGTGCGGGTGACCAACATCGAGCCCGGACTGGTCGGTGGTACCGAGTTCTCCGTGGTGCGCTTCGGCGCAGATGCGGACCGGGCCGCGAAACTCTACCAGGGCGCCGATGCGCTCACGCCCGAGGACGTGGCCGAGACGGTGCACTGGGCGGCGAGCCTGCCGGCACGAGTCAATGTCAATTCGATCGAGCTGATGCCGGTGACGCAGGCGTTCGGTGCATTGCCGGTAGCGCGCGCCCCGGGGTCAGGCTGAGGCGCATCGCTGCACTCGCCGCTGACCCTCAGTGAAGGCCGGCGACGATCTGCTCCGATACGTCCCACAGCCGGCGCGCCAGTGCCGGATCATTGGCGTCCGCGCGCGGCTGGCGTACATCGCAATCGGCGAAATAGGCCCCGGAGATCCCGGCCGCCTGCGGGTTCACCGCGACGTAGCACTCGGTGGCCGCGCCCTGGGCAATGCTCTTGAAGAACAGCGCGCCGCCGATGCCGAAGGCGAGCCTGCCGACCGCCATGCCCAGGTTACGGCCCAGACGGGTGTTGATGACCCCGGGATGCACCGCATTCGCGGTCCGTGCGGCGCCGCCGGCGCCGCCGCTGTTGGCGGCGCTGCCGAAGCGGCGCGCGAGTTCTTTGGCGAACAGCAGGTTGGCGAATTTCGATTGCCCGTAGGCGGTCCATGGCCTGTAGCCGCGTTCACCGGACAGGTTGTCGAACTCGATCCCACCCTTGGGTGCCATCGTGTGGGCGGCGCTGCTGAGCATCACCACCCGGGCGTCGTCAGCCAGTGCCTCGAGCAGCCCGGTGACCAGCATGAAGTGGCCAATGTGGTTCGTGAAGAACTGCAGCTCGTAACCGTGGGCCTGCTGCAGCCTGGGCAGCGCCATGATGCCGGCGTTGCCGATCAGCGCGTGCAGTCGTGTGCCGGCGGACTTGATCGCCGTGATGCAGGCACGTACCGATGCCGGATCGGACAGCTCGCAGGCAATCGCGGTGGTGTTGCCGCTCACCGCCGCGCATGCGGCCTGTGCCTTGGCGAGCGTGCGCGCGGCGCCGAGCACGTGCGCGCCGCGCAGTGCCAACACCCGCATGGCCTCGTAACCCAGGCCGGAATTGCAGCCGGTGATCAGGATGGTCCTGCCAGCCAGCGGCACTGCGGCGGTCACCTCCTCGGCGGTCGATCCATAGCCGAGGCCATTAGGTCCGTTCGGCGCGATGCTCGAGTACAGTGACATGGGTACGCTCGCGTCCGTCTTGTTCGGATGGGGGGTGATGATAGCCCCTTGTGCGCGAGCGGGACCTGCCTGGCCTGCGCCGGCTGACGCGCTGGGCGCCCCGCGCCCCTATCCGGCGTCTACCTCGCACTACCCAGTTCCCTTTATGATGTCGGTCTGACGCCCCGTGCCCGGTTCGTGACCGGGTCCCTGAGGGGTTGAACCGGGGTGCTGCGCCGTAGCATCGGCCGTATTGCGGCACACGAGGGATCGCCGTTGCCGCAACGTATACCTTAGCGGCCCTGCCCGTTGAGATCGGCTCGACCGATCCTTAAAGCCAGCGGCCGCATCGCAGGCTAGCGATGCGCGGCGGGCGGTGCGTGTTTGAGCGTGTTTCTGGCGGACGGCGGGTTTGGGGGTAGGGGATCAATGTCAAATACTGCAGCGGCCGCGCCCATGTTGACAACCAGCCCGCGCGCGTCCGTCGCCTGAGCGCTGGACCGCTGCGCTGATGTTCGGCTTGCTCGACTTCTTCGCCGACCGCCGGATGAGTTCGCTGCGCTATTCGGTCGCGGCCGTGTATGCGTTGTTGCTGATCATCAACGTTGCGGTCTGGGTCTGGGCCGCCTTCATTTTTCGACATCAGCCGGTGCTGCTGGGTACCGCGCTGCTGGCGTACGGCTTCGGCTTGCGGCACGCGGTCGATGCCGATCACATCGCCGCGATCGACAACGTCACGCGCAAGCTGATGCAGGAGAACAAGCGCCCGGTTACGGTCGGTTTTTTCTTTGCCATGGGTCACTCGACCGTGGTGATCCTCGCGGCAATCGGCATCGCGGTGGCCGCCTCGGCGCTGCATTTCAGTGATGCCGGGGGCGTCGGCGGCATCATCAGCACCTCGGTATCGGCGCTGTTCCTGTTCGCGATTGCGCTGATGAACCTGCTGATCTTCTTCTCGGTGTGGAAGACCTTCCGGCACGTCAAGCGCGGCGGGGAGTTCGTCGAGGGCGACTTTGACATCCTGCTCAACAAGCGCGGCTTTGCGGCCCGGCTGTTCCGCCCGCTGTTCGGGTTGATCCGCAAGAGTTGGCACATGTTCCCGCTCGGTTTCCTGTTCGGCCTCGGCTTTGACACCGCGACCGAGGTGGCGCTGCTGGGCATCGCGGGGACGCAGGCGGCCCGGGGGGTCTCGATCTGGTCGATCATGGTGTTCCCGGCGCTGTTCGCCGCCGGTATGGCCCTGATCGATACCACCGACGGCATCCTGATGCTCGGGGCGTACGACTGGGCGTACCTCAAGCCGATCCGCAAGCTGTTTTACAACATGACCATCACGCTGGTTTCAGTGGTGATCGCGGTGCTGATCGGTGGCATCGAGGCGCTCGGGCTGCTGATGAACCAGATGCAGCTGTCGGGGCCGTTCTGGAGGGTCGTGGGGCTGTTGAACAATAACTTCAACAACCTTGGATTCATCATCATCGGCATCTTCATCATCGCCTGGGTCGGCTCGGTGTTCGTCTATCGTTACAAGGATTATGACAACCTGGAGGTCAAGCAGGCGGCCTCCTCACAGGCGGAAGGCTGACCAGATAAGCTCCCGGCCACTAGCCGGCGGGACGATAATCGACGTAACGGGCCTCGCCCTCTCCGGCCACGCAGGCCTCGACCTCGAAGGTCTGCTTCACCAGCGATGAGGTCAGCGTGGCGGCGGTGGGGCCATCGCCGGTGACCTTGCCACCCGCCAGGGCGAAGATGCGCGAGGCGTAACGTGCAGCGAGCGTCAGGTCGTGCAGCGATGCGATCACCAGCCTGCCGCTGCGGGCATAGGCCGCCAGGCGCTGCATCGTATCGAGCGCGTGCCGCGGATCGAGTCCCGCGATGGGCTCGTCGGCGATCAGGATTTCTGGCTCGATGACCAGCGCGCGCGCCAGCATCGCACGCGTGAGCTCCCCGCCCGAGAGCGTCGTGACCGGCTGCAGCCGCCGCTGCGACAGATCGCACAGCGCGAGCACTCGCTCGATGCGGCGCTGGTGCTGTGCGGGCAGCGCGCCGACGGCGGGCAGGACCGGGGTGAGCCCCAGCGCCACCAATCGCTCGACCGACAGCGGCCACTCGCAGCGTGGATTTTGCGGCAGGTAGGCGCGCCGGCCGGCCAGTGTACGCGACGCGATCCGGTAGACGTCCCGATCGTCCAGGTCGACGGCCCCGCGGGTCGGGCGCCACAGTCCGGCCAACGCTGCCAGCAGCGTGGACTTGCCGGCGCCGTTGGGGCCGATCACCGCGACGAACTCGCCGGCCGTGACCGACAGGCAGACCTCATCGAGAATGATGTTCGCGCCGCGCTGGACCGTGACGCGGCGTGCCGCCAGCGTCGTCACCGTGCGGCCCGCCGCGGGCTGCGATCAAAGCTGAAAGCTAGCGCCACCAACCGCATAGACCCCCGGATTGCGATACCCCAGCGACTCGACGATCCGCGCATCGAGGGCGTTCTGTACGCGCGCATACAGATCGAACCGATCGTTGACGTGGATGCGGCCATAGAGATCGAGGCGTGCGTAGCCGGGCGTCCACACATCGCCCGCCCAGCGCAGGCGATGGTCGGTCAGGTAAACCTGCGCGCCGGCATCGAAGCTGCGGACCCGGTAGAGCAGACCCACGTTGCCGATGTTACGCGCATTCTGCACCATGAAATTCCACGATCCGCCGGCATGGGTGAGGTAGGCATCGGTGTGGGTGTAGTTGGCCTGCAGCGTGAGGCCGCGGGCGATGCGCCAGGCCGCGTCGAGCTCCACGCCCTGCGAGCGCTCTGCGGCGGCATTGGCATACTCGCCGTAGTTGCCGATCTCGCGCGGGTTGTACAGGCTGTAATCGAAGTTGATGACGTTGCTGACGGCGGAATGCCAGTAGGTGGCACTTGCGCTGAAGCGGCCGCCGCTGGTGCGCGCGCGCACTCCGCCTTCGATCGTGGCGGCGCTGGCGGGGGATAGGTGCCGGTTGCCGTAGTCGGGGTTGTAGAGCTGATCCAGCGTCGGCTGAGTGAAGCTGCTGCCATAGTTGGCGTACAGCGCGACGTGCGGCAGCAGGTCGTAGGTCAGGCCGACGCTGTAGTTGGCCTTGTTGGCCCATTCGGTGTAGCTGTCGAGCCGTACGCCGAGCTCGGCGTGCACTCGATCGCTACCCAAGGCGATTGCGCCATCGCCGTATGCCGAGCGGGTCGCCTCGCCCTCGCGCGTGCCGCCCGCGCTGCCACCCTGATCGTAGGTCTGACGCAGGTAGGCAGCACCGAACAGCGCCGAGACGGTGCCGGTGCGGTAGCGTAGATTGTAATCGGCCTCGCCGTTGTTGGAGAGTGTCCGGTACGAGTAGGCGTATTGGTAGACCGGTACGCGATCGCCGGCGCCGTAGCTCAGATAGCTATCCGGATCGGTCCAGCCGTCGTAGGGCGCGCGGTAATGGCCGATCAGCCCGCCGTTGGCAACATCGCCATTGTGGATCGAGAAATCCTGGCCTGAGCCGCCGAGCGTCAGCCGCTGCGATAGCGCCGGGCTGATCTGCTGTTCGAACCAGAGGCTGAAGATGCCGGCTTTGGTCTGATCGACATCGCTCGGGTCAGGAATCTGCACCGCGAAGTAATTGGCCTGGGTCGCGCCGGGGATCGATTCGATCAGATCGGCGTTCTGGAATTCGTTGTCGGTCGCATAGAAACTCGCGCCGAGTTGAATGCGCTCGCCACGGTAGGTGGTTCGTCCCACCAGCGTGCCGTTCTTGGTGAATTCCCATTTGTTCACGCCGCCGCTGTCGATCCAGGAGCCGGCCAAAGAGTAGCTCACGCTGCCCGCACCGGCGGCGATGCGGTTCTGCGTGCGCGCCCGCACCTTGCGCCAGTCGAGCGATCCGCCCTCAACCGCAATATCCGATTGGGGGTGATCGGCCTGCAGCGTCGTCAGTGCAATCACACCGGAGGTCGTGTTGGCGCCGTACAAGGTCGCGCGCGGACCGCGCAGCACCTCGATCCGCTGCAGCATCGTCGGGTCGATCTGGCCGAGCAGGTAGCCGATGGCGCCGGTGCCGCCGCCGTTCATCGTGATGCCATCGAACACATACAGGGTGCTGTCAGAGAAGCCGCGCAGGGTCGTGGACAGGGCTTGGCCGGGCCCGCCGGCGACCTCGAACTGGATACCCGGCTGCTGTCGCAGCGTATCGGTGACGCTGGTCTGGGCCTGGTCGAGGATCTGCGCGTGGGTGACGATCGTCGATGCCTGGCTCATCTGCTGCTGCGTCTGCGCCATCTTCGAGGCCTTCACGGTCACCGCTTCGAGCTGCGAGGAGTCGGCCGCGTGCGCTGCCGCTGCGAGAGCGCCGCCGACGACGAGTGCCGCGAGCCTGCGGCCGATCGAGGCGGCCCGTGAACCGCGCGCTGCGCCGATCGGGCTCATCAAGGTGCCGTCTTGCGCAGGCGGACCACGAGCCAGAAAAAAAACGGCGTGCCGATCAGGCTGGTGAAGACACCGAGTTGGAGCTCCGGGCCGAATCGAATCAGCCGCGTGGCGATGTCGGCGCCGAGCAGCAACAGCGCCCCCAGCAGCGTTGCGGGCAGCAGCACCCGACTGGGCTGATGGCCGACCAGCGGGCGCACCAGGTGCGGGGCGACCAGGCCGACGAAGCCGACCACGCCGGAGACGGCAGTGCAGGCGCCCACGGCCAGCGCGGTGCCAAACAATGCCAGCAGATGAATCCGCCGCAGATTGATCCCGAGGCTTCGGGCCTGCAGTTCGCCCAGCGCGAGCGCATCGAGCGCATGCGCGGTCAGCACCAGCAGCAGGCCTCCGCTCACGACGAACGGCAGGATCAGCAGTACCTGCAGCCAGCTGCGGTCGGCGAGCGATCCGAGCAGCCAGGTCGTGATCTCGTTGGCGGCAAGGGGATTGGGGGCGAGGTTGAGCGCCAGCGAGATGCCGGCCGCCCCGAGAGCGGACACGGCCGCACCGGCCAGGATAAGCGAGATCGTGCCGCCACCGCTGCCGAGCACGAAGGTGAGCAGTCCGGCGGCCAGCGCGCCCACCAGACCCAGTAGCGGTGCCGCCATCGCCCAATGATTGGCCAAGCC
>Ga0307373_10016000_pt1 | contig 10119 bp, 6 predicted proteins | sample OX2MG_FD_202534 | JGI IMG/M metagenome (GOLD analysis project Ga0307373, IMG submission 202534) | Soil microbial communities from Risofladan, Vaasa, Finland - OX-2 | ecosystem: Environmental > Terrestrial > Soil > Coastal area > Acid sulfate soil | place: Finland: Risofladan, Vaasa | collected...
GCCGGTTTGCCACCAGCCTGCGCGGCCATAACCGGAAGGGAAAAACCACCTGCTCCAGCCGCCCGGCTCCGGCTAGCCAACTTGCCAAAATTAAGCGCCTGATTTGACCCACGCCGAGCCCGCCCCTACCCCGGCTAGACGCCTTCTCAGGCCGCCGCCTTTTCCGGATAAATCGAGTTCGCATGGTGATACGATAGGCGCTTCGACCGGACGCTGACAACGTCACAGGTCTCGCGGGAGGCGAAAAGCCATGAAGGCGATACGGGTGAACGCGTACGGAGGTCCTGAAGTCCTGCGGTTGGAAGAAATCGAAACGTCGCGCCCTGGACCTGGCCAAGCGTTGGTGCGGCTGGCGGCGGCAGGCGTGAACTTTGTGGACGTGTATTACCGGCGCGGCGCGTTTCCGATGACCGTGTCCCCGCCAAGCCTTCCCTTCACTCCCGGTCTTGAAGCAGCCGGCGTGGTGGAGGCCGTGGGCGATGGCGTGACGAACGTCAAGCCTGGCGACCGCGTCGCCTACACGCATCAGCGCGGGGCTTACGCCGAAGCAAGCGTGGTTGAAGCCGGCAGGTTGATACCTCTGCCGGAAGATTTTTCTTTCGAGCAGGGCGCCGCGCTCACGCTGCAAGGTTTGACCGCGCACTTTCTCATCCACGAGTTTCGCCCGCCGAAACCCGGTGACGTGGTGCTCGTCCACGCGGCCGCAGGCGGCATGGGGCTTTTGCTGGTGCAATGGGCCCGGCATCTTGGGGCGCGAGTCATTGGAACCGTTTCGACTCAGGAGAAAGCCAGGGTTGCCGAAGAAGCCGGGGCGAGCGACGTGATCCTCTATACCCAGCGGGATTTTGCCGCAGAGACGAAGCGCCTCACTAACGGACATGGAGCGGATCTCATCATCGACGGCGTCGCACAGACCACATTCGAGGGAAACCTGGAAGCAGCCGCTGTCCGCGGCCACATCGTGCTCTACGGTCTTGCGAGCGGGCCTGCCGCTCCGATTGCGCCGGAGTCGCTGCGGCCTCATTCGCTGACGGTGTCCGGCGGAGCTTTGCGGAATTATATGCGGACGCGCGAGGAGTTGCTGCATCGCGCTCAGGCTGTGATCGAAGCCCTCCGCGCCGGTTGGTTGCGCCTGCGAATTGACCGCGTCTTGCCGCTAGAGCTGGCGGCGGAAGCGCACCGCCTGCTCGAAAACCGCCAAACCATGGGCAAGCTGATCCTGAGGATTAGCGCCCGGTAGCAATTGCCGCAAGCCTGCCGGTGTGCCGTTAACCCGTTCACGCCCGGACCGGCGGCGCGGATTGGCGTTAAGTTGCAGCATAGGTTTTTGGCTGTGGCTGCGGCGCGGGTTCTGATAAATTGGACAACTCATGCGATCCGGCGCCAGGGTTCTTGCCGCCTTTCTGCTTGTCTTCGCGGGTTTGGCGGCGCTGCATTTCTCTGTTCTCCGCCTTCCTTACTTTTGGGATGAAGCGGGTTACTACGTCCCCGCCGCGCTCGACTTCTATCTTCACGGCCGCTTGATTCCGCGCCTCACTCAGCCCGTCGGCCACACGCCGCTGGTTTCAATCTACCTCGCGGCGGTTTGGCGGCTATTCGGCTTCACGCAGCTTGCCACCCGCGCGGCCATGATCGCGGGCGCCGCCGCCACGGTCGTCACCACTTACGCGCTCAGCCGGCGCGTGGCTGGCCGCGAGGCGAGCCGGTGGAGCGCCCTGCTGCTCGCCCTCTCTCCGCTGTTCTTCGCTCAAAGCTCGCTCGTTTTTGTGGACCTCGCGGCGGCGTGGTTCACGGCGCTGGCGCTGCTTTTTATCCTTGACCGCCGCCCAGGGTGGTTTATGCTGGCCGCTACGCTGGCGGTACTCAGCAAGGAAACCGCCGTGGTCATGCTCCCCGTCGTGTGGGGGTTCGCGGCTTGGCGCCGCCGGGAACGGCGGCTGGCGGTATGGGCGGCGCTTGTTGCGCCGGTGATTCCTCTGCTCGTCTGGGCGCTTTATTACCACCACGCGACGGGCTACTGGACCGGAAACGCGGGCTACCTGCAATACAACCTGTACTCAACTCTGACGCCGTTGCACATCTGCCGCAGCCTCCTGGCGCGGCTGGCGGAGATTTGCTTTCAAGGCTTCAACTGGCTGTTGGTAGGAGCGGCGCTGGCGGGGGTCGCGTGGCGCGCGCGGCGTACAAGGCGCGGCGTTGCGGAATCCAGCACCCAGGCTGGGCAGAGCGGCATGGCGGACTTTGTGTTCCTCGCCGCCGGGCTTATGCTCGCCTACGTGGGAATGCTGAGCCTGGTCGGCGGAGCGATTTTGCCGCGCTACATGCTGCCGGTATTTCCGATGTTCTTCATCCTCGCCGTGCGCGCGATTTGGAACCTGCCCGCCGCATCCGCGCGGATTTTGTGCCTCGTTTTAGCGGCGGCGTTTGTGGGCGCGTGGTTCATAAATCCGCCTTATCCTTTTCCCTATGAAGACAATCTCGCGTACGCAGATTTTGTCCGCCTTCACGAGCAGGCTGCAACGTATTTGGAATCGCTTCCCGGAGAGCCCGTGATTCTCACTGCATGGCCCGCCACGGATGAACTCCGCCAGCCTTTTCTCGGCTACGTCAGTCATCCTCTCCGGGTGATGGCGGTGCGAGGCTTCAAATCCGCGGACCTTCGCGATCCTCCCGGCTTCCAGGTTTTCTACCTGTACTCGCGCCAATGGAATCCTCCCGGCAATCTGTTCACGCTTTTCGGGCCGGCGCGGGGGAAAATTGACCGGTTTTTTCAGTACGAGCCTCCGGTCGCACCCGCCGTCCTTGAGAGCCGTTTCCACCTGACTCTCTTGAAGCAATTTCAGCGCCGCGGCCAATGGGTGCGGATTTATTTCGCCCCAGGAGGCTAGATAAGGAGAGCGCGAGGGAAGGCGACCTCAAAACAGACATGCCATTTTTAGCTGAACGCTTCATCCATGTGGTCCTGCTTTTGGCGGCGATCATTTTTCTGGTCTCCCTTTTGTTGATCGCCGTGGCGATCGGCAGACGCTTCAGGCGGGAAAGAGAGTTTAAAATCCTGGATGCTTTCCGGGAGCGCTCGCGCTCGATTCTTGAAGTTCTGTCGGCGGGCGCTCTGGACTATGAAGCCGCGCTTGAACAGATTCGCAAAATGATCGAACCACGATATGCGCAAGACATCGAGCGCATCCTGCTGGAGCAGCTCGATCAGCCGCGTTACAGAGCGGCGATTGGGCGGCTGATCGAGGACCTCGGGATGATTCGATCCTGGCAGCGCCGGGTGGGTGACACCACGAAACCGCCGCCTGGGTCGCGCGGAGCCGCGCCCTCGCTGCGCCGCGAAGCGCGCTTTTACCATCGGGCGCGAGACGCGCAGAATCTGGGCCGCGTCGGACACCGGGAAAGCTGGCGGTTGCTCGTCAAGGCGTTGGACGATGCGCACGAAGACGTTCGAGAGGCTGCGGTGAGGTCGCTCGCGGTGATCGGAGAGCCTGAGAGCTTTCCTGCGTTGGTCGAACAGTTGCGCGCCAGCTTGACTTCGCCTAAACCTCTGCTTTCAGACCGTGTTCTCCGGCCAGCTCTTGCCCGGTTTCCGCTTGCCTTGGCGGATCACCTCCAGCCACTGCTCGAGCATTCGAATTCCCAGGTGCGGCTCGCGGCGGCGCACGTGCTTCGTGACATGCTCGCGAACGAATCCGCCGCCGTCCGTTCAGGTTCCGTGAAGCTTAAGCCTGATCTCTCCCGGTTGATTCCCAACCGGCTTGCCGGCGATAACGATCCGGACGTGCGCGCGGTGGCCGCCGACCTGATGTCTTTTCTACAGGACGAAGCAAGCGGAGATAAGCTCATCCGATCTGCCGGGGACGCAGAATGGTTCGTGCGGCTGCACGCCGTCCGGGCGATTGGAGAGCGAAGAAACCAGAAGTTTCACGCCGTTCTCGCCGCCCGCCTGACCGATCAGCATTGGCGCGTGAGGGAAGCCGCCGCACGGGCCTTGGCGGGCTCCGGCCCCGAAGAAGCCCGCGAGTTGCTGAGAGCTTTTGTGGCCGCCGGGGATGAATACGCCCGCGACCAGATTGCTGAGGCGCTCGATACCTCTGGCTTGATGGCCGAACTTGCGAAACGCTGTGCCGGTGGAGACGCCCCGCAGGAGCGTGAGGTTTTGTTCGAGGTCGTGAAAATGGGTAAGACAAGCTGCCTGGAATCGTGGCTTAAACGCCAAACCGAACGGGAACGGCGTGCCTTTCTGACGGCGCTTGGAGAATGCTCTGACCCGCACGTGCGGAGGTGGGTTGAGCAAATGGCGGAGTGAGCACGCGGGCGGAAGCGCGGTAAAAAACGCTATACTAAAACGCAGGAGAAATTTTCTCCTCTTCAGGAACGGTTTTTCCGCGTTTTCAAAGGGCGAAGAGGTTTTTGCGGCAGGTCCTCGCGGGAAGAGTTGTGCTGCGCAAGGCCGTAGGGAACAAATGGCACGCGCCGCGCTTTTGCGCGAGCGTTCGCACACACGAGCGGCGCTGTCCAACCCGCACGATTCGCAGGTTGCCACGATGCAAGGCGATAAAACGTGTCCAAAATGCGGTCAGATAATTCCGCCTGGAACGGCGGAGTGTCCGCTCTGCGCCGACCCCGTTTTGTTTAATCTGCGCCGCGAGACGCTGCTTTTGTTAAGCCTGATTGGTCTGGGCTTGCTCTTCGGCGTGACTGCCCTGCTAGTCAGGTCCTATCACGTGCAGCAGAGGGCGCTCGGCGGGCATTGGTACACGCGGGGTGAAACGGATTTGAAGGCGGGCCGTCCGCAGGCTGCCCTGCTGGATTTTCGGACAGCTCTGTACCACGCGAGCGGGAATCCTGCCTACCAGCTCCGCTTGGCGCAGGCGCTGATCGATGCCGGCCGGCGGGACGAGGCTCGCACCTACCTGATGAGGCTTTGGCAAAGCAATCCTGCGGACGGGGAGGTCAATCTGGAACTGGCTCAGTTGGCGATGCGAGAGAACAACATCCCTCAGGTCATCAATTATTTTCACAACGCCATTGACGGCGTATGGCCGGACGCCTCCAAGCAGCGGCGCCTGCAGTTAAGGCAAGAGCTCTGTGAGTATCTGATTGATCACAACCTGCGTACGGAAGCGCTAGCCGAGCTGATGGCTCTTTCGGCTGCAACCCCGAACGACGCGCAGTTGAGAGCCCAGGTGGCTGGGCTCTTTTTGAAAGCGCAGGATTATGACACCGCTCTCAAGGAGTTCCGTACTTCACTACAGCTCGATCCGAAACAGGCCGCGGCCTGGAAGGGAGCGGGGCAGGCAGCGTTTTCATCTGGAAACTACCGGGAGGCGCGCGATTATTTGATCCACGCCATGCGGCTGACCCCGCGGGATACAGAGACGGACAAGATGCTCGAAACAACCGAAAACATCTTGCAGATTAATCCTTTTGACCGGAGGGTATCCGCCGCAGCCCGGCGGCGGCGCGTGGTTGCGGCTTTCGGGCGTGCATTCAACCGGCTGCAGGAATGCGCGAAGATCCTTGGGCAACCACTCCAGGCATCTTCTTCCCCGCCGCAGACAGATTTGCAGCAAGCGAACGCTGGCGCCATGAAAATGAAACCGCAGATCAAGGAAGCCGCCTTGCGGCGCAACCCCGACCTGGCCGATTTCGCCATGAATCTGGTCTTTAGCGTCGAGAAGAGCACTGCAAAGCAGTGCGGCCCTCCGAAAGGATTAGATCTGGCTCTATTGTTGCTCGCAAGCAAAAATGGAGGTTCGCGTTAGTGGAAGAGCGAAACATAATTTTGCCCGCAGAGCAATCCGAAGCGCCGCCCGGCCAGGAAGAGAAGGCTTCAGCAGCGCTTCGGGCCACTGTGGCGCACATCATCCAAGGTCTTGCTTTACGGGAGGGGAATCTCTTCCTTCTCCTCGCGGTGATCATTGGGCTGACTTCCGGCCTGCTCGTCGTCTGTTTTCGAATCACGATCCAATGGATTCAGTTGTGGTTGTTTGGGTCTGGATTGACGGCTCCGGCTTATCGAGTGGTTCTGGTTCCTGCGGTGGCGGGACTCGTCATCGGCGCTCTGGTCATGCTCGTGTTCCGGCAGGTGCGAGGCAGCGGCGTGAACCAAACCAAGGCCGCAGTTTATATATACGACGGTTATATTCCCTTCCGTACCGTGATCGGCAAGTTCATTGTCTGCGCTCTGGCAATCGGCAGCGGGCAATCGCTTGGGCCCGAAGATCCGTCGCTTCAGATCGGCGCAGGCGTCGCCTCCGCGATCGGGCGCCGTCTCCGGCTGTCTCGGGAAAAGATCCGGATGATCGCCCCGGTTGGCGCTGCGGCAGGCCTCGCTGCGGCCTTCAATGCGCCTATTTCCGCAACGGTTTTCGTCCTCGAGGAAGTGATCGGGCAGTGGAGCGCCGGAGTGCTTGGAGCTATCATCCTTGCTGCGGTTTCAAGCGTGGTGGTGCTGCGCGGGTTCCTTGGTTCTGAACCGTTATTCCGGATTCCCGCATACCGCCTGGCCCATCCTACTGAGTTTCTGGCCTACGCCGCGCTCGGCGTCATAGGCGGCTTCTCATCCCTATGGTTCAATAAGCTGGTCGTCGTGCTGCGGCCGCGTCTGAAGGCGCTTCCTTCCTGGACCCAGTACGTGCAGCCTGCGGCGGCCGGCTTAATTGTGGGCTGCATCGGGCTGCGGTTTCCTCAGGTCATGGGCGCGGGTTACTACTATATCGACCAGGCAATGCACGGCGAGTATGTATGGCATATTCTCGCGCTACTGGCCATTTTGAAGATTATCGCCACCACGGTTTCGTTCGTGAGCGGTACACCCGGCGGCATGTTCGCGCCGACCATGTTCATTGGCGCCATGATTGGCGGCGCTGTGGGCGTGGTGGAACATCATTTCTTCCCCCAGTTGACCGGCCCGGTTGGCGCCTACGCTCTGGTGGGCATTGGCACTCTGTTCGCGGGCTTCCTGCGTGCGCCTATGACCTCGGTTTTCATGGTGCTCGAGGTCAGCGGCAACTATTCGATCATTCTTCCGGTGATGGTTTCAAACACCATCGCCTATCTAATTTCCCGCCACTATGAGTCAGTTGGCCTATTCGACCGGCTTTCACGCCAGGATGGCATCGACTTGCCTTCGATGGAGGAACAGCGGGAAGAGGAGACGCTTCGAGTGGAAGACGCCATGCAGCCGGTAGGCGGGCCTATGTTGCATGGCGATGACACTTTCGCCGAGGCTCTCAAGAAAGTAAGTGAGTTTCCCGAACAACACTTTCTGGTAAACCAGGGAAGACGCGGGTGGAGCGCTGTGACCCAAGAAATGCTGCGGTGGCAGACCAAGGAAGGTAAAGGCGGCGAGCGCCTGACCAGCCTCCCTCCAGATACCCGGCTTCCGTGGTTGCATCCGGATCAGACACTCGATGTGGCGCTGCGAGTGATCGGCGACCACCCGTTGCTGCCCGTAGTCAACCGCGCCGATCTGGAAAAGGTCGAAGGCGTGATCACGTTGCAGGACATTCTCAACGCCTACCGGAAAAAAATCGCGGCTTCTGCGCGCGGGACCTCGGTTTAAGGCCGGCTTCCCTCCGTCCCTTCAGCTTGCGCCCCTCTGCTCCGGCTGAGGCCGACTGTTTTGCAGCGTTTTGTTCGCAATCCTCCGGCACGAAAGTTGTAAAATCGGACTATGCGCATCAGGCTACTGCTAATCCTTTCGCTGATCGCGACGACGACGGTCGTCTCCTACTTTTTTACCCTCTATCAGGTGCGAGCAGAAAAACGGGCGCTGCAGCGAGAGGTCGCTGTGCGTTCCGAGTTGCTCGCCGAGAGTTTGGACGTCAGCGTAGAGCCTTCGGCAGAATTCGGATCGCGCCGGGTCCTGCAGAATTTGGTAAAGGGTTTCAGCAATCGCCAGAACTTGGCGGGCGTGCTGGTTTATGACGACCGCGGTGGAGTTGTCGCCAGCAATTCGTCCGCACTGGTGCAGGAACTGAAGAGCGTACCGACCGCGGTGGATCAGGCGATCGCGAAGAACTCGGGGGCAAGTGGATTCTTCACGCTCGACGGAAAGTCTATCTGCGTCTACGCGCTGCCGCTTCATGGCAAGCAGTTGATGGGCGGCGTCCTGGCGGTGTTTACGGACGCCAGCTACATTTCCGCCGAGAGCGCCGCGATGTGGCGGGAGACATTCGTGCGCATCCTGGTGGAGACGCTCCTGGTGGTCTTGATCACGTTGTTTGTAATCCGCTGGGCCATGGTCGGGCGCATTGCAAAAATGGCGCAGTGGATGCAGCAGATGCGGGCTGGGGACACTCCACCGGACGCTCCGGCGCCCCAGGAGGACATGTTCAAGCCGCTCGCCCAGGAGGTCACGCATCTTGCCCGCAGCCTGATGGTAGCTCGCGCCTCGGCGGAAGAGGAAGCGCGGCTGCGCGCAGCCGGCGACTCGGTGTGGACGGCTGAGAGGCTGCGCATCTTCGTACGCAGCAAACTGGAGAACCGGAAATTGCTGGCCGTTTCCAACCGCGAGCCCTACGAGCACCTACACCGCGGCAAGGATATCGATTGCATCGTTCCGGCGAGCGGCCTCGTGACTGCTTTGGAACCGGTCTTGAGGGCGTGTGACGGGACCTGGATCGCCTACGGCGCTGGAGATGCGGACCGCGAAACGGCGGACGAACACGACAGGCTGAGGGTGCCGCCGGAGGACCCCCACTACACACTCCGCCGCGTCTGGCTAAGCAAGGAGGAGGTCGAAGGATACTATTATGGTTTCGCGAATGAGGGATTATGGCCGCTCTGCCACATCGCCCACACGCGCCCCATATTTCGCGCCGGGGACTGGACGCACTATCAAAGTGTCAACTGGAAATTTGCGCAAGCCGCGGTCGAAGAGATGCAGGGCGAAGACCGCCCCGTCGTTCTGGTGCAGGACTACCATTTCGCGCTACTGCCTCGCCTAATCAAACAAGACTTTCCTTCCTGCCGCGTGGCCATCTTCTGGCACATTCCGTGGCCGAACCCGGAAGCGTTCGGGATTTGCCCCTGGCAGCGCGAGCTGCTCGAAGGGCTGCTCGGCGCGGATCTAATCGGCTTCCATATTCAGTCGCACTGCACTAATTTCCTCGAAACCGTGGATCGCGCCCTCGAGTCGCGTATCGACTGGGAGCGGTTCGCCGTGAACCGCCGAGACCACATCACGCTCGTGCGGCCATTTCCCATCAGCGTGGATTTCCGCGAGAAGGCGGAAAATGCGGATTCACCCGGTAGCCAGGCGGTCACCTATCCGGACCGCAATGCTCTATTTCGCGAACTCGGGGTGGAGGCTGCGTTCATGGGCGTCGGCGTGGACCGGGTCGATTACACGAAAGGAATTCTCGAACGGTTTAGCGGCATCGAACGCTTCATGGAAAGATACCCTTCTTACCGCGGTAAGTTCACGTTCGTGCAGATTGGCGCTCCCAGCCGGACTCACATCAAGCGCTACCATGACTTATTGGCGGACGTTGAGTCGGAAGCGGACCGCATCAACTGGCGATTCCAGACGGTCAACTGGAGGCCCATCGTCTTTCTGAAGCGCCATCACAGCCACGCTGAGATTGAGCGCTATTATCGGGCCGCGCATCTTTGCCTTGTCACGTCCTTGCATGACGGCATGAATTTGGTGGCGAAGGAATTTGTCGCGGCCAGGGACGACGGCCAGGGCATGCTGATTCTGAGCGGCTTCGCCGGAGCCTCGCGCGAGCTGCGGGACGCGCTGATCATCAATCCTTACGACACTGAACAAATGGCCAGCGCCATTTATTATGCGCTCGAAATGGATCCCGAAGAGCGCGCCGCGCGAATGCGCCGCATGAGGCAAGTGGTGAGCGATCACAATATTTACCGCTGGGCGGCCAATTTGATCTCCGAGGTTGCCGAAGTGCGCCTGGAACGGCCGGAAGCGGTCCGATTACCCTAGTCCCCCCTCATCCCAAGCCCTCTCCCCCCAAATGGGGAAGAGGGCGGACCGCGTAGCGGGACGGGTGAGGGGGCTTTCACCGTGCGCGATTCGTGCTGTGACGCAGGGCGAAGCGTTCTTCCGCCCGAAGACTTCAACCGTATCCGAATGAAAAACTCAAAGCC
>Ga0307373_10016002_pt1 | contig 10118 bp, 8 predicted proteins | sample OX2MG_FD_202534 | JGI IMG/M metagenome (GOLD analysis project Ga0307373, IMG submission 202534) | Soil microbial communities from Risofladan, Vaasa, Finland - OX-2 | ecosystem: Environmental > Terrestrial > Soil > Coastal area > Acid sulfate soil | place: Finland: Risofladan, Vaasa | collected...
TTCATCCCGCACGTTCCGAAAAAAAGCCGCTCTTAGGCAATGCTTACCCGTGCTGCCACAATGGGGGCATGGACAGCGGCGACTTTTCCTTGCCCACCCCCAGTGCGACCGCGCTCCCTGGCGGGCCGCCGGCACCGCCGGCTGCGCACCCTGGCGAGAACCCGTTCGGCGCGCCGACGCGTAAGACCGGTCCCGTGCACAAGCTGCGCAAACGGATCGGCAGCATACTCGCGGCGATCGTGGCCGTGGGCGCGAAGTTCTGGACCGCCATCAAAGGCGCACTACTGCTGCTGCCGAAGCTCAAGCTGCTCACAACGGCCGGCACCGCGCTCGTGTCCGTAGCGGCGTACTCGCTGTTCTGGGGCTGGACGTTCGCTCTGGGATTCGTCGTGCTGCTGTTCGTGCACGAGATGGGCCACGTGATCCAGCTGCGCCGGGAGGGCGTCAAGGCGAGCGCGCCGATGTTCGTGCCGTTCCTGGGAGCAGTGGTCATGGCGAAGTCGCTCGGCGAGAACGCACTCGCCGAGGCACGCGTCGGCCTCGCCGGACCGGTCCTCGGCACGATCGGCTCGGCGGCATGCCTAGCGATCGGCGAAGCGAGCAACAGCGACTTCTTCCGCGCGCTCGCCTACATAGGCTTCTTCCTGAACCTCTTCAACCTGCTCCCCGTCGTTCCCCTCGACGGTGGTCGTGCAATGGCGGCGACGGCTCCCTGGATGTGGTTCGTAGGCTTGGGCGCCGTTGCCGCGATGCTGTTCGTCTTTCCCAACTTCATCCTCCTGATCATCCTCTTCTTCGGCGGGATGGAGGTCTATCACCGCTGGAGGCAGCGCAGGACGCGCTCACTCGAGCAGGCCGCCTACTACCGGGTCTCCCCACGCAACCGGCTGCTCGTGGGCGCTGTGTATGTCGGCCTGATCGTCGTGCTAGCACTCGGGATGCACGAGACGCACATCCTCTCCTCCGCCGGACACAGCTTCAGCCACATCTAGAGCCTCAGAGACCAACGAGCCCTAGTGCCGGGCTTCGCGTATCCCGCGTTCGATGTCCCGCCTGGTGTCCTTCTCGCGCAGTGACTGGCGCTTGTCGTACAGATCCTTGCCCTTCGCGAGCGCGATCTCGGCCTTGGCATGTGGACCGGCGAAGTAGATGCGCGTCGGTACGAGCGTCAGCCCGCGCTCGGAGGCGCGCGCTGCGATGCGGTCCAGCTCGCGCCGGTGCAGCAGCAGCTTGCGCGGACGCTCGGGGTCGTGGTTCTCGCGGGAGGCGGGCGCATATGTAGGGATGTGGATCGAGTGCAGCCACAGCTCGCCGCCTGAGATCGCGGCGTAGCCATCCTTCAGCTGGGCGCCGGAGGCACGCAGCGCCTTCACCTCGGTGCCCTCGAGCACAAGCCCGCACTCGAGCCGCTCGATCAGCTCGTAGCGGTGCGAGGCGTAGCGGTTGGACGCCACGTCGCCAGCCCCGATCTTGCGCTTGCCCTTGCCCTTGGCCATACCACCGAGACTAGCCTGCCGGGCGATCTGCGGCCGGCATCAAGTCCACCCGGCCACGGACCACATCGACGCGGGCCACGCGCACCTCGACAGGATCGCCCAGTCTCAGCGTGGCGCCCGAGCGATCCCCGTAGAGGATTGTGCTCTGCTCGTTGAGCTGCCACCACTCGCGTCCCTCAGGGCCCGCCATGTGTCTTACCGGCAGCATGCCTTCGTACCCTTCGAACGCGATGAACGCGCCTGGCGCGATCAGCCCAACCACCTCGCCCGTGAACGTCTGCTCCCAGCCGTCCTCGTACAGCGCCCGCTCCAGAGCGAAGCACCGCGCGACGTCGTCCGCGTCGCGCTCGATCTTCATCGCCGAACGCTCGCAGTCGGATGTCCACTCGGCGAGCTCGCCCATTCTGACGGCCCGCGGAGCCCGCTCCCCACCACCGACGGCGGACAGCAGCGCGCGATGGCACACGAGATCGGGGTAGCGGCGGATCGGCGAGGTGAAGTGGCAGTAGTACGCCGTTCCCAAGCCGGCGTGACCGCTGTTCTTCGGCGAGTAGGCCGCCTGCTGCAGGGTTCGCAGGATCAGTGAGGTCAACGCCGCGCGTCCACCCGATGGCCTCACGCCGTCATCGCCTGACCCTGCACGTGCGAGCACACCGCGCACATGGGCCTCGACACGCCGGGAGATCTCCCCCATCAGCTCGGCGGCCTGCGAGGGCGACATGCTCTTTCCTACTGGCGGCGTCGGTACCTCAAGCGAGGAAAGCTGGTCGACGAGACGCTTCACGCGCTCGGGCTCAGGCCGCTCGTGTACGCGATACAGAGTCGGCGTCCCGCGCTCTGACAGCAGCCGCGCGACCGCTTCGTTGGCGGCGATCATCAAATGCTCGATCAAGCGGTGGGACTCGGTCTGCACGCGCATGCATATCTCGCTCACGTTCCCATCGCCATCGAAGGAGAACTCGGGCTCCGAGGAGTCGAGCGTCAGCGCGCCACTGTGGCCCTTGCGGCGGTCCTCCTCGAGCACCGACGCCACCTCGCGTGCGGCTTGCAGTGGCTCGCCCCATGGCGCGCTCGCCCGCTGCGTCCCGGCGAAGATCTGATCGACGCGCTCATAGCTCAAGCGCTCGTCCGAGCGGATCAGCGAGCGGTAGAACGCGGCCTTCGCGACCTTGGCCCCGTGAAACTCGAGCTCGACCGTCACCGCCGCGCGCTCGACCCCCGGCACGAGCGAGCAGGCGTGGTTCGAGAGCGCCTCGGGCAGCATCGGCTCGACGGCGCCCGGCACATACACGCTCGTGCCGCGCCGCTTCGCCTCGAGATCCACGAGCGAACCCTCCGGCACATAGGCCGAGACGTCGGCGATGTGGACCCACACGCGCACGGGGTGGGTGGGATCTGATCCCAGGCGTTCGGCCGAGATTGCGTCGTCGAAGTCGCGTGCGCTCGTGGGGTCGATCGTGAATGTCGGCAGGCCGGTCAAATCACGGCGGCCGTCCATCGCCCGAATCTTCTTCTCGCCGGCCGCGCGAGCCTCGCGCTCGACGGCCTGCTCGAATCCACGCGCCAGCCCGCGATCGAGCATCAGCGCCTCGATCAGATCGCGGGCGACATCGGGGCGCCCCAGCACACGCGTGATCTGAGCGCGAGCACCCTTACCGCGTCCGGCCTGCACGAGCACCAGGTCCCCCGTACGCGCCGTCTTTGCCCCCGGCCCCACGACACGGTTGGAGGCGAGCGTGACGCGTCTGGAGCGATTGGAATCCCCGCCGTCCTCAGCCGAGCGCCGCGCTGGAAACAGTGGCTCAGCTGACCAGAACTTCCCCCTTTTGTCGAGCACCGCCACCACCGTCCCCAGGGACTTGCCGGCCGGCCGGCGAGCGGCGTTCACTTGATCTTCGTGGCGAGAGCATTCAGCGCAGCGGTGAGGCCCCGCGGGGTGTCGACGATGCCTGCCGGTAGGGACACTTCGGGGGCGATCCCCGCGCCCTGCTTGACGCCGCCGCCGCCGAGATTGCGCCCGTTGGGCGTGAAGTACTCACCGACCGTGATGTCGAGCGCGCCGCCGTTGGACAGCGGCTCCTCCTCCTGGAAGACACCCTTGCCAAACGTGTGGGTGCCGAGCACCGTGGCGCGGTGATGATCCTGCAACGCCGCGGTGACGATCTCCGAGGCTGAGGCGGTGTTGTGATCGACGAGCACCACCACCGGAATCGAGGGAGCGATCGGATGGCCGGTGGCCAGGACCGTCTCACTCGGCTGGGTGCGCCCGCGCGTTGAGACGATTGTGCCCTTCGCAATGAAGATGCTCGCGACCAGCCTTGCCTCCTCCACGAGGCCACCACCGTTGGCGCGCAGGTCGAGCACGATCCCGCGCGCACCCTCGTGCAGCTCGCTCTGCACCGCAGCGGAAAATTCGCCGTGCGCCTCGGGACTGAACGTCGCAAGCGCGACCACGCCGAGCTTCACCCCATGCACGGTTCGCGTCTCAGAGGCTACGACCGGCTCGGAGATCATCGCGCGCGTGACCCGCACCGTGCGCTTGCTCGAGCGACCCTTCCCTGGCCGTTCGATCTCAAGCGTTACATCGGTGCCCGGTGGCCCCTTGATCAGCGCCGTGGCCGTACCGGCGGAGAGACCCAGGAGCCTGCGGCCATTCACCGCCACGATCTCATCGCCGGCCCGCAGCCCCGCACGCAGCGCTGGGGAGGAGTCGAACACGCGCCCAATCTCCAGTCCCCGGTGTTGCGGTGCAACGACCACACCGATGCCCGCGAAGCTCGGCGGCGAGTTGAACTGGCTGTATTCCTTCGGGTTCAGGTAATGGGAGAAGCGGTCGCCGAGGCTGCCCACCGCGCCGGCGATCGACGCGTTCGCCAGCTGGCTCTTGCCGACTGGCCGGTAGTAGTCGCTCGAGATCCGCGCGATCGCTTCGTCCACCACAAGCGTCTGGTGGTTGACCTCGAATGCGCTCCGCGCGAACCCTGGCAACTCTTCCGGATGGCCCCCCAGCCAAATCCCTCCGATGAGCAGGATCGGGAGCATCCCGGTCAAGGCCGCGATCAGCAACTGTCGTCTAGGTGTGGGCAAGGCCCTGAGAGCCTACGGATCAGACTCGCAGGAAGCGGCGCAGCGATAAGCCCGAGCCGGCGGCGGAGACGGCGATCGCACACGCCATCAGCACCACGATCAGTAGCCGGAAGTCGATCATGTTCGGCTGGGAGATCAGCTTGACCGTATTCGCCAGTGGGTCCACCAGGGTGACCTTGGCGAGCGCCAGCAGACCGATTGCGCCAGCACCGCCGAGCGCGCCAAGGAACAGCCCCTCGAGCACGAACGGCCAGCGGATGAACCAGTCGGTGGCGCCGACCAGCTTCATCACCTCGACCTCGCGCCGGCGCGAGAACAGGGAGAGGCGGATCGTGTTCGAGATAAGCAGCACAGATGCGAACACGAGCAGCCCCGCGAGCAGCGCCATCGTGAGCTTGATTGTGCGCGTGGCCGACAGGATCGTGTTCGTCTGCGCCTGGCGGTTCTGCACGCCGGTGATCGCCGCGTCGGTGAGGAGGCGTGTTCCGAGTGGGCTTGACTGGTCGAGCTCGGCCCGCACAGCCCCCGACTCCTCAGGGCTGGAGGGGGTGACGCGGAAGATGTCCGGCAACGGGTTGTAGCCGATCAGTGCGAACGCCTGCGGGTTGAGCTTGCGCTCCTGTTCGTAGCCCTGCTGTCTTGAGACGAACTGGATGCTCTTGATGTGCGGCGCCCGTTGCAGCTCGCTCTTCACGCGCGCCACTTCCGCAGGGCTCGCGCCAGGGCTGAGATCGACATCGACGAGCACGCGCGAGCGAATGTCGTTGGCAGCCCCGTTCGTCGCCTGCACAACCGGGATGAACACGCCGAGCACGAGTGTGGTCACAAGCACCGAGGCAAATGCCGCAACGCTGGGGACGGCGTTGCGCCGCATTGACCGGAACGACTCTTTCAGAAAGAACCCCAGCTTCATGAGCGTGTTTCTGTGCGCAACCGCTGGCCGAGCTCGTCCGTGTTCTCATCGCTCGAGCCGTACAGACCGGAGGCCTCGTCGCGGACGATGCGCCCGCGCCGCAATTCGATCACGCGGCGGCGCATCCGGTCGACCATCTCGTTGTCGTGGGAGGCGACGAGCACCGTCGTGCCGGCGCGGTTGATGCGGTAGAGCAGCTGCATAATCCCGATCGAGGTCTCAGGATCGAGGTTGCCCGTGGGCTCGTCCGCCAGCAAGAGCGGCGGGTGACTGGCAAACGCGCGCGCTACCGCCACACGCTGCTGCTCTCCGCCGGAGAGCTGGTGCGGGTAGTTGTGAAGCTTCGTCGAGAGTCCCGTCAAGCGCAGGATGTCCGGCAGCGTTGAGCGGATCTGCTTGCGCGAGGCCCCCGTCACCTGCAGCGCATAGGCGATGTTGTCGTACACGGTGCGCGTCGGCAACAGCTTGAAGTCCTGGAAGACCACGCCGACGTTTCGCCGGTAATAAGGAACCTTCTTGCGCTCGATGTCCTCGAGGGCACGCCCGGCGACGCGGATCGTGCCCTCGGTGGGCTCGATCTCCTTGATAAGCAGGCGCATGATCGTCGACTTACCCGAGCCGGTCGAGCCGACGAGGAAGGCCATTTCCTGGCGATTGACAGCGAACGTCGCACGCTCCAGGCCGATGCCACCCGGACCGTAGAGCTTGGACACGCCGCGGAACTCCACCACGGTGTCTGCCCCCGGCTTCACCCGGGGGCGAACCTGCACGGGGTGGGAACCCGCGCGTAGACGCAACACGGCGCGGTGGCGGCGCACCGCGGCGCGGTCTCTGACATCCCTCTCAATGGCGGCCATCGCCGGGCACAGTAGCGCGGGTGCAGCCACGCAATTGACAAATTGCCTGCATGCAAGCTTATTTGCAGTAAGCCGCCGTGGACCCTGCGATCTCAGATCGCTTCTCGACTATCGTGGGCGCCGATGGCAACCATCCAGACAACCACCGTCCCAGAAAACGGGTTGCCCGTCCACAAGATCCCGCTGCCCGGCACACGAGCGCTGACTGTGTTGGTGGCCTTCAACGCCGGCGCGCGTAACGAGCGGCCCGATGAGAACGGCATGGCGCATTTCCTCGAGCACCTCGTCTTCAAGGGCGGCGAGAAGTACCCGCACTACAAAGACGTCAACGAGACTGCTGAGCGCCTCGGCGGCGTGCTCAACGCGTACACCAGCCACGACATCGTCGCCTTCCACATCACAGTGCGCGCCGAGAGCGCACCGGAGGCGATCGACCTGCTCAGCGACTTCGTCGGGCGCCCAAAGATCGACGCGGAGGAGCTCGACCGCGAGCGCGGCGTCGTGATTCAGGAGATCAATCGTGCCTTCGACCAGCCCTCGATGATCGCCGAGTACCTAATCGACAAAGCCGCCTTCGGCGAGCACCCGCTCGGGCGTACCGTGCTCGGCCCGGAGGAGAACCTGCGCAGCTTCACGCGCGAGGGCATCGTCGCCTTCCGCGAGCGCCGCTGGGCCGGCGCGAGCGGCGGCGCATTCCTCGTCGGCAACCTCGAGCACCTGCCCGACGAGGCACAGCTACAGGATCTATTCGGGCGCTTCCCCTCCCTTTCCGCGCCGGATCCATATGACCCGGCGCCCCCCTTCGCACCGGAGACGCTCGTCGAGGAGCGCGATACCAACCAATCGCACCTGCGGATGATCTACCGCCCCGAGATCGCCGTCACGGACGTGCGCCAGCGCGCGGCGCTGTCGATCTACTCAACGCTGCTCGGCGGCTCGATGGGCTCGCGGCTGTTCGATGAGATCCGTGAGAAACGTGGCCTCTGCTACTCCGTCTATGCGATCGCGCACGCGTTCGCCGACGTGCCGATCCTGCAGCTCGGCTCGGGTCTTGACTCGGCCAAGTGCATTGAGGCCTACACACGGATGCGCGAGATCGTCGTCGAGCTGCGCGATGACGGTCCCACGGAGGAGGAGGTGGCGCGCGCCCGTGCCTACTCCGCCGGGCGCCTCGTGCTGTCCTTTGAGAACACCAATGCAGTCGCCCGCTACGCCGCCAACCAGCAGATCGTCTTCGACGAGTCGATCGACCCAGACGAGGCGATCGCCGTGCTCGACGCAGTCACCTTCGAGGAGGTGCGCGAGGTCGCCGCGGGCGTCGCCGACAAGCTCGCAATCGCCTGCGTCGGCCCCCATGGTGTGGGGGAGTTCGCCTAGCGATGAGCGTGCCCACACCCACATCTAAACCAGCCGGGCGCCCCAAGCCCGTTGAGCCAGGGCCAACCCAAGACGTCCCAGCACGGAGCGGATGGCGGACTGTCTTTGGCGGCAAACGGCCGAAAACGACGATGGGCTCGATCGTCGAGCTGGTCGTGATCATCCTCGTCGCGATTGGGCTAGCGTTTGGAATCCAGGCGTGGGTCGTGAAGCCCTATCGCATCCCGAGCGGCTCGATGGAGCCGACGCTCGCGATCGGCCAGCGCGTCCTAGTCGACCGCCTCGGCACCCACTTCAGCAAACCGCACGTCGGCGAGATTGCGGTGTTCCACCCGCCCGAAGGCGCCACGAATGAGGAGTGCGGATCGGGCACGCGCATCGTTCCCGGCGGCGCGCCCTGTTCGGAGCCATTGCCCACGGAGGCAAGCGTCAACTTCATCAAGCGCATCGTCGCCGGTCCTGGAGACACGATCAAGGTGATCGAAGGGCACGTGATCCGCAACGGCGTGCGCGAGAAGGACTCCTATATCCGTCCCTGCCCAGGCGTCTCAGAGTGCAACTTCCCGGTGGCGATCAAGGTTCCGCCCGGTCACTGGTTCATGATGGGCGACAACCGTGGGGAATCCGATGACAGCCGCTTTTGGGGACCAGTCCCCACCGGATGGATCATCGGTGGAGCCTTCGCGACCTATTGGCCGATCGACCGCATCGGCATCCTCTAGCGTCGCAACTAGCCGATCGCGACCATGCGGTCGATCGGCAGCCGCGCGCGCGCGGCGATGTCCGGCGGGACGCGCACCTCGTACTTTTCATCGCGCAGCGAATCGCGCAGGCCTCGCAGCGTGATCATCTTCATGAACTTGCAACTCGCCTCGGCGTTGGCGGGGATGAACTCGGTGCTGGGAGCGGCCATGCGCAGCGGATGCAGCATGCCGATCTCGGTGGCGACGACGACCTGATCGGGGCCGCCCTCGCGTTCTGAGGACTCGGCGTACTTCAGCATCCCGCCGGTCGAGAGCATGTGCACGCCCTCAGCCTGGACGTCGCCGGCGGCGACGTACTCCATCACGCTCGTCGAGCAGCCGCACTCGGGGTGTATCAGGAAGTCCGCCCCTGGATGCGCCGCGCGCGTGGCCTCGATGTCAGCGGGCCGGATGCCCGCGTGTACGTGGCACTCGCCGTCCCACACGTGCATGCGCCTGCCGAGCTCCTTCTCAACGTAGGCACCGAGCCACATGTCGGGACCGAACAGGATCTCGGTGTCCTCGCCGTGCGTGTCGTATATGTGGCGCACTACCTGGACCGCGTTGGAGGACGTGCAGACGTAGTCGGTCAGCGCCTTGACCTCGGCGCTCGTGTTCACGTACATCACGACCACGCCCTGCGGGTACTGCTCCTTCCATGCAGCGAGCTGGCCGAAGTCGATCGAGTCGGCCAGCGAGCAGCCAGCGTCGAGATCGGGGATCAGGACCTTCTTCTCCGGGCACAGGATCGACGCGGTCTCGGCCATGAAGTGCACCCCGCAGAACACGATCATCTCGCCGTCGGCCTCGCCAGCCTTACGTGAGAGCCCCAGCGAGTCGCCCACGTAGTCGGCGACATCCTGCACCTCGGGCACCTGGTAGTTGTGCGCCAGGATCACCGCGCCGCGCTCCGCCGCCAGGGCGCGCACCTCCCCCTGCATCTGCTCCACCTCTGCAGGCAAAAGGCCCGCGCCCGGTCCCTGCGCCGGAGACATTGGCAGCGTCGGTGCCATGGGCAGATTCAAGGCAAGACCTCCAAGATCAGGGATAGATCCAGGGCGGGCGCACTGTGGGTCAGCGCGCCCATCGACACCCATTCTACTCCGGTCGACGCCAGCGTTCGAAGCGTTTGCAGGGTGACGCCGCCGCTGGCCTCGAGCTGAGCGCGTCCCGCGACCTGGGCGACGGCGGCCCGCAGCTGGCGCTCGTCCATGTTGTCGAGCAAAAGGCGTGGTGCACCGGCGGCAAGCGCCTCTGCGATCTCCTCCGGATTGCGCACCTCGACCTCGATGCTCGCGGCCAGGGCCGGCGCCGCTTCGCGGGCCCGCAGGACAGCCGCGGTGATCCCGCCCGCCGCCACAATGTGATTCTCCTTGATCAGCACTGCGTCATACAGCCCCGCGCGGTGGTTGCACGCGCCCCCAGCAGCCACGGCGGCCTTCTCGAGCGCCCGCAGTCCCGGTGTCGTCTTGCGTGTGTCCAACACCCGCGCCCCCGTTCCCTGCACCAAACGCGTGGCCACGGCCGCCATCGTGGCCACACCCGACAGGTGCCCAAGGAAGTTCAGCGCTGTGCGCTCCCCCGTCAGCAGAGCGCGCGCCAGGCCTTCGATCGATAGCACCGGACCGCCTTCCTCGCGCCAGCG
>Ga0307373_10016003_pt1 | contig 10117 bp, 10 predicted proteins | sample OX2MG_FD_202534 | JGI IMG/M metagenome (GOLD analysis project Ga0307373, IMG submission 202534) | Soil microbial communities from Risofladan, Vaasa, Finland - OX-2 | ecosystem: Environmental > Terrestrial > Soil > Coastal area > Acid sulfate soil | place: Finland: Risofladan, Vaasa | collected...
GAGCTTCTTCGCCTCCCTGAGCACCGCGTCGGTCAACTGGTATTCGCCTTCCGAGGTCGTCGGCTGGGCATCGGCGGTGAAGACGAGCAGGTCGTTCTCCTGTCCCGTCTGCGCACAGTGGAGCTCCCCCCTGAGCTTGACGGCCACCCCGTCTTCGTTGATGTTGACGTGCGGTGGGAAGAAAGTGGAATAGAACTCGGCGACCTTCTTCGCCTTGAAGACGGTCACGAGGTAGTCCGCAGCAAGCTTCCCGACGTACCCGCTCCCCGGGAGGCCGCAGACCAGCACGGGCTTGACGGGGGACGGAGACGAGAGCTGCCTCACCTCTATCTCGGGGAGAGGCTGTGTCTCGGCCAACTCAGCCACCTTCCATGTCCATCTTCAGCTTGTCCTTGAGGTCCACGAACTTGCCCTTGTCCTGGACCTTGATGGTGGTCTTCAGGCTGAACCTGAGCCCGAGGTTCCTGAAGAGCTGGTACAGCTCCCCCCCTGATATCTTCTCTCTCATCCCGTTCTGCTTCAAGAGCCGTGCGAGCTGCGCGACGACTATCTCGGTCTGGCGAGGGTAAGCCTGATATGCGGTCTGGAGCACTTCGTCGCCCCTGTCGTAGAGAACCTCGAGGAGGACGTCTCTGTCGCTCTTCGCCGGTTTCGCAGGCGCTGCAGAAAGCGCAGAGGCCACGGAAGCCCGTCCGGCCCTCCTCCTTAGCTCCGCTAGCTTGCGGGCGTTGATCAAGTTCAGCTCTGCGTCTTCGTCCAAGAGAGACCGACGACCCTGTCTAGGCCTAAATACTTTGTTACGTCGCCGGGGCGCGGCTTACCTTCGCCGTCGCGCTTCCAGATCTGCTACGGCCCGGGCCATTCTTTCGACCCTGGTGCTAGGGGGCGCCGCAACCCGCGTCGACCAATGTCGCGTTCACGTTCCCGATGGTCTGCACGTCGTAATGGATGGCCACCAGCGTATCTGGTACCACGGGGACGTAGAGCTCGCCCGTGTTGACATCGTACCCCGGTAAACCTACCCGGTCGTTGGATGGGAAGGAGTACATGTTCACCAGAGCGCCAGTCGCCCCGTCATAGACCAACAGGTAGTTGGGGGGTTCGACAGCATCACCACCTGGTCTGGCGAAGGGATGACTGCGATAGCCGTTTGCCCACAGGTCTCGGAATTCGCCTTGAATATCACTCTCCCGTCCGTCGCGTTGAGGGCCACGAGCTGCGACCCCCCACTGACATAGACGACGTCGGTCGACGGGTCCAACGCCATCGTGCCGTAGGCCGAAGAGTTCAGGCTGACCGTGGCTACGCCCGTGCCGTTGATTATCGCGAACTGCTGGGAACCGCAGAGGTCATTCGTAGCGCCGACGCAGCCCAACGCGTAGACCATGCGAGTGTGTGGGTCGACCGCGACCTGGTCCGGCACGAAAGAGAGCCGGACGCTTTCGTCCACCGAACCGGTCAGGACGTTAATCGCAGCCACTCCAATCCCCCACTGCGCCCACATGAGGTGGGTGCTAGGGTCGAACTGCGCGTTACGCGGGTCGCAACGGATGCCGGAGGACACGAACGTGAAATTGAGTGTTACCTCTGCCGTGACGGCGTCCGTCGAGGCGCTAAACGTGACGAGCTTCCCGAAGAGACCGTTATTGGAGTCCCCCACAGCGATGATGTAGACCATGCCCGTCGAGTCGTCGACAGCCAGATTGTAGCAGGAGGCCAATCCGCCTGTGTTGGGGAGCGAGACGTTTGCAATAACTGCGTTCGAGGACGTGTCGACCACGGCCAGCGAGTAGTCCCGCGAGTCGTCCACCCAGAGAGGCACGCCTAGGGCGTAGATCCTGCTCGCGTTCGGGTCGAAGACTGAGACGTGACCACCGCCATCCATATTTTCCAGAGTGATGTTGGCGGCCATGACGTTTGTGGCCTGGATCGGCTGGCCGGCACGCACCGAGGAGAAAGACGACGAGGAGCTAGAGAAAGAGGAGCTAGAGAAATAGGAGCTCGTAACCGATGAGGTGCTGATCGTCTTCGCAATCGTCGTCGTGGAGGTGACGGTCTGCGTCTCGGTCTGGCGGATGCCGCTCCCCGCTAGATACCCGGCGCCAAGGCTCGCAACCACGAGAATCGCTATCACGGCAACCACGGCTGCGCTCCGCATTGCTCCTCGAAAGCGCAAGACGAGGGAGAGCCTATTCAACCCTTGGATAGAATGTCCCTTTTGGGGATATAGGAATGGACTGCCCTGGCCGGGATTTGAGTCCATTTGGGTTCTTTGTGTCGCGAGCGTTGACGGGCGCCGAATCTCTTAGTGGTGGCAAGGACGAACGTCTCGATTTGTCGAAATGGTAATCCTTATCAATTACTAATTGACCAATTTGCAATTGTAATGGCCGCTACCACCATATCGGTTGGCAGGAAGACGAAGGAATTCCTCGCCAGGAAGAAGAAGACAATGGAGGGACAACAAGGGAGCCAACTGACTTGGGACCAGTTCTTCGATCGTTTGCTCACGGCGGCTAAACCTCCTCGATTGTCCGAAGAAGAGGCGAAGGAATTGAAGAGCCTGGTAGCGGAGGCAAGACCTTGGAAGACGCGTGCCTAGACTCAGATGCCCTCATCGAGGCGTATCAAGCGGGAATCTCGCGATTCTCGGGTCTCCACACGACTTGTATATCGTTGTACGAATTTCTCCGAGGGTTAGCATACCTGAAAAAGGACGTAGGAGAGTACAAGATTCACATAGAGTCGCACTTGAACGTGCTTGGTCTCGATAACCAGGGAATTGTGCATGCATCAAAGATATTCGGCGACCTGAAACGGAATGGAAGTCTTGTTCAAGACCCAGACCTCCTCATCGCGGGGATCTGTCTCGCCAACTCTCTGCCACTCGTTACAGGCAATGCGAAGCACTTTGAAAGATTTGGCAAGTACGGGCTAGCACTTCGTCCATTGAATGAGTTCATGGAAACCGTAGAACGGGAAGGGGAGCAGTAGCTTGTCCCTCCAAGACTCAAACAAGAAGTATTCTGGCGGGCGTCGATAGATAATAGAATGACGCCCGGGGCGGGATTGGCGCCTATTTGACTAGCGATACTCCGACCAGTCTTACCGCGGGTATCGACGTCAGGCCTCTGTCGGTCAGAAGAACCCTGTGGAAGTCCTTCCAACGGAGAGCGGTTAGTAGCAGGAGGAGAGCAAGGAAGGGGTAGGCCGGAAACACCGTCCCGAGAGTAGACGAAAGCAGATCGCGGAGCCCCGAAACCAGGACGGTCAATTGATTCGAGTATAGAGCGAAGATGAGAAGAAACGCAGTGCCCAACCACGCCACTAGCCGTGCGTGCCCTCGGTCTGCGCTTGGCATGAATCTTGCCCATCAGGTGAATTTACGTGAGGCGCTCGTCGATGCGTCGTTTCCTGTAGGGCCTCTGGGTGCCGTGCGTCGCCGGACCAGGAGATACGACGCCGCCAGAAGAACGGTGAAGATTGATGCTATCGCCAGTTGATAGGGGAACTCTGGGACACCTCCGCCTGAAGCGGTGCTTGACGATGAAGAGGAACTGGATGTTGTAACAACGACGCCGCTGCCAAATACTACGACCCTTCCGTGGCCATAGTCAGCGATCCACAGGTTGTCTCCCGCGTCGAGCGCGATGCCCTGAGGGTCGCTCAGGACGTCGCCCGGCACGGCGGCGATCTTTGGACCTTGAATCTGATTGCCTTTCTCTCCTGTGGATAGGGGAGCTAAGTACTCCGCGACTCCGTTGATCCCGTCTGAAACCCAGAGGTTGCCGCTCGAGTCAAATGCTATGGCATAGGCATTCAGTCCTGTCGAGCTCCCAGTCAGGCTCGTCTGGCCGATGACCATGCTTGCAGAAGCGCCATCAATGGGGCGAGGGGGTGTAAAATCGAGGGGGGTGAATTCGAGGAGCCGGTGGTCCCCGCTGTCTACCACCCACAGGTCTCCCTTCGAATCGAACGCTAGCCCGACGGGCTCGAACAGGCTCGTCGCGGTTGCAGTCGATGACGGGGCGAATGAAGTGAAGTCTAGCTTGCCAACGACGCGGAACGCTTTCTCGCCAGTAGTGAACGGGGCGGTGAACTCGAGGACCCTATTGTTCCCCTGGTCGCTCACCCATAGGTTCCCGCTCGGGTCGAAGGCCGCATACGAAGGTGAGTTGAGACCTCCCGCCGTCGTCGTCCCGATGTAGCCGCCGAATGTGGGCTGGCCTATCACGAGCGACGCCAACTCTCCGTTCGAGAACGGAGTCTTGAACTCGAGGACTCTGTTGTTGCCGGAGTCGACCACCCAGAGGTTCCCGCCCGAGTCGAAGGCCAGGCCTGTGGGGCCGAACAGCCCGCCTGACGGCGAGGAGTCTCCCGTCCCTGTGGGGCTCGTCTGGCCGATGACCAGGCTGGCGGCCTCCCCAAGCGAGAAGGGAGGCTCATGCTCCAATACTCGATTGTTGGTTGTATCCACGGCCCAGAGGTCTCCCTTGGAATCGAAGGCCACCGCCGTGGGGTTGCCGATAGCGGTAGGACTCGGGGGTTGGCCGGCGGTCATTGTGTTAAAGTCCGGCTGGCCGATTTCAACGCACATGTCAACATAATTCGGGAGTGTCCCGGGAGGGCAGACAGGGGTGGGTCCACCAGCATGAACTGGCGCGGCAGTCAATATCGCGGTCAAAGGTACAACAACGAGGAGCGCGATTAAGACAATCGTCCAACCTTGACGCTTCGATGGCCGGCCCACGAGCCGGGTGAAACATCCGCCCACCTATAAGCGCCGCTGTATCGCTGCTCGGCAGAGTCCAGACTGGAGACGAGTCTTCTTCAGGCTCCGCATCGATGTTTGAGTTCTAACCTGCGCGGGTGTGGTCGAGAATCGTCGTCATGAATCAGAGACTCGTGCGAAGAAAACGAATCGAGCCTCTCGCGCCGCTGGGTAGTTTGGCGGGCCCGGCAGGACTCGAACCCGATTTTCTCGAAGTGTGAAGCGGAGACCGCGTGCGCAATTACCTCAAAACCCGCCATTCCTGCGATAACAATCTCAATTCTTCCCCCGCAAGGCTAACGGAGGAAGTATTAAGGTGCCCCGGCCGGGATTTGAACCTGCGACAGATTCCGACAGCCATTGAGACGGTCGTTCTCGGTCTTCAGCCGAGTGCTTGGTCGCGGGAACTACGATTTCTTGTAAATATTAACAATCTAGACCTGTCCCGAATTTCTTGAAATCGCTCTAGCCTCCTCCCGTGCCTTCGCCGACTCTCCCCTAGTCCTCTCGTCCCTTCCCTGATTGTTGCCTCTGCCTGACGTTCCTTTGCTTCATTGACCTCTTACGATGAACGACATTACCTCGTTCAGACGAAAGACATCGAAGAAGGAAATAGATGCCTCTGTACCCGAAGGAACTCCTGCCAAGGAAGAAGCCTCGGTTTTTTCGGCTCGATCCGACGCTGGATCCCATTCTGAAGTGGTGCATAATAGGCCCTCTGAAGTCTCTGACAGTTTGTCCGCCCAGCAAGCCGCCCAACCCACGCTCGCCTGGCCTCCCGCCAAGGAAGACCTCCAACGCCTGTATGTCGATGAGAAGCTCTCCGCCGCAAAGATTGCCAAAGTCTACGGCCTGAAAACTGGGAATCCCCGGTCTGCTGCATTCTTGGTGACCTATTACCTGAAGAAGCACGGCATCCAGAGGAGGGACAGGATACAGGAGCTCCGGAAGGAGACGGAGGCTGTAGTAGCCGCTTGGAAGGCCAAGTACCCGAAGGAGGATGGCGGCGACCCGAACCGCCCGGCCGAGGAAGAAGGGCAAGCAGACGAACCCCCCAAGCTGACTGCCGAGGAAAAAGCGGTCGTCGAACTGCTCCAGCACAAGAACTTGAGTATCAGGTACCTCGACCCCGAGACAAAGGGTCGGGTCAAGGCTGCAATGGAAAGCCTCCACTGGACGCAGGAGCTCTCTCTGAACGACATAGCCGAGCTAATGGGGAACAAGACCAGCGGATATTCCTCCTACCTGTTCAAGGAGCTTGGGATCAAGGCGAGGCCGTTCGAGGAGGCTCGACTGAAAGGTGTCGTCAACCACCTAAGGATGTACGATCGCAGGCCCTTCGCCGGAACCGATGCGGACAAGGCGTACATCCTCGGACTGAAACACGGCGACCTATCGGCTTATGTGCCCTTTGGAAACGTGACCCGAGTTTCAACGAGCACCACGCATCCCGCTCTAGCGGAACTGTTCACAGAACTGTTCAGCCCGCACGGCCACGTGTACAAGCTCGCGAGGTACAAGAAGGACACCGGGACCTTCGAATGGAACTTCCAAGCAATCCTGGATGATAGCTTCGCGTTCCTGCTGGAGCCTCGCGAAAAGTGCCGCGATTGGGTCCGGAAACAAGACGAGACAATGCTAGCCTACCTCGCAGGGCTTGTAGACGCGGAGGGTCACATCCGAATGTATCCGAATCCACGGACGGTCGGAATCATCGTCTCCGTCTGGAACACCGACTTCGACCTGGTGAGATTCGCCTCCGATTGCCTCAAGCGACTCGGATACAGACCCATGGAACCATATCTCGACAAGCGTGCAGGAGGCAAGTCGTCCGGGTTCCACATAGAAAGGAAGAAGGACTACTGGAGATTGCAGCTCGGAAGGTTCGACGAAGCGCAATCCCTGCTCCAGAGACTTCCGCTACGGCACCGAGAGAAGGTTGAGCGAAAGCGGTTGGCACTGTCTGTGTCCAAGGGCGAAGACTACGAAGTCATAGGCTCCAAGGTATCCTCATTCGCAAGGTCGATCAAGGAGGAGGCCAGGCAATTCACTCGATTAGCTGAACTCAAGTTCCTTGCTAGGCAACAAGGAGCAATGGTGGACCCTGACCGCAAGCAATGGTTCTAACGCGCGCATGACGACTTCTCGTCTAGGGCTGCGTAATCTTGATGCATTGTGTGGGACAACTAGTCTCACAGGCCATACAGTAGATGCAGTCCTTCTCCCTAACAGGGTCAGACTTGTCAGACCTCCACGCCTGCCAGTCCGGCGAGTTCGGGGCGAGGATCATGTCCTTGCCAGAGCCCGACTGGCCTGTGTTTAGCGCCCATTCGTAGACGAAGACCGGGCAGACGTCCATGCACACCCCGTCCGCGCTGCAAGCGTCCCAGTCGACGGCAGTGTTCGTCCCGTGTATCCCATGGGCGGTCGGCAGGGGCTTGCCATCACCGTCTACTCTCTGGACTCCCGCTGCCCTAACGTTGTGACCGTTGTGCTCCCCCGTAATCGGAAACTCGTTTGGTTTGGAGAGGAAGGCCTGGTCGATCGGCTTCGTCTTGTAACCTATTTCACGCGTCATTTGTGCGAATCAGGCTGGCCGTTACCTAGATTATAAATCTGTTCTCAGGCGCCCGATTTCAGGGACTCGTATCCGCCATCCGGCCCGATCCTATAGACCGTGATGGGTCTTATCACGAATATCCCGACCTCCACGATCCCCGGGATGACCTTGAGGTCGCGTTCGAGCTGCTCAGGCCTCTCGACGGGCGCGAAGAGAGCGTCCAGGAGCATGTTCCCGTTCTCGGAGTAGCATGGGTAGCCTCTCTGGTCAACCCTGATCCTCACGTCCTTGCTCCCTCCTGCTTTGAGCCTCGAGGTCGCCGTCTCTCGCGCGAAGGGCGTCACCTCGATGGGGACCCTCACGTCGTTCATGCAAAGCTTCTCCGCGAACTTCTTCTCGTCCGCGACAATCGCCGCGTTCTTCGTGCTGCTCAGGAGGACCTTCTCCTTCAACAGCGCCCCTCCTCCTCCCTTGATCAGATTGAGCTTGCCGTCGACCTGGTCCGCCCCGTCCACCACCTTCACGACGTTCGGGCTCGTCAGCGGCGCCACCCTGAGGGATAGCTCCTGCGCGACGAGCTGTATCTGCAGCGAGGTCGGGACCCAGACCGCCTCGACCCCTCTCGCTCGCATGTCCTTGACCATCACGGGGAGCAGGCGCGCCACCGTCGACCCGCTTCCCAGGCCCACTATCTCGCCGTCCTTGATGCCCGCTGCCAGCTCCTTGCCTAGCCTGTCCGAGGGGGAAGGCTTCTCGCTCAAGTCCCTTCGTTCTCCTTTCGAGAGTCTATCTGCTCCAGCCGCTCGAGAGCCTCCATGACCTCGTCGCGGATTGCCTTGACCCTCCTCTCGCCTTCAGTGTCGTCCCTCTTGGGAGCCTTGCGCTCTACGGCCCTCTCGAGGTCCTCGCTCTGCGAGGACTGGGCGGAGACCGTCGCCGCTACCGAAGTGGCGGACTTGGACCTCGCGCCCGCGGTTGTAGGCGCCTCCATCCCGCTGGCCCGCAGCTGGGACGCGCTGGGGAGCCTCTCCTTGGCCTGGTCCAGCCTGCTCTCGATGTTCTGAATCTTCTCCCTGAACAGCGTCAAGAGCTCGTCCCTGAGGCCCTCGAGCTCCCCGACCTCGACGATCAGCTCCTTGTCGCTCAGCTTCGACTCCATGTCCCTGATCTGGGAGCTGTATCTCTTGGCTATCATCTCCCTCTCCTCGCGCGTGATCTTGCCCTCGTTCTCCGCCTCGTAGACCTTGGTGAGCGTCGCGGAGAGGAGGTCCCTCTCCAGCAGGAGCGTGCGCATCTCTCTCCTCGACTTTTCGAGGTCGTCAGCGGTCACCATCTTCTTGCGAAGCTGGCCCGTTTCGTCTCTCTGCATCACCTGCACCTTCCGATTCTTGCCTCTGGGATAGAATGACGCATAGGAGATTCCGAGACCGGCCGCCCCGCCAGCCGCCACTCCGATCAGGAGCGTCGTGGGGTCTAGGGACATCTGCGCTAGGATTGTGGGCGTCGGGGATATTAACGTTCGCCGGACCTCAAACCCCCTGGGTCGAGGCACCGGCTCTCGCGAAGGGCGTTCCTCGCTTCCACAGTCACTCGACGCGTTGACGGGTTCTCCCATGTCGTCATAGTCAGCATATTTATGCTGGACGGGCACTCTCCCATTCGCTCTCAAAGGAGCATTGTGGCTTTCGCGATAGCCTGCGGCCCAACCTGCTTCACGCGCTCTATGGCGCAAGAACCTAGCGGGCTCTAGCTGTCTTTCAGCCGTCCAGCCTGAAGGCCTTCTCCTCCTTCAGCATGATGTACATGGTCCGCATGAGCTTCCTCGCTGCGGCCACGATCGCGATCTTCTCGCCTCTCCTCTTCGCCACCTCTTTGTAGAATCCGGTGATGGCCGAGTCGCAGCTTCTCACGTGCGTGCGGGTGACCTGGACCATTATCCAGCTCAGCAGGGCGTTCCTCGTCCTGCTCTGTGTAGCATGGCTCCTATCCGCCGATTGACGCACCCCGGGCACCAGGCCCGCGTAGGAGCAGAGGTGCTCGTGGTCGGGGAAGCGGTCGACGTCGGCTATCTCGCTCGATATGAGGAGGGCCGAGTAGTACGAGACGCCGGGTATCGTCATGAGGAGCTTGGCATAGCCGTCTTGCTCGGCGACCCTCCTCACCTTCAGGTCGAGCTCTCCGATCTTCCCGTCCAGGAACTCGATGGTGTCCAGGTAGTCGTCCACCGCGTCGATGTGGAGTGACCTGAGATAGCCCCTGCCGTCACGCGTGAATACGTCCCCCTCGTGTTTTGTCCACCTGGTCGCGAGCTCCACCTTCACCTTGTTCTTGAACCCCGTCCGCGTCTCGACCAGGCCGTGCCTCCTCCTCACGAGGTCCCTCACCTCCCTGGTCTTCTCGTCAGGCACGTACGCCTCTGGTATCATGTCCGCCCTCAGCAGGTCTGCCAGTGTCCTGGCATCGACCTTGTCGCTCTTCACCTTTGCGTAGGCGATGGCCTTCACCATCAGCGGGTGGGCCACCTTGACGTCGTAGCCCTTCTCCTTCAGCACGTCTCGGATGTGCTGGTGGTTGTATCCGGATTCCATGACGACGCTCGCATGAGTGCCGTCGAGGAATTCCAGTATCTTCTCCTCATCCTTTCCGAACTTCGACTCCCTCACTATCTTCCCAGTGTCGTCTTTCAGGACGCACTGGATCGACTTCTCGTGCAGGTCTAGCGCGGCATACATGCTAGTGGCAGTGGCTTTCCTTCGCCTTATCTTCTGCGAGCATCCCACCTGCTT
>Ga0307373_10016005_pt1 | contig 10116 bp, 6 predicted proteins | sample OX2MG_FD_202534 | JGI IMG/M metagenome (GOLD analysis project Ga0307373, IMG submission 202534) | Soil microbial communities from Risofladan, Vaasa, Finland - OX-2 | ecosystem: Environmental > Terrestrial > Soil > Coastal area > Acid sulfate soil | place: Finland: Risofladan, Vaasa | collected...
GCGCTATGCCGTGATCGCCGGCGCGGTGCTCTGCCTCGCGGATTGGGTGCTCGTGCAGGACCTCGGCTTTTTCGGGGGCGTGGGCACCGACCCGAACAGCATGATCCCGATCGTGCTCGTCCTCGCGTCCGGCTACGTCGCGACGACGCGGGTGCCGGTGACCGCCGACGAGCCCGGCGTCCTCGTCGCGCTCCCGGTGAGCACGCGGTCGCTGCGCGATCGGGTGCGGGCGAACCCCGTGTACGCGTTCCGGTCGCTCGCCTCGCTCGGGGCGGTCGCGATCGCTCTCCTCGGCGCCGCGCCGATGGCGGCGGCGTCGGTGAACCACGTCGCGGACCCGATCATCTCGCAGGCGATCGACGGCACGCCGAACGTGGTCGACTTCCCCGCGCCGTCGTTCACGCTCACCGACCAGAACGGCAAGGCGGTCAGCCTTTCGGACCTCCGTGGCAAGGTCGTGGCGATGACCTTCCTCGACCCGGTGTGCACGAGCGACTGTCCGATCATCGCCCAGGAGTTCAAGCAGGCCGACGCGATGCTCGGGTCGGCCGCGAGCAAGGTCGAGCTCGTCGCCGTCGTCGCGAACCCCATCTACCGCTCGACGGCCGTGATCCGCGCGTTCGACCGGGCCGAGGGCCTCACGCACCTGGCGAACTGGCTGTTCCTGACCGGATCGCTGCCCGAGCTGCGGCGCGCCTGGAGCGAGTACTCGATCCAGCTCGCGGTCGAGCCCGGGGGGTCGATGGTCGCCCACAGCGACCTCGCGTACGTGATCGACGCGACCGGCCACACGCGCGACGCGCTGAGCACCAACCCCGGCGCCGCGACCTCGTCGATGCGCTCGTCGTTCTCCGGCGTGCTCACGTCGGTGATCCGCAAGGCGATGGCCCGATGAGCCGGGTGTCGGGCCCACGCCCGGACCGACGGGCCGACACCTCGCGCGAGGGGCGCGGCCGGGCGCCCGGGCGCGCACCTCGCGTCGCGCGCGCCGCGCTCTCGGGCGTGCTGGTCGCCGTCATCGCCGGCTCGGTCGCTCCTGCCTACGGCGCCGGTGCACGACCGTTCCTTCCCCGGATGCGACGCTCACGACACCCACCGGGACGTGGGCGGATCTCGCGATGGGCCGACTGGCCGAGCCGTTGAACACGTTCTGGCAGCTGTTCGCCATTCCGTCGGGTGCGTCGCGCTGGTCGCTGGTCACGCCCCCCGGCGTCGCCGACAACGGCGGTCTCGTGAGCGCCACCGCGCCGCACGCCGCCTTGCTCACCGGCTTCGAGGCGAGCGTCGACCTCGGGTTCTCACCCCTCGCCGAGACGACGGACGCGGGGCGCAGCTGGTCGCCCGGCCTGCTCCCGAGCGAGCTCGCGAAGGTGCCGGACGCGCTCGCGGTCTCCGCCGGCCACCGGGTGTTCGCGCTGCTCAGCACCGGCTCCGGACGCGTGCTCGACGCGAGCAACGGCGACCTGTCGCGGTGGCACCGGGTGGCGACCGAGCGGGCGGTCGCGTCGAGCGCAGCCGGCAGGGCCTGCGGCCTGCTCCGGCTCACCGCGGTGGCGACGAGCGCGTCCGGCGGCGACGCCCTCGGCGCGGCGTGCAGCGCTCCGGGCCGCGTCGGCGTGCTCGTGGGGTCCGCGACCGGCTGGAGCCTCGCGACGCCGCGACTTCGTGGCTCGCTGTCCGGCGCGGCGACCGAGATCGTCCGGCTGACCGCGTCGAGCGGGACGCTCGGCGCGCTCGCCGTGGCCGTCTCGGCCGGGCGGACGTGGCTCGTCGGTGCCTGGCCCGGGAGCTCCGCAGGGTCCTGGGGCGTCTCGCCGGCTCTCGAGCTCGCGCCGGGCTCCGAGCTCACCTCGACCGCGGCGCTCGCCGGCGGCGGCTTCGCGGTGACGGTCGCCCGCGGCGCGCGCGTCGGCGTCGAGGTGCTCGCGGGCGCGCACGCGCGCTGGTCGCGGCTTCCCGACGCGCCGGCCGGGACGGTCGCGATCGCCTCCACACCGGGGGTCCGGTACGACGCGCTGACGGTCGACGGCTCGAAGTTCGCGGACTACGTTCTCGCGAAGGGTGCGAGCTCGTGGCGGCGCGCGCAACGGATCACCGCGCCGATCCAGTACGGGTCGAGCGGATGACGACCGAGTGCGCGGCTGCGGGGCCATGTCGCGACGGGCGGGCTCCGAGCGCGCGGACGCGCGGAGATGCCAGGGGAGCGCGATTGGAGCGCCGGGTGCGTGAGGGAGGCGGTCGTCCATGAGCTACGTACTCGACCACTGGTCGTTCGACCCGTTCCTCGTGCTCTGCGCGGTCGTCGTCGCGCTGCACGAGGTGGGCCTGCGGCACCTGAAGGGCCGGTCGACGCCCGCGCGCACGCGCGCCCGGCGAACGCGCTCCTGGCTCTTCTACGGCGGGCTCGTCGTGCTGCTGCTCGCGGTCGTCTCGCCGATCGACTACTGGGCGGACGACTACTTCTTCGTCCACATGATCGAGCACATCCTGATCATGTTCTTCGCCCCGATCCTCGTCGTCGCCGGCGCGCCGTGGCTGCCGCTCGTCCACGCGTTCCCGGTGGGCGTCCGCCGGTCGGTCGGCCGCTCCGTGATCCTCGGCAGCTGGGCGCGGCCGCTCCGCGCGGTCGGTCGCTTTGCCACGAGCGGCATGGTCGCGGTCGTCGCGTTCAACGTCGTGATGCTCGCCTGGCACTTCCCGGGGCTGTTCGACCTCGCGCAGAACAACCAGTACGTGCACATCTGGCTGATGCACGCGAGCTTCTTCGTGAGCGGCGTCTTCTTCTGGCTGCAGATCATCCCGTCGCACCCGGTGAAGCCGAAGCTCGACGCGGTCCAGCAGATCTGGGCGATCCTCTCGACGAACATCGTGATGTTCGTTCTCGCGATGGCCATGAGCATCTTCACGTCGAGCTCGTGGTACCCCGTGTACGACCATCTGGCCGGCGTGACGCTCTCGCCGTTCGCCGACCAGCAGATCGGCGGCGCCATCTTGTGGGTGTGCGGAGACTTCTGGGCGATCCCGTCGCTCATCGTCGTCATCCGCCGGGCGATCGGCGAGGAGGGCGACGCGAACTCGCTGCTCGACCGGGCGCTCGGCAGGAGGCGTATCGCGGTGCTCGGCGAGGAGCGCGGTGTCTGAGCTGCGCTGCGAGCGGGCTCGGGACGCGATCTCCGCGCGCCTCGACGGCGAGGGGACCTCGCTGGACGCCGCGCTCGACGCGCACCTCGCGAGCTGCGGACGGTGCGCCGCGTTCGCGACCGCCGCGGCGGACCTCACGCGAAGGCTGCGCGTGCACGCGGTCGGCGAGGCGCCCGATCTCCGCTCCGAGATCGTCGCGACCGCGTGCGTGCCCGCTCCGGCGATCGGTCGCGTCGCCCGGCTGAGGCGTCGCGCCGTGTCGGCGACGCGGACCCGCTGGCGTCCCGCCGGCCGGTGGGCCGCCGCGGTCGTCCCGCTCTGCGTGGCCGTGCCCGTGCTCGCGCTCCATCTGCTCGGGCACGTGCACGTGATCGCGAGCCACCACCCGACGCCGTGCACCGCCGAGCTGGCGCACGCGACGCTCTTCGCCCGCGCGCACATCGTGAGCGTGGTCAGGGCGCGTTCCGCCGCCGGGTGACGAGGTCCGCGACGAGCCCCGTCCATCCGGTCTGGTGCGAGGCCCCGAGACCCTTGCCGGTGTCGCCGTGGAAGTACTCGTGGAACGGGACGAGGCCGTGGAGGAGCGCGTCGCGCTGGAACGTCTCGGCGTCGCCGAAGACCGGGCGCCGCCCGTCCGGGTCGTCGAGGAAGATCGCCACGAGCCGCCGGGTGATCTCGTCCGCGACCTGGTCGAGCGACATGAGCACGCCGGAGCGTGTCGGGCACTCGACCGTGAAGTCGTCCCCGAGATAGCGGCCGAACCGCCGGAGCGTCTCGATGATGAGGTAGTTCACGGGGAACCACACGGGGCCGCGCCAGTTCGAGTTCCCGCCGAACAGCCCGGACGTCGACTCGCCCGGCTCGTAGTCGACGGTCGAGGTCACGCCGTCGATGTGCAGCGAGAACGGGTGCTCGCGGTGCGACGCGGCGAGCGCGCGCAGCCCGTGGGGCGAGAGGAACTCGTCCTCGTCGAGCATGACCGCGAGGAGCCGCCGGAGCCGGTCGGGGTCGACGATCGAGAGGAGGAAGCCGGGGCGCTCGCCGGAGCCGGCCGTCCGCCCGACGTGCGACGCGTATTTCGCCTTGTGCGCGAGGAACCATTCGAAGTGCTCGGCGAACCACGGGAGCCGTTCGAGCGTCGCGGCGCCGAGCGTCGCCGTCGCGCACAGCGGGAGCAGCCCGACGATCGAGCGGACGGCGACCGGCGTCCGCTCGCCTCCGGCGAGCTGCAGCACGTCGTAGAAGAAGCCGGCCTCCTCGTCCCAGAGTCCCTGGGCGAAGATCGCCTCCGCGATGTACGCGAAGTGCTCGAGGAACTTGACCGCCACGTCCTCGTACACGGGGTCCTGCTGCGCGAGCACGATCGCGATCTCGAACAGGTCGAGGCAGTACATCGCCATCCAGGACGTCCCGTCCGCCTGCTCGAGCAGGCCGTCGACGGGCAGCGTGGCGGAGCGGTCGATCGGCCCGATGTTGTCGAGGCCGAGGAACCCCCCTTCGAACACGTTGCTCCCCGCCGCGTCCTTGCGGTTCACCCACCAGGTGAAGTTCATCATGAGCTTCACGAGGATCCGGCGCAGGAACGCGAAGTCGCGTGAGCCGTCGATCTCGAACACCCGGAGCGCGGCCCACGCCTGGACCGGCGGGTTCACGTCGCCGAATGCCCACTCGTACGCGGGGAGCTGGCCGTTCGGGTGCATGTACCACTCGCGGCACAACGTGAGCAGTTGCGCCTTCGCGAACTCCGGTGCGACGTGCGCGAGCGTCACGCAGTGGAACGCGAGGTCCCACGCCGCATACCAGGGGTACTCCCAGGTGTCCGGCATCGAGATCACGTCGTGGTTGTCGAGGTGCCACCACGCGGCGTTCCGCCCCGACCGCCGCGAGTCCGGCGGCGGGGGACCGGCCGGGTCGCCCTCGAGCCAGCGCTCGACGTCGTAGTGGTAGAACTGCTTCGACCAGAGCATCCCGGCGAACGCCTGGCGCATGACCGCCGCCTCGTCCGGCGTCGCGTCGCTCGGCGTGAGCGTCGCGTAGAACGCGTCCGCCTCGGCCGATCTCGCGCGCATCGTGGCGTCGAAGCCGGCGGGGTCGAAGCTCGGCGGCGGGGCGGACGTCTCGGCCGTGAGCCGCAGCCGCAACTCGACGGTCTCGCCGGGCGCGACGACGAGGTGGGCGCGGAGCGCGGCCTTCGTCCCGCGCCGGTCCGGGTTCACGGTCGCGGCGCCGTGCAGGACGTGGTCCGCGATCCCGTCCTTCGGGTACGGGGTCGATCCGCGCGTGTCCCACAGCCGCTCGGCGTTCGACTCGTTCTCGCAGAAGAGCGCGTCGAGGTCGCCCTGCCAGGTGAGCGCCATCGGCGGGAGCAGGTGGTGGGTCGCGAGCAGCCGGCCGGGCTCCTCGGTGATCACCGGCTTGCGGTCGTCGAGGCCCCACGACCAGGTGTTGCGGAACCACAGGGTCGGCAGGACGTCGATCTCCCCCGCCTCCGGACCCGCGTTGTGGACGCGGAGGCGGATGTAGAGGTCGTCGGGGGCCGCCTTCGCGTAGTCGGCCGTGACGAGGAAGTAGCGGCCCTCGTCGAGGACCCCGGTGTCCACGAGCTCGTACTCGGGGTCGAGGCGGGTGCGGCGCCGGTTCTCGTCGACGAGCTCGCCGTAGGGGAACGCTGCGTGCGGATAGCAGTACGCCCAGGACATGTACGAGTGCGTCGGCGTCGAGTCGACGTACCACCAGTACTCCTTCGCGTCCTCGCCGTGGTTCCCCTCGTTCCCGGTGAGGCCGAAGATGCGCTCCTTCAGGATCGGGTCACGCCCGTTCCAGAACGCGAACGCGAAGCACAGGTGCTGGTCGAGGTCGCAGATCCCGCCGAGGCCGTCCTCGCTCCAGCGGAAGGCGCGCGACCGGGCGTGGTCGTGCGGGAAGTACTCCCACGCGGTCCCGCCCTCGCTGTAGTCCTCGCGCACGGTCCCCCACGCGCGCTCCGCGAGGTACGGGCCGAACCGGCGCCACGCGGGCCCGGGCAGCGCGAGCCGCGCGCGCTCCGGATCGGTCGCTCGGCCGGACCGCTCGTCGGGTGTGTCGATCATCGGGCCAGTCTCGCCGACGCCCGGCCGCTCGGGCCGTCGGCGCACCCCGCGAGTCGCAGGAGCGCGCGGGGCGCGCGAGCGGACGGTACGCGGGCCGCGCGTGCCCGTGCGCAATACTGCGGCGCGTGCTCGATCTCGGCGCGGGACCTCAGTGCTGCGGCTCGCTGGAGGAGGCCGCGGCGCGCGAGTGGCTCGTCGCCGACGGGCTCGGCGGCTACGCATCGGGCACGGTCGCCGGCCTGCGCACGCGCCGCTACCACGGGATCCTGGTCGTCGCGCGGGACGCGGGCAGCGCGCGGATGCTCGGGGTCGCGTCGCTCGACCCCGTGCTCGTGATCGGCGAGCGTCGCGTGAGACTCGCGACCCACGAGTGGGCGGGCGGCGCGGTCGACCCGGTCGGGAACGCGCACCTCGTCCGCTTCGCGGTGGAGGGCGGCGTGCCGCGATGGACGTTCGCGGTCGGCGACGTCGTGCTCGAGCGGGAGCTCGCGGCCCATCGCGGGCGCCCGGGAGTCGGTGTCGTCCACCGGGTCGTGCGCGCTCCGGGACCGGTGCGCGTCGAGGTCGAGGCGCTGTGCACCTGGCGGGACGCCCACGGCGAGCGGTTCGCCGGGCACGACCCGTACGTCTCGCCGGTCGCGTCGGGCTTCGTCTTCGAGGACGCGTACCGCCTCCGCGGGCCGGGCTACGTGCCCGCCGGCGCCTGGTACCGGGGAGTGCGGTACCGGGAGGAGGCCGAGCGCGGGCTCGGGTGCGTCGAGGACCTGTGGTTCGCGGGGCGATTCGTCGCGCTTCTCGCGCCGGGCGACGCCCTCGAGGTCGACTCCTGGGCGGGCGACCTCGACGACGAGCCGCCTCCGGCGCGCGCCGCGGTCGTGGACGCCCGGCGTCGCGCCGCGTCGCTCGTCGCCAGGGCGGGCGCGACGGACGACCACACGCGGGCGCTCGTCGTCGCTGCGGACCAGTTCGTCGTCGAGGGGCCCGACGTCGTCGCCGGCTACCCGTGGTTCGGGTCGTGGTCGCGCGACACGATGACGAGCTACGAGGGGCTGTTCCTCGCGACCGGCCGCGCCGGGGAAGGGCGTGCCCTCCTCGTGCGGGCCGCGTCGTCGCTCTCACGCGGCATGCTCGCCAACACTGCCGATGTCGGGACGACGACGTACAACACGATCGACGCGACGTTGTGGCTGCTCCACGCCGCGTGCCGGCACGTGTCGCGGACGGGTGACGTCGACCTAGCGTCCGAGCTGGTCGGGGCCCTCGCGGACGCGGTCGAGCACTACGTGGCCGGGACGCGCTTCGGGATCCGAATGGACGCGGACGGGCTCCTCACCGGTGGCGAGGAGGGGGTCGCGCTCACGTGGATGGACGCCCGCGTCGACGCGGCGCCGGTCACGGCTCGTGCCGGGAAGGCCGTCGAGGTGAACGCGCTCTGGGTGAACGGCCTCGCGTCGCTCGCCGTCCTGCTCGAGGCGACCGGGGCCGACGCCTCTCGCCCGCGGGCGCTCGAGCGGCTCGCACGCGCCGCGTTCGCGCGCCGCTTCGTGCGTCCGGGCGGGCACGGCTGCTTCGACGTCGTCGACGGGCCCGGCGGCGACGACCCGTCCGTCCGACCGAACCAGCTGCTCGCGGTGTCGCTGCCCTACGCGCCGCTCGACGTCGCGGCGCCGCTGCGGGCGTGCGCGCCGCTGCTCACGCCCTTCGGCCTGCGGAGTCTCTCGCCCGAGGATCCCGCGTACCGCCCGGTGCACCGCGGAGGCGTCGCGGACCGCGACCGCGCGTACCACGAGGGAACGGTCTGGCCGTGGCTCGTCGGGCCGTACGCGGACGCGTGCGACCGTCTCGGCGTCGCCCGCGACGGGCTGCTCACGGGACTGCTCGCGCACCTCGGCGACGACGGGATCGGTTCGGTCAGCGAGACGGCCGACGGCGCGGCGCCCCACGGCGCGACGGGCTGCCCGTTCCAGGCGTGGTCCGTCGCGGAGCTGCTCAGGGTGCATGCCCGCCGACCGGGGGCGCGCTGACGCCCGGGGCGCCGGCGGCGCCGGACACGAGCGCGCGCGAGGCCGCTCAGTGGGCGGGGAGTGTCGCCTCGATGCCGCGGACGTCTCCGTCGTCGTCCACGAGCACCACGGGCTCCGCGAAGCCGAGACCGAGCAGGTCCTCGGCGATGAGGTCGGCCTGGCCGGCGCCGAGCTCGAGGAGCAGCGCGCCGGGGCGTCCGAGCACCGCGGGCGCCCCGGCGGCGACCCTGCGGAGCACCGCGGTGCCGTCCGGGCCCCCGTCGTACGCGAGCGGGGCCTCCCAGTCGAGCGTGCCGTGGGGGAGCAGCGCGAGCGCGGCCGTCGGCACGTAGGGCACGACGCCGACGACGACGTCCACCCGGCCCACGAGCTCGCGCGGGAGCGGCTCGTAGAGGTCGCCGACGTGGACCTCGACCCCGTTGTCGGTCGCGCACGCCGCGGCGCGCACGTCGAGCTCGGTCGCGGCGACGCGGGCGGCGGGCCGGCGCGCGCGAAGCAGCGCGGCGATGGCCCCGGCTCCGGCGCACACGTCGAGCGCGGTCCCGCGTGGCGGGAGCCGTTCGACCGCGCGGCAGGCGAGCGGCTCGCTCTGCCAGCGGGGTACGTAGACGCCCGGGTCGACGTGGACCGTGATGCCGCAGAACGACACGCTCCCCGTGATCCACGCGAGGGGCTCGCCCCCGAGGCGCCGCCGCACGAGGCGCTCGAGGAGCGCCTCGTCGCCGTTAGCGCTCGAGAGGAGCTCGAGGGCCTCGTCACGCGCCGCGACGAAGCCCGCGCAGCCGAGCGCGTCGGCGAGCGTCTCGAGGTCGTGAACCGGGCGCACGGGCGCCATTCGAGCACGGGCCCGGCCGGCCGTGCGCGCTACGGTGGCGGTGATCCTGCCGTCGCGTCCGGAGGTGGAGCCATGGCCCTGCACAGCGCACGGTCCGCTGGCACGCCGGAAGGTCGCCGCGTGAACCCGATGCACGCGCTCGACGCGACGCACGGCGAGGAGCTCGTGATGCCGACCGGGCGGCTGCGCGACCGCTCCATACCGGCGGAGACCGCGTACCAGCTCGTCCACGACGAGCTCATGCTCGACGGCAACGCCCGGCTGAATCTCGCGACCTTCGTCACGACGTGGATGGAGGAGCCCGCTCGACGCCTCATGGCCGAGTGCGCCGAGAAGAACATGATCGACAAGGACGAGTACCCGCAGACTGCCGAGCTCGAGCGCCGGTGCGTCGCGATCCTCGCCGACCTGTGGCAGGCGCCCGCGCCCGACGACGCGATCGGCTGCTCGACGACCGGGTCCTCCGAGGCGTGCATGCTCGGCGGGCTCGCGCTGAAGCGGCGGTGGCGAAACGCGCGGCGTGCCGCAGGCCGCCCGGACGTACGCCCGAACCTCGTCATGGGTGCGAACGTCCAGGTCTGCTGGGAGAAGTTCTGCAACTACTTCGAGGTCGAGGCGCGCATCGTGCCGGTGTCGGCAGAGCGGCTCCACCTCGGCGCGCCCGAAGCCGCCGCCCGGTGCGACGAGAACACGATCGGCGTCGTCGCCGTCCTCGGGTCCACCTTCGACGGGAGCTACGAGCCCGTCGAGGCGATCGCGGGCGCGCTCGACGATCTCGAGGCGGCGACGGGCCTGGACGTGCCGATCCACGTCGACGGAGCCTCCGGCGCGATGGTCGCGCCGTTCATCGACGAGGAGACCGTCTGGGACTTCCGCCTCGCCCGGGTCGCGTCGATCAACACGTCGGGCCACAAGTACGGGCTCGTCTACCCGGGCGTCGGCTGGGTGGTCTGGCGCGACCGAGCGGCGCTGCCCGAGGAGCTCGTGTTCGACGTGAGCTACCTCGGTGGCAACATGGCGACGTTCG
>Ga0307373_10016007_pt1 | contig 10115 bp, 6 predicted proteins | sample OX2MG_FD_202534 | JGI IMG/M metagenome (GOLD analysis project Ga0307373, IMG submission 202534) | Soil microbial communities from Risofladan, Vaasa, Finland - OX-2 | ecosystem: Environmental > Terrestrial > Soil > Coastal area > Acid sulfate soil | place: Finland: Risofladan, Vaasa | collected...
CCGTCCGGAGCACGCTCCTCGGTGATCCCGGCGTGGGCCTCTCTCGCAATCGCCCACATCTCTTGTTGCGCCGCCGCGGGCTGCGCGAAGATGTCCGACTGGTGACGCCGGAAAGTGACCAGCACGTGACCGGGGCCGGCCGGACCATCGTCATGAAATCCGACGCAGAACTCAGTATCCCAGCTGACGAGATCGGCTGCCACGCGCTCACAGAACCGACACTGCGGCGGATAGATCCTTTCGATGATCTCGCGATCTTCCTCGGCTTGTGCATCCGCGCTGTATGGCGCGGAGCCTTTCGTGACGGGGTCCCGATCAGATGCGAAATCGAGGTCCCCGGCTCGGAAGAGAGCCATCTGCGCCTCCCTCTCAAGGATCTCAAGCGCGCGAAATCCGTCCACCAAGGTTGCGTCCGCGCGGGCGAGTGACGCCTGGAGCGCGTCGAATCGGGGGTCGCGGTTCGCCCAACTGACCCCACGCACCCACTTGCCCATGATCTTGGCGTCGCGAAGATACTTCGCTCGGGTCTCGGACCCGTCGGGGTAGGCATCGGCGACTCGGATCATCAGCCGCCGCACTACGCGCCAGCGCCTTGACACCGACGTCGACGTAGTCGATGTGCTTCTCGAGTGTCGTCATCATCGTGGCTCCCTGGCCGTGCATCGGGGGGCAGGGGTCGCACGCGAGAGAACGGCCGGTGCAATCGTGCGACGCTGGTCTCGCACAACAACCCGCGCGCCGCCGGACGGCCGCGTGCGGGGTTGCTGCCTGGTCGTATGGGCGGCCGCAGGGTCGCGGCGGTCGGTCGGGTGGAGGTGCATCAGGTAGGCCCCTGGTGCCTGGGAGTGTCGGCTTGGATGGCGACACCGGCGTGCAATCGAGCCGCCGGTCGCGCTAATGATCCATCGTGCCACCTACATCTCCTCGACCATGTACCAGACTTTGCGGATCTACGTTGTGCCGTGCCAGCGGTTGCGGCTTGTCGCTATTCCGATACTCCATGCCGCCGTTAGTACGGCAGAAACCGTGATTAGAGGGAGGGAAAGGGCGGGCACCGAGGACCGGCCTCGGGAGTCAGCGCGGCCGCCTGGCGCGAGGCGTTGCATAACCGTCTTAACAAGGGCCCCCGCCGGTAGGCGAGCTCGCGGTCGTGGAAGCGTTCCCCCGGTAAACGGCCCGGCCCGTTCGCCCAGTTCGTGGCCACCGAGCTGACCGGATCATTCGTCGGCGCACTGTCCGATCGGCCTCAAGGCCAGACGGGAACGAGGTCGATCCTCGGCGTTCCTGACGACACGAGTGCGGGGCACTCGGTCTTGCGCGTGAACGTGTCCCGATCGTGCTCGCCGTCGCGTGTCATCGATGGATCCCGGCACACTCCGACGATGCTGGTGTGCACCGCGACCTGTGGCTGGCCAGCGCGGCCAGCCGCGGATGCTTAAGGTCACTGTGACCGTTTGCTGCTGCTGCGAGGCCGTGCGCCATCGTCACTGGACCGCATCGGCGCTTTGTGGTCGCCGCCGGCCATGGGTCCGGCTCGAGGCGGACGGTGGTCGATCGGGATTCGACGGCCGCCCGTTACGTCTCCGCGCGGGATGCGCGGCCCGTCCGTGTGAGGGCGGACCGGAGCCACCGGAAGACCCGCAGCGTCAGCTGGCCGTCACGTTGACGGTCGTCGTCCCCGGCGTGCACTTGGTGTTGAGCGGTGTGTAGGTGACGCCCTCGCTGTAGGTCCCTGGGGCTGTGATCGGCGTGGACGGCGTCTTCCAGGTGAAGGGGCCGGCGTCCGCTGCGCCGCCACAGGTGGCCGCGCCGCCGCTAAAGGTGGACGCCGCTAGCGTCTGGCCCGGACCGGACACGATGGAGCTCGGCCAGGGAGCCGAACGCCGCATTCGGTCGGAGCGGCTTGAGTCCATAGCGCGCACGAGCGCGTGGAGGCGGGGGCGTGGGCATAGGGCATGGGCGCGCAGAGGGGCCGGAATGGGGCGCAGCCTTCGTTGCTGGTCCGACGGGGCCAGCCACGAGTGCTCTGACGCTCAGTTCACGCTGATCGTTTGTTTCGCCGTGGCCGCGTTCCAGGTGTTGTCGCCGGCCTGGTTGGCATCGATCACGCAGGTGGAGGCGAGGGCAGCGGTAAAGGTGAACGTGCCATTCGAGACCGTGCACCCCCCCGTACTGCTGGGATCGAGGGTAAATGATGTCACCGCCAAACCGGAGCTCGCCGTGGCGGTCGGCGTGTACGGGGGGCTCGCGACGGTTGCCGGAGATGGTGGGGTCGACGTGAAGGTGATCGTCTGGGTGCCCTTGCCGACGGTAACGACCTGTTGGACCTGGACGGCCGCGTTCCAGTTGGTGTTGCCCGCCTGGGTGGCATCGAGCAGGCAGGTCCCCGGAAGGGCGAAGCTGACCACGCCACCCGTCATCGAACATATGGTGTTGGAGCTGGGGTCGACGATAATCGTCACGGCAAGAGCGGAGGTTGCCGTCGCGGCCGGCGTGTAGGTGGGACCGGCGACAGTAGCCGCCGGAGCCGTCGAGGTGAAGCTGATCGTCTGGGCGCCCTTGCCGACGATGAAGCCCTGCTGGACCTGGGTGGCCGCATTCCAGTTGGCGTTGCCCGCTTGGTTGGCATCGATGGTGCAGGTGCCGATGCCGATGAAGCTCACGACGCCGCCGCTGATCGAACAGACGGTGCTCGAGGTCGGATCGATGATCAGGGTCACCGGAAGCAGCGAGGTGGCGCTAGCAACCGGCGTGTAGGTGGCCCCACCGAAGGCTGCTGCAGATGGGGCCGTCGAGGTGAAGCTGATCGTCTGGGTGCCCCCGGTGACGATGAAGCCCTGCTGGACTTGGGCGGCTGCGTTCCAGTTGACATTGCCGGCCTGGTTGGCATCGATGGTGCAGGTGCCGGCGCCGATGATGCTCACCACGCCGGCGCTGATCGAGCACACCGTGCTCGATGTCGGGTCGATGGTCAGGGTCACGACAAGCCCCGAGGTGCTGCTCGCGACGGGCGTGTAGGTGGGGCCGCCGAACGCCTCGAGGGTTGGCGCGGGAGACCTGAAGCTGATCGTCTGCGGGGCGGGAGGGGCGGTCGGACCAATCAGGTAGCCGCTGACGACCGCCCATCCGGCTGGCAGCGCGGATGGCGTGCCGACGATGCCGCCGGACTGGACCCCGATCATTGTGGCACCGGTGAGATTGACCCTGGTCAGGTTCGCGTTGGCCAAGTTTGCGCTGTTGAGATTGGCACCGGGACCGACCAGGTAGCCGACGGTGACCGCCCATCCGGCTGGCAAGGCCGCTGGCGTGCCAACGATGCCACCGGACTGGACCCCGGCGAGCGTGGCGCGGGTCAGGTTGACGCGGGTCAGGTTGGCGTTGGCCAGGTAGGCGTTGGTGAGCTGGGCGCCGGTGAGATTGGCATCGGGACCAATCGCGTAGCCCGTGAAGATCCCCCAGCCCGACGGCAGTGCCCTTGGCGTGCCACGAATGCCGCCGCTGCGAATCGCCGACAGATTAGCGCCGACGAAGGTCGCGTTCGACACGTCCACACTTCTGAGCGCACTGGAATGGAGGTTTGCGCCCGCAAGGTTCGCCCCCGTGAGGTTTGCGCCCGTGAAGTTTGCAAAGGCGAGGCTCGCGTGGGAGAGGTCCGCCCCGGAGAGGTTCCCGTGGGTTGAGAAATTGGCGTGGGAGAGGTTCGACCCCGAGAAGTTCGCGCCCACAAGGCTCGCGTTGAGATTCGCGTAGGCGAGGTTCGAATGCGCGACGTTCGCATGCGAGAGGTTCGCACCACCGAGCCTCGCGTAGGTGAGATTGGCGCGAGCGAGGTCCGCGTACCCCAAGTTCACCGAATCTCCGACGGCGTGGGAGAGGTTCGCGCGGAAGAGGTTCGCGTGCGAGAGGTTCGTGACGCGCGCGGGCCTCAGCGACCGAGAGAGGTTCGCGTGTTGCAAGTTGGCACGCACAAGGTCCGCCCCGGCCAGATTTGCGGCCCTCAGATTCGCGTTGTGCAGGTTCGCACCGCGCAGGTTCGCGCGGGACAGGTTTGTTCGCTGAAGCGACGCGCCGGTCAGATTGGCCCGAGCCAGGTTGATGCCGGTCAGGTTCTTGCCGTTCAAGTGCCGACCCGCAAGGTTGGCTCCCGCGCACCTGCCATGGGGTTTGAGCACACAGCCCCGGGGAAGTCGCGCAGCGACGCTCGAGCCGGCGAAAGCCAGTGGAACGAGCATGACCATGGCGGTCATGAGCGCGATCACGAATCGGCGGAACGACAATTAGTTGCCCACGGCTTCTGTTCGATGACTGGCCCAAGCACCTCGCGCTGAACGCGGCGGGACGCGCTGGTGCCGGCAGTTCCAACTAGTCTAGGGTCGCCTCCGATTTGCCGTAACTCAACGGAAGGCTAGCTAGACCTCGGCGCGCTCAAACCGGGTCGAACTGTCGGCCCAGCGCGGCGCAGATCCTCCGGGTCGCCCGTTGCGGTCGCGGATGCGGCAGCCCTGGTCCGGGCGTCAACGAGGCTCATCGAGAACTACTGCCCATACGGGCCCCTGACACCGCACAAGCGCGGGTCCCGTGCACCCGTCCGTCGGCGCGAGGCCGTTGATCTTCGGCCGCGCGTTCGTGCCCACACGCCTGGCCGGCGCGTCTTGCGCGCAGGTCGGTCACCGCGCGACCACCGCGATACCCCCAAACCCCTGACGCGACTCGAGATCTCTGGGTTTCGTCCCGACGTCGACACAGGAGCCTGCCGGGCGCAGTCTCGCGAAAAAGCGCGGCTCGTCAGGCCATCATGGGTTGCAGGCGCGCTGAGCCCCGCGACGTCGGCGCAGTGGCGTGACCCAAACAACTGTCGCTGTGTCGGGCGCGTTGCTACGGTCGCGTGGATGAACATTCGTTCCACCAAAGCGGCGCTCGCGGTCCTCGCCGCGCTACTCGCAACCACCACGATGTTGGTCGGGTGCGGGAGCGGATCTTCGTCCGGTAGCGCGAGCGTTCCGAAGACCACGAGCACAGCGACTGGTAGTGGGACAGGTGGAGACGCGACGAGCCCCGCGCCCTCGACGAGTTCGCACGTCGTCGTGATCGTGATGGAAAACAAAGAGAACACCGACGTACTCGGCAACTCCGCAGCGCCGTACCTCAACGGACTCGCGCAGCGCTACGGGGTCGCGACACAGAGCTACGCGATCACCCATCCCTCGCTGCCGAACTACCTCGCGCTGACGAGCGGCTCGACCCATGGCATCACCTCGGACTGCACAGGCTGCAGCGTCGCTGCCCCGAACATCGTCGATCAGCTCACAACCGCGGGCATTTCGTGGAAGGCCTACCTCCAGGACTACCCGGCGCCGTGTTTTACGGGTGCCACCGCGGGCAACTACGCGAAGCGGCACAACCCGTTCATCTACTACAACGACATCGCGCAGAATCCGGCGCTCTGCAGCCATCTTGTGGGCTTCGACGCCCTCACGGCCGACCTGCAGTCTGGGCGGCTGCCGACGTATGCGTGGATCACGCCAAATGTCTGCAACGACACCCATGATTGCGGGGTCGCCACTGGCGACAGCTTCCTTGCCGCCACCGTGCCGTCGCTGCTGCGTGCACTCGGCCCGCACGGATTCCTGGTCCTCACCTGGGACGAAGGCTCGAGCAACGCCGGCTGTTGTGGTGGCGCTGCTGCCGGGGGTCATATCGCAACGGTGGTCGCTGGCCCTGACGTGGTTCCCGGATCGCAGGAGACCTCGCCGGTTGATCATTACGGTGTCCTCGCGACGATCGAGCGGGCGCTCGCGCTGCCGCTGCTCGCCGGAGCCGCCGACCCGCGAAACGGGCAGCTCGATCGGCTGTTCACCAGTCCGCCCCGCATCCGCTGATCTCGGCATCAACGCTCGGCGAGGGGCGTCGGCGACGCGGATTACCGGGTCGTCGACCGCCGTCAGCCCGGATCAATCGACTGCGCAACCATTCCGAGTGATGCGCCGGTCCTCCTGACCTGGGCAGCCGGCCGGCCACGGACTGGTGCCGAAGGTCGATCGCGACTCACACAGTCGTGCGCACCGAGCGAAGTTGCCTGTAAGGATTCTGCGAACCCCCCAGCAATTAGACCAAGGCGGCCGTAACCTTGACGAAGCTATCCATGGCAATCCGCGGCAAAGGTCTGGCGATGCATGAACTCGGCGGCTAACCCATCAAATGGACGCACCGCGACGCTGCCACCTGTCAGCGCGACCCACGCAAACTCGTCGTCTCGCGCTCGGTCGTGGGCCGGTGCAAGCGCCGCTCCGGACGATCTTCGTCGGCCGCCCGACGACAGCGCCCCCCCGGAAAATCGATTGATACGCGTCGCCATCGCCGACGACCACCGGCTAATGCTCGACGGCATCAGCCGCGCGCTCGAGACGGACCCCGACATGAGGGTCGTTGGCAAGGCGACGACCTGTGAAGGCTTGGTGGCGCTCGTGCCACGGGTCCGCCCTGACGCAGTGATCTTGGACATGCGGATGCCCGGCGGCGACGGCCTGGGAACTATCAAGGTGCTGCGAAAGTCCCGCCCCGACCTCAAGATCATCATTCTATCCGTGTTCGACGACCCGGTGACGATCGCAACGGCGTTGGGTTACGGCGCAGCCGCGTATGTCGTCAAGTCGATCAACCCGATCGATCTGCCGTCGACCGTCCGCGCGGTGTGTGAGGGCAGCGTCTACCAACCCGGCGGGAGTGCCGGCAGCTCGGGCACGACCGACCGAGTCCCGCACGCCACACCGAGTGGCCTGACCACCCGAGAACTCGCGATTCTCAAGCTAGTCGCCGAGGGCCTCCCGAACCTGGCGATCGCAAGCAAGCTGTTCGTCACCGAGCAGACGGTCAAGTTCCATCTGACCAACATCTACCGCAAGCTCGGCGTTGGCAATCGCACTGGGGCGACCCGCTACGCGTACACACACAACTTGGTCGATTAGCCACGCCCTGGGGCGTCCCGGCCGGTCTAGCAGTCCGGCCCCGCGTGGCCTTCCGCACGGTTCGCTGCCACACCGCCGGGCACCGGACCACGGCCGACCAGCCGGAACACTCAGGCCGCCCGCGTGAACCGCGGCAATTCGTACTCGGGCTCCTGGTACGGATCATCAAGCACATCGCTTGGCCACGAGCAGCACAGTCGGACCCCGAGCGACTCGTTGCGCCTGCCCCACCTTTCGATATAGGCCGGACATGTCCCCGCAATGGTCCCGTGGAGTTCGTATGCACAGGCGAGAATCACCTGTCTGAACCCCGGCGAGAGATTGGCGGGTATCCATCCGACCCGCTTCGAGTCCCCCAAGAACACGGCGACCGCGTTCGGGTCGTGCGCGTCGCCGACCCAAGGAAACAGCACCGCAAACGTCCATCCAATGGCCGCGGCGTCTCCATCACTCGTAGACAACCCGTACGGCGGTTCGTCCGATGTCTGCGCGAGCGCGCTGCGAATGTCCTTCTGGTGATACTTCACGCCGGCTACCGGACAGCGCCCGTTCGCCGGTAGCGCGGTCGCGGCGACCCTTGCGGCCTCTCTGGCCAGGGTGTCGCGTCGGTCCGCCTTCGCCCTTCGTCGAAACAGGCCCATGATCTGCCCCCCGGTACCGTGCCCCGTGACTCGGACCCTAGCGACCGCCAGGCGGAGATGTGGCCTATCCGGGTCCAACGATCCGGGCACCGGCCATGTATCGCGAGCCTCCCGCCCACGACGCACGTCGCCGTACTCGCCGTCGTCGGCTGCCATCTACGGCAACACGATCGGTGGCGCGCCGACGAACCGCGCGTGAACGCGTCCTTGTGCTGTCCTGGCGCACGCGCCTGCGCCTGGCCCTCACGCCGCAACCACCAGGGCGCGCAGCGGCTCAATCGGTGCGACTTCTCGCAAAACCCGGGTGCACGTGCCGTGCCCGCATCCCCGGTCGACTCCAAGCGCCACCGTGCGCGCCGTAGCCGAGCGACCCCCCAACCGCGGCGGCTCGAAGCGGTGGGCGATCCGCGCTCGGGCTCGCGCCCCGCCCGCGCAGGCTTACGACCGACGCCGCCCAACGCACCGATTGCACCCTCGTCGGCGTACCGGCAACGCTGATTGCGCATTGATTGACCCCCGTGATGTCGCCGAGGTAGCTTCGCGCTAGTCGATCCTGCATGCGCAGCGGGTTTGGCCCGCACGCCATCCGGACGCCGGCATTGCGGTCATCCACAGATGATTCACAGCACGAGTCCCCGCAGTGAAGCGCGCCCGTCGTTGGCCGGCAACGCGATCCGCCCCAGCCGTTCCCCGTCGCCCCTCGCCAGGTCAGTCGAGAACCCATGATGCACGGCACCCTTCACCGTGTTCTCGGGATGACACCACCGGCGCGCGATCCGCGCGGTCAGACCACGAGCGCAGGTAGTACGCGAGCGGTACGGACGCAAGGGCGGGCGGTCCGCCGCCCTCGACGGAGTCGCCGAGGTCGGCGCACTCGTCTTGCTGAGCCTGGTATCAGTGCCGATCATCGTCGGAATCCCGATCCTGGTCGTGCGATGCTTGACGCCGGGCAGCACGACCCGAGCGCTCACACCTGATCCGCGACCCGCAGTGGCGACGCGTGGCGAACAACTCATCCTCGCCAGCTCAACGACGGAGCGCGTCCCGGCGACCTCGAGCGTCAGCTTGGGCTTTCGGGTGCGCAATCTTGCCATGCGCGAGGGCACGCTGCACTGGACGGTGACGACCCGGTCGGGCGCCCGGTCCACGACGGTGGCAGGGTCCGGAAGCCTCGCGCTGACGGGCAATGCATCCGAAGTCGTTCGCGTTCAGGTTTCGTGTCGCGCAGCGCCGTGGCGAATCGATGTTTCACACGGCGACGGCAACCAGACGATCGGCGTGCGGACGCCGTGCGTACGGCGACACGCGCGCGCCGCTCCGGGAACCCTGTTGACCTTCTGGCCGGGTCCCCGTGAGCTGATCCACCCGTTGTGCGAGTCCGATCCCCATGATTGGGGGAAGGAGGACCACAACCGTGAAGAACCGACGGCACACGCCCGAGCAGATCATCCGCAAGCTGGCCGAGGGCGAGAAGCTCCTCGGTGAGGGCAAGGACCTCGAAGAGGTCACCCGGCACCTGCAGATCACCGAGTCGACCTGGCATCGGTGGCGGAACCAGTACGGCGGCATGAAGGCCGACGACGCCAAGAAGTTGAAGGAGCTGGAGAAGGAGAACCAGCGCCTGAAGCGGATCGTCGCCGACCAGGCCCTCGACATCGACATGTTGAAGGAGCTGAACCGGGGAAACTACTGACCCCGAACCGCCGCCGGAAGGCCGTCGTGGCCCTCCGAGAGCAGTTCGGGGTCTCCGAGCGTCGTTCCTGTCGGGTTGTCGACCAACCCCGGTCCACCCAACGCCTCCCCGCTCCCGTCCCGACAGACGAGGAATTGGCCCTGCGGGCCCTTCTGCGGGACTTCTCCCGGCGGCGTCCTCGCTGGGGCTGGCGCCGGGCCGCCACCGCGGCCCGGAAGTCTGGCTGGGTGGTCAACAACAAGCGGGTCCATCGCCTGTGGCGGGAAGAAGGCCTGCGTGTGCCCTACAAGAAGAGGAAGAAGCCCCTTCGGGGCATCGGCGTGGCCGTCGGCGCCTTCTCGCCCATCCGGCCCAACGTGGTCTGGGCCCTCGACTTCCAGTTCGACCAGACGGCCGACGGCAGAATGTTGAAGCTCTTGAACGTGATCGATGAGTACACCCGGGAGTGCCTGGCCATCGAGGTGGATCGCTTGATCGACGCCGACGGGGTGGTGCGCTGCCTCGACCGCCTGGCCGCCGGGAGAGGCGCACCGGCGTATGTCCGCTTCGATCACGGGCCCGAGTTCATCGCGTACGCCGTCTCGGACTGGTGCAGGTTCAACGACACGGACACCGTGTTCATCGATCCGGGCTCACCGTGGCAGAACGCCTGGATCGAGTCCTTCAACGGACGGCTTCGAGACGAGTACCTGAACAGCCAGCGCTTCGAGACCCGACTCGAGGCCCGGGTCCTTCTCGAGGACTGGAGAATCGACTACAACATCAACAGGCCACACAGCGCACACGGCTGGCTCACCCCGGTCGAGTTCGTCGAGG
>Ga0307373_10016008_pt1 | contig 10115 bp, 7 predicted proteins | sample OX2MG_FD_202534 | JGI IMG/M metagenome (GOLD analysis project Ga0307373, IMG submission 202534) | Soil microbial communities from Risofladan, Vaasa, Finland - OX-2 | ecosystem: Environmental > Terrestrial > Soil > Coastal area > Acid sulfate soil | place: Finland: Risofladan, Vaasa | collected...
ATGACCTCCCTGCGAAGGCAATGACGAGCGCGGCGACCAGCGACCCGACGCCCGTCGCGGCCATCAGGAACCCGAACCCCGTCGCCCCGGAATGCAGCACGTCGGCGGAGAAGACCGGCACCAGCACGTTCAGGTTCATCCCGACCGTCGATACCAGCCCCACCACCGCGACCGCGAGCAGCACGACGGGCGTGCGCCGCACGTAACCCAGCCCTTCGGCCATGTCCGCCACGACGGCGCCTGCGTTCCGTCGGAACGCGTACGTGCCCAGGGCCCGGAGATCGGCGGTGCGCATCATGAAGAGACCCACGATCACCGCCACGTAGCTCAGGCCGTTGAGCAGGAAGCAGATCGAGATCCCGACCAGCCCGATCACCACGCCGGCTATCGCGGGTCCGACGATCCTGGCCGCGTTGAAGACGGCGGAGTTGAGCGCGACGGCATTCACGACATCGTCGCGCCCCACCATCTCGACCACGAATGCCTGCCGCGTCGGCATGTCGATCGTGTTCACGCACCCGAGGAGGAACGCGAGGATCCCGATGTGCCAGGCCTGGACCTGGTGCGTCCACGTCAGCCAGAACAGGACGAGCGCCAGGATCATCGAGGACGCCTGCGTCGCGATGATGGTCGTGCGCTTCGGCAGCGCGTCGGCGATCAGGCCGCCGAACAGGCCGAAGACCATGACGGGCACGAACTGGATCGCGCCGATGACGCCGAGGGCGAAGGGGTCCTGGGTCAGCTGCAGGACGAGCCACCCCTGTGCGAGCGACTGCATCCACGTGCCGACGAGCGAGATCAGCTGGCCGAGGAAGAAGAGGCGGAAGTTCCGGTGTCGGAGGGCGACCATGCCGCGCCGGGCACCGACGGGCGCCCGGGTTGGGGCGGGCCCGGTGGCGGAAGGCATGACAACAGGCTACCCCCGCGCCCGGGGTGACGCTCGGGGCATCATGGACGTCACCGCCGAATGTCGGCGCTGGCGACCGACCGGCGCATGGGCCTCGCGGATGTCGCGGCGGCCCGCGCTCGGCGTCGGCGTCGAGCGCTCGTCCGGGTCGCGCGCCGGCAAGTGCGTCGGCTGCCACGCGCAGGTCCGAGACCAGGAACGCGAGCTCGGCCTCGCGCCGTCGGCGATCGCAGCGGCCCCGGGTGATCAGCGCGTGTTCGCGGACCCCATGCCGTGCCCATGACCGGTCGATTGCTGCGTCGCCGTCGTCGTCGCCGCCGGTGAGGCACCTGGCGACACCTGCTGGACGGTTGCGGACGTGGCAGTCGGACGAACATCGTGCTGGGCCTGGGAAGCATCTCCCGTCGAGGACGAATCGACGCGCGCCTGGGGCGTCGCCGTGGCGTGGGGTTGCGCCCGTGGCGTCGGCTTCGGTTTGGCGTTCTGTGGGCCTGTCGTCCGGTCGGGCCCGTGGGCCTTCGGGGTTGCCGTCGGGCAGGCTGCAGTCGCGTGGCCCTTGGCCAGGCCCTTCCCCTGGTCCTGCGATCCGGCGGGACGACACGTGGCCGCGGCGCCGCCGGACGCGGTCCCGGCAGGAGTGCGGGAAGCGGGCTTCACGGTCGGCGTTGCCGGATGGCCGGTGTGGGCCGGCACGTGCTGCTGGCTCACCCCGGGCAGGACGTGAGACGCGAGGTCGAGCAACGGACCGCGGGCGCCCAGTGCCGTGGCCGACGCGACGAGGACGAGCGAGACGGCGATCGCGATCGGCAGGAGGTGGCTGCGTTTGACGCGCACCATGACCGGCGCGGGTTCCGGCGACGCCACGACCGGGGCTGCCTCGGTCAGGGTGCGAAGGGGGGAGCGGCAGAGGCGGCAGAACTGGTCGCGCCGGCCGTTGGCCGTGCCGCAGAAGATGCACTGGACAGGGGCGCCCATCTCACGACTCCGAAGCCTGCGTCTGGCGCAAGCATGCGCAGGAGATCGGGAGCCCTCAATAGCCCAAGAGGGTCCGGCGGCACCGCCATCCGGGTAGGTACCGGTTCAGCCTCGAGCTGCGCGAAGTGCGGCCTTGTGCGCGCGTTTGCCGGCCTGGTATTCGGCGAGCGCCTCGGGGGAGTCGACGTCGCCGAGGGTGGCATGGCCGGGCACGACGTCGTCGATCCCGGGCAATCGCAGCCCGTATCGCTTGGCCAGGATCGCGATGATCGACCCGGCCTTCATCTCGCCGATGCCTGGCAACTGTCGCAACCGGGCGTCCAGGTCCCCGCCGTCCGCCGCTTCGGTCCAGATGCGGCCGGCATCGGATCCGTAGCGCTCGGCCACCACCGCACACAGCGCCTGCACGCGTCCGGCCATGGCGCCCGGAAACCGATGGAGCGCCGGGCGATCCTGGAACACCCGGGCCAGCTCCTCGGGGTTCATGGCGGCGATCGTCGAGGCGTTGAGCGGCGACCCGAGCCGGCGCTCCAGCTCGAGAGGTCCGCCGAACGCCTTCTGCACCGTCACCTGCTGGTCCAGGGCGAACCCGATGAGCAGCGCGAGCGGATCGCGGGCGATCAGTCGATCGGCCTCGTCGTCGCCCGTGAAATGCAGTCGTTCGGGGGCGCGCAGGGTCGTCACGGGCGGATGGTACCCGGTCCGGGCGCACGTTGCGAACACTTCACCGGTTCGTCACCGCCGCCGCGACCGAACCGTCGGATACTGGCGTCCCCGCCCTGCAGGAGGCCAGCGCCCATGCCCGATCCGCTCAGCCGCGCCCTCGCCCCGACGTTCTTCCGTTGGGATGCATCGATGCCGTCCGCGCTTGCCGGAGCCGTCTCCGACATGGCGCAGTTCGGGATCGTGCTCGCGATCCTGGTGGTGGGGCTCGCGGCGCTGTTGGCATCCCGGGGATCGGCGGTGGATCGCGTCGTGGACACCGTGCTTCGCCTCCTGCCGGGCGTTGCGGCCGTGGCGATCGCGTTCGCCGCGGCACACGTCGCAGGGATGCTGTTGTCGGAGCCACGGCCGTTCGTGATGCTGGCTCAGCAGCCCCTGTTCGCGCATGCCCCCGACAACGCGTTCCCGAGCGATCACGTGACCGCCGGCATGTCGATGATCGCGGCGAGGATCGGGCCGCGCGGGAGGATCCTGACCGTGATCATCGTCGCGCTGGTCGGCGTCGCGCGCGTCGTCGCAGGCGTCCACTGGCTCGACGACATCGTCGGCGGCGCGATCATCGGGCTGGCCGTGGCGTGGCTCGTCACGATCGCGTGGGGGTTCGTGCCGGCCAGGCGCTCCCAGGTGCGCCCGGCCTGACCGGATGGTGGGCCGCATCGGCCTCGGGGCGCCGGGACTCCGGCTGGTCCGTCAGCTGCGCCACGTCAGCTTCAGCCTCGCCACGTCGGCCGGGATCGAGCGCGGGCTCCGGTCCTGAGTCAGGACGCCGGCGCGCGCATCGCCTCCGGCAGGTCGGCCGCCGCCGCGGCATCCAGCATCCACGTCGCCCCGGCTCGGGCCGCGATCTGGGACGGGTGTCGGTGCGGATCGCGTGGGCCGGCAAGCACGGCCTTCATGATCGCCGCCTTCGACGGACCGCTTCCCATCACGAGCACGTCGCGTGCGATCTCCGTGAGCCTGGGCGAGCACGTGACGCGCGGAACGTGAGGACGTGCGGTCGTAGGTGCCGGCACGCCGGCGCAGATCGGCGGCGCGGGCGCATCGACCAGCGGGCTGCCGGGGAAGCAGGAGAGGAAGTGCCCGTCGGGGCCGACCCCCAGCAGGACGAGGTCGAAGATCGGGAGCCCCCTGTCGTCGAGGGGGAGATGTGCGACCAGCTCCTGGCCATACCGCGACGCGCAGCCGTCCGGACCCGTGCCTTCCGCCTCCGCCTCCGGGATGGGGAACGGGTGGACGTTGCGGACGGGGATGACGATCCCCTCCGGCTCCTCGCCGGGGCCCTGGAACCGCTCATTCGACGAGGATCGGGCCGGTGGCTGCTCGGCGTAGCGCTCGCCCCGCAGCACGGGCGGGCTGAGCAGCTGGGCCCCCAGCAGCGTCTCCTGGGCGAGCAGGACGTTCGAATCCGGATGGTCGAACGGCACATATCGGTCGTCGCCCCACCAGAGGTCGACCTCGCGCCAGTCGATGCGGTCGCGGAACGGGGCGGTTCCGATGGCCCGGTACAGGATGATCGCCGTGCTGCCTCCGGTCAGGGCGAGGTGGGCGTGGCCGCGCTCCGCGATCGCGTGCTCGAGGGACGAGCACACGTACTCCGCTCCACGGCGGCCGAGCTCCATGTCATCGGCGACCACGATGATCCGCGGTCCTGGCATCGCATCCTCCATTCGGCGTGCGGGCCCGGCTGCCGCTCACGGGCATCGCAGCAGGGCGGGTGATGGCGCCCGGGCGAGGCTCGCCGCGCTCGCGGCCTACCCGCTCACCAGTCGCGCGGCTCGCGCGACGCTCTCCTCGAACATCCGGTCATGGCCGAGCCGGTTGAGGCTCTCAGCGACGTACGGCGCCTCGTCGAACGGTTCGAGCCGACCCGCCCGGCGGGCAACCTCCGCGCCATCCCAGTCGGCGGTGGCGAGGAGATGGTCCGCCTGGCGGCTCACGCGCGCGCGGATGACGCGACGCCCGCGCCCGAGCTCCAGTTCGACGCGCTGCAGCGACCCGTTCGCGATCGGACCGACATGACCGACCGAGACGACCGGGCGGAATTCGACCCGGATCTCGCGGTGCCCGTCTGTCCAGGTGCCGACCAGGCTCTCGGAGTTGCGCCGCGCCTCGATCGGCCGCACGACGTCGAGGTGCAGAGCCGTGGCGAGCCATCCCGCGAACGAGGCTGCCTTGGAGATCCGCAGCGTGCTGCCCGGCCGCAGCACGTCCAGCCGCACGCTGCGCAGGCTGCCCAGCTCGGGTGTCAGCAGGGGATGGTCGAACAACGCGCCGAGGAGCTCGCGCCAGAGCGTCAGGCGCATCCAGCCGATGTCCTGGACCGCGACCGCTCCGCCGGCGACGAGTGCCGCCAGTGCGGCCAGCCTGGCCGCACCGTCGTCGCGGAACGCTCCCGAGTCGATCAGCAGCTGGTCGCACGTGTCGGTCAGCTCGCGAAGCTGCCGGGAGCCGAGCGGTGGGTCGTCGGCCCACCACAGCACCACGGGGAGGTCGTGGATGAGCAGCGGCGTCGCGATTCCCGCCAGGTGCTGCGCGGTCTCGCCGCCAGCCTGCACGAGGATTCGCTCGGCGCACGTCTCCGAGACGCTTGCCGGCCGGACCATGCACTCCAGGCTGATCCGCGCCGACAGGCTCGGCGGACCGTCGGGGTCGCCGGGGGCCAGGATGATCGCGCGGGAGGGATGCCTGCCCGCCAGCTCGGCGATGGCGTCGAGCGCCCGTTGGAGCGTCTCGGGCCGCGTCGCGACCACCACGAGCGTCAGGACCGAGGTCCGCGCGCGCACCCGCACGTCGCCCGTGTGCCCGAGTCTCGAGGCAACTCTCGGATCACCGAAGGCATCCGCCTCGGCGGCCGGCGTCATGCCCTCGACCTCCGCCTCGTGGGCCGCCAGTCCCCAGATGCGTGCGAGCTCGGCCTCGATCTCCCCGACCGACCCGGCTCGCGCGTCCCAGTGGTGCAGCGCCCCCGGCACGGCGGGCCGGATGGGGGTGCCGCCCTCGCCCACGGTGGGAACCCGTTTCCTGCGGGGCGAGGTTCCACCGACTCTGCGGGAGGCGCGGAGCTCGGGCTCGTGCCCGTCGGCGGACGCGCCACCCGCCGGCTTCGCGCGATCGCCGGTCACGTCCTCAGAGCCTCCGCCAGCGCCGGCCGTCGCGCTCGATGAGCCGGTCGGCCTCCTCCGGGCCCCACGTGCCCGCGGCATAGTTCGGGAACCCGGGACGGTGGCCGCCCGTGTCCCAGGCGTCCCACGTCGAGTCGATCGGCGCGACGATCCCCCACGCGGCCTCGACCTCGTCGGAGCGGGTGAACAGCGAGGCGTCGCCGAGCATCGCGTCGAGGAGCAGCGTCTCGTACGCCTCGGGCGCATCGCTGACGAACGACGAGCCGTACGTGAAGTCCATGTTCACCGAGCGGACGTCGAGCCCCAGGCCAGGCACCTTCGCGACGAAGCGCAGGAGGATGCCCTCGTCGGGCTGGATCCGCAGGGCGAGGAGGTTCGGCTCCGGATCGGCCTGCATCTGCTTGAACAGGGCGAGTGGCGGCTGCTTGAACTGCACCGAGATCTCGGTGACGGGCTTGGACAGCCGCTTCCCCGTCCGCAGGTAGAACGGCACGTCCGCCCATCGCCAGTTCTGGATCTGCAGCCGGAGCGCGACGAACGTCTCGGTCGTGGAATCCCGCGCCACCTCGGGCTCCTCCCGGTAGCCCGGGACCGGCTTGCCGCCCACCCATCCCGGACCGTACTGGCCCCTCACGACGTCGTGGGCCACCCGGTCCTCGGTCCAGTCGGCGTCGATCGCGCGCAGCACGCGGAGCTTCTCGTTGCGCAGGTCGTCCGCGTCGAACGCGATGGGCGGTTCCATCGCCACGAGGCTGAGCAGCTGCAGCATGTGGTTCTGCAGGATGTCGCGGGTCGCGCCCGCCTCCTCGTAGAACGCGCCGCGCCCCTCGACGCCGAGCGATTCGGACACGGTGATCTGCACGTGGTCGACGTACCGGCGGTTCCAGATCGGCTCGAAGATCCCGTTTCCGAAGCGGAAGACCATCAGGTTCCGCACCGTCTCCTTGCCCAGGTAGTGATCGATGCGGTAGACCTGCGACTCGCGGAAGACCCGCTGCACATCGCGGTTCAGCTGGCGGGCGGAGTCGAGGTCCTGCCCGAACGGCTTCTCGATGACGATGCGCGACCAGCCGTGGCCGCGCCCCTCGGCGTCGAGCGACGCCCGGCCGAGGTTGTCGATGATCGTGGGGCCCAGGCTCGGCGGCGTGGCCAGGTAGTACAGCCGGTTGTCGCGGGTCCCGCGGGAGACCGACAGCTGATCGAGCCGCTGGCCCAGCCGCTTGTACGCATCGGCGTCGTGGAACTCGCCCTGCTGGTAGAAGATCCCCGCCGCAAAGTCGTCCCACAGCGCGTCCTGGATGGGCACCCGCGAGAACGACGTCACGGACTCGCGCAGGTCCGCGCGGAACTGCTCGTCGGTGTACGGCCGGCGGGCGAAGCCGACGATGGTCGTCTCGGCGGGCAGGAGGCCGACGCGCCGCAGGTTGTAGAGCGCCGGCAGGATCTTGCGATGCGTCAGGTCGCCGGTCGCGCCGAAGACGACGATGCACGCCGGCTCGGGAACCTTCTCGAGCCGCAGGCCGGCACGCAGCGGGTTCGCGATCGGCCGGGTCGCGCCCGAGCGGGCCAGCGTCGCGGCCCTCCGCGCCATCAGCGGCCGCCTTCCCGGTCGGGAGTTGCCTCCGAAATCCCGTCCATCGACGTCATGCGAGCGCCTGGTCGAGCGCCGCACGCAGGGCCGCGAGGCCGCCGCCGGGGTCGTCCGAGCAGTCGACGCGGAGCACGGGCAGGTCATGCGCCTCGAGCGCCTCGAAGTCCCCGATCGCCTGTGCGTCGATCAGCGTGCCGAACGTGTAGCCGGCGCCCGGGACCGGCAGGTCCCGCGGATGCCGCGCGACGACCTGGAGGAACCAGCCGATCGGCGCGCCGCCCTTGTGCAGCTGGCCGGTCGAGTGCAGGAACCGTGGCCCGTATCCGAGTGTCGTCGCGCGCCCGGTGCGGTCGCGCAGCAGGGCCCGGATCGACTGGAGCGCCTCGGTCCGCTCGGCGCTCGGTGCCATGTACGCCTGGATCGCCATGTATCCGTTGGCTTTCACGCGCTCCAGGTGCCGGCGCAGCTCGCCCTGCACGGTGCCGTCGTCCGCGCTCAATCGCAGGGCCGCGTCGCCGACGAGCGTGAGCGCGCCCTCGGAGGCGATCGGCTGCATCCCGGGCAGCGTCCCCTTCTCGTGGTAGTCCGCGAGGACGCGCTTCGTGTTGTCCTTCGATTCCGTCACGTTCGGCTCGTCGAACGGGTTGATCCCGAGCACCGCGCCCGCCATGGCCGTGGCGAATTCCCAGCGGAAGAACTCCGCCCCGAGTCCGAGGTCCGGGTCGACCTCGACCTCGAGCACCGGGTGCCCGGCCGAGATGAGCGCGTCCACGAGCGGATCGGTGGCGTCGCGCCATCCCGCGCTGCCCGCGAGTACGAGCCGGACGAACGCCCGATCGGATCCGTACGCCTCGGCGGCACCGGGGGGTTCGCGGTCCACCGGAACGATTCCGACGCCCTGCTTGCCGGTGCTCTCCGCGATGAGCTGCTCGGCCCAGGCGCCGAACGGGGCGATGGCCGGGTCGGCCAGGAACGTGAGCTTGTCGCGGCCGGCCTTCGCGAGCGCGCCGATCGTGGCGCCGAGGACGAGACCGGGATTGTCGGGCCCGTCCACGCGGCAGCGCTGCGCCATCCGGACGCCCTGCTCGAGGAGCCGCGCCAGATCGATGCCGAGCAGGGCGGCGGGCACGCAGCCGACGTAGGTCAGTGCGCTGTACCGCCCTCCCACGTCGGTCGGGTTCAGGAAGATCTCGCGGAACTCGTTGTGATGCGGGATCGACTCCATGCTCCGGCCCGGATCGGTGATCGCGGCGAAGTGGAGCGCGGGCCAGGGGATGTCGTGGCCGTGGGACTCCTGGTCCCACAGGGACGCGAGGTAGCTGAGGGTCTCGGTGGTGGTGCCCGACTTGGTCGCGATCACGTACAGGGTGGTCGCGGGATCGAACGACTCCCGGGCCCAGCGCAGCGCGTCGGGATCGGTCGAATCGAGGACGTGGACCGGCGTGCCGGTGCCGGGCGCGACACCGTACGTCGCCGCCAGCACCTCGGGCGCGAGCGAGCTGCCGCCCATGCCGCACAGCACGACCTGCGTGAAGCCCTGCTCCCGTATGCCGTCCGCGAACGCCCGCAGCTCCTCGACGTCCTCGAGGAACGCCTCTGGGGCGTGGAGCCACCCCAGCCGGTTCAGGATCTTCGCCTGCACGGGCTCGTCCGCCGACCACAGGGTGGCGTCCCTGTTCCAGGCGCGCTCGACCCAGTCCTCCGCCAGCGCGCGCTCGATGGCCGCGTCGACCCCGCCCCGGAGTGCGTCCGGGATCGAGAAACCGGAGACGGAGAGCCTGCCCGTCATCGTTCTCCTCCTTGTCGCCGCGCTTGTCTCCTCGCGCCTCAGCCGATCGCCAGGTGCGGGGCGAGTCCGGCAGGCCTCGAGGCGATCACCCCGTGCACCCGTCCCTCGAGCACGCCCCGTGCCACCTGGACCAGGTGATCGGCGCTGATTCCGAACGCGTCCATGACCTGGGCGCCCGGTGCCGACAGGCCGAAGCTCTCGACCGACAGCATCGCGCCGTGCGGGCCGACCCAGCGATCCCATCCGAACGACACCCCGGCCTCGATGCTGACCCTGGCCTCCACCTCCGGCGGCAGGACCTGCTCCCGGTACGAGGCCGGCTGCGCCTCGAAGAGTTCCCAGCACGGCATCGACACCACCCGGGTGGGCACGCCATCGGCCTGCAGCCGCTCGCGGGCGGCCATCGCGTGCTGGAGTTCCGACCCCGTCGCCAGCAGGATGAGGCGCGGGGCGACGCCCGCGCCGCCGGCGTCCGTGGCGTCGGCCAGGACGTACCCGCCACGCGCGACGCCGTCCGTCGCATGCTCGCGCGTGCCCGCGAGCACGGGCAGCTTCTGCCGGGAGAGCGCGAGCGCGACCGGTCCGTCGGTTCGCGCGACGGCCGCGCGCCACGCCGCCACCGTCTCGTTGGCGTCGCCCGGGCGCATCACCCAGAGGTTGGGCATGGCCCGCAGCGCGGCCACGTGCTCGACGGGCTCGTGCGTGGGACCGTCCTCGCCGAGACCGATCGAGTCGTGGGTCCACACGTAGACCACGTGGAGTCGCGAGAGGGCCGCAAGCCGGACGCTGCCACGCATGTAGTCGCTGAACGTGAGGAACGTGCCGGCGTAGGGGATGTACCCGCCGTGGTAGGCAAGGCCGTTCGTGATGGCGCCCATCGCGTGCTCGCGAACACCGAAGCGGACGTTGCGACCGGCGCGGTCCTGCGGGCCGTACTGCGACCCGTCCTTGACGTCCGTCAGGTTGCTCTCCGACAGGTCCGCGGCGCCCCCGAAGAGCTCGGGGACC
>Ga0307373_10016009_pt1 | contig 10115 bp, 6 predicted proteins | sample OX2MG_FD_202534 | JGI IMG/M metagenome (GOLD analysis project Ga0307373, IMG submission 202534) | Soil microbial communities from Risofladan, Vaasa, Finland - OX-2 | ecosystem: Environmental > Terrestrial > Soil > Coastal area > Acid sulfate soil | place: Finland: Risofladan, Vaasa | collected...
ACCAGTGAAATGAAATCAGGCAGGTAGGGTTCTGATTCCCTGGTAATTTTGTTTCTCCTGATCAGGTAATTCAGGAAATAAGGGATGGCGATAGACTTAATCACGATGGTTTCCAGCAAAATAAAAAGCAGGTTGACCAGATTGATGCGGATCAATTCGATGAAGGCAGCGCCAAACAGCAGGATCCCCTGAAAAGCCAGCACGCTGACATAGGTTTTCAATCTTTTTGATACACTCAGGTGGATCAGGCTGATGATGAAGGCTATCAGTAAAATAATCGTCATGGGCTGCTTATGTTTATTCAGTTGATTTTTCCGGATATGATTAAGGCCCCCAGGAATATCAGTAAAGAAATGGAGGTCAGGGTAAATATATACTGAGGATTATGGTTCAACCGGAAACGGGCCATAAATGATTCAATCATCCCGACCAGCATGGCCAGGGAAATCTGTAAGGCGAGGAATACAGGGATAATATAAAACCATGCCAGGCCATGAGGAATAATGATATTGGAGATCAGGGCACCGTACATCGCAAATTTCAGGCTACCTGCCAGGGAGATTAGCCCCAGGTCAAAGCCACTGTTGTCCAGGATCATCACTTCGTGAACCATGGTCAGTTCCAGGTGTGTGGCCGGATCGTCTATGGGGAGCCGGCTGTTTTCTATCAGACAAATGATGATGAGGACGAATACAGCCAGCGCGCCGGCTGCCAGGGAAAGGGAGCTTCCGTAACGAAGTGCGCCGAATATTCCGTGGAATGAGTAGTGCCCGGTCATCAGGGCAAGTGATGCCATAGTAATCAGGAAGGCAGGTTCGGCAAGCATGGAATACAAGGCCTCGCGGCTGGCCCCCATCCCTTCCAGACTGCTCCCGGTGTCCAGGGCGGCAATAATGTTAAAGAACTTACCCAGGGACAGCAAGGCGGCAAAAAAGACAAAATCGCCTTTGAATGAGATTAGTCCGGACCGGCCACCCAAGGGGATCAGGGCAATGGCCAGCAGCAGGGTGGCAAAATAAACCGCAGGGGCGATCTGGAATACAAAACTGGCCGTTTCACTGTATACGGCACTTTTTTGGAAGAGCCGCCATATATCCCTGAGCGGCTGGGAAATGGAAGGGCCTTTGCGGCCGGAACAAATACTTTTGGTGCGCAGGATGATTCCGGCAAAAAACAGGGAGGGGAAAACAATCAGTAAAAAAACAGGTATTCCCATGGTCAGCCTTATTTAAATGCCTATCAGGTAAATTACAGCGGAAATGATTACAGGTATGGACACCACGGCGATAATAAAGACCACACCGTAAAGTATATATGCTTGTTCGCTTCCGTTCTGAAGGAAATCGAAAAGGTTCATGAACTTTCTCAGGAACCTGACAGGAGCGTCAATCAGCCCAGCTTCCAGTTTATCGTAAGGATTTGTATGGGAATGGATGGGCCGGGGAAAAACCTCACTGATGTTTCCTTCCGATTTATTCATCATCAATAATGGACTAATCAGTTTACGGTAAGTTCGCACAAATGAGCTCCCTGTATATTGTAACCGGGGTGTGGGTGCGGAATAGCCACACGCCCAGGTGGGTGATATTTTGGGACTTTTACCGGAGGTAATCCTTTTTTTCGCCAGGAAGATCAGGACACAAAGCAGGAGGAACCCTGCACCTGAAAGTCCGATGGTCTGCATGGTCCCCACTACCTCTGCGCTGATTGCGGGAGACTGTCCGGGTCCTGTGAACAGGGAAATTGCAGGAGTGATGAGTCGAATGAATATCCCGGGGAAAATGCCAATCAGGAGCATCGGTAAAACAATCAGGTACTGGGGAAATAACCGAAACCATCCGGCTTCCCCCGCAGGCACATGATCCTCATGGCGGGGGGTGCCCAGAAATATAATGCCAAATGCTTTGGTGAAACATAGCATGGCCAGACCTCCGATCAATGCCATGGAAAAAAGGATGGTTGCCAGCAGGATACCCGCGGAAGCGGGGCCGGTGGCAATTCCAATGAGTAAGCCGGTAAAAATCAGGAATTCCGAAATGAATCCGTTTAACGGGGGCAAACCACAAATTCCCAGCGCACCCGTTAAGAATAACCCTGCGGTATGGGGCATCTTCCTGATTATTCCGCCCAGCTGATCAATATCCTGGGTATGCGTGGCCTGGTACACCGTTCCGGCGCTATAAAACAGCAAGGGCTTATACAGGGAATGATTAATCGTATGTATTAAAGCCCCGGCAAAACCCACAAAGGAAAGCAAGGGATTATTCAATCCGAGTCCGATGCAGCCCAGGCCGATTCCTAACCCGATGATGCCGATATTCTCTATACTATGATAGGCCAGCAGTTTCTTTAAATTATGCTGTATGATAGCGAGCATGACACCATATAGTCCGGAAATTGCCGAAAGAATCAGGATGGTATACCCGACCAGCAGATCATCCACCTTAATCAGTAATAATATCCGTAAAATCCCATAGATCCCCAGCTTGATCACTACCCCGGACATTATTCCAGATACATGGGATGGTCCTGCAGCATGTGCACGGGGAAGCCAGGTATGAAAGGGGACAAACCCGGCCTTGATGGCAAATCCGGTGAAAAAGCATAAAAAGAGTAGGAATCCAAGGGCCGGTTTTAATCCGGCGGCATAGCCGCCGATAGCCTTGAAATCATAGGAACCGGTCTTTGAGCTCACCCAGATGAATGCAATGGTAAGGAACAGGACGGAGATATGGGACTGGATAAAATAGTTGATGCCTGCCTTCAGTGTGCCTATCTTACCATGTTCAAATATCACCAGCATAAACGAACTCAGGGCCATTAATTCCCAGGCACACAAAAATGCCAGGGCATGCTGCACACAGAAAATGGCAATCATGGCTAAATGGTTCAGGATATAACAGATGTAGTGCAGGGTGATGTCGGAGGTACGCTTTTCAAAAGTTTTCATATAACGGCTTCCGTAAAGGATACCCGTTATCACGGCAAAATTGATCATCAGGATAAACCATCCGGACAAGGCATCTATCCGGATGGCAATATCCCCGAACACCGGTCCTGCAAATAAGTGGGTGGTAAAAATGGATCCGGTTATGGCCCGGATGGCCAGCCAGGAGCTGATCAGGCTGTTAACCAGGATCGCAGCAATGGCAATCAATCCCTTCCATTTATTTTTTATAAAAACCAGCAGGATAGAAAAAACAATAAATGATGAAAAAACAGCTATCGTAAGACTTAGTCCCATATTACCGCTAAATATATTTAAAGGGCGACAAAAATTAACCTGCTGGAATAAAGATGCAGGTATTTTTGGAAATCAGTTGCAAAAGTAAAAGTATTCCCGAAACCTCAAAATAAAAACATATTCCTGCATGCAACTTCTATCACCCTGGGAATCCTTATGGTCAGCGGTTCCACAGAAAATCTGAGGATGGTAGGTAAATTAATTGATAAGCTGGTTTCTTCATTTCGCACCTAAATCTGGATGGATTACTTAATGAAATGGGGACGATATCCCAAAGTTCCTTTTTTTACCCCCGTTGATTATCCGGGCAGCACAAGAGTTGTTCAGGTACATTAAGGAGTACCCCCAATCTCTCAGGCATCATTTTAAATGTTTTTCTTCCTGCTGGATTTATAAACATGTGGTAAGGATTGGTTATTCATGCGGCCATGTACCCCTATGCATACCTGATGATCAGGTTAATCTTTAGCCGTTCCAACCAGGACATTTTGCAGCATAAAACTTAAAAAATAAATCATATTCTCCTGAAGGGCTGGATTCAGCGGAAACTACCAGGGTGGGGTCATTGTTGACCACATAAGGTGTAAGTATGTCGGATACCGGGATTTGCAAATTGGACAAGGGGTCTTCCCAGGGAAGTGTCAAAAATGAACGGGGCTTTCTTTTTGAAACGGCTCAACAGGCCCTCTTAATCTGGTGTTGCCGTAAATCACCGATGAAAAGCCGGATGGTCGATGCAATAGCGGCATTGAATCCAGGTTAAAATGCTTGTCATCATGCACGGTTAAGGCTTAGCATTCTTGATGCAGGGAAATTTACTTAAACCGGTATCCCAGGATCATTTTCAGGATCGCATTGTCGGTGGAGCGGGTAAATCCCCAGCCATACCCGATATTGAATTCCCAAACCGGGGAGAATGTGGCATCCGCAGCCAGGAAGAGCTGCTGCTGTTGCTGCTGGAAGGGTAACAGTTCATTCAGCGGGCCGATACTTCCGTAGTATTCCACACCCAGGGCCCAGACTTTGGTTACATTATAACTGGTTTTCAGGTTAGGGGAAAATACGAACCCCTGTTTCACGTTCAATCCATGCAGGGATCTGTCGAAAGTGGGATTAAAGGCAATGTAAAAATTACCGGCAGTTTTATCCACGATGGGCCGGATTTCCAAGGTCCAGTCATCTTCGCTGTATGCGCGTTTCTGGTAACCTCCTTCCACAGACAGGCTGACTCCCACCGGCCAGTTCCATTTGGCGGGAATCATGACCCTGGGTCGGATATGGCTGCCTACGTAAGCAGAACGCCCGTCACTCCCCAGGGCATTGAAAAAATAAAAACCGGTTTCGAACCAGTCTGTGAACCCATGGGTGATCTCAATGGTTTCATGGTCCATATCATGGGTGGGCAGGACCCCATTTTGTTCGGTAGTCGTTCCCGCGAAAGTAAAATTACTGTGCAGTTCCACCATGGTGGAACCCTTGTCTACGGTCTGGGCTCCGTAAACCTGTATTTCATAATTATCCTGGGCCCTGGCTTGAAAAGATATAGCCAGGAGCAGCCACATGGAGATTCCGCTGCAGATAGAAAGGAACAATGAACGCATCATGACAAGGGGGTATTTCAATGGGACTAAACCATGGGAATTTCTGCCACGGCATACGCTTTGGCGTCCAGTTTCTTCTTGGTTTCAGAAAAAGCCTTCAGGGTGAGCTGGATATCTTCTTCGGAATGCGCGGCAGTAGGAATCAGCCGATAAATGATCTGCCCCTTGGGAATGACCGGGTATATCACGATGGAACAGAAGATATGGTAATTTTCCCGCAGATCCAGCACCATCGCAGTAGCTTCCGGCACATCCCCTGTCAGATAAATGGGGGTGACCGGGGAATTTGTCCTACCGATATCAAATCCTTTTTCCCTTAACCCTTTTTGGAGCAGGTGCACATTGTGCCAAAGCTTTTCTCTCAGTCCAGGGTTAGTCTTCAACAGGTCAAGTCTTTTCAGGTTGCCAATGGTGAACGGCATGGGCAATGCTTTGGCAAAGATCTGGGACCGCATATTATATCGCAGGTAATTGACCACCGGTTTTTCCCCGCTCATGAACCCTCCGATGGAAGCCATGGATTTCGCAAAAGTGGAAAAGTACAGATCAATGCCTTCCTGGCACCCCTGGTGTTCCCCCGTCCCTGCGCCGGTCTTTCCCATCGTTCCAAAACCATGGGCATCATCCACCATCAGGCGGAATTCATATTTGTCTTTCAGCGCAACAATTTCTTTCAGCTTGCCCTGGTCTCCAGCCATACCGAAAACCCCCTCCGTGATCACCATGATCCCGCCGCCGGTGGACCGGGTCATTTCCACCGCCCTTTTGAGCTGCTTTTCGCAATCTCCGATATCATTATGCTTATATACATAGCGATGACCCTGGTGCAGGCGCAGCCCGTCAATGATACAGGCATGGCTTTCTGCGTCATAGACCAGGACATCGCGGCGGTTGCTTACGGCATCTATGGCACTCATGATGCCCTGGTATCCGTAGTTCAGCAAAATAGTGTCCTCTTTGCCGACGAAGGCAGACAATTCCCTTTCCAGTTGTTCGTGATGGTTGGAATTACCGCTCATCATGCGGGCTCCCATCGGCAGCGCAAGCCCGTACTTTTTTGCGGCTTCGCTGTCCGTAGCCCGCACTTCGGGATGATTGGCAAGGCCCAGATAGTTATTCAGACTCCAGACGATTTTTTCCTTTCCGCGGAAAAACATCCGGCTGCCGATCTCGCCTTCCAGTTTGGGGAAGGCAAAATAACCATGAGCGCGTTCGGAATGCTGGCCGATGGGGCCTTTGTCTTTCAATAGTTTGTCAAATATATCCATGCCGATCAGCTAAGGTGAATAAGGAAAAAACAAAATCAGGGGCAAAGTTAACAATTATTCGATTTACCCGGGTTGCAGAAGGATAAGTGGTTCGGGGAACTGGCATTATTCATCTGTTCCTGCACTGCAATTATGCTGATGAAATTCCATCCGGTCCTCACCCAGCTCTGTTGGTCCCTTTTTGTCCTTCTTTTATTTACCGGAGAATCTCCTTGATCTGACTGAGTTTCACCAGCGCTTCCACCGGAGTAAGGTGATCAATATCGATAGATTCCAGCAATTTCCGGATCCGGCCGAAAGCTTCACTGTGCGCATCGAAAAGGCTGAGCTGGTATTGGGGCAGCACAGCTTTTTTCAGAGATTCCTTCAAGGGATCATGTCCGCTTTTCTCCTCCAGCCTTCCCAAAACCTCATTGGCTATCCCGATCAGTTCATCGGGCATACCGGCCATTTTTGCTACCTGGATACCAAAGCTATGGCGGCTGCCCCCGGGTTCCAGTTTTCTCAGGAAGATGACCTTATTTCCGGCTTCCCGGTGGGTGATATGGTAGTTCCGGATCCCCGGCATCGCATTTTCCAATTCATTGAGTTCATGGTAATGGGTGGCAAACAGGGTCTTTGGCCTGGCCTTGCTGATCCGGCAGAGGTATTCCACGATGCTCCAGGCGATCGAGATTCCGTCATAGGTACTGGTGCCCCGGCCGATCTCATCGAGCAGGACCAGGCTGCGCGGGGTGATATTGTTGATGATTCCTGCCGTTTCATTCATCTCCACCATAAACGTGGATTCCCCCGTGCTCATATTGTCTGATGCCCCCACGCGCGTGAAAATTTTGTCCGTGATACCGATTTCAGCGGATACGGCAGGCACAAAACTGCCCATATGGGCCATAATGGTCATGAGCGCCGTTTGCCTGATCAGGGCGGATTTGCCACTCATGTTTGGACCGGTGAGGATGATGATCTGCTGATCTTCCCGGTTCAGGGTGATATCATTGGCCACGTAGGTCTCCCCATCCGGAAGCGCCAGTTCGATCACCGGATGCCTGCCGGCGGAGATCTTCAGGTCATACCCCTGATTGATCTGGGGTCTTCGGTATTTGTACCGGATGGCATTGGAAGCAAAACAGATCAGGCAGTCCAGGGAGGCGAGCAGGATACCATTCCGTTGCAGGGACGCCATATATTGCTGTATCCACCTGATCAGTTCTTCATATACCTGTTGTTCGAGCACCTGTATTTTTTCCTCGGCTCCGGTGATCTTTTCTTCATATTCCTTCAATTCAGCGGTGATATACCGCTCTGCATTGGTCAGGGTCTGCTTCCTGATCCATTGCGCAGGTACCTTGTCCCGGTGGGTATGTGTAACTTCGAGATAATACCCATAAATCGTATTAAAAGCTACTTTCAGGGAAGGTATGCCCGTAGCCAGGGCTTCTTTTTGCTGGATTTCCATCAGGTACTGCTTGCCGGATCGGGAAATATGGCGCAACTGGTCCAGCTCTTCCCGGATTCCCTCCCGGATCAGCCCCCCTGCGGTAATGAGGGCAGGAGGATCTTCAGCGATCTCCCGGCGTATCCGGTCCCGGATCTCGGGGCAGGGTTCCATGTCCCGGATCATTGCCTGCAGGAAATCTTCCCTGATTTCCCCGGCCAGCTGCTGGATGGCACCCATCTGTTCCAGTCCCCGGGCCAGCTGAACCAGCTCCCTGGGACTGATCTTTCCACGGGCTATTTTGCTCACTATCCTTTCCAGATCGCCCACCTGCTTCAGGTGTTGCCCCAACAAACCAGCCAGGTCCTGCTCCCGGATCAGGTATTCGGTAGCCGCCAGCCTTTCATTGATGCGGACCAGATTGATCAGGGGAAAGATCATCCACCTGCGCATCAGCCGTCCCCCCATGGGAGTGACCGTATGATCCAGAACACCCAGCAGGGAATGATCCGGTGAACCTGCAGCAGGCAACAGGTCCAGATTGCGGATGGTGAACTGATCCATCCACAGGAAGTCTTCTTCGCTCATCCGCCGCAGGGAACGGATATGCCCGAGACGGGGATTCCCGGTATCCTTTAAATAATGCAGGATAGCCCCTGCACTCACCAGGGCTGTATGCAGGTCTTCCACCCCAAATCCCCGCAGGGAATGGGTCTCGAACTGGCTGGTCAGCAGCTCGTGCGCATAGGTACCGGTGAAAATCCATTCCTCGAGGGCAAAGAGGTAAACCCCGGATTGGAAATGCTGCCTGAACTCCTTTTGCTGGTTTTTACCTACTATGATTTCTGCCGGGTTCAGGCTCTGTAATAGTTTGGCCGCATATTCGGAATTACCTTCAGCCACGATAAATTCACCGGTGGAAACATCCAGGAAAGCCAGTCCGATGGTATTTTTCCCGAAATAACAGGCAGCCAGGAAATTGTTGGACTTATTTTCCAGCAGCTTGTCATTCATGGTGGTTCCCGGGGTAACCAGTTCGGTGACCCCCCGCCTGACGATGCCTTTGGCCTGACGGGGATCTTCCAACTGGTCACAGATCGCCACCCGGTGTCCGGCTTTGACCAGGCGGTGGAGGTAGGCATCCAGGGCATGATAAGGAAACCCCGCCAGTTCAATATAGGAAGCTGATCCGTTAGCCCTCCGGGTAAGCACGATACCCAGCACCCGGGAAGCCGTCACGGCGTCTTCACCGAATGTCTCGTAAAAATCCCCCACCCGGAAAAGCAGGACGGCATCCGGATATTTATCCTTGATCTCCTGATGTTGCCGCATGAGGGGGGTCTGCTGCAAAGGGATCCTGTTCATGGCGGACAAATTTAAGCTTCGGGACAACCTGCTCCAACAACACCCGGGAGAATGGCGTAAAATACCGGGGAATAACCAGGAAAACAAGCGGATTGATGCCAGCTGTTTATCTTTGGAGATGAGAAAGCGGGAAAATGCGGAACTCGGACGCAAGGATCTGCACAGTTTCAGGGAGGCGGAAAAGACGCCGGTCCTGATCGTGCTGGATAATATCCGGAGCATGCATAATGTCGGCTCCGTCTTCCGGACGGCGGACGCTTTTCTGCTCAGCGGGATCTATCTGTGCGGTTATACCCCGGTACCACCACACCGGGACATCCATAAAACGGCACTTGGAGCTACGGAAACGGTCAGCTGGACTTATTTTCCAGGCACCCTGGAAGCGATCAGGTCCCTGAAATCCCAGGGTTATGCTATCTGGGCTGTCGAGCAGGCGGAAGGCAGCATCGGGCTGAATCAATTCCAGCCACCCTGCGGTCCTCCCCTGGCCCTCATCTTCGGCAATGAAGCCAGGGGGGTGGACCCCACTGTGCTCCAGGCGACAGACGGCTGCCTGGAAATACCTCAGCTGGGCATGAAACATTCCCTCAATATCGCGGTCAGTGCCGGGATAGTCATCTGGGATATTTTCTGCAAGCTGGTTCCTCCTCATCCTAAAGTGGATCACCATGCGGGCCAATATCCGTAAATTCCTTTCCCTGATCAGGTTCAGCCATACTTTATTTGCCCTGCCTTTTGCCCTGATCGGATTTTTTCTGGGGATTAGGGTAAATTCCCAACTGCTCCCCTGGGGGCTATTAGGAGCCATTATCCTGTGCATGGTATTTGCCCGTAGCGCCGCCATGGGATTCAACCGGTGGCTGGATTCCCGTTTTGATAAGTTGAATCCGAGAACCGCATCCAGGGAGATCCCTGCCGGATTGATCAGGGCGCAAAGCGCCCTGATCTTTGTCCTGATCAACTGCCTGGCGTTCGTGGCAACTGCCTGGATGATCAACCGGCTTTGCGGCGCCCTTTCCTTCCTGGCCCTGGCCGTTATCCTGGGATACAGTTATACCAAACGGTTTACCCCCTTTTGCCACCTGATACTGGGCGTCGGACTGGCCCTTGCCCCCCTGGGGGCCTGGCTGGCCGTTACCGACCGATTTGCCAGCCTGCCCATCCTGTTTTCCCTGATTGTCCTTTTCTGGGTCAGTGGCTTT
>Ga0307373_10016012_pt1 | contig 10114 bp, 11 predicted proteins | sample OX2MG_FD_202534 | JGI IMG/M metagenome (GOLD analysis project Ga0307373, IMG submission 202534) | Soil microbial communities from Risofladan, Vaasa, Finland - OX-2 | ecosystem: Environmental > Terrestrial > Soil > Coastal area > Acid sulfate soil | place: Finland: Risofladan, Vaasa | collected...
GGCAGCGATACTTCAGGCCAATTCGCAGGACATGCGCGCGGCATCGGATGCCGGCGTGGGCGCTGCGCTGCTCGATCGGCTGGCACTGAACCCCAAGCGCGTGGAGGCGATGGCGCAGGGCCTGTCGGACATCGCCGCGCTGCCCGATCCGATCGGCGCGGTGATCGCGCAGTGGACGCGACCCAATGGGCTCGCGATCGCACGTGTGCGCGTGCCCCTCGGGGTGATCGGCATCATCTACGAGAGCCGCCCCAATGTGACCGCCGATGCCGGCGCGCTGTGCCTGAAGTCCGGCAATGCCGCGATCCTGCGCGGCGGCTCCGAGAGCGGGCGCTCGAGCGCGGCGATCCATGCCTGCCTGGTGGAGGGCTTGAACGCAGCGGGCCTGCCGGCGGCCGCGATCCAGCTGGTGCCCACCGCGGATCGGGCCGCGGTGGGGGAGATGCTGGGCGGCATGCAGCAGTACCTCGATGTGCTGGTGCCGCGGGGAGGCAAGAGCCTCGTGGCCCGCGTGCAGCAGGAGGCGCGGGTGCCGGTCATCGGGCACCTCGAAGGCAACTGTCACGTCTATGTCGACCGCGATGCGGAGCTGCCGATGGCGCGCGCCGTCACGCTCAATGCCAAAATGCGTCGCACCGGGGTGTGCGGGGCGGCCGAGACGCTGCTCGTTGATCGCAGCTGCCCGCCCGGTTACCTGCCCGCGCTGGTCGCAGACCTGATCGTTGCGGGCTGCGAGGTGCGCGGCGATGAGCGCGTGTGCGCGCTCGACGCTCGCGCCAAGGCGGCAACGGAGGCGGATTGGGGCACTGAATACCTCGATGCAATCATCGCGGTACGGGTCGTGAACGGCGTCGATGAGGCGATTGCCCACATCGGCCGCTACGGCTCATCCCATACCGACGCGATCATCACCGCCAACGCGGCCACGGCCGAGCATTTCCTGCAGCGCGTGGACAGCGCCATCGTTTTGCATAATGCCTCGACGCAGTTCGCCGATGGCGGGGAATTCGGCATGGGGGCGGAGATCGGCATATCGACCGATCGGTTTCACGCCCGCGGTCCGGTCGGCGTCGAGCAGCTCACCAGCTACAAATACGTCGTGCGCGGTGCAGGCCAGGTGCGAGCGGGCTAAAGTTCAGGTGAGCGCGTGTCGATGGCCATGCCCGGCGTGGCCGGTCTCGGTGTGCTCGTCGGCTGCTGCCGCGCACCGCTCGCAGTTGACCCAACCGGAGTCGCCGCTTTCGTAGTGTTCCTTCTTCCAGATGGGGACGCGATGCTTGACCTGGTCGATGATGTAACGGGCGGCCTCGAAGGCCTCGCCTCGATGCGCGGCGCTGACGCCGGTCCATACCGCCAGCTCCCCGATTGCCAGCGAGCCGATGCGATGGGCGCAGTACGCGCGCTCGACGCCGAAGCGCTCGCGCGCCTCGGCCAGGATGCGTGAGCCTTCACGCAGCGCCAGTGGCGCGAACGCCTCGTACTCGAGCCGCAGTACCCGGCGGCCATCGTTGCGGTCGCGCACCCAACCCTCGAAGACCACGCAGCCGCCGCAGCCCGGATCCAGCAGCGATTGCCGCAACCGCTCGGTCGAAAGCACCGTGTCGTGCAGGCTGAACGCATTCATGGGGTCGTGTCTCCTATCGAGCGCGTCAGCCCCCGGCGACCGGCGGCAGGAAGGCTACGGTATCACCGTCGCTCAGGCGCGCGTGCCAGTCGCCGAACTCATCATTGATGGCTACGCGCAGGAACTGCGGGTCGAGTGCCAGGCCGTGGAGCCGACGCAGTTCCTGGTACAGCTGCAGCGGTGTGCACGCCTGCGTTTGCAGCGCCTCGGTGCTGCGCCCGGCCTGCTCGCGCAGCAGTGCGAAATAGCGCACCGTGAGCCGCAGCGAGTGCGCCGCGTGCGCCGGCCGCGCGCCGTCCGGCGAGTGCGGATCGGCTGGCGGCTGCGTGCCGCTCGTCGGCGGCGTGTCACCGGCCAGCTGCGCGGCGGCGGCGGCGTATTGCTCCGGGGTATTGACGTTATCCAAGGCGCTCGCGCTGATCGGTTCCAGCAGCAACGCGTTGGATCGGGCCAGCAGCGTGCGCGGGCAGTGCTGGCCCTGTTCGAGCCAATGCTCGATCACGACGCGGCTCGCGGGCTCGAAGATCGCGCACAGCGGCTCGGGCAGGCCGTCATGACTGCTGCGGTACGCGGTGGCGATGTGCGTCTCGGAGCGCTGCGCGATCAGATGATCGAGCGTCGCGGCATCCAGGAACGGCAGGTCGCAGGCCAGGATCAGCCACGCCTTGTCGGGGTGAGCGGCGAGCGCGGCGTGAATGCCGCCGATCGGCCCGAGGTCGGGGAGCAGGTCCATGATGCTGTCGTAGCCGTCGCGCTGCGGGTCTTGATGTTGGTCGGCGCGGATCGACACGAAGCAACGCGCCACCCGTGCGCGCAGCAATTCCACGGCCCGCGCCAGCTGCGGCCTGCCGGCATAGTCCAGGCTGGCCTTGTCGCGCCGCATGCGACGGCTGTGGCCGCCCGCAAGCACTAATCCGTACAGCGGCGCCTTGCTCATGGCTCTCGTGGCGCGACCCGCCGTGGCCGCTGAAACGGCCGCTTGCCGCCACTCTTGGACAGCAGGTGTACCCGTTCGATCCGGATGTCGTGTGAAAGCGCCTTGCACATGTCGTAGATAGTCAATGCCGCGATGCTGGCGCCCGTCAAGGCTTCCATTTCCACCCCGGTCTTGTGGCGAATGCTCACACGGCAGCGCACCACGGCGACGGCGGCCCCGAGCGCCCCGTTGCCCTTGGCGGCGCCGTTGCCGGCAGGCTGCAGGTCGATGCTGACCTGGCAGTGCTCGAGCACCAGTGGATGGCAAAACGGGATCAGTTCCGAGGTGCGCTTGGTGGCCATCACGCCGGCGAGAATCGCAGTGTCGAGCACCGGCCCCTTCTTGGTCCGATGTCCGCTGCGCCGCAAGGCTTGTGCGACCACCGCCGGCAGCCACACCCGGGCCTCGGCCTCGGCAATGCGATGCGTGACGGTCTTGTCGCCCACGTCGACCATGGTCGGGCGGGCGGCGGCGTCCAGGTGCGTCAGCCCTGCGGCGTGTGTGAGCCCCTTGGCGGCACCGCTGCGGGCACGGGTGGCACCGCGCGGGCGGCGTTGACGGCTGGCCACCGCTTCAGCCGCCGACGTAATTCATCTCGACGTGCTGTACGCCGCGTGCGCGCAACTGGTCGCGCAGCTCGCTGTAGCGGTCGACGCGGCGCTCCCAGGTCGAGCGGATCAGCGCGCTGAGCTCCTCGTCGCTGGCGCCGCCGCGCAGCGGCGCGCGCAGGTCCAGCCCCGCGGCGGCGAACAGGCAGGTATGCAGCTTGCCGTCGGCTGACAGGCGGGCGCGCGAGCAATCGCCGCAGAAGGGCTGCGTCACCGATGAGATGAAGCCGATCTCACCGGCTCCATCACGGAACCCATAGCGGCGCGCGACCTCGCCCTCATAGGCCGGCTCGAGGGCGGTGAGTGGCCAGCGCTGATCGATCCGTTGCAGCAGTTCCTGCGACGGCATCACGCCCTCGCGATTCCAGTCGTTGCGATTGCCGACATCCATGTATTCGATGAAGCGCACGATCACGCCGCTGCCGCGGAAGTGCTCGAGCAGATCGAGCACGGTGTGGTCGTTGACGCCACGCTGCACCACCGTGTTGATCTTGATCGGCTCGAGGCCGGCGTGGCGCGCGGCCTCGATGCCCTGGAGCACTTCCTCGACGCTGCCGAAGCCGCCGGCCATCGCGGCGAATACTCCCCGGTCGAGGCTGTCGAGGCTGACGGTCACGCGCCGCAGTCCCGCGGCCCGCAGTGCGGCGGCCTGCTGGGCCAGCAGAACGCCGTTGGTGGTCAGCGCGATGTCCTCGACGCCCGCCAGATCGGTCAGGTCGCCAATCAGGTCCGGCAGCCCTGCGCGCAATAGCGGCTCCCCGCCGGTGATGCGAAGCTTCACCACCCCCAGCGGCAGGAACAGGCGCGTCAGCCGCACCATCTCCTCGAAGCTCAGGCGCTCGGCAGACTTCAGGAAGCGGTATTTCTCGTGGTAGCGCTCGCGCGGCATGCAGTACGGACAGCGGAAATTGCACCGATCCGTGACCGACAGGCGCAGATCGTGCAGCGGGCGGCCGAGGCGGTCGCGCACGCGGTGCGTACGCGGTAGCAGCGGGGAGACCAGCGGAGCCCTCGGGGTGGCCATGCGACAAGGCTACCAGCGATAGAGCTGCGCCACATAGCCCTTTGCCAGCTCGGTCGGCCCGGGGGGCAGCTCGATGAAACCGTCGGTCAGGGCCAGCGAGGTGAAGTCGCCCGAACCGTTGGTGGGGCAGGGCGTGGCCCAGGGCCTGGCGCAGTCGTCTTGCGCCAGCCGTACCGGCATGAAGCCGGCGAGTGGCGGCTGCCACTGCAGCGGCGCGGACAGCGCCACCCGCTCTGGCGCCGCGGCCGGCACGCCCATGGCGCCGTACAGAGCCGGCACGACATAACGCACCAGGCATACCAGCGTCGAGACCGGATTGCCGGGCAGCGCAAACACCGAGCGGCCCTCGCTCGAGGTGCCGAACCACATCGGCCCGCCAGGCCGCTGGGCGATCCCGTGCAGGATGCAATGCACCCCGAGTTCCTCGAGCACCTTCGGGACCAGGTCGAAGCGGCCCATGGACACCCCGCCGGAGAGCACCAGCACCGGGTGGGACGCCAGGTGCTGGCGCAGGCGCTCGCGCAGCACGGCGGCATCGTCGGGCAGGTGATCGTCGCCAACCCGCCGGAAGCCGCGCTCCCGCAACGCTGCGGCGACGGCGTAGGTGTTGGAGCGGCGAATCTGATGCGCCGCTATGGGCTCACCCGGCTCTACCAGTTCATTACCGGTTGAGATCACCATGATGGCCGGCTGGCAGCTGACGCGCACCTGCGCCAGGCCGGCCGAGGCCACGACAGCGATCTCCGGGGCGTGCAGCCGGCTGCCGGAGGCGAGCAGCAGTGCGCCCTGGGAGCGATCGCTGGCGCGCCGGTGCACGAACGTCCAGGGTGCAACGCGCAGGTCAGCCTCGATCTCGACGCGGCCATCGGCGAGCGTCAGCCGCTCCACCGGCACCACCACGTCGCAGCCGGCTGGCAATACCGTGCCGGTCATGACCTCGATGCAGTGTCCGGAGGAGGCAAGCGTCATCGGCGCATCACCCGCGGCCTGGGTCCCCTGGATCGTGAAACGGCGGCGGTCGCAGCAGGCGCTCGAGGCGAGGGCGACCCCGTCCATCGCGACGCGGTCGAACGGTGGCTGGTCGCGCTCGGCGTAGATATCCTCGCGCAGCACCGCGCCGCTGCATTGGGCCAGCGGTACCGATTCGATCGGCAGCGCGCTCACGTGGGCGGCGATCAGCTCCTGCGCGCGCTTCGGGTCGATAGGTGGCGCCATCATGGGCGTCATCTTATCGCCTCGGTAGGCGTCTCAGCGCGACCGCTTGGGCTCGCGCAGCGCACTCAGCCGCTCGCGTGCCCGATAGATGCGCATCTCGACCGCCTTGGCATTCAGACCCAACACCTCCGCGGCCTGCTGGTGCGACAGGCCCTCGAGCGCGGTCAGTAGCAGCGGCTCCTTGAGCGAGCGCGGCAGGGTCGCCAGCGAGCGCTCGAGCTGCTCGAGCTCCTGCCCGGCGGCGGCCTGGGCCTCCGGCCCGGCGGATGTGTCCGGTAGGTCGATGGAGTCGGAATCGCCGCCCATGAAGCCGGTGAATACCCGGCGCACCGCCTCGCGCCGCGCCCGATCGCGGCACTTGTTGAGCGCGATCCGGCGCAGCCAGATGTCGAATGGTCGGTGCGGTTGGTAGCGCGCCAGCGCGAGCCAGGCGGAAAAGAACGTATCCTGCAGCACGTCGTAGGCGTCGTCGGCATTGCCCACGTAGCGGCGCACGAACCGGAAGGCCCATTGCTTGTGGCGGGCCATCAGCTGCGCAAAGGCGGCGTCATCGCCTGCCAGGGCATGCTCGACCAGGGCCGCGTCCGAGTCCCCCCCGGTGTCGGTCAATGCGTATCCGTCGTCATCAGCGCCATGACGACTTTCTCGTCGAATACCTGCTGCTGTGGCGGTGTCAGCACGGCGCGCAAATTCAGCACATACAGCACGGTCTGGCGCTGCAGCTCGCCGACCTGGGATTTGAGATCGTCGATCGATTTCTCCACCGCCGGACCGAATCCCATTTCCTCGGAGAGCGCATTGCCGAGCTCGACATTGGCAGCGGCAATGCGCACGCGTATCTGCGTGCGCTTATGTGAGTAGCTCTGATCGATCGCATTGATCTTCTGCTTCTGTTCGCTGGTGAGACCGACCAGTCCGCGGTGCGTGAGCTCATCGACGGTCAGGCGCAGCGGCGCAGGGGTGGAATACAGGCTCGCGTCGACCCGGTTGACTCCGAACCAGACGCCGAGAAAGGCAGCGATTCCAGCAAGAACGACGGTGATTGCGAGTTGGCGCTGAAACGGCGTCACGGTCCGTTTACCAGCAGGATCGACGGCACCAGCAGGCTCGACGGCGCCAGCAGGGCGTCGTCGCCCAGGACGACGGCCTCGCTGGTCTGAAGCGTCTGCTGTTGGTGCTGCGCGCGGGTCACGCCCACGCCAAGTCCCGCGATCAGCGCGCAGGTCAGCACCACCACGCCGATCGGTACGGCGCTATGGCTGGTGCCGCGCTGACGATGCGCCCTGATCCGAACCAGTACGTCTTGCTCGAGGCTCTCCAGAGAAGGCTCAGGGGTCATGATCTCGTGTCTCCCAGGCTGCCGGTACCCTCACCTCGACCGGCGGCGGCCTACATGATAGGAACGGAATTGGTTACGATCAAGGCGCATTGCCGCTGTGCCTGTCGGGTAGCATCCATGGATTTAAATGCTTGTCCTGCTTGTGGATACGCACTCGGGGCGCCTTACCCTCGAACGTAGCGGGCGTCGGGCAGCGGGTAGCGGGCGCCGGGCAGCGGGTAGGCAAGGGCACGGGATGGGGCACCAGCGCCGGTAGTGCGCCGCGGCGCGGTTCATGCGAGCATGCCGGTCCGCCGCGCCCGTAGCTCAGCTGGATAGAGCATCAGGCTTCGAACCTGAGGGTCGGGGGTTCGACTCCCTCCGGGCGCGCCAGCCGGCCTGGCTGACCGGTGCCGGCGTGGCCAGCGGGTGCCAGTCAGCCGCTATTGCGCCGGCGGCTTTAGGTGCAGGCCGTTGTCGACCGAGCGCACGCCGGCGACGGACCTGGCCACGTCGGCGGCAGCGTCGCGCTCTTCGTTGGTGTCGACGAAGCCCGATAGCTGCACCACCCCATGCGAGGTCGTCACGTCGATGTGACGGGCTTGGGTGTCAGGATTGGCCACCAGTGCCGCCTTGACCTTGGCGCTGATGGTGGCGTCGTCGACCGCCCGGCCCACGGTGCGGCCCTGCGACTGGACCTGCAGCTCATCCTGCACGCTGCGCACGCCCTTCTCGTTACGCGCGATGCGCGTGGCGTCGCGACGCTCGGCCGTTGAATCCACGAAGCCCGACAGCTGCACCACGCCGCGGTAGGTCTTCACATCGATGTCCCGCGCCTTGGTTTCCGGGTCCGCCACCAAGGCCGCCTTCACCTTGGCGGTGATCGCCGCATCATCGATGATCTGACCGGTCGATTTATGGTGGGCGGTTGCCGCGCATCCGGCAGCCAGTCCCGCAACCGTCATGGCGAGCACCCCCACCGGCACGATCCTCCAGTTCGACTTCGACCTCATATTGGCATCCTCCGTAATCGGTGGCCCGCACATCGCACCGCATATGCCATGGACCGCCACGCGTCTCGAGACAATGCGATCCTGCGGACGGGGCGCTCCCGCCCGGCGGCGTATCGGCCTTGCTTGCGGCACTGCTTGCAGCGCGTCGCCGGCGTCGTAGGACAAACACCGATGGAAATTTTTGCATGGTCCGACGATGGCTTCGGTCGGGGCTGCTGCAGCAGAACTGCAGCGGTTGTTACAAACGGACAAAGATTTTTCCGATCATCGTTTATCCGATCATCGCCCCCGAACGACAAGGCAGGAGACGGGAATGACTGATATGTCAAATTGCATGGTCGGTCGCTCGAGCGTAATCGAGACCGTTCGCGACCTGATCGTGAAGGTTGCGCCGACCGAGGCGACCGTGCTGATTTCCGGCGAAAGCGGCTCCGGCAAGGAGCTGGTGGCTCAGGCGATTCACGCGCGCAGCCTGCGCGGTTCCGGGCCGTTCCTGGGAATCAACTGCGGCGCTCTGCCCCCGACGTTGATCGAATCGGAATTGTTCGGCTTCGAGCGCGGCAGTTTCACGGGCGCGGCCCGCAGCCACGCCGGCATGGTCGAGCGGGCTTCGGGCGGCACGCTGTTTCTGGATGAAGTCACCGAAATGAGCGCCGACATGCAGACGCGGCTGCTGCGCTTCCTCGAGACCCAGCGCTTCTTCCGGGTCGGCGGCTCGCAGGAGATCCGCACCGACGTGCGCGTGATCGCGGCCACCAACCGCTCCCCGGTGCAGGCGGTGCGCGACGGCGCACTGCGCGAGGACTTGCTGTATCGCCTGGCAGTGTTTCCGATCAACGTCGCGCCGCTGCGCGAGCGCGGTGAGGATGTGCGGCTGCTGGCCGACCATTTTCTGGCCGAACTCAACGCGCGCCATGGCACCGTCAAGGTGTTCGGTCCCGGCGCTGCGCGGACGCTGCACGACTATCACTGGCCGGGCAATGTGCGCGAGCTGAAGAACGCGATCGAGCGCGCCTACATCGTATGTGAGCAGGAACTGGAGCTGCAGCCGATGCATATTCGCGCTCCGGTCGACCTGCGCACGGCGATGCACGACAGCGACGGCGGCATCAGCGTGCCGATCGGCTCGTCGCTGGCGCAGGCCGAACGCTGGTTGATCGAGGCGACGCTGGCGCACTGGTCCGGCAACAAGAACCGCGCCGCCAAGACGCTGGGCTGCAGTTTGAAAACGTTGTATAACAAGCTGGCAATGTACGAGCGCCAGGGAATGGAAGCGCATGCCTGAGCTTTTGCCGGCGCACGCAATCGTTACGAGCCAAGGCGGTGGGCGGATGTCCAAGATACTCATAGCGGACGATCATGCAATGGTGCGCGCGGGACTGCGGCAATTCCTCGCCGAGGATCGCAGCATCACCGAGATCGGTGAGGCGGCCTCCGGAAACGAGACCCTCGATCAGCTGCGCTCGGGTAGCTGGGATCTGGTGCTGCTTGACATCAACATGCCCGACCGCAGCGGACTGGATATCCTGCGCTACATCCGCGCGAGCTATCCGGATACCAAGGTGCTGGTGCTCAGCGGCTTTCCGGAGCGCCAGTACGCGATCAACGTGCTGAAGGCCGGCGCCGGCGGCTACCTGCCCAAGGAGTGCGCGCCCGAGGAACTGCTCAAGGCGACCCGCGCGGTGCTGCAGGGGCGCCGTTATGTCAGCGCGAACCTGGCGGAGCTGCTGCTGTCGGATCTGGATGGCGACAGCGATCAGCCGCTGCACCGGCGCCTGTCGGAGCGCGAATTCCAGATCTTCTGCAAGCTGGCGGCCGGGCGCGCGGTGTCATCCATTGCCGACGAGCTGTGCCTGTCGGTCAAGACCGTGAGCACCTATCGCACACGCATCCTGGAGAAGATGAGCCTGGCGACCAACGCCGACATCACCACCTACGCGCTGCGCAATGGAATTATCCAGTAGCGCCCCCGGTGTAGGCCGGTTCCGATTGTACCGTCCTGCCCACGGGCATTTACTGCCGGCCCCGGCCCGGTTCAGTCTGCGGCCATGAATGCCTGGATCGAGTCGGCGGTGCAAATGAGTTCGCGCAACCTGACGGTGCTGCTGGTGGAAGACTCGCGTGTCCTGGCCGAGCGTCTGCGCGAGACGTTGCTGAGCGTGCCGGGGGTGCAGCTCGCCGGCACTGTCGACAGCGAGGCTGACGCGGTCGCCGCATTGCAGCGCCACCCGGTCGACGTCCTGCTGCTGGATCTGCATTTGCGTCAGGGCACCGGTTTCGGTGTGCTGCGCGCCATCCCCAACGAGCAGGCCAAGAAGATTGTGGTGATTGTGCTG
>Ga0307373_10016013_pt1 | contig 10113 bp, 9 predicted proteins | sample OX2MG_FD_202534 | JGI IMG/M metagenome (GOLD analysis project Ga0307373, IMG submission 202534) | Soil microbial communities from Risofladan, Vaasa, Finland - OX-2 | ecosystem: Environmental > Terrestrial > Soil > Coastal area > Acid sulfate soil | place: Finland: Risofladan, Vaasa | collected...
GCTCCGGCCACGATTTGGAGGCCGCCGTTCGAGCGCACGTAGCCGTTGATCGCGGGACCAGCGCCGATGTAGGCGAGGTCGATGGCGCCGGCAAAGATGGCGTTGAGCTCATCGGGTCCGGCATTAAAGACCTCGCCCTTCACCGTGATCCCCGCCAGGGCACGGGTGAAGGCGCCGGCACCAAAGCCCAACACGGCCTGAGCGTGGGTGATATTGGGAAAATAGCCGACCCGGATTGTAGGCTGATCCGCCCGCGCCAGGGATGCGCCCCGCCCGGTGGCCAGGGAGCGGCCAGCCAGGCCGCCGGCGAGCAGCAGAATGGTCGCCATGACGGCGCGCATGCGTGTCATCTTCATCCATGTCTCCATAAGAACCGAGAGGAGCCTGCCATGGCCTCCGGCTGTGGCCGGATGGAAGGAACGAGACCGGCTGCGGCCGGGTTCCACCATCTTGAAGCCCCGGCCTTCAGGCCGGGGAGCCTCATTGCCCGCCTAGCCGTGGCCTTTAGGCCGCTTCCTCTCATCATCCGCGCGGCCGTGATAACCACGACATCGAGCGGGCTAAAGCCCGCGCTAGCAGAGCAAATGAGCCTCCCCGCCATAAATGGCGGGGTTTCATGAGCGCACTCGCTCCCATAGACCGTGGTACCCGCGACTGCGGTCGCCCCATACGCTCCCATCCGACCGGCGTCGGAGGATCGCGCGGTATCCCACCACTACCCCCTGGCCTGTCCGCCCGCGCGTCGCGGGCCGCCCGCGACGCGGAGCACCAAGCGGCCCCAGGCCCGGCACGACACCCGCCACAACCAGCGCAGGTCTTCCATGCTCAGCACGGGCTCGTCAACCTCGGCCGCCTTCCAGCGGCCCAGGGTTGTCACGGTTTGGCGCCAGGCGTGGCGCGCGCGATCACGTGCCATAACGGCCCTCCACTTGTACCCGCAGTTGCTCCACGCCCCAGCGCTCGGTAAAGTCGCCAAAACTTTCATCCGGCTCCCGTTCGTCGCGCCACAACTCCAGCAAGGGGCGAATAGCATCTGGAAGCGCTTCCAGACGAACCGAGGAGGCGTAGAGGGTGTTGAGCCGAGTGTTGGCCCAGTCGCCCCCCACGTAGAGGTTGTAGACATCCTTGGTGCGGCCCACCAGGCCGATATCGCCCATGTAAGGGCGGGCGCAGCCGTTGGGACAACCGGTCATGCGCACGCTCAGCTGCTCGCCGGCCAATCCAATGGCTTCCAGGTCTTCCTCGAGCCGGCGCACCAGGGCGGGGAGGGCGCGTTCGGAATCCGCCAGGGCTAGGCCGCAGGTGGGAAGCGCGGGACAGGAGAGGGCGTGCCGATGAACGCCGCCCAACCCACGCGGGTCGCTGATGATGCCGAACTCGGCCAGCAACGCCTCAACCGCCGTCCGGTCGTGCTCCTCGATATCGGTTAAGAGGATGTTCTGTTGCGCGGTAAGACGAAGGCCGGGACTGAAGGTTTCCACCACCTTGCGCAATCCCGCCCGCAGGCGAATCCGCGGAGTATCCTTGACCCGCCCGTTCTCAATCCAGAGGCCGAGGAACCAGCGGCCGTCGGCCTGCCGGCGCCAGCCCAGATGATCGTCTGACTTCAGCCAGGCAACGGGACGCGGGGCGCACACGAAGCGGCCCAGGCGGCGCTCCAATTCGGCGCGGAACCAGGCAATCCCTCGTTCCTCCACCAGGTACTTCATGCGGGCGTGCTTGCGGTTGGTCCGATCACCAAAGTCACGCTGGATGCCGACAATGGTCTCCACCACTTCCAACACCTCATCGACCGCTATGGAGCAGAGGGGGGTAGCCAGACGAGGGTAGGTCTCGGTTTTACCATGGGTCATCCCCATGCCGCCGCCCACCAGGAGAGTGAAGCCGGCCAGCGTTTCTCCCTCCAGTTCGGCCACCATCCCGATGTCCTGGGTATAGACATCGATGCAGTTATCACCCGGAAAGGCAACCCCAATCTTGAACTTCCGCGGCAGGTAGGTAGCGCCGTAGATCGGCTCATCCACCGGTTCCGTGGGCGCCTCCACGGTTTTCACCTGTTCGCCATCCACCCAAATCTCGTGGTAGGCGGTACTGCGCGGCGCCAGGTGCATGGCGATGGTGTGGGCGATTTCCTGCACCTGGGCATGGGCGCGGCTCGCCACCGGGGCCGGACAGGCCATGACATTCCGGTTCACATCTCCACAGGCGGCCAGGGTAGAGAGCAGAGCCTCGTTGATCTGGTGAATGGCCGCGTGGAGATCGCCCTTGAGCACGCCATGAAGCTGTAACCCCTGGCGGGTGGTGATGCGGAGACTGCCGTTGGCGTAGCGGCCGGCAATATCATCTTGCACCAGGTATTGATCCGCGGTAAGGGCGCCGCCGGGGATGCGGGAACGCACCATGAAGTTGTAGAGCTTCTCGACCCCCGCCGCCTTCCGAGCCTGCCGAGCGTCTCGATCCTCTTGCTGATAGATGCCGTGAAATTTGATCAACTGAACCTGCGCGTCGGAGAAGCGGCTGGTATCCTCGGCCAACTCCTCGGGCAACCGGCCGCGCAAGCCCTTGCTGTCCAGCTTGACCCGTTCAACCGCGCTTCCGGTACCGGGCCCCAGATCGACCAGGTTCCCGCCTTGCGCGTGAGGAAGCTTGCTCATTGGCCGCCGCTCCTTTCCAGTGGCCGATGCAGGCCGCATTCAGTCTTGCCGAAGCCGGCCCAGCGGCCGGCGCGCATATCCTCCCCGACCTGGATTGGCCGGGTGCAGTGGGTGCAGCCAATGCTGGGGTAGCCCAGATCGTGCAGAGGGTTGTAGGGGATTCCGTGCTTGCTGATGTACGTCCATACCTCGCGCTCGCTCCAGCCGGCCAGGGGAGCAATCTTGGCGAGTCCGCCCTGTTCGTCCCAGCTCAAAACGGGCGTGGCCCGGCGGGTGGCTGCCTGGTCGCGGCGCACTCCCGTGACCCAGGCAGCATAATCTTTCAGGAATGCCCGCTGTGGCCGCACTTTTCGCAGATCACAACATCGGTCGGGCTCACGCGACCAGAGGGCCGGCCCATGCGCGGCCGCCTGCTCGTCAACGCTGAGGGCGGTTCTCACCGGGATCGGGGTGATGCCGTAGCGGATAGACGCCGCCTCGACCAGCGCGTAGGTCTCGGGAAACAGCAGTCCCGTATCGAGATAGAAGACGGGAAGCCGAGACTCCAGGCGCAGAGCAAGGTCCAGGAGCACCATCCCTGTGGGGCCGCCAAACGAACACGCCAGGGCCACCCGCGTACCGTAGGTAGCCAACGCCCAGCCAAGAATCTCCTCGGGGGCGCGGCCCTCGAGGCGTTCCGCTGCCTCCCGCAGGTGGTCGGGCGAGGCCGTTGGGGCGCTCATTGCAATCTTTCCATGGTCGGTGTTCTCCTTTGCCGCCTGGCGAACGGCAACAAAAAAGCCCCACACAGGAACAGAAATTCCTGCATGGGGCCTCCGGTTGACCGGTCAGCCACCTGGGAAGGTTCGATGCGTTGGACCGGCGCGGATCAATTCCGTCGCCGAATCCGACGCTTGCCCATAAACCCCATCGGATATATGGGTAAAAGCATGATAGGCAATTGGGGCGTAGCTGTCAACCCATTTCGCGAAGAGGCGCCCGCCAGATCTCGTCTACTGCCGTATCCGACGCGGAGAGGTACGGCCGCACCACCTCGATCAACTGCTCAAGGTGTGTCCATTCATCCCCCGCGCTATCGAAGATAAGTACGTACGGACCGCTAAACCCAGCCGCGCGCGAGAGATCCAAGCAGCACCGGAAGTCGGCGGCATCCATCCGCCCCGGTTCGGGGAAGTCCGCCTTGGCGTGGATCGAGGTAGCCTTGGGGAGAATGCGCCGCAGATCGTCGTACTTGCCTGGCCCGTTGTAGTTGCCGAAGTCGGCGCACAAACCGGCGCCGGCAAGGATGGCGAGCAGGGTCTCCGGGCGCATGCTCAGGGCCAACCAATTCTCGGTTATTACCCGCACCGACCGCTCTTCCCCATAGCGCGCCAGGGCCGCCAGCCCCGCGCTGCTCCGTTTGACCGCCGCCGCATCGTCCGGCTGACTGTACCCGGCGATCACCCTTGCCTGCCGTGCCCCCAGCGCCGAGGCGACATCAATCCAGTCGCGGATGCATGCCAGGTCGCGTTCGCGGGCCTCGTCATCGGCGGCGCTGATGTCGCCGGCGTCAATCAGCAGCGTTTGTAGCCCCACCCCGGCCGTAGCCAGCCGCTCACGCAGCATGCCCAGGTACACATGGTCGGTGCGCGGGAAATGGAAGTGACAGATCTCGATCAGGGCGACGCCGTGCGCCGCCACGGCGTCGGGGAGATCCAGCAGGGAGACCGATCCCTGACCGTACGGGTATTCCGCCACGCGTGGGATATCATGAAGTTCCAGATCGCGGTAGGTCGGGCCAAGGGCGCGGTGCAGGCTCCAGGTTGAGACGGCAAGTTCGGGCATGGGTGAACCTCTTCCTCGGGCGCCCGTCATCAGGCAACCTGCCCATGGTACCGCCTTCTTGCTTTGTCGCGGCGGAACACCCTGATACGCAGAGTCGCGCGTGTCTTCTCCGTCGTTAGCGTAGTTCTGTTGTGCCCGCCAAGTTGAGGCGTTGCAACCATCCAACCGTACATTAAGGTTGACAGGCGTCTCAACCGTGGCTAATATACCGGACGAACAGCGAAGGGGATAGCACCTTGCTCGATGGATTGACCTTCAGGCGCGCTAGAGACGAGGATCAGGACACTGTGTGGTCTGTCTTCGCCGCGACCACCGCGCAGTTAGGATTCGCCCATGGGCCATGGGACGAGGACATGCGCACGATACGGCTACGAGTACCCCAGCATCGCTACCCGCATCGAGCAGCTTGAGGAGACGGTGGAGATCGTCGCATTGCCGGGCGATTGGCCGCGATCCGGCCACGATCGAGCACACCTATTATGGCTTCCTCGATCTGAGCGAGGTCCAGAATACCGGCACGCATCCCGGCGTCCCGCACGTCCTGTATGGCACCCCGGCCCAGGTGGCGGGCGAGTTGCTCGCCTTGATCGGCCTGGGGGTGCGCCATATCATGCTGCGCTTCCTGGACTTCCCCTCCACGGTTGGATTGGATCGCTTTACCACCGAGGTGCTGCCGTTGCTGCGCGCTGGCGCGGCCATCGGTGATCAAGCCACCTCTCGATAGTAGTTGAGGGCGCGAGAAAAATGGCGGAGCGATTGACCCGAGACCACGTGCCGGTCGAGGAAACCTGGAATCTGGACGACATCTATCCCTCGCCCGAGCATTGGGCGGCGGACATGACGGCTATCGAGCAGGATATTGAGGCGGTATCGAGGTTCCGAGGAAGGTTGGCCGAGGGCGCCTCCGTCCTGGAAGTGTGCCTGCGGGCGCAGGAGACTCTGTTGTCGCGCCTGGATCGGCTCCGGCGGTATGCGTACTTTCGCCTGGCGACGGACGGCATCTCACCAGACAATCAGGGTATGTCCGCGCGAGCCGAGAGGTTGGCCGCGCGGGTCGATGCCGCCAGATCGTTCATTGTTTCGGACCTGGCGGAGCTCCCCAAGGGCACGATCGAACGCTACCTTGACCAGGAGCCAGGCATCATGCCGTTTCGCGCGCTGCTGGAGGACGTGGAGCGGAGACGCGCGCATCTCCTCTCGCCCGAAACCGAGACGGCGCTTGCCGCGCTGGGTGAAAGTCTCAAGGCGTCATCGGCAATCTGGCAAGGGGTGACGGCGGTGGATATGATCTGCCCGCCAATTCGCGACGGGGCCGGGCAGGAACTTTCGGTCTCGATCGCCGGCTACGTGTTCGGCCATTCGCACGCGGCTGACCGAGACGTACGCCGCGCCGCCTACGAGTCGCTGACCGTGGGGCTCCATCGCCACGGGACGACCCTGGCCTCTGCCCTGGCCATCCATATCAACCAGAATGTGACCCTGGCGCGCCTGCGCGGCTACGCCTCCGCGACGGAGATGATTCTGGCTCGCCAGAGAGTGCCGCTCGATGTCTACGAAAACGTGTTGGACGTGGTACACGATGAGATGGCGCCCCATGTCCGTCGCCTGACGCGCCTACGCGCCCGCGTGCTCGGCATCTCAGAGCCGCGGCGCTACGATCTGGAGGCGCCGCTGGACCCGGACTACCATCCGGGCGCCACGTTCGATCAGTGCGGGCGGCTGATCCAAGAGGCGTTGCGTCCCCTGGGCGACGACTACGGAGCGCTCGTTTCCGCCGCGTTCGGCAACCGCTGGATCGACCGGGCGGACAATGCCGGGAAGCGGAGCGGCGCCTTCTGCTGGCCCGTGCATGGAGTCCACCCCTACGTGTTCACCACCTGGCACGACGCGCTGCGGAGCGCCTTCGTACTTGCCCACGAGCTTGGCCACGCCGGCCACTATACCTGGACCCTCCGCGAACAGCCGCTCAGTACGGTGGCCATTGAGCCGATGAGCTTGATGCTGGAGGCGCCGTCCACGGCAAACGAACTACTCCTGGCCCACCATCTCCTGGACACCGCGCCCGATCCGCGATTTCGCCGCTGGGTCATCCTGCAATCCCTGGGCACATTCACCCACAACATGGTGACTCACCTACTGGAGGGTCGCTTTGAGCGACGCTTGTACCAGTTGGCCGAGGCGGGCAAGCCGCTCACCCTGGCCGTGATCATGAGCGTGCAGGATGAGATCTTCGAGCGGTTCTTCGCCGGCGCGGTCGCCCTGGACGATGGTGCGCGACTCTATTGGGCGCAGCAGCCGCATTTCTTCATGAATCACTACTCGTACACCTACGCCGCCGGGCTGGCCTCCGCCTGCGCGGCCGTGGCGATGATGCGCGCGGAGGGCCAACCGGCCGTGGACCGCTGGCTGGAGATGCTGGGGCTTGGGGCCACGCTGCCCCCAGTCGAGATCTTGGGCCGGGCCGGGGTGGACATTGCCCACCCCGATACCTTGCGTCACGCGGCGCGCTACTTCGGCTCGCTGGTAGACGAACTGGAACAGAGCTTTTAGTTCCGACCGAGCGAAATCTCAGGCGAGCAGCCCCATGTTGAGAGCTTCCGCGAACGGGAGCAGCGCGGGGAGGTCGCTGAAGTCCGTGGTCACCACGTTGAGGTGGGCCCGCGCGTGGCGAGACGAATCGCGCAGCAAGCCCCTGAGATAGGTAAGCATGGGGAGATTGGATGCCGCAAGGTCCCGGAGCGATCGCACGCGAGCGGCGCCAAACGTGCCGGACAGCAAGACATCCCTGCTCGGGGTCATCTGCAGTTGGAGGTCGAAGAACACGCCGGGGGTGGCGTGTACGGCGTGCAGGGCGTCGCACCGGCACCAGAGATTCGTCTTGACCCGCTGTCGCAGGACGCCGAGGTTGGCGGTGTTGGGCCAGGCGATGATCGTGTCGGCGTAAGGCCAGAAGTCGGGATTCGCCCGGACGGTTTGGGCGTCATTGTAGAGGATAATCACGCGGCCGGGGGTTCGCCAGACATCGGCAAGCGTGATGCCGGCCTTGAGCGGGCCCGGCGACAGGAGCACTCCAGGGAAGGCGGCGTGGATCTGGGCCGCCAACGCTTGATGGAGGCCAACGGGCATGCCGTTCGGGCTCCCGAGAGCGCTGAAGCGATGGAAGTCGAGCACCACGATCTCCGTGGGATGCGCGGCGAGGAATTGCCTGACCGGATCGAGGAGGGCAGCGGCGAGGGGAGCGCCATACAGGCCGTGGCACGCATAGAGTCCGGGATGCGTCGGGGGGCCGGCGCACACGCGCACATCCAGGTAGCGCACCCCTGCCGTTAGCTGCGCGGCAACCCCGAGATCCTGGGCCCGCGACCAGGGAACGCTGATGCGCTGCCAGAGAGCGCGCGGCAGCAAGGCTTCGAGCGAGGAGAGTGGATCACGGAGATCCAGCGCATCGGGTGACATGACGCCGGCAGGCGCGGGAGCCGCCGTGCCGACCGGCGGAATCGAGAAGGAGTCGGAATCATGGCTGCCCGGCAAGACGACCTGGTTGAGGGGCAGGCTCCCGATCTGGGCGGACAGGGCGCCCATCCAGCCGGCGCCGTTGGGCAAGGGCGCCGCGGCCGAGGCAACGGCGCGCGGCAGGGGTGAGGAACGTGTGGGAACGAGGATAACGAGAGCGGCAAACACGACGGCGAGGCGCCTACCAGATCGCATGCGAGATCATCCTTTCCTGGGAAGGTGAGGCGCCGCGTTGTGGATCGCAGGAGCAACACGGCGCCTCGTCACGCTACGAGTACGATAGCCTACTTGGCGCCTTGGATCGAGCGCGAAACGTCTCTTGCGCGGTTAGCCTCCTCGCCCGCCGCAAGCGGTCGGATGCTTATAGACTGGACCGAAGCAGGGATGGCCGGCGGCGGCAGAGCATCAATGTTTTGGTTATGCTCTAAAAAGTGGAGATGCTACCCGCCGTCGCCGTCGCCGTGCCTTCTTCAGCGGCCCGTTCCCGTCGCACCGTGCTGGTGCTGGCCGCGCTATGGACGCTCACGGGGGGAGCCTATGGGTGTGTGCTGCCCTTCCTCACCGTCTATGCCGCCGGTCGCGGCCTGACCCTTACCGGCATCGGTGTCCTTGGCGCGTGCGGCGCGGGCGCCAGCGCGCTGATCCAACCTGCCGTGGGCCGCCTGGTGGATCGAACAGGCCGCGGGCGGACAATCGTGCTCGGCGGCACGTTGCTCGGCGCGGCGGGATTCACGGGACTCGGCCAGGTACGCGCCGCGCCTTTGATCGTCGTCTTCGCGATGTTGGGGGTGAGCGCGTTCTACGGCTCACGCGTCGTCATTACAGCGGCGACCGTCGATCACGTGGCGCGCGCCGGCCACGGCGCCGCCATGTATGCGCGCTTTCGGGTGTGTCCCGCCATCGGCTTTACCGTCGCGGCCGTCCTCGGCGGATTGCTGCTTGGCCGGATTACTTTTGCTGAACTCTTCACGGTTGGCGCTCTGCTGTACCTGCTCGCCGGGTTGTGCGTCATGGCGCTCCCGGCGCGAACCGATCCGCAGGGGTCAAATCTCCTCGGTACGCGCGCTCAGCCAACTCCCGCGATCAGCCCGCGGCGGGTGCTGATCGCGCTGTCCCTGATGTCGTTATTGTTCTATGCCGTCGGCAGCACCAGCGATACCTATGTGCCGCTGTTGATGCGCGGCCTGCACGGCTCGTTCGAGGCGGTGGGACTGGTGGGCACCGTTTCGGCGCTCCTGGAGATCCCCCTCATGATCATCATCGGCGGCCGCGTAGATCGGGGATCAAGCGCGCTGATTCTGGCGCTTGGCCTGACCGCGGTACCGCTGCGCTATGCCCTCTATCTCGTCGTACACACTCCGGCGCAGCTGATTGCCGTCCAGTGCCTCGACGCGGTGAGCTTTTCCGTCTACGCGATCGCCGGGGTGACGCTCCTGGCCACCTTGACGCCGCCTTCCGAGCGGGCCTGGGCGCTCGGCGTATTTTCCGCCGCCGGCACCCTTGGGCCGATCGCCGGTCCGCTCCTGGCAGGAGTGGTGGCGGCGCGGGTGGGGATTCAACCGATGCTCGGTCTGGTCACCGTGGTTGCGCTCGCCGTGCCGCTGGCGGTTACGGCGGGGCTTTGGCCCTTGCTTGCGCGGCATCGGCACGACTGAGCCCCGCGCCTCTTTGCAACAAACTCCCGACTAACCCTCCCGGCGGCCGGGCGCCGCGCCCAGCGCGCCCTTTGAGAGAAGCCGCGTCCAGAAGAGGTGGGAGGCGACCAGGGCCGCGCCATATACCAGCATCGAGTCGGCGGCGACCGCGAAGAGACCCGCCGGGAAGCCGACCACCAACTCACCGTTCAGAGCGCTGACGCAGGCGCCAATCGCTACCGCCGGGGCCAGCGAGAGCCCAACTTGCAAGACCCTCGACCCTAGCGCGCGGATTACGATAAAGATCGGGGACAGCAGCAGACCGATCAGCACCGGGTAGCCTTCGTGTAGCAGTTCCATGTTCATTCCCCTCCTTCAGGGTGTGCTATCGCCGGTAAATGTACCTCATAAATGATCTCGTTGAGGGCGCCCAGATCGGAGGTCAGCAATTCGTCCAAGGTCCGCGGCAGCGCATCGGCGCGGGCTGA
>Ga0307373_10016016_pt1 | contig 10111 bp, 10 predicted proteins | sample OX2MG_FD_202534 | JGI IMG/M metagenome (GOLD analysis project Ga0307373, IMG submission 202534) | Soil microbial communities from Risofladan, Vaasa, Finland - OX-2 | ecosystem: Environmental > Terrestrial > Soil > Coastal area > Acid sulfate soil | place: Finland: Risofladan, Vaasa | collected...
CTCGGATCTCCCCGCAAGCAGAGCACGGCAGGGAGCAAGGCCCAGGCGACCAGGGTGGGTCGCCCCCGAACAATCGCCGTGTAGAACGCGGCTTCCCGCCGCCCCAACTCCCAGCGCCAGGCATAGATGTGGCCGGTTGGACTATCCCAGTGCATATCAATCGTGGTGGCGGGGTCTCCGGTATAGGCATGGAGGAGATCGGGCAGTTCAGGAGACACCGAATAGAGGGTGGCAATTCCCACCCGCGCGATCAGCACGGCGGCGGCGGGGGAATCCGGGACTCGCGTGTCGGCGGTTTGGCCCCAATTGGCCTGGCGCGCCGCCAGGAGTGACTGAGCATCCGCTGCCACGGTTGGGCTCCTTTCCCCTTTGGTGAATATCGATTGGCGCCAGTGTAGCGCGGATGAAAGGGCTGAAACCGAGACAGTGAGGATTTCGCGCGATTTATGCCATCTGCCGCAAGGTGTCCAGTTTAGCCGCTGTGTACCGCGCAGTCCAGTTCGTCGTACACTAGAGGCAGGCCCGCCGAGCATGGCCGAAGGCAATGCATTGGGCGGGCCGTCCGTTCCGAGGCGTGTCCATTCCGGGCCGCGCGCGGGATGCGGGCAAGCGACGAGAGCAGCAAGAACGATTCACCGCGCATGACACATGAACCAAAAACGCGGCGGGGGCAGGCCAGCCGGGAACGCATCATTGCTGGGGCCGCCGACCTGGTCGGGGAGCGCGGCGTGCATGGCGCCAGCCTGGACGACGTGTTGTCCGCCGCTGGGGCCAGCAAGAGCCAGCTCTACCACTATTTCCGTGATAAGGAGGACCTGGTGCGCGCGGTGGTGGCCCGCCAGACGGCCAGGGTGCTTGCCGCCCAGATGCCGCTGCTGGATGAGCTAGATAGCTGGGCGGCGATCACCGCCTGGTTCGACACGCTGGTGGGGCTCCAGGACCAGCGCGGGTGCGTCGGCGGCTGTCCGATCGGCTCGCTGGCCAGCGAGTTGGCCGACCACGACGAGGCAGCCCGGCGCGATCTGGCGGCCTCGTTCGATCGGTGGGAGGGCTATCTTGCGCGGGGGCTGGCGCGGATGCGGGAGCGCGGCGCGTTGGATGACCGGGCGGACCCCGCCACCCTGGCTATGGCCGTGATGGCCAGCATCCAGGGCGGGCTCTTGCTGACGCAGACGCGCAAGACCTCCCGTCCTTTACGAGTGGCGCTGGACGCGGCGATGATCTACCTGCGGGACTTCGCCATGTCCGACCTATCCACGCGGCCACCGCCGCCAACCGATGCCTGAGCGCCGTGGTCCAGTTTGCCCCGTGTAGGCGAGAGTATGCAGCAAGTGAAAGGGATCGTGACCCGATGGAGTCCCAGGACATCGAATCCGCCATCGCCGACGAGGACCGGCGCTATGCCGCCTGGATCGCCGAGGCGCGCCCGTTGCTGGCCGAGAACAAGCATGCGGAGGCGCTCCGCCTCCCGAGCTACCCGCGGCTGCCGGTAGAAGGGATACCGTGGGCGCCGCTTGCCAGTCCACTCGGCACGGCGACCATGGCGCTGGTGAGCAGCGCGGGGATTTATCGCCTGGACCAGGAGCCGTTCGCGGCGGCGGATCCGACGGGCGACGTGACCTGGCGAGCGGTGGAGGCCGCCACCCCGCGCGACCAATTGGGCATCGCCCATGATCACTACGATCATAGTGCGGCCATGGCTGACCTCAACAGCGTTTTCCCGGTGGACCGCATGCGCGAGCTGGCGGGTGACGGCGTGATTGGGGCGCTTCACCCCACGGTCTACAGCTTCTCCGGCTATATGCGCGACCTGTGGCGCTGGCGGCGAGAGGGCGCTCCGGGCATTGCTCGCGCCTTGGCGGACGCTGGGGTGCGGGCCGCGCTGCTGGTCCCCGTTTGACCGGTCTGCCACCAGTCCGTGGGACTGGCCGCACGAGCTTTGGAACTACGAGGCATCGCGACGGTATGCCTGGCCACGCTGCCCGGCGCCATCGCCAAGGCGCGGCCGCCGCGGGTGCTGACAGCGCCGTTCGAGCGGGGCATGACCGTCGGGCCGCCGGGCGATGCAGTGACCCAGCGGGCCGTGCTGGAGCAGGCGCTCGCGCTGCTCTGGGAGGCCCAGACGCCAGGAGCGGTGCGCCAGTTCATACCTCAGCCAAGCTGATCGGTTCGAGCCGTCCGACTTCTACATCACCGAGAAGAAGCGCCTCACATACCGGATATGTGAACGAAGTAGCTACGTACCGCGTGGTCGATCATGGGAGGGGTCATGCACGGAGGCAGATGCTCAGCATGTGGTTGATCAAGTCCCGCGGATGGCAGGCTTGCGGTTCACGCCCCACGCGCTGGTAATGTTCACGCATCAGGTACTCAAATGCCTCCTCGTTCCACTCCAGATGCCGCGCCCCGGCCACCCGGCGAAAAATCTCTTTGAACTGCGCCAGGGACGGCGGCAACACCTCGATCTTGTACTGGAGGCGGCGCAAAAACGCATCGTCCACCAGGTCCTTGGGCGAGAGATTGGTGGAGAAGATGATCAATTCCTCGAAGGGAACGCGAATCTTGATCCCCGTAACCAAATTGAGGTAATCGACATGCTTCTCCAGGGGCACGATCCAACGGTTGAGCAGCGCCGCGGGGGAGCATTGCTGGCGGCCAAAGTCGTCGATCAGCAGCATCCCGCAGTTGGCTTTCATCTGCAGCGGGGCCTCGTAGGTCTTACTTTCCCGTGAATAGGTCAGGTCGAGCGCCGCCAGGGTAAGCTCGCCGCCCGCGATCACCGTGGGGCGTTTGCAGCGCACCCAGCGCTGATCCACCCCGCGGCCGTCCTCGTCCATTGGCTGGTGCAGCGAGTCATCGAACACGCGGATGACCTCGCCCTCGATGTAGAGCGCATAGGGGATATAGATATCGCCGCCCAGGCAACTGGTGGCGATCTCGGCGATGGTCGTCTTCCCGTTTCCGGGTGCGCCGAAGACGAAGATCGACTCGCCGGAATTGATCGCCGGCCCCAATTGCTCCAGCACCTGGGGCGCCAGAACCATCTGGCTGAAGCGGTCCTCCACCACGGCGCGTGTCACCTTGGCGTCGCGCACCCGCTGCTTGCTGACCATGTACGTATAGTCGTCCAGGGTGACGGGACAGGCGCCCGCGTAGTTCGAGCGCTCCAGCAATTCCTGGACCTTATTGTGACCTTTTTCGGACAACGTATAGCGATAGGTATTGCTCTGGAGGCCGGTTGAGCCTTGTACCTCAATGAACCGCCCCGGCTTGAGCGACTCGATCAAGCCCTCGACCACCCCGCCAAAAGGGAGGCACAATGCCTTGGCGATATCGCCGGCGCTGATCGTACCGCGGAAATAACAGATCTTGAGGATCAGGTCGGCAATGAAGCTCGGGTCGAGTCCGGTATCCTCCACCGCCTGAACGCACGGTGGGACAAGGGTGGGGCGGGGTGGGGTAGGCGCGGGCCTAGTTTCCACGACACTCGACATGATGACCACTTTCGCGGGGCGGCACGGCTACCGCGCGGCTTGGCAGGGCGACGGACCGTCGCCCGTGCTTTCATCACCCTACACGAGGAAGCCACGATGAGAAAGGGGCATCAATCGGCTAGCCCATCTGGTAGCTACTCGAATGCAGCCGCCACGGGGCAGCGAAAGCCCGGTAAGACGTCTCCCCCATCGAGATCATCGTCCAGCGCCGGCGTGCGAGGAGCCGCGTCACCAGGTCGCCATACGTCGATGGTTCGGCGTTCCGGCCACTGGATCCAGCATAGGCGCACCCCGCGGCTCGTCCACAGCCGCGCTTTGTCCGCCATCTCGTCAACTGTTTGCCCACCCGAGGCCAGTTCATAGACGAGATCGGGCGCAACCTTCTTGAAGGCGGGCTTCCGCCCCCGCGGCGGTACCCGATCCGTCGCGATGAAGGCCAGATCAGCGCCAAGCACGGTCTGGCCTCTCTCACCTGGGCGCGTGATGTCAAAACCTGTCTCGGCAATGTAGGCGCGGCCGGGCTGATGATCATGGACATAATTCATCACCAGACGGGTCAAGTTGGCGCCAAGCGCCCCGTGATCGGTTGAAGCGGGCGCCACGGGAACTAACCTCCCCAATACAAGCTCGAAATGCTCACGTCCGGGCATGGCGGCCAGATCGTCGGCACGCACCAGCCGATCGGTATAGACCGTGGGATTGTGCAACGTTTCCGTAACCATTGCCGTGTATCCTTCCTCCCAGGAGTCAAGACGGTTTAGGGCGCCGCGCCCACCGGTACATAGTGGCTATTGAAATGCGCGTCCAGCAGCACCTTGCCGGTACGGTCATACACGGTCCGGTAAAATACCGCGTCCACGTCGCCATTCGGCTGATCGGTGGAGAACGGGCCGCGGATCACCACATGGAAATGCGGATCAGTGCCGTAGAAGCGGGCGGTGAGGGTAGAGTTGGCCAGATTCTCCACGAACTTGAGCAGCACCCAATGCCCCGTGTTGTTCTGAAACTTCACATCCGGTCCGTTGGCCGACACGTAGACCGTGGCATCCATGCCCACCGGATTGTAGTACGACACGATGTTGGCGTGAGGCACCCGCTCCAGAATCGGCATCCCACTGTATACCGCCGCCTGGAACAAGGTCACCGCGACCTGGCATACCCCGCCACCGATCCCAGGTACGTCCTGATTATCGATGATGTCTATTCCTTGCACGTAGCCGCCCTGGGGCGTGATATCGCCAATGCGCTGATCGAAGGAGAAGACGGCGCCGGGGGCGATCAGTTGCCCATCCAGATGGTGGACCGCGGCGTCGATATTGGTTAGGCGGGCCTGGCTCGAACCCGGGAAGTAGGTCTGGTGGGAGATCAGGAGATCGTGTATGCCCATGGCCTGGGCGGCGGTAGTCGTGAGATGGGCCTGAATTGGCTGGATCGGGACGGCGATATCCGAGGCACCGCCCCGCGCCATGAGCGCGGCGGACAGGGCAGGCAGATCGAGCGCCGCGCCCATCCGCGAAGGGGCAATCTGGATGTGGGTTCCCACCATGACGAAGCGCGCGTCCACCGGCGCCTGGTCAACAGCGGCGGCTACCGGCGCGGCGAGCGCGACCAACCGAGCCGGGTCGATTCCCACGACCACCCGAGGGCCCGACATCGGATCGTTATAGGGAGTGAAGGTGAGGAGCGAGCCAAGATCCGACGAACTGAGCACCTGGCGTCCGCTCCCATAGGTCAGGGCCAAGGGGCGACGGATCAGGACCCCGGCCTCCTGGGCCGCTTGCTGGGCGGCGGCGGTCGTGGCGCTGGGGGCGGATACTCCCACCGGAAGGGTAATCGCCTGGGGACCTCCGGCGAGAATGGCCTGCCCGATCAACTGGCGGGTGGTGTAGCGATCCAGGTGGTAGCCGCTGCGAGCCCCGACCACGCGCGCTCTACCGGCGCTCACCGTCACGGTCGCCTCGCGCACCGACTGATCAACATGGGCCGCCAGACGATCCACGTAGCTGGCCAGCGCCTGCTGATTCACCCCATGGTGGTAGGTCGCGGCCCCGCCGGACGCCACGACCGTGGTGAGAGAAATCAAGGGAGCAATGGAGCGTGGCCCCATCCGCCACTGCCGGCCGGCGAAATGCATGGTGATCCGCGTACTCTGGAGCAAGGTTTGCAGGAGACCCAACTCGTGTTCGCCGGCGGCCTCGCTGACCGGAGGCGGTAAGAGCCGCACGGGTAGGCGCACCACCGACTGGCTCGAGTCAGCCAGGGCGGCGGCCAGCAGCTTGGTTGCCGCCGCTTGGTCCAGCGCCTGGCCGACCTGAGCATGCGCGCTCAGGGTTGCTTGGGCATCGGTCAGGCTCACTGCCGCCGCTTGCGGCGCTTGATACACGGCGATGGCCACTCGTTGCACGAACGCGTCAAGGAGCCCGCTATCGTAATTCCCAACCAGAGCCAGATCGCGGCCCTGGGTGATCAAAGTAAGCTGGGTGCCATAGCGATCCAGGGCGCTGGTCTCACGCCCAAGGGCAAATGCCTCGCGCAGCTTGCTATCAAGATCCAGTCGTAGACCGAGGGCCCGCGGCGTCACGCTCCAGCGGCGCGAACCGGCGATCACGGTCAAGTCGCGGTGCATGGCGGCGGCGGCCAGCGGCGCCAACCGCTGTCTGGCGGCGGCAAGCGATAGCCCGCCAACGTCCACGCCGCCTACCCGTACGCCGGGGTAGACCGATGCCGCCATCCCTGCCTCCCAGCGGGTAAGAAAAAGGGCCAGCGCGGCCAGGGCCAGGACGGTGACAAGCGGCGCCCACGGCAGGTCCCGGGGCCGCTCGGCCGGCCGTGGCGCGGACCGGCGCACAATGACCTTCTGTCCCGTGTTCACCCTGCTCATGCGTGCTCAGCCCCTCTATGCTCGTCTATCCCATGGCGCCCACCACACTACACATCCTAGCATAGCCACATCCCTCCAGCCCATGCCCATCCACGGACGGGGCCAGCGCTGTGGAAAGTTCACTGTGAGGATGCTATACTTTACCCACGGTGAAATACTCTGGCTGTCTTCATGGAGGGGAGCCTTGAAAAACAAGACATCGGCGGTGACGACCAACCAGAAGGACACAGGTAGTCGCCACCGCAAGCAAGTAGCCAAGTTGGCGGTGGTCCGCCAGAAGGCCGAGCGCAAGGTCGCCAAGTTGCGCGAGCGGCTTACACGGGCGGAAAGCAAGCTGGCCAAGCATATCGCACGGCTGGACGCGGCGGGCGTTACCACCGCCAAGCCGATTTCGCCGGTCGCCGGCGAGCCCGTGGCCGCGTCTCCGGATACTCTCCCGTATGACGGGGAGCGCGAGGCCCCGGCGGCGACGGCCAACCCCCGAAAAGCCGCCCGCCCGAAACCCAAGAGTGCGACGGCGCCGATTCCAGCGGTCAAGCCCCATCCGGTCCAGCGCAATTCGCACGGAAAGAAGTCCGCTGCCGTGGGTACTCACGACGACCAGAAATAGCGGGAACGAGTAGCCATTCGATCCTCGGGAGAATCTATACTTAAGTCAACGCGACGCGATCCACGAGACCAAGAGAGGAACCGGCCCTGGTGAGCAGCGTCATTGACGAGTTGTATCCGCGCATGCCTTTCCCCGAGGCCGCGTTGCCGGTCATTCAGGATCGCTTGGCGGATGTGGTAGCTCACGAAGCGGGCGCCCGCGACGGCTCCGATATCGAGCACCTCCACGATATGCGCGTAGCCTCGCGCCGATTACGGGCCGCGCTGGACGCATTTCGAGACTGCTTTCCTCGTTCGGATTACCGGCCGGTCGGAACGATGGCCGCCAAGCTCACCCGCGGCCTGGGCGCCGTGCGCGATCTTGACGTGTTGCTGGCCGAGACGCGCCGCCTAGCCGGCAAGGCGAGCCCGGAGGAGTACGCCGGAATCGACAGCCTGACCGCTCAGCTGGAAGCGGAAAGAGCGCGGGCGCGCCCGCCCATGATCGCGGCGCTGGACGAACTCCGGGAGCATGGCTTCCGCCATCGCGTGTTGTCGCTCGCCCGCGGAGCGCGCGGCCATGGCGGGACTCTGCAGGTACACGCGAGGCGGCAGGCCATCGCCCGCCTCGGCGATCTCTACGGCTTTGCCCCTTATGTACATGACGAGGGGCGCGACGAGGAGTTGCATCGGATGCGGATCGCGGCCAAACACCTGCGCTACTGCCTGGAGATCTTCCGCGTCTGCTTTGGACCGGAGATCGAGAAGCGGATCAGCGATGTGAAGACGATTCAGGAAAAGATCGGCCAGATACACGATTGTGACGTGTTGGTGGACATCGCCCGTAGCCAGGGCCAAGCGCTAGCCCGGCGCCAGTTTGATGAACTGGCGGCCCTGGCGGGGATGCCGATGAGCGCCGACGCTCGCCGAGCCAGTCTCCGCGCCGCGCTCACCCCATCCGAGGGAGGCGACTCCCGGCTCGGCCTGCTGGTATTACTGGGGAGGAAGCGGGAGGAGCGGCACTCGCGGTACACTGGTTTTACCCGGTGGTGGGACGAGCAAGCCGGCGCCGGCCTACGGGGTAAGCTGTATGCCTGCCTCAACGGGGAGGAAGGGGGGGAGGAGAACCGATGAACGCGCAAGCGGCTCCCGCACCCTGGTTGGCCTCACGCTCTCCCACGGAGAGCGAGGCATTGAGCCGTGAAATTGGCCGCCGCCCTTCCGATCCGGGGTTGGATGCCCTACGCCGACTCCCCTGGATCCCCCAGGTCGATCTCGCGCATAGCGTGCAGGTGACCTGGCTGGCGCTGACTCTCTTCGATGCCCTGGCCGAACCCTTGGCCCTGTCGCCCTCCGGACGAGACATTCTGGCGGCCTCGGCCTTTTGGCACGATTGCGGTCAGGCGATTGGCGAGCAGGGCCATCATAAACACAGTTATGCCCTGATTATGGCCCTGGAGCTCCCACAATGGGAGCTGGACGTCCAGCGGCGGGTGGCCTGCATAGCCCGTTACCACCGGAAGCGGCCCCCGCGTCCCGGCGATCGGGGATACGAATGCCTGGATCACGCGAGGCAAAGACAGGTCCGCCAATTGTCGGCGCTCCTGCGCATCGCGGACGGGCTGGACTATAGCCATCGCGGCCTCGCCCATTCTCTTGGGGCCTGCGTCACGGATCGCCAGTTGCGCCTGGAAGTGGGTGCCCCCATGCAAGCCGATACGGAGTTGAGACGCGCCCAGGAGAAGGCTGATCTTTTCCAGACTGAGTTTGGGTGCGGCCTGGCGCTTTATCGCGAGGAGGGCTAATGCGCGTTGCCGCTTTTTCCGACACCCACGGTAACCTACCGGCGCTTGACGCCGTTCTGGAGGATATGTCGCGCCAGGGTCCGTTCGACCATGTGCTGATGGCGGGCGACCTGGTTGCGGGCGGACCCCATCCGGCGGAAACGTTGGCCGCCATCCGCGCCCTGCACTGCCCCGTGGTACTGGGAAACACGGATTTCTACCTCACCGCGGAGCCCGAGGAGGTCGAGTTGGCTGGCATGAGCGAGGACGAGCCGGTCGCCAACGCCTGGACGGCGGAGCGGATCGGCCCTGACGGCCTCGCCTACCTGCGTTCTCTTCCGCGCCGGCATCATCTGCCAGGTCCTACTGGCGGCATCTTGCTGGTGCATGCCAATCCGGACAACCTGGAGGATGCTATCCAGCCCAACGAGGACGCCCAAGTGGTGGAGGAACGGCTATCCGGCGTCCAGGCTGGAGTGATGGTATTTGGCCATCTGCACATCGCCTACCAACGGCGTATCGGCCAGTTGCTTCTGGTGGATGTGGCCAGCGCGGGTTTCCCTCGTGATGGAGACCATCGGGCCGCCTGGGGCGAAATATACCACGACGATACCGGTTGGCATGCCACGCTCCATCGGGTCGCCTACGACATGGAGGCGGTGGCCGTCGCCCTTGAACAGTGCGGAATGCCGAACGGGAAGAAGCGAGCCAAGGTCCTTCGCCAGGCGCGCTATAAGCATCACCAGTAGAGTGTCACAGGGCATTGTTTGGGGCGATCCCCCGACCGGGTCGTGGGTGATAGCGGACGCCGACCGTGTTCGGAGAATTAGGACGCCGTGGCGAGAACCAGCGTCTCACCCAGGGCCAGCATCCGATCCATGGGCGGCGCCACCTCCGGGGGGGCGGAGTCGCCCGCCGGCAGCACCAGCACCGGCGTCCCTCCACGCGCGGACGCTATCTCGCCAACCGAACGCCCGCCAAGGTCATCCTCCCCCACCCGCACATGAGTCAGCAAGATCTGACGGGTAACATCCCCTGAGGGGCCGACCACCGGAAGCGAGAGCATTTGCGGCACGTCGTGCCCGAGCGCGGCGCCGACAAATGCCGGAGCGCCAATCTGCGAGGCACTGAACGAGGAAGAGATCCCTAATCCGCTCCGCACCTGGATCGCCAGCGCGGGGTCAAACACGCGCAGCACCACATGGCCGCCCGGCTGCATCGCGCGCGCGGTCAGCACGGCCTCTATGTTCACCAGGTCGTTACTGGTGGCGGCGATAAAAGCCCGCGAGAAGCCAATGTGGGCCCGTTGCAAGGTTTCTTCCTGAGCCGCGTCACCCTGGATCAGAGGAATCCGCAGCGCCCGC
>Ga0307373_10016018_pt1 | contig 10110 bp, 8 predicted proteins | sample OX2MG_FD_202534 | JGI IMG/M metagenome (GOLD analysis project Ga0307373, IMG submission 202534) | Soil microbial communities from Risofladan, Vaasa, Finland - OX-2 | ecosystem: Environmental > Terrestrial > Soil > Coastal area > Acid sulfate soil | place: Finland: Risofladan, Vaasa | collected...
TGAGCGATCGCGGCGGCGGGTAGCCGCGGCATGTTCTTGATGCCGTGGGTTCTTGGTGTTCCGGGATTGCAAAAGGCCCACGGCACAAGATCGGTGCCGTGGCTGCCCGCTTTTGTAGCGCAGCGTTCGTTTTTTAACGCTGCGGTGCTTGCCTTGAATCACCCGAAAAGCCGCAGGGCCAGAGAGCGGGCCCTGCGCCACAAATTCCCGCCCTGGGGCGGCTTTCAGAAATGGCATGTGCAGCGGCGCCACTCCAACCTGCGCCAAGCCCAACCCGCAAGAGCAGGTATAATACAGACTTTGCTTTCTCATGTCATGTACCCTTGGGAGCGTTCATGAAGATCGAGCTTCGTGTTGTGTTGAGTGCATTCCTGTTCATCGGTGTGGCAACTGCGCTGCGGGCGCAGAACTTCGCCCAGCCGCCCCAAATCTCTCCGCGGGAGTTTGCCCTGATGGCCTGGGACCAGTCGCCATCTGATCCGCAGCAGCTTGATCTGATGAGGCAGGCGGGGCTGAATATTTCGGGATTTTGCAGTCCGGACCAACTCGATGCGGTGAACGCCGCCAAGATGTCTTGCTTTGTTGCGGACCCGCGCGCCAATGGTTACGAGTGGACGCAAATGCCGGATAAGAAGGAGCTGCAAAAAAAGATCGACGCCCTTGCCGGAGAGGTCCGGAATCATCCGGCCGCGTTGGGATTTCTCCTCTATGACGAGCCGCAAGCCTCCATGATGCCGGGGTTGGGACAGGTGGCGGCGTTGCTGCGGCATGCGATGCCTGGCGCGTGGCCTTACATCAACCTTCTGCCGAATTACGGGACGGCCTCCCAACTGGGCGCGCCAACCTATGAAGCCTACGTGAAGAAGTTCATGGATGAGGTCCATCCCCCGCTGCTGAGTTACGACAACTATTCGTTGTTTGACGGCGAGATGATGGGCCGCTTCTATACCAACCTGGCCGTCATCCGGCGCGCATCGCTCGAGGCCGGCATCCCGTTCTGGAACGTCATTCTTGCCAACAGCCATTTCACTTACATGGAGCCGAGCGACGCCACCCTGCACCTGCAGGCGTACAGCACGATGGCCTATGGCGGGCGCGGCATCGAGTACTTCACCTACTATGCCCCGAAGATTGGCAACTTCAGGCTGGCTCCGGTGGACCAGTTCGGGCACCGGACGGCCACCTGGTACAAGCTGAGGCGGCTGAATAGTGAGATTCGCGAACTGGCTCCCTGGCTGAGCAAACTGCACAGCACGGGCGTTTACCACTCCGCGCCGCTTCCTGAAGGGGCCGAGCCGATTGCCCAAAGCCACCTGGTCCAGCAGGTGCGGGCGACCACTTTTGAGAGTCCTCCGGTGCCGCCCCAGTATCTGATCGGCGAATTCCGGGACGATCAGGGCCATCCGTTCCTGATGATCGTCAACAAGTCGCTGAAATATTCCATTCGTTACGCGATTGATCTGAAAAAGCAGGACGAACACCTGGTACTGGTCTCTCCTTATAGCGGCCAGCTTATATCCTTCGCGGAAGAAATGAACTGGCTTGCGCCGGGCGCGGGGGCGCTTTTTGAGGTCAAATGAGGCGTCGAGTAGTTTCCGATACGTCGCGGCGAGTTTATCTCGCCACATGGCGGCGTAAAGCCGCCTCTACTACCGGCCCGTAGCGGCGAGTTTACCTCGCCACATGGCGGCGTAAAGCCCCCACTACCGGCCCGTAGCGGCGAGTTTATCTCGCCACATGGCGGCGTAAAGCCGCCTCTACCAGCCCGTAGCGGCGAGTTTATCTCGCCACATGGCAGCATAAAGCCGCCTCTACGTCGAGCGTGAAACAAGGTCGGTTGTCGCCGTTGGGAGTTCAGGCTAGAATGAAAGTTCAACCATGGCGGAACTTATCCAAATCGGCGCGAATTCCCGTCCGGCGCGGCGGCCTTCATGGCTGAAGGTCCGCATCCCTTCCGGCGAGAATTACTTTGATCTGAAGGGCATGATGCGCGGCCTCGAGCTTCACACGGTTTGCGAGAGCGCCCGATGCCCCAATATCGCCGAGTGCTGGCAGCACCGCACGGCGACCTTCATGATTCTGGGCGAGCTTTGCACGCGCCGGTGCGGCTTTTGCGCGGTGCCCAAAGGACGGCCTGCCGGCCAGGTGGACTGGGCGGAGCCGGAACGCGTGGCGCAAGCCGCCGAAGGCATGGGGCTCAAGTATGTTGTGGTCACCTCGGTTGACCGCGACGACCTGAAGGACGGCGGCTCAACCCTCTTTGCTCAAACCATTGAAGCCCTGCGGAGCCGGGTTGAAGGCTGCAAGATTGAAGTCCTGATCCCCGATTTTCGAGGCTCCGACGAAGCTCTCGAAACCGTGCTCGCGGCCAGGCCCGACATCCTGAACCACAACATCGAAACCGTTCCGCGGCTCTATCCCGTGGCCCGGCGCGGTTCGCGCTACGAGCGGTCGCTCCGGCTGCTGGAGCGTTCACGCGAGATCGTTCCTGCGATTCCGACCAAGTCCGGACTGATGGCGGGCCTTGGGGAAACGATGGAAGAGCTTTATGGCGTGCTCGGCGACCTGGCGGGCGTGGGCGTGGATATCGTCACCATCGGGCAATACCTGCGCCCCTCCGGCGACCAGTTGCCGGTGGCGCGCTTCTACACTCCGGAAGAATTTGCGGCCCTCCGGCAGGAAGGCCTGCGTCGCGGCATCCGGCATGTGGAGTCCGGGCCGCTGGTCCGCAGCTCCTATCACGCCCACGAACAATCTTCTTCCCTCGATTCGCAATTGAAGCAATAGACGGCGATTTTGTGTGGCCGACGCTTGTGCCGCTACAGGGCGGCGGTGGAAGCCACTGTCCGCTCACTCAAAGCGATCACTGGGGTGACGCCGCTGAAGGGCTTTTCGGGAGGCCTTGTACAAGGCTTTCCCGGCCACTGTCTGCTTGCCCCGTGTCTGTTCCAGCACTTCACGATAAAGGGCTTCGCCTTCTTTGGCGCGGCCCATGCGGATTTCCAGGCTGCCCACCTGCAGCGTCCACAATCCATTGCGAGGGTACTGGCTGCGCAACTGCTGGAAAAGTTCGAGCGACCGGGCATACTGGTGTTCGCTCGAGCGTGAATAATCCTTGGCCAGGTAGAAGAGGGCTTCGGCGTGCGTCAATTCGCCATATTTCGCGGCATACTCGATCTCCTGCAGTCCGCGTTCCCGGCTTCCGCCCGGCAACCCGATGATCCATCGCAGCAGCTTGACGACGGTCGGCAGGGTATCCACAAAATAATCATAAAGTCCCAGCCCCGCGTAGGCGTCACGGAGATTTCGGTCATGCTGCAGAGCCGTAATCAGAAGCGAGCGCATCTGTTTGGCGGCGCGCGCCGCGGCAAGGTTGCTGTCGCGCATTGACAAGAGCCTTGCAATCAGCCCATACGCCATCCCTTCGTAAAGATAGTTCCTTGCGATATTTCGATTTGCACTTCGGCTCGCGCGCGCCTTGGAGATGGCCTGGTCGACGAGATTGTTAAAGCGGGAATCGTAGGGCGAAGTGGAATTGGGTCCGACCTCAAAAACGTCAGGATCGACCAGATTGCCGGTGGTCAGATAGATTTCCCACCAGGTGGCGTCCGCTTCCATAAGATAGCCCAGCGCGGAGTCAGGATCGTCCGACTGGATCTGCTGGAAGACCTTGACGGCGGCATCCGGCTCCCCGTTCATCAGCAGATCGAGTCCCTGCCGGGCCGCCTTCAGTTGTTGGGCTTCTGACGTTTGCGGATGTGCCGCGGCATAGGAGGCGGTGACGCCCGCCCCCATCGCCAGCAGAACAATCAGTAGAGTCTTCATGGCTTTTACGTGCCTGCGCGGAAAGCAGGTTCCTCGTCGCTTGCGGCTCCCCGGAATGACATCTGGCACGGACGTTTCCTCATGCCGGCGGGACCATCGTGTTGGCCGGCCGCTCATCACTCTATTTTGACCCTGTGGCGGAAGAATAACGCCCGGAGACACGCTCCTCCTGGTGAAACCGAACGGTCCCTTTCGCAAGGACCTTCACAGATTCGTACATGACGAAGCATTCTACAGCAAACGCGGGAAACCCGAAGAAACCGGGCAATGGCATCTCAAAAATCTTCCATCCTTGCAGAATGGGAAAGATGTAGAGCCATCGGGCCGCGGCCCAGTAGTTCCAGAATTCCCACAAGACGCCGCAAACAAGGCCGGCGGCCCAAAAGCTCCAGAAGACCGACAAATTGCCCTTCTCCCAGTCTCGCAAGAGCGAATGGCCTCCCCAGGCATAATTCAGAGGATCAAGGACCAGTGCGAACCCGGCCCAAACCGGGGCAAACAGGTATTGCCCGATGTGCGAAGGAAGCAGGATGGGCACGGTGAGAAACAGGAGGCCCACCCCAACCAAAACCATTCGGCTTGCCCGGCGGAAGGGCGCGTGATGCTTGACGGGCCGGCTGAAGAGGCCGAGCGCCCGGACAAAATCAGCAGTCTCAAAGATTGCCGGCCAGATGGTTGCGAAGGACCAGGCATACCCGAAATTGCGCAAGGCGGCATTGGCCGGCAAACCCACGTAGGTCCAGTTCTGCATTCGCAGGTTGTAAGCCTCAAAGATCAGCCAGAGGGGAATGGACGCCACGGCCAGAAAAAGGAACTCGCGCGGCGAATCGGAAAGCCGGGACGAGCCTTTCAAGCTGGAGACGGCGGCATCGATGAGCAGCAGATAAGCCGTCCAGCACAACGGCGTGAAAAAAGTGGAGACCCAGCCGACGCCGAGCAGGAGCAAGCTCCCGAGAAGAAAGAGCATCGCCAGGCCAGTCCATCCCCAGGGTCGGAACGGGCCTGACTTTGCTCTGCTGAAATACCTTAAACCAAGAAACCCGGTCGTGACCCCAACCAGAGCCATTCCCACAGAAAGATGCGCGCTGTTCATAGCACCTCAACCCGACAGTACGATTCTAACAGCAGGATATCGGGCGCGGACGGCGATTGCAATCAGAAGAGGTCCCGGACCCGGTATCTGTTTTCCGGGCGGGCATTCCTTTGGCCGTGTTGGGTTCCGGCTGAAAATTTGCCGGCGTTGCGCATTCATTCTGATGGGATCCTTGCGTAATTGTGTAATGTTGATGGGCCGTTGTATGATGTTTGCGCGCCAAAAATCCTGGGGCGGCCGGGGCGCGCGATTGTGGTATATTCGCCGGGAGTTTATAGAAAGGGTCTCTGCCCATGACGATTGTGGAACAAGTGGAAAAAGATCTGGTGGCCGCCATGAAGGCCCGGGAGGCGCTTCGCCTCTCCGTGATGCGGATGACGAAGACCGCCCTCAAGAACAAACAGATCGAGCTCGGCAAGCCGCCGAGCGATGACCAGGCCTTTGCCGTGCTGCGGACGCTTTTGAAGCAGCGGCGCGATTCGGTGGAGCAGTTCCGCAAGGGCGGCCGTGAAGACCTGGCCACCCAAGAGGAAGCGGAAGCAGGAATCCTCCAGGCTTACCTGCCGGTTGAAGCGAGCGACGACGAAATCAGCGCCGCTGTGGCTGCGGCCATCGAAGAAATTGGCGCAGCCGGGCCGCAGGACCTGGGCAAAGCCATGAAAGCCGCCATGTCCAGATTGGCGGGCAAAAACGCCGACGGCAAGCGGGTCAGCCAAATGGTTCGCGCCAAACTGGGCGGTTAGCACCAGGGGCGCCGGACCCGGCCTGAGGCGCATTCTTTCGGGACCCTTGTGAATGTGAAGCATGGCATCTGAATCAACATCTCAGACCCAGGTGAAGGCTGCGGCCGCTTACAAGCCCTTCGTCCCGGCGGACGTCATCATCCCGGAATTCACCCTCCGAGCGGTCCTGCTGGGCGCATTTCTGGGGATCATCTTTGGCGCCGTCTCCGTTTACCTTGCCCTGCGCGCCGGCCTGACCGTCAGCGCCTCAATTCCCGTTGCGGTCATTTCCATCACGATTTTCAAATGGCTGGGGAAATCGACCATCCTTGAGAACAACATCGTCCAGACGGTGGGCTCGGCGGGCGAATCGATTGCGGCGGGGACCGTCTTTACGCTGCCGGCGCTGATTTTCCTTGGCTACAGCCTCGATTACTGGCGTATTTTCCCCCTGGCGCTGGCGGGCGGACTGCTGGGCGTTCTTTTTGTTGTTCCCCTTCGCAATGCACTGGTGGTGAAAGAACACGGAAACCTGCTTTTCCCTGAAGGCAAAGCCTGCGCGGATGTTCTGATCACCGGTGAAAAAGGAGGCATCCAGGCTGGCAAGGTCTTCGGCGGAGCGGCGCTGGGCATCCTGTACAAATTCCTGATGGGCGAGCAAGGCGGCCTGTTCTTCTGGAAAGCCACGCCGGAGTGGCACCCGGCCTGGTATCCCGGCTCGACCTTTGCGGGGGAAATCACGCCGGAATACCTGGGCGTGGGTTACATCATCGGGACCCGCGTTGCCGGAACGATGGTAGGCGGGGGCGTTCTTTCCTGGCTGGTCCTGATTCCTATCATCAAGTTTTTTGGCGCACAACTGCCGGGGATCATGTATCCCGGCACCATCCGTATCGGGCTGATGACCGAAACGCAAATCTGGAGCAGCTACATCCGTTACATCGGCGCGGGCGCGGTGACCATGGCGGGAATCGTCACGCTGGTGAGAACGATGCCGACCATTATCAGTTCGTTCAAGTCGACGTTCAGCCAGCTTAAGAACAGCAAGCTGGTTGCCAGGCTGTCGGTGGAGCGCACCGCCCGCGATCTTCCCCTGCCTGTCATCGCCGGAGGTTCGGTGCTGGTGGTGGGGTTCCTGTGGGCGCTGCTGGCATTCCACATCAATCCCAATGCCAGCGGCAACTTTGTCTCGGCTCTGCTGATGGTTATTTTTGGCTTTTTCTTTGCCACGGTGTCGGCAAGGATTGTGGGTTTGATTGGAAGTTCCTCAAACCCGGTTTCTGGAATGACCATTGCCACGCTGATGGGCACCTGTCTGATTTTTCTTCTGGTGGGATGGACGGGCGGGCAATATTCCGCCATCGCCTTGAGCATTGGCGCGGTGGTCGCCATCGGCGGCGCCAGCGCGGGCGCGACCACGCAGGACCTGAAGACGGGGTTCCTGGTGGGAGGAACGCCCAGCAAGCAGGAACTGGGTTATGCGATTGGCGTTCTGACGTCCGTTTTTGTCGTCGGGCTCACCATGCAACTGCTGAACAGCAGCGCCACGAAGATCAAGCCCATGCATTTTTCTGACGTTGCCATCACCTCCTCGATGAAGCCGCAGGGACCCACCACCTACCAGGGGCATCCGTATGAAGTGCTGAGCGTGATCGGGTCCGCCACCATTCCCGACGGCCGTTACTTTTACGATTCCGCCCGCAAGGAGATCGACTACCAGCAGGTGATGGGCATCGGCTCGCCGGATTATCCGGCCCCGCAGGCAACGCTGATGAGCGTGGTGATCAACGGCATCCTGACCCAGAAGCTGCCGTGGACCCTGGTCCTGTTCGGCGCCTTCATCGTCATCGTTCTGGAGTTGTGCGGCATCCATTCGCTGGCCTTTGCCGTGGGCACCTATTTGCCGATTTCGACGACGGCCCCGATCTTTGTGGGCGGCGTCGTCAAGTGGCTGGCGGAGCGAGGCAGCCGCGCGGAGGAGGCGGAGTCAGAAACCGGCAGCGGCGCGCTTTTCAGTTCAGGATTGATAGCAGGCGGATCGCTGGGCGGCCTGGCCCTCGCCACGGTGGTTGGATTCAAGAAAGAAGATGCCTTCGCGCTGGGCCTACGCTGGTTCCCCCGTTTCGCTCAAAGTAACGTTGCTGCGCTTGCCATCTTCAGCGGTCTCGCCATTCTGCTTTACTATGTGGCAAAATCGAAGGGTCGTGTAAACATCGGCAAAACGTGATTTGCGGGATATTGATCGCCGAATCGGCCCCAGGCTCTCCATCTCTTCCCATTCTTATGATAGGCTTCAGATAATGCCTCGTTACACTCGATCGTACATGTCGTTTTTCCCTCCGTTCACTCGGATGGTGAAGGCCCTGATTGTTGTCACCACGGCGGTCTTTATCCTGACGTATCTGCCGCTCAGGCTGTTTGACTGGCAGGCGCCGTACTTCTGGCTGGGTTTGCAACCTTACGCGGTGGTCCATCGCCTTTACCTCTGGCAGCTTGTGACGTATCTCTTTCTGCACGGCGGATTTTTCCACATCCTATTCAATATGTTCGCGCTGTGGATGTTCGGGCCGGACCTGGAGATGTTGTGGGGCGAATCGGAGTTTCTCAAGTTCTATTTCCTGGCGGGAATCGGCGCCGGCCTGTTTGACGTGGTGCTGACCACGATGTTCGGGTCGCCTTACTCGCTCACCATCGGAGCTTCCGGGGCCATTTACGGACTTTTGCTGGCGTTTGGCCTGACCTTTCCCGACCGGCCCATTTTTATCTGGTTCATCATTCCCATCAAGGCAAAGTGGTTTGTGGTGATTATCGGGGTCATCGAGTTTTACAGCGAGCTCAGCGGCCCCGGCTCAGGCATCGCCCACCTGGCCCATCTCGGCGGCATGCTGGTCGCGTTTCTTTACCTGCGCGGGAGCGGGCTCTCCGGGCGGATGCAACTCCACTATGCCGAATGGCGGCGGACCCGGTTGCGGCGCAAGTTTGACGTCTATCGCGGGAAACAGGACAAAAAGGACGACCCCGATCATTGGATCAATTAGCGGCGGTTCGTCCGGACCGGCGGGTGCGCAGTCACCTCTTTGTCCGCAATGGCGGGAAAGGGCACAAGCCACGATTAAATCGCAGTTGGATTTAACCGTGGGCCCGTTCCCTTGAACAACTTACGGTTAATAAATTCCACTGTGACTTAACCGTGTCTTGCGATTGTTGTAGGCAAAATCGGCTTTACCTCTTGGACGATTCGAGCAATGGCAACGTGCTACATATTGTGGCGTTCTACCTAATTACCACAGCTTATTGCGCTCGCCTCCCTTGACTTTGCGCCTTACATCCTTTAATCTTTGGTGCAACATGAGCCGATATCACTCCCGTGTGGTTTGTGAATCGTTGGTTGGAGGTGAATTGATGGGAAGGGCGTTATCCCCGATCTTCCCGGCGTGGGAAAGCGAGTACGGGGAATCCTACCATCCACGCCGAAAGCGGAAGCTCATCGCCTTCGGGTGGTATGGGGGGAAATTCAGTCACTTGGAGTGGTTATTACCCTTACTGCCGAAGTGTCACCACTACTGCGAGCCGTTCGCGGGATCAGCCGCTGTGCTCCTGAATCGGGAGCCGTCTCCGATCGAGACCTACAACGACATAGATGGAGAGGTGGTCAATTTCTTTAAAATACTCCGAAGTCAAGCGGACGAGCTTATTCGAACTATTGGACTGACACCATTTTCGCGCGAGGAGTTTTATCTGGCACTCTCCAAGAACGGCCAGCAGATCCCGAATTTAGAGCGAGCGCGCCGTTTCTTTATTCGCGCCAGGCAAACCCGAACTGGCCTTGCGCAAACAGCCTCGCTCGGGCGCTGGGCGAACTGCAAGAACACGAGCCGGGCCGGAATGTCCGGTGTCGTATCGCGGTGGCTTGGCAGTGTCGAAGGGCTGCCTGAGATCGCTCTCCGACTTTTACGCGTGCAAATTGAAAACCGACCGGCCCTTGAAGTAATTAGGCTGTATGACAGCCCAGGAACGCTGTTTTACTGTGATCCCCCCTACGTGCACTCGACCCGAGGAGACGCGAAAGCTTATGGGTTCGAAATGAAGGATGCCGAACACATTGCTCTCGCTCGCACCCTCAAACAGTGTAAGGGGAAAATTGCTATCTCGGGTTACCGGTGTGACCTGATGGACGAACTTTTCGATGAGTGGCGGCGTGCTGACTCGCTTCCAAAACATTGCCACTCGGTCAAGAAGGTTCGACAAGAAGCTCTCTGGATGAATTATTAAAATGCCCATCGACTACGATGCCGCTCAGACGTTGATCGAGCGCGTCTTCGCAGAGGTAGAGGACGGTATGTTACGGCAGGCGGTGCCGGAACTGCCTGCCGGCCTGCCAGAGCAAATTGAGATCGTCTTCCGATCCAACACGCAAGCTTACCGAGAGGCCATGCTCGGATGTGCTATTGCCCGATATCAGGATAGGGC
>Ga0307373_10016019_pt1 | contig 10109 bp, 10 predicted proteins | sample OX2MG_FD_202534 | JGI IMG/M metagenome (GOLD analysis project Ga0307373, IMG submission 202534) | Soil microbial communities from Risofladan, Vaasa, Finland - OX-2 | ecosystem: Environmental > Terrestrial > Soil > Coastal area > Acid sulfate soil | place: Finland: Risofladan, Vaasa | collected...
GCTTTTGCGTACGAACCTCTGGCCCAGGACACTAGGTCGTGGTGTTATTCCTAGGGGATTTGGCCAGCCTGCTCGGACCCAGCGGCAAGACGTCTGTCAAGGTCGGCTAGGGCCGTACGCCACGCCTCGGCGCCATTCTGGTCCCACAGGTCCCGGAGCTTGGACGGCCCCTCTTGGATCCGGAGAATTGCGGCCCGGCCACGCGCGATCAACTCCGGGCGCAGCTCGCGTGGGCGGCGGGCCGCGACCCAGTTCGCGATAACGTCGCTGTACTCATTCCACTCGCCGGGAGCACCCTTAAGGCGTGCCAGGACGTCACATGCCGCTATTGCCTCTGCGCCGGCAGGTTCCGGTACGGGGTCGGATCCGGTCGCCTCTATCCGAGCCAATGCCTGCTCTACTAGCGATAGATCGCTTCCCCTAACAAGCGAGAATGCCCAGTTCACAGCACCGTCATTGTCGAAAGGTTGCGCCCCCCAAATGCTCATCGCCCCCAGCATAGGACTAGCACAAGCTCGCACGGTCGAAGAGCTCAAGGCCGATGGCAAAGTCGGCGCGAGCGGCGCTACGGGCAATGAGTCGGGTCGAGGAGTTCACCCCTGGTGATGAGAACCGGTCATCGGCCTTGATCTTGTCCAGGTCTCTGACGTCGATATCAATGGCTCTTGTGGGTCTGCACCGCCGCCTGGCCCCGAAAAGCTGCGGCAGGCGTCGGCATCGAGATGCCAGATCTGCACGCAAGTCCTGACATGGCCCGACCTCGCGTTGCGTAAGCCACTTTACTGCGCCTGGCGACATGCCCACAACGAATCCGCCAGCCAACTCTTACCCCCCAAGGGGCATGTTCCCCTCCGTGCGGTAGAACCGGATGACTGTAGTCTGCTGCCGATAAATCCATTGGACTCGCACACGGAGGAACTCGCTAGATGCCTGAGCCAAAAGAGATCCCCGGCGTCATCTCGGCAATGGAAACTTGCAGAGCGATTCGCCGCTTTTTGCCAGATCCGGTTTCGGATGAGCTCATCGAGCGTGTCGTTTACGCAGCCACACGCGCTCCAAGCGTGTCAAACGGCCAGAATTGGGCTTTCGTCGCCGTACGTGACCAGGCGACAAAGGCTCGGATAGCCGCCCTCACCGCCCCGACTGCGATCGGCAATATCCAACGGCTGCTGGCGACTACCACGAGTGATTCTCAACGCCGCCTGTTGGAAGCTTCTCGCCGGCTAGCGGAGTCGCTTTCCGACGTGCCGGTGCTTCTATTCGTCTGTGCTACGGATGTCGATCGCTCGGCGCCTGTCGATCCGCGGGTCTGGCTGGGAGTGCTCCCGGCTGCGCAAAACGCGCTGGTCGCGGCGCGCTCCTTAGGTCTCGGGACTACCCTCGCGACCTACCACCTGCACGACGAGGCCGGCGTCTCAGAAGCGTTGGGTCTACCGGCAGACGTGTTGATCGCCGCTACGATTGTGATGGGTTGGCCACAGGTTCCTTTCGGTCCCGTGCGTAGGCGGCCCGTGGCAGCGATATTGCGCTGGGATCGATGGTGACGGGCGGAAATCACACCGTTGGTGACGCCTCCCGGTCCCAAGCGTTGCCGACGCCAGCCGCCTTCAGCTTTGATCGTTCGATCTCCCCTTTCGCAGAAGTGCGAGGGAAGTCCTCGACGAACTCGATGTAGCGCGGCACCTTAAAAGACGCGATGCGGCCCACACACCAGTCAATGAGCGCTTGCGGTGACGGTGAGGTGACCTCCGGTCGCAGCTTTACTAACGCTTTGACGTCCTCGTCCCCAAGCTCTGCCGACACTCCGACCACCGCACACTCATGGACCGCCGGGTGCATCAGGAGAGTCTTTTCCACTTCCATACAACTGATGTTTTCGCCCCGCCGCCGGATCCAGTGGGCATGGCGCCCGACAAAATAGACATATCCGTCCTCGTCGACGTATCCGAGGTCGCCGGTGTGATGCCACAGGTTTCTCCAAGTCCGCAACATCTCCGCGGGCTTGTTGACGTACCCGAGCATGAACGTATAGGGCTCGGAAGGACGTGTTACGAGTTCGCCGACCTCGCCGCTAGGAACGGGTTGGTCCAATTCATCCACTGCCATGACGGTCGCCCAACCGTCGCTGTGACCGGATGAGCCGACTCGCCTTTGGTCAATCCGCTCGCTGCATAGCAGGACGCCCATCTCGGTTTGCGCCCAGACCTCGAGTAGCCGGACGTTGTAGCGCCGCTCGAACTCGTCGCGAACCTCGCGGCGGATCATTCCGGTTCCTGTGCCGACTCCAAGCCGCACCCTGTGCTCGGTGTCCTGCTCGCTTGGCACTAAGTCGATAAGCGGACCGAGCATGGTGCCCGGCACGTGGATGATCGTCGCCCTGTGCTCGCGGACGGTTTCCCAGAAGTGACTGACGCTGAACCATTTACCCATGACGGCCGTCATCTCGCAGAACATCGGTCCGGTGACACCGAGCTGCTGCCCACCGGAGTGGAAAAGGTGACCGCTCTCGTAAATGACATCGGAACGGCTGGCTTGACAAACGTCTCGAAAGCGCATCGCCGCCGCGATGTAGTAGAGGTTAGGGACGAGCACGCCTTTTGGCATTCCTGTACTGCCGCCCGTGTAGATGATTCCGACCGGGTCGCTCGGGAGAATGTCGATGCCAACATCCTCATCCCGACCCGCCGCTAGGATTGAAAGTGGCAAGAAACCACCTTCCTCAACGGCCTTCAGCGTTGAGTCGAGCACTACCCGTTTGAGACGCTCAAGCTGCGGTTTCGCCTCGAGGAACGTGGGCAGTAGCTCTGACTCGGTGATCAGCACCACCGCTCCGCTGTCATTGAGCGTGTACGCAAGATCGTCTCTTCCCAGGGAAACATTGATCGGGTTCCAGATCGCCCCGAGCTTTGCGCACGCGAACCAGATCAGGACGGCGTCGATGCTGTTATAGAGCAGGGTTGAAACGACGTCTCCCTTATTGATACCGATCCCGACGAGCGCATTCGCAAACCTAGTTGACAGCTGATCGGCTTCCTGGTAGGTCAGCGTGCGGCCGCGGAGGCGAAGCATGACCTTGTCACCCAGTCGGGCGCGGGACCTGACCAGCTCGGCCACCGTCGTTACCTCGAGCTCTTCACCATGCAGCTTCATCGAAGTCCCTGATGCGAGAGTGGCAATCTCAAGATATCCTACCCGTGTGCCAAGGGCTGGATTGCGAGTCTCTCATTTGGGACAGGTGTCCTCTCTCGCAGACAACGCCGATGCAGTATTCGATGCACTGGTCATCGGAGCGGGCCTGGCGGGAAGCATGGCTGCCGCCAGGGCGACAAGCCTCGGATGCTCAGTAGTTCTCGTCGATGCCGCGCCCGATCCCAGCGCCGGCGGCAATACCAGGCTTTCGGGAGGAAGCATCCACATCGCAGGCGCACCGCTCACCGCCCCGCCGGCAGAACTGCTGGCGCACATAGTCGACGTCACTCATGGGACGGCCCATCCAGGCCTTGCCGCCGCCCTTTCAGAGCACAGTGGCAGAGCACTGGCGTGGTCGATCTGGCACGGAGTTCGGGTCGAGGCCCCCACCCCCGAGGACGATTGGCGAACGATTCTCGCGCCGATGCGAACATTCGACGACGTCCATTCGTGGCCAGGGCGAGGCCCGCAGCGCGCTCTCCAAGCCCTTCATGCAGGGGTCCGCAATATGGGCGGACAAGTCGCCGGAGGCACGCAAATACGCGAGCTGTTGACGTCCGGAGCCAGCATTGTTGGCGGGGTAACAGACCGCGGCGTACGCATAAGGGCCCGCAACGTCATCCTCGCGGACGGCGGATTCCAATCCGATCCTGAGCTTCGCAAGCGATATATAGGCCCCGTCGCGGACCGCATCTTCATGAGAGGCGCTCCCAGCGGAAGAGGCGACGGGTTGCGTATGGGATTGGCGGCCGGAGCTGCCGCGGTCAACATGTCTGGGTTCTACGGCCACTGCCTCCATCGCGATGCGCTCAGCAACGACCGACTGTGGCCGATGCCTCTCCTAGACGGCTTGCTGGTTGACGGCATCCTTGTCGGTTCTGACGGCCGACGCATCGTAGACGAATCCATCGGGGGCATCGCCGCTGCTAACGCCGGCGCCAAGACTTCCGACCCACGCTCGCTCTGGATAGTGATCGACGAGGCCGGTTGGAATGCAATAGAAGGTCAGTCCGGAGGAACCGGACAGCCTGCGGCCAACCCCGGACTCGAGCTACGCGGGGCCGCCATCCACCGGTCCACAAGCGTGGATCAGCTGGCCACCCTCCTCCGGTTGGACCAACGGACACTTTCAACCACAATCGCCGAGTACTCCCAAGCCGCCGCCAGCGGCCGACTGCCCGAGCTCGCCGTGCCCCGGAAGGCCGGCGGGCGACCGCTCAAACCGCCATTCGTAGCGATACCGACCATCCCGGGCATCACTTTCACGACCGGCGGCCTACTCACCGACGCATCGGCGCGCGTTCTTGGCGCGGGCGATCGGCCGATCCCAGGCCTCTTTGCCGCGGGTGGTACAGCCGGCGGATTGCAGGACGGGGCGTCGGGCACGTATGTAGGCGGGCTCGCGCCGGCCCTAGTTTTCGGTCTGCTAGCGGGTGAGGCGATAGCCAGGTCGTGAGCCCCGCTGCGAGCCTGCGCGATGTCGCATGGATAACCGGGGTCGGGCAAACCGACTACTCACGTCGCAGCGGCAGATCGGATCTGACGTTGTCGGTTCAGGCAATCGAGGCGGCGGCAACCGATGCCGGAATCTCACTTCGGGAAATCGACGGGCTCGTCACCTATCAGCGGCTTGTCCCGGTCGAGGATGTGGCGTCAACGCTTGGGATTGACAATCTTCGCTTTGCGGGCACGTCCCATCTCGGTGGGGCTTCGTCTGTTGAGGGACTCATGCTGGCCGCGCTCGCCCTCCAAGCTGGCCTCGCTCGCAACGTGGTCGTTTACTGCGCGCGAAATGGGAGCTCCGGCTCGCGGATCAGTGACCGTGTGCTCGGCCGTGTTCCCGGCCGGCAGTTACGGGAGCAGCTCGAATGGCCCTACGGCTTGAGCCTGCCCGCTCAGTGGCTTTCACTTGTGTGCCGCCGCCACATGCACGAGTTCGGCACTACGCGGGAGCACCTGGGGCACGTGGCGGTGACGATGCGCGACCACGCCCAGCTCAACCCGGCCGCTCTCACTTCAGGCTGGCCGATTACGCTCGTCGACTACATGGCGTCGGAGCCAATAGCCGAGCCTTATCACAAGCTCGATTGCTGCCTGGAGTCCGATGGGGGAGCGGCTGTCGTCCTGTCGACTGTCGATCGCGCTCGAGCAGGAATCAAGTCGCCCGTAGCGCTGACGGGCGTGGCGGTCGGGCAGCCTCAGTCCCAAGACGATCTGATCGGGAGGCGAGACTGGTTTGCGAGCGGCGTCCGTCCGGCGGCCGCGGCGGCCATGGCCATGGCGGGTGCCTCAGCGGCCGACATCGATGTCGCCATGATCTACGACTGCTTCACCTTCGAGGTTATTCATCAGCTCGAGGAGGTAGGTTTCTGTCAGCCGGGAGAAGGAGGCCCATTTGTTGCGAGCGGGGCAATCCACCTGGGTGGATCGCTGCCTGTGAACCCTCACGGCGGTCTTCTCGCCGAGGCCCACATGATGGGAATGAACCACGTGATCGAGGCGGTCCGCCAGCTGAGGCGAGAATGCGGGGCCAGGCAGGTCCCCCATGCACGCCTCGCAGCGGTGACTGGCTGGGGTGGCATGGGAGATGGAGCAGTGGCGGTGCTCAGAGCCGACTGATGAACGAGCGTCCGTTGCCAGACGTAGACGATCCCGACTTCGAGCCCTACTTCCGTGGGTGCGCCGGCGGTGAGCTTAGGATCCCGCACTGCGCTGTCTGCGGGTGGTGGCAGTGGCCGCCACGGTCTATCTGCCCGCGCTGCCAGTCAAACGCATGGACCTGGGACAAGGCGCCCCAAACCGCCACTCTCTACAGTTGGACGACGATCTGGCGACCAGGCCTTCCGGGCTTCGTCTCCGAGGTGCCTTTTGCCGTCGTGGTGGTCGAGCTAGATGCGATCCCAAACGTTCGAATGCTCAGCAGTTCAGTCGATTGCCGGCCCGAGGATTTATCGATCGGACTCCGTATGGAGACCGTGTTCCGCCAGTGCGCTGATAACGTGTCTCTGCCGTACTGGCGGCCAGTTCAATCTAAGGCGCATTGACCCTGCCGCTAGGGCATGGTATAACTTCTCCTGTCAAGTGGGACTCTGAGTCCCGCATTTGGGACTAACTCAGTTGGAGTAAGTGGAATGCGGAACGGTCGATTCGCCCCGATGGTGGAACTCCCGGAGAAGCTGAGTAAGCCCAGGAAGCTGCGCCGCACGATGATCTTCGACCGAGGCTGGCCTGCGGTGTTCATCGAAGGGATGCTCGAGGGCTTTGCCGACGCGATCGACATCGCCAAGATCAGCGCATGGCACCTTCACCAGACCGAAGGCGTTGTCCGCAAGAAGATCGATATGTACAAGCGTTATAACATCGAACCGATGATCGGCGGACCAGTGCTCGAGATCGCACGAGTGAAGGGCCAAGAGGTAGAGGTCCTCACCTATCTAAAAGATCTCGGTTTCGTTGGTCTGGAAGTTTCAAGTGAATCGATGCCGACCCAAATCAGCATTGAGGAGGACCGTGAGTTCGCGCACCAATGTCGCGAGTTGGGGTTCGTGATCCACGGTGAAGTCGGCAAGAAGTTCCCCGAGGAAGACCAGGCACGCACTTCCCCCAACACGCTGAACATGGATGTCGCCGTTGCGACATTCGAGGCGTATAAGAAGATGGGTTGCGAAGGCAGCTACCTAGAAGGCCACCTTCTCCGCGCACTATGTGGCGACAACGGCGAGCGCATCGAAGGCCGACCGCAGCTCGAGGAACTCGTTGCGAAGGTGGGCCTTGAGGAGATCATTTTCGAGATACCCGGCACTTTTCTGCCTTATGCGGGGAAGCGGGCCCTCCAGGGCGTGCTTGTTTATTTGTTCGGCCCCAACGTCAACATGGCAAACATCCTCATCGAAGAGATGCCGGAGCTAGAAGAGATCCGCGACGGGATGTTCCCCAACTTCGGAGCGCCGAATGGGGATCACCCATGGCTGCGATCCCTGGCCAAGTCCAAGACCGGCAAAGCGCATGACCAGTGGTGGCGCCAGGACGTCTAGCAGGATCACGAGCTGGAAATCAGTTCGCCGGATAACTGGGTTGCTCGAGGCTTCTGAAGTCGTGCGCGGGGAGAACCAGGTTGTCGGTGAACTCCCTGATCCGACCGAACGTTTCATAGCAATCTCGCAAGTCCACGTACCAGCCGGGAGGGATTCCTTCGCGCCAGTTCTCGAACGTGGGAACTGCGTCGGACGTGATCACGTACCGGCCTGCCGTCGTGTCGACCGCCGCACCCATGATGCCTGGCGTATGCCCTGGTAGCAGAAGGAGCCGTAAGCCCGGCATCAGTTGGTGATCGCCGCTGATGACTTTGATGCGTGCGAGGCTCTCGACCCAGCGCGGAGGCTTGACGGCCGTCCGGTGGAGCTCGTAGAGGTCACGCTGAATCGGCGCCGGCGCAACGGCCCATTCCAGCTCGCGACGCTGCACGTAGATTTCGGCTTTGGGAAACAGCTCGAGGTCGCCCGAATGGTCCCAGTGCAAATGTGAGACAACGACGATCGTTATGTCTCCGGGATCGACCCCCGTACTCGACAGCAGCCTTGCCGGCGCCTCCTCCCTATCGAAGCTCTTGCCGAGGCGGCTACGAACGATCGCCGGATCGCCGGGTCCGGAGTCAATGATCACGTTCTCGCCGCCACCCGAGATGAGCCAGAGGATGCTTGGGATCGAAATCTTCTGTCCCTCATGTCGCTTGAGAGTGACGTTGCTGTGTTCGACATCGCGAAGGGTTCCGCACAGAATCGGCGTGATCCGGTAGGTCCCCCCCATTACCTATCGGCGCGCGCCTCGGCTGCGTGCTCCTCGATCCTCTGCGCGAGGGGCGGCAGGTCGTGGCCGGTGGCCGCGACGATGCGCGCGTTGTTCACCCTGAAGACAGGGACTTCCTCCCCTAGGTCGACGTCAGACTGTCCGAAATTGATGCGGGCGCCCGGAATGACCGAGCGGACGGCGTCGGCGAGCTGCGCAACCGTGAGGTCATAGCCGCCGGTGAGCAGCACGCGTGGGTTTGGCGCCGGCGCGGTTGCGATTCGGGTGACGTATTCGGCGGCATCTTCCACGTAGAGCATGCTGGCGCGGAAATGCGGAGAGACCGGAATGTCGATCGCGTCTCCGACCGCGGGTCGTGAAATTATCCCGCCCGCCCAGGGACCGCTCGAACCCGTTGCACGCCCGTGCCCGAAGAGATTGCTGAAGCGCACGCCAACCATTTCAGGCCCGTAACGGTCGGCATAGGTCGCGGCCATCTGCTCGTTGAACAGCTTCATCGCGGCATACGGCCCGACCGGGAAGGTTGGGGAGTCCTCGGTTACAGGTTCGGCGCCGAACAGGCGCTGCAGCCCGTGTACGGTCACCGAACTGGCGTACACAACGCGGCCGACTCCCTCGAGACGGGATGCCTCGAACACGTTGGTCATGCCGTTCACGTTGACCTGTGACGCGAGGTAAGGTTGCTGCTTGCTTTCGGGACCTAAAAGGTAAGCCAGCTGGATGACGGTCTCGGGCTTGGCGACCTTGAATCCTTCCCACAGGCTCTCCATTCGGGTGATATCGCCGGCAAAATAGCCATCCGCTGTTAGCCGTACCGAATCGAAGACTGTGACGTGGTAACCAGCCGCTCGCAACCGGCCCACCACCCGCTTTCCTAGAAAGCCGGCACCTCCAATAACCATAAATCTGCTAGCGCTCATTTGAATAACCCCTCAGCGATGCGGGTGAGATTCTCGCGTTCGAGTCCGCGGCTTAGCTCGTGAGCCTTCTGTCTGCCGAAATACATCGGCAGCGGGTGATCCCGAATGAAGCCGACTCCGCCGTGGATCTGATGGGCTGACGCAAGCACTCTTCGAGATGCTTGGGCCGACCACACAGCAAGCTCGTCGCTCCGGAGATCGTCCTCCGGACCGGAGGCTGCCCTTCGCACCATCCAGGAAATGCCGTCGCAGTCGGTCAGCATGTCGGCCAGCCGGTGCTGCACCGCCGGGAAGGAACCGATCGGGCGATCGAACTGGATCCGGCTTGCAGCGTGTGTTTTGGTCATCTCGAGGACGCGCTCACAAGCGCCTCCCATCTCGGCGGCGTCGAGAATCTGAGCCATGGTCTGGAGCTGTCGGAGCACGCGATTGTCATCGAACTTGCCGAGTACATCAGATGGTTCGATGAGAACCGACTCAAAACGAAGATCTGCTTCACAAAGCGCTCCAGACGTGGATCGGGGGACTACATCTAGCCCTTTCGCCGTTGCGGGTACAGCAAGCACATGAAACGATGACACGCCACGAGCAATGCACATGAAAACGTCGGCAATCGAAGCGTCGCGAACAAGTTCCAATGCTCCTGACAGGCGACCGTCGACCAGAGTGAGATCCGGCGGGTTGTGGGCATCCAACCGAGACGTGGTTGCCACAATGGCGGTGCGCCGGCCGCCGGCAATCCCCTCCGCGTGGGCCGCCGCCTCCGGTGTCGCGTCTCTTTGTAGCAGCCAGGAGGCGAGCAAAGAAGACTGGAGTGGCACTGGCGCAAGGGTGCGACCGATCTCCCACGAGATCATGGCCGCTTCTTCGATGCCCATCCCGCTTGACAGAACGGCCGGCCAGCCGGCATCGACCACCGACTTCCAGAGGCGTAAGTCGAAGACCGGAGGGTGTGCACGAAGTTCGAGCAATCGCGGCAGGGTCACCATCCGCGCGAGGAGGCCCCGCGCCGACTCGCGAAGCGCGAGCTGCTCGGCGCTGAAGCTCAGATCCATGATGCGTTCAGCGGGTGCGGCCGAGGCCCAGACCGCGGTTTGCAATGATGTCCCGCTGAATTTCGTTGGCCCCACCTCCGAACGAGTGCATGAGCGCTGCCTCGCACGACCGCATAAGCGCTCCTTCCAGGGGCGCCAT
>Ga0307373_10016022_pt1 | contig 10109 bp, 17 predicted proteins | sample OX2MG_FD_202534 | JGI IMG/M metagenome (GOLD analysis project Ga0307373, IMG submission 202534) | Soil microbial communities from Risofladan, Vaasa, Finland - OX-2 | ecosystem: Environmental > Terrestrial > Soil > Coastal area > Acid sulfate soil | place: Finland: Risofladan, Vaasa | collected...
CCGCTGATGCCGGTCCCCCGCGCCCTGGTCGTGCTCATCGATCGCAACGAGCCCAAGCCGTTCGGCGGCCACGTCATCGAGGTACGCCCCCATCTGGCGCCGTTCATCGCCATTCCGGCGCCGCCGCCGATCGCCGTCCACCTCGACGTCCAGCCGTTCAAGGTGCCGCTCGCCGGCGGGCGCGTGATCGTGGTCATCCCCAAGGTGGCGCCGCTCAAGCCCTTCGTGTTCCACGCCCCCCTGCTCACCGGGACGCGCCGGCATCCGACCCGGCGCAACATCATCACGTGGCCGACGCCGCCACCCCAGCCGAACGAGGTTCACTGACCCTCACGCGGCGGTAAGATCGCGGGCGATGGCCGTCCTGGTCCGACCTCCGCGGACGCCGAACGCGCCGGCGCATCTGACTCCCCTGCATGGGCTGGTGCGCCCGCCGAGCACTCGAGTGATGTCCCAGCCGCTCGGCGTCAAGGCGACGCGGCAGTCGGTGCGGCCCGCCCGCATCTCCAAGGGCGAGAAGCTGGTCGGCATCGGAGTCCTCAGCGCCGGCGTCATTGCCGTGGTCGCTGTCGCCAAGGGCGGGCAGGCCCCGCCACCGGGCTCGAGCAGCTCGTCCTCGTCGTCCTCCTCGAGCGGCGGGTCGTCCTCGTCGAGCAGCAGCTCGTCGTCGAGTTCGAGCTCCTCGAGCAGCAGCTCCTCCTCGAGCACCTCCTCGTCGGGCTCCTCGTCGAGCTCGGTGATCCCGGCGCCCACGCATCTGCGCTGCGGGCCGTCGACGAGCTCCTCGATCAGCGCCACGTGGACTGCGATCGCCGGCGCAACCTACGACGTGTCCCTCGGCGGCGCGGTCGTCACCAACGTCGCCGGCGGCAACGTGACCATCAACGGCCTCACCGCGAGCACCAAGTATCGGATCACGGTGCACACCGTCATCGCCGGACAACGCTCGGGCCCGACCCGGGTCACGTGTGCGACCACGGCATGATCGAGGCGCGCGCGCTCCAGCTCCGCGATCTGCTCCAGCGCGACGAGCTGGCCCGCGACGTCGCCCGCTGGGCGGTGCAGCGCGAGGAGTCCCGCTGCGCCACTGACGGCCATCCCTGGAGCCCGGCGATCGGTCATTACGAGACCTTCGTACACGGCGGGTTCACGTGGCACGACGCCGGCGTTGATCCCGCCCGCCTCCCCCGGCTGGTCGGCGTCGGCCTGCTCGTGGTGCGCCGTCACTCGGCGCGCACCGTGGAGTACGACCTCCGCGACGTCCCCGCGACGGTGGCGGCGCTCGGGTTTCTCGATGCCCCCTCCCTATCGGTCGGCGAGGCAGTGCCCTCGACGCTGCCCGCCGATCTCCCCAGCATCTTCCGCGGCGTGGTCGGGCTCGACCTCGAGAAGCGCAAGCTCATCGCCTGCCTCGAGGCGGATCGCCCGGTACACGCGCTCCTCAAGGGTGACCCGGCGTCGGGCAAGAGCGTCCTGGTCTCGTGCATCGAGGCGCTCCCCGGAGGCTTCACCACCTACGGCGGCGCGATCACCCCGGCCGGCTTGCGCGATCTGTTCTTCGACACCTCCCCGCCCCGCTGGCTGATCGTCGACGAGTGCGACGAGGGCAAGGTGATCTACCTCAACCGGCTCCTCTCGGTGCTCGAGGAGCAGCGCATCACGGTCCTCCAGCACGGCCGGCGCGAGACCCGCGAGCTGCTGGTGACCTGTTTCTTCGTCTGCAACGACGACAGCCGCCTGCCCCTCAAGCTCAAGAGCCGCATCGGGCTCCGGCTCGAGTTCCCGGCGCTCAGCGAGGAGGAGCGTCAGGCGGTGATCCGCGGCTTCCTGGTGGAGCGCGAGGGGATCGACCAGGAGCTCGCCGCGCTGATCGCCTACCGCGTCGCTCCGGTGAGCGCCGACGTCCGCCGCGCCCGCGACGTCGCGCGACTGTGCAAGGGCGACTCCCGCAGGCTCGACGAGATAGTGAGGTGGTTGTCATGAACCTGTCCGACCTCGCGCGCCCCAGCCGTTCGACCGCGATCAGCCGCCGCGAGCTGCTCATCAGCCTCGGACTGACCACCGGCATCAGCGTCGTCTCCGCCGCGATCGCGCGCTCCGGCATGGGTGTCCTCGGGAGCTCGTCGCAACCGTCCTCGAGCGAGTCCTCCTCGAGCGAGAGCAGCAGCTCGCACCCGTCCAGCTCGCACTCGAGCTCGCACAGCAGCAGCTCCTCGTCCTCCAGCTCCTCGTCGTCGAGCAGCTCCAGCTCGGGCTCGTCGTCGAGTTTCCCGCCCGGGCTCCGGATTGTGCTCATCCCCTACGAGAACCACAATCTCGCGGCGATCAAGACGGGCGCCCCGCACCTGATGGCGTTCGCGAAGGCCGGCGCGCTGGCGACCAACTTCACGTGCCTGATCAACGGCAAGGCGATCCATCCGAGCCTGCCCAATTACATGCAGCGCAGCGGCGGCGCCAACCCCTTCCCCGGCCAGGACTGCAACACGTGTATGTCGCCGGCGTCGAGCCTGTGGGATCTCGTCGAGGCCAAGGGGCTCACCATCGAGTGCTTCGCCGAAGGGCTCGCCTCGACCACCCCGCCCTACAACTACAACGTCACCTTTCCGAGCTCCGCGGCCAAGGAATACGACACGCACCATGTGTGGCCGACCCACTACACCCGGATCATGGGCAACGCGACCCGCAAGGCCAAGATCAAGGATCTCTCGGCGCTCAACCTCGGGGCGCTCGCCAATTACACCGAGATCGTCCCCAACGTGCTCCACGAGATGCACAGCGCCTCGGTCGCGCAGGGGGACGCGTGGGCGGCGGCCAACTTCCCGCCGATCATCGCGGCCGCGGATCTGACGATCTGCTGGTTCGACGAGGGCAAGGGACCGCTCTATGTGGCGTTCTACGGGCCGCTCGCCAAGAAGGGGGCGGTGTCGACGACCGCCTATGGCAACAACGACCTCCTCCGCACCATCGAGGCCGTGCTCGGGCTCGGCAGCCTCGGCACCGGCGACAAGAGCGGCAAGGTGATGTCGGACATGCTGGCGTAGCCTCGAGCTACCCATGCCCGGTCGCGACCATGATCGCTTTGATTCACTGCCGAATCCGCCACCGCTCAGCACGCGCGCGATCACGCCGCAGAACCTCATCGTCGTGGTCAGCGAACTCCGCGAGGCGGTGCGCCACCTACTCCTGGTGCAGCGGACGATCGTCGACGTGAGCCGGAACACCGACGAGACCGCGAGTGAGGCGGCCCGCAAGCTCCACGACGTTGAAGGGCACCTATTCGGGAGCGATCGGTTCGGGCCCGGCATCCTCGGCGATCTCCAGGCCAGCCAGCGCAATATCCTCAAGCTCGGCTGGACGATCCTCGGGTTTCTCATCGTCGGGTTGATCAGCGTGGTCGTGGCGCTCCTCACCGGGCATGTTTCGATCCCCGGCTGATGGTAGGATCGCGGGCACATGACTGACACTCCCGACGACCCGACCACCGGAACCGGCGAACCCGCTGCTGACGACGACGGCGACGCGCTCGCCGGCGACGACGCCGCGGCGGACGACACCGCGGACGACGACGCAGCCGCAGCTCCGGACGGAGACGCAGCCGAGTAGGACCGATGGCGCTCACCGGGACGACGCTGCGCACCAAGGTACTCAGCGATTCGTGCGGGGTCACCCACACGATCACCGTCCTCGAGCCGGCGCCGACCGGAGCCAACCGCTCCTCGCTGCTCGCCAGCGAGAAGGCGTGGAAGTACGAGGCCGGGTCGCAGCCGGTGGAGCAGCGCCGGCGGGCTGAGTTCGCCGCCGACGTCGCCTACATCGCCGCCGGCACGATCCAGGCTCAGCGACCCCCGGACAGCCACGTGATCGCCGCCCAGGACGAGACCGGCGCGCTTCGCGGGCTCTCGATCTTCCACTACGACCCGGGCAAGTCCGCGTGGCACCTCGGCCTGCATACCGTGGGCCCGCGCGACCAGGGCGGCGCCGACAATGACTGCCCGCTGCGCGGCGTGGGGAGCGAGATGCTCGGCGCCGACGCCGACGTGATGACGAGCCGGATCTGCACGACGGTCACGCTCACGCCGCTCGATGACAAGGCGCGCGCGTTCTGGACGCGGCGAGGCTTCACCCCCAACGGTGTGAGCGATCTGACCCTGTCCTGCCCGGGGTTGCAGGCGCTCCGCGCCACCTACGCGCACACCCCGAACGATGACGAGGATCAGTGCTGCGACGATCTCGGCGAGCGCTTCAAGACCAGCCTCTCGGCGCGCTACTCGATCCCCGCCGGGTTCGCGAGCTCAGACCCGTCCGACCCCTTCGGCGAGCAGGTGCAGCGCTTCAATCGCACGTACTACAACCCGGAACCGAGCGGCTTTCCGGAACCGCCGTCCTACCTCAAGGAGCCGCCCGATTACCCGGCCCGGATGCGGGTCTCGACCGCGATTGCGCAGGAGCTCCCCTATCACCTCGAGTGGGATCCCGAGCTCGGCGACACCCTGGCGCGTATCGAAAACTGATGCGAGATGGCCTATTTTCTCGCTGCCGTGGCTATGATCGGCCTGTACGTCGCCGCCCGCCACATGGAGGACCAACCCGATGAACCAAAACCTGATCATTGCCCTGGCGAGCGCCGGCGGCATCACGATCATCGATTGGGGGTTGGGCATCCTCGTCTCCCTGAAGTCGGGGACGTTTTCGGTGCAGAAGCTCCCGGGCCAGCTCGTCTCGATGATCCTCCCCTACCTGGGTGGGTCGGGCCTGCTGGTGGTGATCCAGGGCTGGACGCAGACCTACGTCGGCGGCATGGCCGGCGGCTCGATCCCCACGGTCTCGGCCGGCGTCGCCTTCGGCGCGCTCGGCACCTACGCGCTGAAAGTCCTCGCCGACGTGTGGAATAAGCTGACCGCTCTGGTGCCGACCCAGACGAGCCCCGCGCCGGCGGCGACTTCCCCTTTACCCCCAGCAGGAGCCTGACCATGACCGATACCCCGGTGAACCCAGCTCCGGTCGACCCGCCGTCTCCCGGCGCGGCCACGGGTGCGCTCCCCACCGTCGAGGAGCTCGCCGGCAGCACGACACCCTCGGAGTCGAGTCCCGCGTCAGTGGTCGAAGCACCTCCTGTGGTCGAAGCAGCGCCCGCACCGGCTCCCGAGCCCGTGGTGCCGGCCGTCCCGGAGGCACCGCCCGCCGTTGCCGATACCGCGCTCGGCACCTACACGGTCACGCTCTCGAGAGCAACGGTCCAGGTGGGCAGCACCACCCAGGAGGCGCTCAAGGTGACCGTCACGGGACCGGAGAACCTCTCGGGTCTGCTCCTGCCGAGCTGAGACTGCCGGTGTGATCCGGCCTTCGAGGAGACCCCTGATGACCAAAGAGGTTGAATACGGCGCTGCGGTGGCAGTGGGTTCGGCGCTGGCGGTCGCATTCGGGCTCTCATTGCGTGGGCCCGCGAGCGAACCGGGCGGCTCCTCCTCGGGCCCGTCATCGTCGTCGAGTGAGTCCAGCTCGAGCGGTTCGAGCTCCAGCGGCAGCTCGTCCTCGTCCTCGAGCAGCTCCTCGAGCAGCTCGTCCTCGCGTCCGAAGTCGACCTTTGACGTCATCAACTACGGCGCCGACCCGAGCGGCAAAAGGCTCAGCTCTGCGGCGTTCCTCAATGCCCTGATCGCGGCCAAGAAGTACGGCCCGGGTGGGACCGTCTACGCGCCGTCGCCGGCGTCGCAGGGCTTCCCGGGCGGCCACTACCTGATCGACGATCTCGCCGGCACGCCGAACTGTATCCACCTCGACGCGCCGGGCATCGGGATCATGGGCGACGGCGACAACGAGACCACGGGCACCAAGCTCCTGCTCGCCACCTCCAAGCTCGGGCCCAACGGGCGCCGCTGGGGGATGCTCGGGCTGGCCGCCGATGGCTGCGCCGCCGATGGCCTGTTCATCGATTCGCGGACGAGCCCGGGCAACTGCACCTACCCGCGCATCGACAGCCTGCACAACCCCGACCCGGAGGTGCTGAGCGTCAACTCGAGCCACAACCGGGTCAGCAACATCGCCGGCCGGAGCGGGACGGGATTCTGTGTGCGCCTCATCGGCGGCTCACCCTGCTACGGCTTCCCGGTGGGCGACAACGAGATCGACACCATCACCCTCGACTCGCTCAGCTACGGCGGCGGTTTCATCGCCCTCGACGTCGACTGTCAAGGCGCCTTCGGGCCGAGCAAATGGACGACCATTCGCAACGCGACGATCCTCGGGCAGATGGCGGTCTACAACGACGCCTACGTCCTGGTCGACGGGCTCACCTTCACCCCGAACCAGTACAACCAGCCGTGCACGGCGTGCGTCGAGGTCACCACCACGGGCAAGGGCCCGTCGCACGATCTCACCTTCCAGAACATCGTCAGCCGCGGTGGCAAGATCCGGATTCTCTCGTTCGACGGGGCGCCGCCGATCCACAACCTGATCCTGCCCAGCGGGCAGTATTGGGCGCAGGGCTGCTAGCGCCGTCCGTAGTGCTCGAGGCGGACGGCGTCGGCGAGCTCCTGGAGTGAGACCGCACCGCCGCGGGGCCGCCGCCAGCCGATGATCCAGCGCACCACGAAGTACCGGAGCACGTAGGCCGGCGCGACCACCGCGGCGATGATCAGGATGCTCACCCGGGCAGGATCCCCGGGCCGTTGCGCTTGACGTGGATGGTTTTGGCCGTGCCTGTCCCCAACGCGTCGACGAAGCTGTTGAGGCGGCCGCGGCACGTGGCGCAGTAGAAGGGGGAGCGCAGCGGGGTCGCTGGCACCTTGGGGTCGTTGCCGCCGTTGGTGAGCCGGAACGTGCGGACCTTGGCGGCGAGCACGGGATCCTCGGCTCCACACCCCTCGCAATGGGTGATGACGTCCTCGAGATCGTCGGCCACGCTGCTCAGTCCTCGGCGCCGGCGGCCGCGGCGGCAGCCTCGCGGGCCTCGATCTCGGACTCGGGTGGGAGCCCGGCGCCGTCGCTGAACGGCTGGCGCGGCGCGAACGGGTCGAGCTCCTGCTGAAAGGCGTGCTGGACTCCGTGGCCGGTGCGGAGATAGCAGCGCTGGCCGTTCATCACGGTCATGCAGCGGTCGCGCTCCTCGAGCTCGGCGCTCTCCACGAGCCCGTCCGGGCCGGCGACCACCTTGAGTCCGGGGATCGACGGCTGGCCGTCGTCGGCGAGCGCGGTCTGTCCGGGGAGCGCCTCCTCGGCGATCTTCTGGGTGCTCGCGATCTCCTTGGCGAGCAAGCCTTTCGCGACCACGAGCTCACCGAGTCGACGGCTCGCGGTGTCCTGCTGGCCAGCGATCTCAAGGTGCTTGACGATGGTGTCGATGCTCATTCCGGGTCTCCTGGTGTGCGGTTGGCGGGAATGTTGCGAGCAGCAAGCGCGGCCTGGAGCTCGAGGTGGGTGCGGCCCGATCCCGGGCATGTGTGCTCGATCATCTGGGCGTCGCGGTGCTCACGACAGAGCCCACCCTTGCGGATCGCGACGTCGCGGTTGCACGCCGGGCACGTGCCCCGGCGCAGCTTCGACGGATGGTCGTGGCGAAACTTCGAGGGTATGGTCACTGACTCTCGCTCCAGAGCCCACGCAGATCGAGGAGCGAGTCACGGTCGGGGAACTCGGCCTCGAGCTGGCGTACCGCCTCCTCGACGTCGATGGGGACGCTGTTGACTATCGCCTCGAGCATGTGCGACCCCTTGAGGAGAAACTGCATCGAGCGGCGCACCCGCTCCTGCTCCGCGCCGATGGTCTCGAGGATCACCGCGGCGACCGCCGCCTGGAGCCGCTGACCGTCGTCGATCGCCCCGGGCTCGAAAAACCACGGGCCGTCGTCGCGGCCGGCGTGCATCGCCCGCTTGAGCCGCTCCTCGAGGGTCTCGGCGGCGTGCACGCGCACCACCTGACGCAGCTCCCCAATGGCGATCGCCATGCCGGCGGACATTTCGGTTCTGGCGGCCATCACGACTCCTCCGGGTCGATCTCTGTGTCGCCGCGCTCGCGGGCCATCGCCTCGAGCCGCAGACGGGCCTTCAAGCGCAGCGTGGCGATCGCCTCCTGGTCGACGACCTTGTCGAGATACGCGTCGAGTCCGCCCTTCGCCGTCCACTCCGGGTCGAGCGCGTCCATCAGCTCGTAGGCACTGTTGCGGTCGTGCGTGTAGAGCAGGCGGAGCGCCGCCTTGGTGTCGGCGACGAGCTGGGCACGGTGGATCTTCGGGAACGCGCGCTCGCCGATCTCGCCCCGGAGCAGCGACTCCTCACCGCGGGCGATGGCTCGCGCGTGATCGATCGCGATGGTCGCCTCCTCGTTGTTGAGCTCGCGGGCACTGCCGGTTCGGCCACCGCTGACCGCCTTGCAGAGCGCATCGCGGTCGATGCCGGCGACGCGTGCGGCGATCGCCACCGACTGCGCGAATGACTTGCCCTTGAGCATGTGCAGGAACGCGTCGGAGGGAGCGGCGGTTGCGGGCCCGCCGCTCCCCAAAGGATCGGGAGCCGATGCGGTCGGCCCTGGTGACGGCTCGGGGGTGGGGCCTGCACCTACACCTTGCGGGCCGAGCTCGTCACCGGGGACCGCGATCACCGGCTCTGTGGATACTCGCACGGGTTGATTCCGTGTGCGCACCGCCCGCGCCGGCGGCGTCGGCGGCTCTACCGGCGCGGGCGGGGTTGCATCGGCGGGAGCGGAAGGCTGGACGTCTCCCCCATTGGCAATCACCTCCTCGACGGCCGCTGCGGCGGCCTGCTGCGGCTCTGGGGCGCTCTGTGGCGCCTCGATGACCTTGAGACTGCGCCGTCTCGTTCCGGGCCGTGTAGCCCCTTCTGGCGGCGCTTCGTCGGTGTGCTCGGTGTCGAGCTGCTCGCCGGCCTCGCGAATCGGGAGCGAGTTGATCTCCTCGATGAGCGTCGGGTCGTCGCGGAACTCCTCGACCGCGTACAGACCGCCGAGCTCCTCCTCAGCGACCACGCGGCAGAGCTCGGCCGAAGCGCGCGCACTGAGCATCGCGCGCGGCGTTTTTTCCCATGCCGAATCGGCGCGATACACCTTGGCCCGCTTGGCATCGTCGATCGTCCACGTCACCGAGAGTGTCTCCTCGGCGCCGGCGCGCTGCCCGTTCCACGTGACCCGGGTAGTCGTGTACTCGGAAAGCCAGAGGCGGTGTCCACCACGACGGGCGACGGCTCGCATGAGCTGGGCCGCAATCAGGATCTCGCCGCCCTTGGTCTCGGTGACGCCCGTGCGGGAGTTGACCTTAGGGTACTCGTCGCTGACGTGGAGCTGGCGCAGTCCAAGCAGCGGAGGGACGCGGAGCTCGTGACAGAGCAGGAACGCGGCCGCAATCGAGTCCGGCTTGCCGCGGAATGACGCGGGCACGAACCGGCTATTGCTCACGAGCCGGGCGAGGGTTGCCGCGTGCTGGATCAGGGCCCAGCTCGTGCCCTCGAGACCACGCGGAACGGGCGGGAGGAGGTCGCGCTCCTCGCTGATGCGGCGCAGGGTGAGTGCCGCGCCGGTCTCCGGCGGCGGTGGTGCGTCGACGGGCGGCGCGATAGGCTGATCGGTCACGGTCTACTCCCTTGGACGGTTTACGGTTTACGTGGCTTCGAGGGTCTCGAGGGGGGCATTGTGGCGCCGGCGGCCCGGAGGATGCGGCGCCACTCGGCGACCGCCACAAAGAGCAACTGCCCATCGGCGAGGTGCAGGGCGAGACGGCGCTCACCATGCGACGGTCCTCCCTCCTCGCCGCTGATGCGCACGATCGAGTCGACGTTGAGGAGCACGTCGGCCTCGTAGCCGTCGATCCTCACCCAGCGGCCGAGCACGCGGACCAGCTTCATCGGCACCTCCAGCAGCCACAGGTCGGACCACACTCGGAGCAGCAGCGGCGTGGGCGATCGCCGCGGCCGGGATACCAGACGACGTCGTGGTAGCACTCGAGAATGTCGCGGCCGCTCTCGAAACTGTGCTCGGGCCCGTACTTGCTGTCGAGGATGGTGGTCACGCCGCGCTCTCGGCCGATGACCATGCGGAGCGGTCCACGCCTACCGGCCACCACTGACGACCGTGAGCGCCGGCCGGGGAGGGGTCAGCTCCTC
>Ga0307373_10016023_pt1 | contig 10108 bp, 7 predicted proteins | sample OX2MG_FD_202534 | JGI IMG/M metagenome (GOLD analysis project Ga0307373, IMG submission 202534) | Soil microbial communities from Risofladan, Vaasa, Finland - OX-2 | ecosystem: Environmental > Terrestrial > Soil > Coastal area > Acid sulfate soil | place: Finland: Risofladan, Vaasa | collected...
TTCCTGCATCGTAGAACGGAATTCATTCCGTTTCCCGCCTTCTAACGGAATAAATTCCGTTCTACGTGGGGAACGAAATCGGTATAACGACGATCCACCCCAAAAGCCTAATTTCTTGGCGACCCAGGCAGGGAGTCGTCGAGGTTTCTTGCCATTCTGCCCGGGCACGAACCGCGGGTCAACTCGCCATTTTCGAATCGTCCAGCGGCGCGGCAAGCGATGCGTCGACGGCCGCGACGGCGGTCGGCGCGGCGTCGCCGGCATGGTCCAGGCCCGGGGCCGCTGGATCGGCGGCGAGGCCCCCGTCGTGAAACGATTGGGCAAGCAAACCCTGTCCGTGCGAAGCTCCCGGTCCGTTGGCGCGGTCGAAGAACTCGTCGGACCCCAGAATGAGCTCGGCCACATCGTCGAGCGATAGTGCGCCTCGGGTGACCGACTCACCCCACGACAGAGCGTCGCCGCCGCCCGCCCGGGCCAGGAACTGCTGATAGTACTCGCCCACGACCCGCGCATCGAATTCGCTGGAATTCAAGATCGCGTCGACCAGTTCGCCGCGGTTGGCTCCCGAGTGCAAGAGCGAAGTCCAGGTGTTCAACGTTCCCTCGTCGACCGCGCGACCAAGCAGATCGTCAAACAGCCCTTCGATGAACGATACGTCGTCGGAGTGCGCGGATTGGTACTCGGCGGAGCTCAGGAACGCGTCGGCGACGGACGTCTCACTGACGCCCGATTCGATGAGCTGCACCCAATGGTCGAGCTCGGCTGCACCGGGCGCGCGGTGCAGGTAGGTCTGGTAGTCGGCCGCGACCTGGTCGCCGCGGTGCTCGGCCGATTGCCACAAGATCGCGGCCAATTGTGACCGCGACATCCCCGATGCCAAGACGCCCGTCCAGAAGCTCGACCCCGCCGCGTCGACCGGTCGGCCGAGCACGTCCAAGTAGAGGGCCGCGACGAAGGCCGCGTCAGGATCTTGCGGTGCAGTGGGAGCGGGAGCCGGAGTGGGCGGCTGGGCGGGCGTGCCGGGAGCGTCCTCAGCGACCGCATCGACGGCGGCCAGTACGTCGAGTCGTTCGAAACTCAGCCCCGAATGGATCACGTTGTCCTGGCCATCGTCGGTGTCGACGATGGTCACGCCAGTCTGCTGCATCAGCGCCAGAATGTGGCCCTGGTTGGCCTGGGCGCCTTCCCCGTCGGCGTCGAGCGCCTGATGGATCAGCACGGCGGCGCCGGCCACGAACGGGCTTGCCATCGAGGTGCCGGCCATCGAAGCGTAGGTGTCGTGCAGATAGGTCGAAGTGACGAACGCGCCGGGCGCGAGAATGTCGAGATCCTGATTGCGCTGGGTGAAACTGGCGATCTGGTCGGGCGCGGTCGAGTAATCCTCGGCTCCGTTGGCCCAAGTGACCGAGCCGTAGTTGCCGTCCCAGACGGCGCCGACCGAGACGGCCAGGTTGTTGATGGCTGGAAAGGCCAGCCCGGGCTGGCCGCCGTAGGAATAGTAGCTGTTGCCCGAAGCGGCGGCGATGAACACTCCGTCGTCCTTGAGCGTCTGCAAATCGGCGTCGAGAAATGTGTAGGGTTCGGAGCTGTAATTGCCCGAGCCGAGCGACATGTTGACCGCGACGATGTGGTATTGCTGCTGGTGGGCGATGACCCACTGCAAGGCCCGATCGACGTTACCGAACGTGCCCGAACCGGAGGCATCAAGGACTTTCAGCGAGATCAGTCCGACGCCCGGCGCGACGCCGAGGTCGTTGGGGTCGTCACTGCCGATGATTCCGGCGACGGCGGTGCCGTGCCCATTATCGTCCATCGGGTTGGACGTATTGTCGACGAAGTTGTAACCCCCCAGGTAGCGGCCGGCGAAGGCCGGATTGTCATAGTCGATCCCCGTGTCGAGAATGGCCACGGAATAGCCGCTGCCGGTGTAACCGAACTGCGATTGCACCTGCCGTCCACCGATCATTTGCAAGCCGGACGAGTCCTGGGCCCCTAGGAGGGCGAGCTGGGCCTGGTCGGCGGTGAGATCCAACGGTCCCAGCGAAAAGGTCTGTTGCCGCCAATCGGAAGCGTTGACGTCCGTGGGCGCGGCGTTCAAGAAAAGCAATTCGTCCAAACGTTCCAGCGCGAATTCGCCGCCGCGCGGGTTCCTGGCGAGCCACCAACGGGCCATGATGGTTTGTTCCCTCCCCGACGCCGGCGAGCGGCCGGCGCCTTGGCAACGTGTTCCGCAAGCGGCCCAGATCGGCCGACTGATGTGTGTTACCCGGCTTTCACTAGGGAGCGCCGGGGAGCGATGGGAAGCTCAAGGAACTCTAGGTTCCTTTCCCTTCAGGTGCCAAGTGCGGGAAGGGAAAAAACACGACGACCCGACGAAATTACTGTAGCGGCGGACGCGGCGTGGGGCGGGTTTCCAACCTGCCATACAAAACCTCCATGGCAGATTGGAAACCCGCCCCACGGGCAAAGCGCGACGGCGAAAGGCCGCGCGTAGGACGTTTGTCGGTTGTGCCGGGTACGTGGTGCCGCTTCGCGGTGCTTGAACTCTCGCAGGTTCAGCTACGCCGCGGAGATAAAACCGGCCGGCCCGCCCCGCGCATCCCCGCGGCTAGGGCGCGGTGGACAACGACGGAGGAGGCGCCCTAAGGAACTTGACGGAACGAATCATGAAGTCCGACGTACCGTCGACGTAGCTATCGAGTCGCTCCATATTCAATTCGACGAAGAAGGTCGTCTTCTCACCACGTTCTTCGACGGTCACGGCGTATACGTCGTTGCTGTCGTAGGGGCCGGGCGAATCAGCCAGCGGCAACCGCTCGAAAAATCGGACTTGGGCTCTTTCGCCCAAGGTGAGCAAGGCCTGGACGACTGGGCGGTTCGATGATTTTTCGAACTGCATTCGGCGTGTGGACTCTGATAAATGCTTCGCCATCTTGTCGGGCGTCGAACGAACGGCGATCGGCAGTTCCAATTGGAACGCCCTGTACGGCTGCCGCTGCTTCAATTCGTCGAACCATTGCCGGGCGAGCTCCCGCGATTCGCTCCGCATTCGCCAAAAGAGGATAGCCTCGCGCGTGGGGGCCGCCAACCCAAACAACAGCGACAAGGTCAAACCGGCCAACGCGAATCGGCGCCCCTTCATCGCGTTTTCCAGCACGGCGATGTGGCGGAGTGCCAAGACGCTGCACGCCAGGCCAAGCAAAGGGATGAACGAGAAGTTGAGGCTGACGAACGTCAGGATCGACACCAACCCAAACACGAAACCAGCCACCGCCATGTTACTTAGCGGATGGTAGCCTGGAAACTCGTCGTCGCTGGGGTGGATGGCTGGCGCCGGGGCACGATTCGATGCGGACATGGGCAGTTCTATTTCCACCGGTTTCTTTCCACGGCGACCGATCCGTGTGGTACTGGTCCTCCAATACAACCCTACCGGCCGCGGCCAACATTGTCAATTATGATCAACCGGCACCGTGGCTGATGGGCCACCGCTAGTGTCCTGGCCTTCGAATATCGCGTTGATTATACTATGCGCGGCCGACAATGAGAGGTTTTGTCCCAAGAAAGTGAAGTACGGCGGAGGATTCGAAACATGAGCGGCTGGACGGTTTTGCCGGTACTGCACTACCTTGGTTGGGGTTTCTGCACGCTTTGGGTGCTGGGCACTTGCTGGAAGGAAAGGATGTGGGGCAATGCCGTCAACGGGTTCAATTGGTGGCAGGCATTTCTCCTTTCCTCGCTTGGAGCGTCGATTGCGAAAACGGTCGTGACTTCGGCGGTGGGAGGCCAATCGAACGACGACCAATTTACCGTCGCGGCCGTTGTCATGGCGATTCAATGGATCTTGTTCATTGCGGCCTTCGCGGGTGTGAAGACGTCGAGCGACAAGCTCTCGCGGGTCAAGGTCGCGTTCCATCCTATCTTCGACGGTGTGGCGAACCTCGTCTTTTGCCTGCTGCTGGCGGGCGGTATCGTGGTTTCGACCATGCCCTTGCTTGGTCTCTTGCTGCAGGGCGCGCTGGCCGCCAATACGAAATACAGCCTCCCGACGGAGCTCGGATGGCTCCAGGGAGCGGGCGACGGCTTGCCGTGGCAGGTGGCCACGATGTTTTGCGGTCACTGGGTGCTGGTGGCCGTGGCCATCGTGGTGCTGTCGAAACCATCGGGCCGGCTCGAGCAACCCAAAAAGGTCGAGGCCGACGCTTGAGCCTTATTCCTTCAGCGCCCGCATCAGCTCGGGCAGCGAGGTGACGCCGGTCGCGACCAGCACGATCCCCTCTTCTTGCAGCAATCGCATACCGGCCTTGCGTCCGGCCTTGCGGATCGCGGCGGCTTGCGGCTTTTCCGACAGCGCGTCTTTCACCGGCTCATCGACGGCGAGCACCTCGAAAATTCCGGTGCGTCCGAAATAGCCCAGTCCCTGGCACTTCCGGCACGGTTCTTGTGGTTTTTCGGGGTCGGGCGTGGGTGGGCGGAAGAATGCCTCGACGCGGCCGACGGGGATACCCAACTGTTGCAAAAGCTGCGGCGGCGGAGCATAGGCCTCCTTGCACTTGTCGCAAAGCTTGCGAACCAGGCGCATGTTCACCGCCACCCGCGCCGCGCCGGCCAATTGCGACGGCTCCAAACCGAACTCCAGCGGCTTGAGCAGCGCCTCGGCCGCCTCCTTCGCCCGCGCCGTGGTCAACACCGTGCGATCGGCCGAATAGGCCTGTTCGCACAGCGCCGCGGCCGATTCAGCATCCTTGAAATCGGGGACGACGAGCACGTCGGGGTACTCACGCAACAGCTTGGTCAAGATCGAGGCAGGCGATTGCCCGGCGGGACCATCGAATTTGTGGACGACGATGTTTTCCATCTCGACCTCAGGCGCGGCCTGGTCCTCGATACTGACGAAGCCGCGGGTGTAGCGGTCCATCGAGCTGAGCAAGGCATGGAACAAGCTCGTCAGGCCACCGCCCGGCGGCGCGGAAACGACGACCAGCCCACCCTTGGCTTCCAAGAGCGGCTTGAGCTCGTCGATCATCTTCTGCCGCATCCCAAGATCGCCCAAGCGCTGCTTCTTGACATTGGCGTTTTCGAATTGGATCAGCGCGCGTTCACCCGTCTTGGTGCCCTGGCTGGTCAGCCGGCACGAGCGTTTCGTCTTTTCGAACTCAGCGCCGAACGAGCCCGCTTGTCGCGCGCGGCGTTCGCCGGCGTTGAGCGCGCAAATCGTCTTCACGACCGCCAACAGCATGTCGCCCGGCTCGCGCTCCAGACCTTGACCCGGGTTCCAGACGCCGTCGATCTGGAAACGCACGCCCACGGCGGTCGAGGTGAAATCCAGCAGGATCGCGTCCGAGCGATTGCCGAAGGCCTGGGCCAAAAGTTCGCGTGCCACCAGAAAGCCGGGCGATTGCCGCGCCGTGAGCAGGTGTACCTGGTCGTCGCGTTCCGTGGCGCCGCCCCTCGCCACCAGCGTGACGGCGGGACCAATGTCGTCGAGCGTTTTTTCCTCGGCTTGAACCTTGATGCCGACCGCCGCGAGCTTGCCTGCTGTCCAGCGGCGGATGTGTTTCTTGGTGAACACCTTGTCGTCGTAAGGCAGGTCCGCGTTTCGCTTCGAAACGTAGACCGCGAAGGGAACCACGTAGGCCAGAAAAAGCAGAAACGGCGACGCCAGCCCGACGAACGGGATCAACTCGAGAATGATCGCCACTGGCATGCAGACGGCGAAAGGGACGAACATGAGCACGTTCCAATTGCGGCTTTGGCGACGGAAGAACCGGTCGCAATTGACCCAGTCGGCCGACCGGACCCAGATCATGAACATCAGGACGGTCATGACGACCGCGAGCCACGTCATGACCTGCTCCAAGACGCTCCGTTTGCCGAAAGCATCGGCTGAGAACTTGCCGCTGAGGTCGATGACGGCCTGTTTTTGCGCCAGCGCCGCCGAGGCGCCGGCCGTCCAGGCGAAGACGGCGGTTGCGGCGATGAACAGGAGTCGACGCATCAAAGAATCCCCGGCGCCCGGACTTCGATTCCCTTGAGCGCCATCCGCAAGGCGTCGACGTTCGGGGCGACTTCGAAGGCGGTCGCCCGGTCGATCAGGTCCCTGTCCACCAGGCTCTTGAGGCTCATCGTGAAGTCCTGCATGCCTTCCTTTTCGCACATGCGGATCGCGTCGGCCAGCTTCTCGTCCTTCTCCTCGAGGATCAGCTTGCGGATGATCGAGTTGAACATCATGATCTCGACCGTGGGAACGCGGCCGACCCCCTCCTTGATCGAAGGCAACAGTTTCTGGGCCACAATCCCCTTCATGTTCATGCCGATCGCGCTTCGCAGGGCGGAGTGCATCGTCTGCGGGAACAGGTCGAGGATGCGGCCGATCGTGGAGGGGGCGCTCGAGGCGTGGATCGTGCCGAAAACCAGGTGCCCCGTCTCGGCGGCGTGGATCGCCGTGAGGAACGTCTCCTCGTCGCGCATTTCGCCCACCAGCATCACGTCGGGGTCTTCGCGCACGGCGTGCTTCATGCCGATGCCGAAATCCACCACGTCCATGCCGATCTCGCGCTGGTTGATCAGGCACTTTTCCTCGGTGAACGTGAACTCGATCGGGTCTTCGAGCGTCAGGATGTGCTTGCGGTAGTTGTGGTTGATCCAGTTGAGCATCGAGGCGATCGTCGTGCTCTTGCCCGAACCGGTGACGCCGGCCAACAGGACCATCCCCTGGTCGAACTTGCAGAGTTCCACCATGATCGCCGGCAGGTTCAACCCTTCGAAGTCGGGAATCCACTGGTTTACGCGCCGCGCGACCAATCCCACGTGGCCCAACTGCTGCAGCACGTTCACGCGGAACCGCCAATTCGTGCCGTCGACCTCGCAGGTGTGGGCGAAGTCGGTCCCGCCGTTGGCGTCGAAGATTTTCTTGTTCCGGTCATCGAGCATCGGGAAGATCAAGCGGACCATCTCTTCGTCGTCGATCGGCGCTCGGTCGAGCGGGCGAAGCGTGCCGTTGACTCGAATGATGGGCGGACGATCGACCTTCAGGTGCAGGTCGCTTCCCTTGAGCTTGGTTAGCGCGCGGAACAGCTTGTTGATCTCGAGATCTTCCCGCTTTCTCGTATAGCGTTCGACCAGATTGTCGGTGACTTCTGCCATGTTTGTCAGTCCTAGAAGCCCCTATTCGTCGGTAATGGGCGTACCGGCGGTAGGGACGTTGCTGATGGGCAAACTGTCGGACGGGAACACACTGTCGGACGGAAACACTGTCGGACGCGAACACTGTCGGACGGGAATGCCCCGCGCGGCCATCACCCGCTTGGTTTCATGGATGCTGTACTCGCCGAAATGAAAGATGCTGGCCGCCAGGGCGGCATCGGCATGCCCGACGAGGATGGCGTCGGCCAGGTGCTCGGGACGTCCGGCCCCGCCGCTGGCCACCACGGGGATCGAGACGGCCTGGCTCACGGCGGCGGTGATCTCCAGGTCGTAGCCGTTCTTCGTGCCGTCGGCGTCCATCGAGGTCAACACGATTTCGCCGGCCCCCAGGCGCTGGACTTCGCGGGCCCAGGCGACGGCCTCCAAGCCCGTGCCGACCCGGCCGCCGTTGACGTACACCTCCCAGAACTCGCGGCCCTCGCGCACCACGCGCTTGGGGTCGATGTTGACCACGATACATTGGCTGCCGAAGCGCCGCGCGGCCTCGGCGACGAACCCGGGGTCGCGAGGGGCGGCCGAGTTGATCGACACTTTGTCGCTGCCGGCGTTCAGCAGCTCACGAATGTCGTCGACCGTGCGGATTCCTCCGCCCACGCACAAGGGCATGAAAACCACCTCGGCGGTCCGCCGCACGACTTCGAGCATGATCTGCCGTCCTTCGTGGCTGGCGGTAATGTCGAGGAACACCAACTCGTCGGCTCCTTCCGCCTCGTAGCGCGCAGCCACTTCCACCGGATCGCCGGCATCGCGAAGCTGGACGAAATTGGTCCCCTTCACCACCCGACCGCGATCGACATCGAGGCAGGGGATCACACGCTTGGCAAGCATCGTATCGAACCGATTGCGGACCTCGCTCGCGCGGCTCGCGCGGGCAAGCTCCAAGGTGGCAACACTTGAAAAGAAACACGAACGTGTACTTTAAACCGCCGCGCCGGCGCGGTCAACGGCCAACCACAAGCTACCGTCGCGCATGCCAAATCGCAAGCGAATTCTGACGCCGATTGGAACCACCGGACATCGCGTCGTCGCGCAGCGATGACCGATAAAACCCCGTTGAAATGAGCCGCGTAGCGGGACGTCCCCTGGTGCGCGACCGGGACCGCGCGACCATGCTGGCCGCGCTGGAGTGCGTGGACCATGTCGTCATCTTCGATGAGGACACACCCGCTGAATTGCTCGAGCGCCTCCGCCCCGATGTTCTGGTCAAAGGCGGCACGTACCGAATTGATCAGGTAGTCGGCAGCGAGATCGTCGAGGACTACGGCGGCCGTGTTTGCGTCGTCGGCGCGGTGCCCGGCATTTCGACGACGGAATTGATTCGGCACGCCGCCGGCCGCCGCCAACCATAATTGAATCTGCATGCGTTGATGAGATCCTTCACCGATCGCGTTCGTTTCGTCGATCCCCAAAATATTTTTTTGGGGAGCGTTGACAGCGACAAAAACGGGTCTAGAATGCGATCTGTTTAGTCTGTTTCAATTCTCGAAGGTTCGTGCCGGTTGCGAAAGGATCGCAGTCATGGTACGGCGTCTTATCTTTCGTTCTCAGCAGTCGCCCGGCGACCTTGTCGTGGCGAGCGCCAGCATTCGCGATCTCCATCTGCCGGGACAATCCGCAATCGTTTTGCCGCCACCTGGGCGGCGAAACCGGCTTGCGCGAGTTGCCGCGGCAACGTTCGCGTCAAGACGTTCGCCTGCGCCCATCCCGCGCACGGCGAGACGACGCTGGCCGAGTGCGGGACCTGCGCGGACTACGAGGCGAGGGAATTGGTTGCAGATGAGGGGGTGAGGGGGTGAGGAGACGGCGGACAAACCACGAATCACACGAATAGGGAACGAGAAAGTCTCACGCAAAGGCGCCAAGGCGCAAAGCGAGAAAAAGTTCTTGGCGACTTTGCGCCTTTGCGTGTGATTCTCCTCCGTCCCGGGCTCCGAGCCGAACATCAGCATCCGCGAGGCAGACCAATGAAACCAGGAAACCTATCCTTTTTATTCGTGAAATTCGTGCTATTCGTGGTTCCGCCTTGGTTTTTGTCATCGCAAAATCACACCGTTAAAGTTTTTGGACTGGATATTCAGAAATACCATCTGTGAAATCCGCGTAATCTGTGGATGACTTTCCCCGTTCTCCTGGCTCCTGACTCCTGATTCCCAACGCCTACCGCCTATCGCCTATTGCTGACAACCGCCAAAGGCCCGTCCCATGCCCACTTCCAATTGCGAATGCCCGTACTGCCCGACGGGCGTGCCCCAATCGTACACCATCGTCGTCAGCGGCATTACCAACACGATGATGTGTAGCCAGTGCCTCGGACTGAATAATACCTGGGTGTTGCCGCCGTATCCTGGACCGGGCGTTTGCAGCTTCGGCCACCCGACGTTTCCGTGCGCCTTTACTGGCTGGCTGTTGACGTTCCAATTGGATGTCAACGCAAAGCCGTTTGCGCAGCTCATCATGGGGGGCACCGAACCGGCCCTCAGTTGGACGTGCCCGCTGCCCGATTGCACGGTGCCCATGACCCTCACGATCGTTGGAGGCAACTCCACCTGCAGCCACTGGCCCGGCGAGATCCCCCTCACCCCCGGCCCCGCTTACCAGCCCGGCCATTACCCGCCCGGCTGGGCCTGCTTCCAATCGCCGCAGGGCACGCCCATCCAGCCAGCATGCAAACTTTGCACCGGCGGCGGCAACACCAAGGGCGGCGCGGCGGGCGGAACGCGCGGCCAAAGCGCCATCGGAGCCGCCAACGATTCCGACTGTTCGTGCAGTTGCGCGGGCGGCGGCGGCTCTGTAGGGAACGCCCTCCGTGGCAATCCTGTTCGGCACAAGTTTTGCGACGCAACGGCCCCGGAATTTAATCGCCGATCGCGATCAAATCGAGTGAATTCGGCACGCAATTTGC
>Ga0307373_10016024_pt1 | contig 10107 bp, 8 predicted proteins | sample OX2MG_FD_202534 | JGI IMG/M metagenome (GOLD analysis project Ga0307373, IMG submission 202534) | Soil microbial communities from Risofladan, Vaasa, Finland - OX-2 | ecosystem: Environmental > Terrestrial > Soil > Coastal area > Acid sulfate soil | place: Finland: Risofladan, Vaasa | collected...
AGCATCGATCGGATGATAGTAATCTGGAAATATTCGTCATAAGCAAGATGTGTACGAGGAAACTGTCTTACTCTAGGGGTTCACTCCAGAAGCGCCTGCTTTGTTGGGACCGAGCATTGAGAGTTTTAGTTCCTTGCGTGCGAGGTGTGCTTTACGAAGTCGCCTCACTGCTGGGGTGCACCTGCCTGAGAAGCACGCGTTCTCCTTGGGGTACACGGGAGGTTCTGGCGCGCATTTCCCTACCAGTCAGACGCACCGATAGAACCTGAGGCGGTAGGCTTTCGACCCACGACCCCATACTCAATGGTTGAACTCCCGATCCTCGTGGCTAGAGAACGCGTGAGACGTTCGTGTTATCAGGTCGTCCGAACAAATGTAATCTTATCCAGGCTCCGGACGTGGCTTCGATTCCCATCGCCCACTCCATAACTCACGATGTTTCAATTGCCCTTACACGGCTAACCTACCTGAATCGAGCTTGAAAATGGACCGTTTTGGACCCCAACGATTTCCAGAGGATACCGGCTAGTCGGGAAGAAGAGAAATCCGACTGGCCCGTTTTTCGGTCCCACATTAATGAGACTGATTGTTACACCATGCTCCTGCAGGGCTTCGCCAGTTATAATAAACAAGGCCAGTCATTCATTGAGGCTGGTTCGAGCCTGCTAGAGGTGTTCACTTTGATTCAGCCCACGATGGAGGAAGTCGAGTTCAAGAAGCACATCTACAAGAAATACAGCAGCCACTTTGACCCATTTCTCCGCTTACATCAGCTCGCGGAGGCTTCGCTTTCAAAATACAACGGCTTCACGAAAAACCATTATGATGCGGCACTTGTGCTCATCTTTCCCCGAGCTTATAAGTCCTTCGACTCGATTCGGCGACTGTGCGAAGTGGCCCTGTGCGAGGACGCAGCGGTTATTCTCCGCTGCCTTCTTAATCTGTTAGTCGTAACACGATGGATTGCGCTCAGACGCGACGCGCGGGCCGAAAAGTACATTCGTTGGTATTGGGTTGCAATGCACCGCGAAGCTGAAGAATCTAAAGGAATCGTTCCGGCAGCGCACCTTGCAGAGATACAAACCAACTATAACGCCGTAAAGTCGTTGTTCGAATACAAGGACACGCGAGGCGATATCAGGATGCCCAAATTCTGGTACGCGCCTGAGGCGAATACGATCTTCGAAATGTTCAAAGAGGTTGGGCTGGAAAAACAATACACCGAAGGTTATAAACCACTCTCGGGCATGGAGCACTCGGATGCGATGGCATTCTACGCAATGGTCGGCGACTCGGAACGATCAGTGAACACAAGAAAACTTGCCATTCAAAGCGACCTATTCATACCTGCGTATCTGCGGAATGCCTTTCAATACTTCGGAGATATTTTTACAATCTGCAATGCGACCATTGCCTTGGCGGATGGCAACCAGCTTGCTAAGGTTATAGCTCAAGGGAAGACCTTTTACGCAGGCGAGACGCAGGCGAAGGGGATACCCACTGAATGAGCTAAAAACCCAAAACCATTAACAGCATTAGTCTCCATGATGCCCCTGCTCAATGGTCAAGTCCCACTTGGACGGTCGAGTCAGATGTTCAGCTTTTCTTGCTCCGCAAGCATCCGCTCCAAAGGGCTCTTCTGGTTCCTGATATTCCTCATAAAGATGGAAGTCAAGAAGTACGGGGTCTCGCTGTCTTCGTGCTTGCTGTTCTGACATTCTTCAATGGCGATTCTGAGATCACGCCAGTTTCCTAACAAGAATTCACGCGCATAGCCAAGCTTTTTGGGAAGTTTCGGAAGCTGGTCTCTAAATGACCCGATCAAAGATTCTATCGATTCTCCCGGACGCCGCTTCCATAGCTTGAGCATCACTCCCAATATCTGATAGGTGAGCCCTGGGTCCTCAAGCGGCATTCGTGAGCAGCGGAGGTGCGATTGACGCCAACGCATCGTGGGCAATCCTGCTAATGCGTTGGCGACACTTTGCGGATTGACGGCATACCTTCCACTTTGCAGGAAATCGTGTAACTCATGGCCATACACGTAAGCCTCCTGGTCTAGTGTCTTCGTGTCGAGAGCATTGCGTTCGATTATGAGCCGGTCAAGATCGGTTTCAACTTGAAGCGAAGTGCTCTGTCGTCGGGTGATCTCTTCCTCTACTGTTTTTCTTTCCTCCGGGGCCGCAATTTTCAGCGCCTCGCCCGCGTCCAAAATCGATCGCTGAATTTCGGTTAGCTTTGCCTGGCCGTGATGAATTGCTGCCTGTAATTCTCCGACACTCTTCCTGTTTCTAAGGACCTCGGTCGGTTTTGCAATTTCAAACGTCTCGCGGTAGAAGGAATTGGCTAAGCCCGAGTTGTGAGGTTTCTCTTTCACGGGCTGAAATGCATTGCGCACGTCATCAATCGTGGTCGTAGGGCGCTCACGTATTTGCAACAGCGGCCATCCGATCTCAGGCCAGGAGTCTTCCAAAAGCGAAGCCCACTGATTACGTGCGCCGAGAAGGAAATTGTCAGGTATCGTGCGGCGACCGCGTTTCGGTTTTTCCACCAACGTCGATGAAAAAACCGAGATCGGAGCTTCGCCGGGCTTCCTCCGTCTTCTGATGGTTTGCTGTCTCATTTCAGCGCTCAAAAATCATGTCAAGGGGAATTCTTAGACTCCACCGGAAAGCCTTCGCCAGATAATTCTCCTCTATTTCCCAGATTTCGCCAGGAAATGATTCCGAGAGTTCATACGTTTTCGCCAGGAAATGATTCCAGACAGCGTTTCCCTCGAAGTGCTTAGATTTAAGGGACTTATTAAAACAGGGCTTATTCTAACCTCGTGAAGCACAAAAGAGAGACCAGCAAAATCCTGCGGAGGTGCTCCATGCCAAGTCGATCACAAGTCGTCAGATTCATTCGAGGCACGGTAGCAATCCTCATCGAAGTCCGTGTGCTGATTGCCGAACTGATGTTTACAGCCGCCGCCCTCTACGCCTGCTACATGGCGTACCAAGCTTTAGTCCATCGCTTGCTGTGATCTTGACCACACGACCAAGCTGAATGTTGGTACTGAAATCCCCAATCGGAAAGAAATCGAGGCGCAAACCAAACTATGGGACAAAATCATTGTGGACCGGAGAACGGACTTGGCCGAATGGATCGAAGTCTTGAAGACGGTTTATAAGAGGAAGGTTCAGATTTTGGCGTTCGCCAACAAACATTACGCAGTTACGGCCCTGGGACCGTTCAGATGTTCCGTGATCTGTGGCGCAAGCAAGTATCGACTGAGACCGGCGAACACGGCCGCGTGATGGAACAAGGTCAACTGTTCCAATGACCGCCATATTTCACACCGAGTAATAAATAATTACTTTCTTTATCTCCTGGCCAGTTGCGTAGTAGCCTTACGCATTCCATGTTCATAAGTCGAATATTCATCAAGAATTTTCGCAATCTGCGGCACTTCGACGTTGCAGTGGCTGACGGCGTTACATGCTTCATCGGTGAGAACAACTCCGGCAAGAGCAACATATTTCGAGCACTTCGCCTCGTGTTGGATGGAAATATCAGCGCTCAGCGTCGCCGGTTAGAGCATGAAGACCTGTCCGCGGGACTGATGTTTTCAAATCCTGAGCATGTCCTCATATCGGTCGAATTTTCGGATTTCGCCGGTCGGCCCAACGAAGAGGCTCTGCCTTTCACTGCTATCCTCCAAAATGGCACTGCCCGTATCTCCTATCGCTTCAGACCAAAAGCCACAGTTCGGGACGCCATTGAACATCGGCCAGAAGGCGATCCGCTCCCGAGGCTGCGACTGGACGATTATGTTTGGGAAATAGCGGCCGGTGGCGACGGGATAGATTTGAACACCGTTAGCTGGAGTGAATCATATGGGACGCGCTTCAGTACCGACAACCTGCAACAAGGGTACTTATTGGTTCTGATGGAAGCGCTGCGTGATGTCGAGGCTCGGCTAGGCGTCCCGCGAACGTCGCCGCTTCAGCAGATTGTGGACCAACGAAACATCTCGGAAGATGAACAAACCGCACTTGTCCAATTTTTGCAAACCGCGAACGCAGATATCAACGCGAGCGTCACAATCCGCGAACTTGGTACTCAACTGAGCAACTCATTCAGGGAAACAGCCGGTGCATCTTTCGCAATGGGTGTTTCTCTGGGGCTCGGAGAACCGTCTTTTGCCGACATTTCGCGTGGCCTAAAGGTTCTTCTTTCGGGTTACGGTCTTGAAAGTCTCGACGTGGGTCGAAACGGTTTGGGATTGAACAACATTTTGTACATCAGTATGTTGCTGAACTACTTCGAGCGCCGGGTCGCCGAACAAAAGACCGCAGGCCAGTTGCTCCTGGTCGAAGAGCCCGAAGCGCATCTTCATCCGCAACTCCAGCGGGTTCTTTTGGCAACTCTGCAACGAAAGAATGTTCAGATTTTTGTTACAACACATAGCACGCATGTAACGTCTGGCGTGCCGATCAATTCCCATGTTGTCTTGACCTGCACAGGCGGGCCTGTCACCACCTTTACGAAGCCAAGTGCTATCCCTGCGTTGACAGCAGGAGATGCGGCTGACCTTGAAAGATATCTTGACGCTACCCGATCCACTCTGCTTTATGCCCGAAAGGTTCTTCTCGTCGAAGGGCCAGCGGAGCAGTTCGTCATACCACCACTCGTTAAAGCTGTCTTTGACCTGGACCTCGATGAACAAGGTATTTCCGTAGTACCAATCTTCGGCACGCACTTCGCTTCGTACGCTAAACTTTTCGGGCCGGGCGGAATTCAAAAGAAATGCGCCATACTAACCGATTCCGACCTAGTGCCATCCGACGCCGACCCGAGCGTACCGGCGGAAGCGGGCGAAGAAGATGCAATCCCACCGCGCCAGAATCTCGATGCATTGCGCGGGCCGTATGTTGAGATATTCTCGTGCGAAACAACATTCGAGCGAGAACTGACACTACCTGGAACGCTTGCGATGCTAGAAGAAGCGGCCCACGAGATCGGCGCTACTCGCACGGTTGCTACAATTCAGCGAGCACGAGTCGCACCTGGCGCGAGACAACGCGCCGCTATTGCCCAAGCAAAAGAAAGTGTTCTTAGAACAGCCAAGCGCTATGGAAAGGCACGCTTTGCTCAGGTTGTTTCTAAGCATGTCAGCGCTGCGACCGCAGTCCCCGACTACATTAGCAACGCTCTAGATTGGTTGATGCAAAATGCGCCTGACCGATGAACAACGCAGCGCGGTTGCGGAGCCAGGGCATGTGTGTCTTGTGTCTTGTCCAGGAAGCGGGAAAACCCGTGTCATCGTTGCGAAACTACTCTACTGCATAGAATCAGTCAGAGATTCGACGCGCCGGATAACCTGCATCACGCACACCAACGCGGCAGCCGACGAAGTAGATTCCCGGCTCCGTGAAATATGTTTCGGCGACGAAGATAACTACTATGAGGTCGCGACGATTCACGGGTTTGCGCTTCAAAACATCCTGCGTCCGTTCCATCACCTTCTGCCAGAATTCATTGCTGGCTTTACAATTCTTACGCCGGAAACTGAAGCTTACTCTGAAAAAGCAAGAGAACTGATTCGTCAGCACCGCCTCAAGGGGTTCGCATTGGATGAAATTGAACGAATTGAGCGGAGACCAGATGGGACTCCAGGGTCACTCGACTCTCTCCCCGCTGAACTTCAGCGCGAATGGTGTTCTTGGCTTGACGAAAACGCATATGTCACGTTAAACGAAATTGTCTATCACGCGGGCCGCCTGGTCAGCAGCTATGAACACATCGCCAGCGCACTTGCCAGCAGATTCGCGTGGATTCTGGTAGATGAATTTCAAGACTCGTCGCCGGGGCAGATTTTGATTCTGAGGCATATTTACAGATTTTATCGAACGACATTCTTTTGCGTAGGCGATCCAAACCAATCCATTTATCGCTTTGCCGGTGCCTCCCCAGAACTACTCGTGGAATTCGCCGATCACATTGATGCAAATAAGGATCATCGGCTGACGGGGAATTTCCGTTCGTCGGCGAATATTTGTGCCTGTGCAGAGCTACTTTGCATATCTGACCCACCGATGCACGCAGTCGGCGAGCACGCCGATTGTCCGATTGTTCCCGCGCACTACACTGTGGCTTCTCCTACGGACGGCATTTTCGAATATTTCCTTCCAGCAGTAAGAGAATTGAATGTGCCGCTAGGCGAAGTCGCGATACTCGCGCCCTGGTGGGTGTCGCTTTTTCACCTTGCTCGCGAGCTTCACAAACAGGGCATACCGGCAGTCGGTCCCGGTGCGCGTCCGTACAAGCGAAGTCACTTGATCTCGCAGCTTGTGGAGCCGATAGGTGCCTATCTTGAGAGTCCCGAGGCGGATATTGCGTTGGCCGTACAACGCGCACTTTTTGTTCTAATAGCCAACCTGACTGACCATGCTCCATATTCGGTATTTGATTTCAAGGGACGCGTTGCGATTTGCAGGATTCTCACCGAGGCGGCGGCAGCACGAGAGGTCTCACACTACGCTGTTGCATGGATCGCTGACGCAACTACGCGTTTCGCAAGAGTTCTTGTCGATGCGGAATTACTGACCGCAAACGCCGCCGATGTTTTACAGGAATCGGCCTCACAGATGATAGCGGACATCCAAGATCGAGATGGGGGCGACACGCTTACCGTTGGAGATTTGGGTATTTTTGCTCGACCTAAGCACTGCGTTCAACTTCTCACAATCCATAAAGCCAAGGGTCGAGAGTTCGAGGCAGTAGCCGTTATTGACGCCCACGATGGAAAAATTCCACATTTTTCGATCAATCGGTTGGCCGACAACGGTGAACGTCAAGCTCGGTATGAAGAAAGCCGACGTATCGTCTACGTTGCTACCACTCGGGCTAAACGCTTGCTCGTGTTCTTCAGCGATACGACCGATCATAGGAACATTCCAACGCCATTCCTTGCCGAAATGGGTCTGTGATGAAAGGAAAAGTCTACTGTGGCAAAGAAGAACGTGCGCGGAACATGTCGGCTCTGTCTAAACCACCGAGGCCTATGTATGAGCCACTACGTCGGGCATGCAATCCAGCGTCTTTGTAGGCAGGCCGGTGAAGACCCAATCCTGATGACACCAAAGGTGATCTTGGCGACTCCCCGGCAACTCTGGGCGCATCTCCTATGCCAAGGATGCGAAGACAGGCTGAATAGAATGGGTGAGAACGTGGTGCTTCAATGGCTTGATAACAATCACGGCTTCCGACTTCTTGAGTGGATGCAACGCTCATGCGTCGTCAAAGACGAACGTACAGTCGTGACGTTTTCGGCCAGGGACATGGGCATTGATACGGAGCCGTTCGCTCATTTCGGCCTCGGCTTACTCTGGAAAGGCGCTGTCCACCAGTGGAACACGGCGGAAGGCCAAACCACGTCCATAAACCTAGGGCCATACGAAGACTGTATCCGGAGATATCTTCTGGGTGAAGCTGGATTGCCGGAGGGGGTTTACGTCATTCTCGCGGTCTGCGGGGACAGAGGATCGCGCGGCATGGTATTCGCGCCAACGCTCGTCGCGGGATCAGATGTTTTCCACTCTCATCCGGGGCCTATGGTTCCACATCATCGTGGACAAAATGGCCAAGCCGGGAAATAAGGACGTATGCTGCGTCCGCTCTGAAAAAAAAGTGCTTCATCTGGAGAATTGCGAGAAGCGGTTGATTGAAGCCGGTCGGCATCTTTACAAATCAGCGCGGGTTGCTCCGAATGTCAAAAGATCAACTACACTATGAAATCCTGCTGCATCTTCCTTGGTGACAGGATCTCGGTGATATTTGAGCCGAATGAATCGTCAACACAGGCCGACAACACCACAACTCCTGTCATTTGCTGCGGTTCACGTCGGACCAAATGAGGTTTCGTTGATGGTTGCAAGAAATCGTAAGCGGCGCGGCTCACAAGCGAGAGCGGCCTGACGTTCTTGGTTTACGCTGTCCAATTTTTACCAACGTCCGTTAGCTGACTTTGTTTTACTAATCTCCGATGATCGTACACAAGAACATGGACGGTCGATCAGAACATACACTCACTATTTTGTTGGGCGCGGGCGCTTCGTATGATTGTGCGGGCGGCGAGACGGCTCCGGCGGTCAATGCTCATTATCGTCCGCCGCTTACCAAAGACCTCTTTGCCCCGGCATTCGAAACTATACTCGGCCATTATGAAATGGTGCGGGCGCGCAGTAATGAGCTCCGCACAAAACTTGCCAAAGGAAAAGGTTTCGAGGATGTGTTCCGCACCCTGCTTGACTCCGCGCACCGTAACAAGACATTCTGGCCCTTCCATGTACCTCTGTACCTGCGCGAGTTGCTTTGGACCGTGAGCGATGACTACCTCCTGGGGAGCTCGAAATTTGATACGTTGGTGCGCTGTGTTCTGGAATCCAGATTCAAAAGAGTTCTTTTCCTGAACCTCAATTACGACCTCTTTCTGGAACGCGCACTAACCAATTGTGACGGGCATGAATTCAAGAATCTGGATTCCTATTGTCCTGCCTCAAAACCTTGGTTCTATGTGAAGCCGCACGGCTCGGTAGATTGGGCGAGCATCTTGGAGAATTGCCCCACAAACGGCCATGGTATATGTCGCCCCAGCCTTCTCCGGGAGCCGCCGGTATTGTCCAATCACCTATTCCGAGTTTTTTGGAACAGGCACCACGGTGATTTCTACTCGCCAGCACCAGGGGGTGAACCGTCAGGATTTCCGTATCCCCGGATCGTGGTGCCGACTGACAACCCGAAAGAATTCGTTTGCCCAGGGTATCAAGTCGAAGTGGCGAAATGCTTTATCGAAAGATGTGATTATTTCCTCTTGATCGGCTTTAGCGCTCATGACGAAAGCATTATTGGACTGCTTCAAGGGATCCCGGAAATGAGTCACGTCATCATTGTTTCCAAAGATGATGCGACTGATATTCTGGAACGAATGCGATCACGGATTCAGACTCTTGGCTCCGGTGGTCCGTCCGTCGAATTGCACAACGACGGCTTTGGCAATTACATCGAGGGTCCCGCGTTCGAGAGGCTTGTTGCCGACTGATTTTATTGCGTCGTGCTGGTGCAGATTTTCCACCTTCATACCCGAGCGATATCCTTCGGCGAAATTCTCCACGTAGAATTCCTCAGGGCAGTGGGGTGCTTCCCCACTCGCCTACGAACGTCCTCTACGGAGCCATTGTCAATTCCAATCCCACAAAGGGCCAGCTATTCCAGAAATTCTTGGATGACAACTTCAAGACTCTCTTCGGGTAGCGAATCCTGATCTATTACGAAAGAGGTATCAAAAAACGCCAACGAAGTCGTTAGCGGCCGAGGTCGTGCGTGCGGCGGCTTGCCCGAAGCTGCAAAAATGCGCGGACGGCGGCGATCTCGAATTTTGTGCCTTTCAGCAAGTGGTCAAGCCATCCAGGAACGTCGCTGGCAAGAGAGGTCACGCGACCTTGGCGCATGTTCATGATCCGTCGCAAGTCTTTCTCATCGGCAAGGTTGGCGGAATTGTCGTAGATCTCCACGCGGTTAATTCCACCCTCACCAAAATCGAGCGCGGTCACAAGATTGCGCATGCTCTTTTGATAGATGTCGCGAATGATGGTCTCGGACGCTGAGTGACCCCCACGGTAGGAGCGGGCCTTGATGCGTTTGATGCATTCTTCGACGCTGCCAGGCGTGACGTAATACATCGAGGTCCAGAAACCGTGCTCACGGGCTAGATGCGTCTGCTCAAACGTGACCTGGCTGCGAAGCGTTGTTTCTAGGGCAAAGCTTTTTCGCGTGGAGATGTGGTCCAAAATCCATTTCTGAAACTCGACGTTGACCTGGGAACGGATTTCTCTGGAGATACTGCGAAACGAACCATCATTCAGTTGCGCGGCGCGGTTGTCGGCATTGAAGGAATCGACCTCGAATTCAGCTACGGGGAAACGGGTTGTTTTGCCGCTGCCAGGGGGACCGGCAACGACGACCATTCGCGGTCGCGACAAGTCAGCCCCCGAAGTCTCTGTCTGCGTCCTTGCGCATATCTTCGGGAAGCTCGGTCTTCAGGAGGTTGCCATGCTCGTCGAT
>Ga0307373_10016025_pt1 | contig 10106 bp, 9 predicted proteins | sample OX2MG_FD_202534 | JGI IMG/M metagenome (GOLD analysis project Ga0307373, IMG submission 202534) | Soil microbial communities from Risofladan, Vaasa, Finland - OX-2 | ecosystem: Environmental > Terrestrial > Soil > Coastal area > Acid sulfate soil | place: Finland: Risofladan, Vaasa | collected...
TTCCGGTCCGACGAAACATTCCAATGTGCCCGGCCACGCCAACTTCACGCGCAACTTTGCCGACAAGAAAACGCTGCTGGCCGCCGGCACTGTGAAGGCGCTGCAGAAGGGGTTGGTCTCGGCCGGCACGGCGCACGCCAACTCGGGCCCGACGAAACACTCTAACGTGCCCGGTCACGCCAACTTCACGCGCAACTTTGCCGACAAGAAAACGCTGTTGGCCGCCGGCACTGTGAAGGCGCTGCAGAAGGGGTTGGTCTCGGCCGGCACGGCGCACGCCAACTCGGGTCCGACGAAACACTCTAACGTGCCCGGCCACGCCAACTTCACCAAGACCTTCAGGAACCCACGCACGCTCCTCGACGCCAAGCAGCTTAAGGTGTTGAAGGATCGCCTATCCTGACCCGCCTCGGTTAATGGGCTGCCACCCCTAATGGCGCCCATCGCGCTCGCTCTGGCCGTACGGCCGCGCCACCGCGTACTGCTGATGCTCTTGGATGACCTGCTGCGCCAGCTACGCGCGGACCCCACTCTGCGCCGCCGTCTCAGAGGCGATGCGCCAGCGGTGTTCGCCGAACACGGCTTCGTCGCCGACGCAGTACCCGCCACATTGGCACCCGCCCGCAATGCAGATGTGCTGCTTACTCATGGCCAGCTCTTCGGCTTGACGCCGGCCGCGCCGCTGGCCGAACCTGGGCTCGAACTTCGCCTGCTGACCTACGGACTGAAGCCCTTGGTGCTGGTGCACGGGTACGACGACGAACTGCGCGCCACCCTGGGCTGGGCCGAAGCGCGTGGCTACACCGCGCTGCTGTCGGCGCATGAATGGGACCGCGGTGTAGACGATGGCAAGGGCGGCTACAGCAACCTGGCAACGAACCTGCGGCGCGCGCGAGGTAGCGCATCGGCGTGGCGCTCGCTGTTGGTCGGCGTCGACGAAGACGCAACTGCACTCGCGTGGATCGCGCTCACGCTGGGTTGGGACGAACTGCTGGGCCGCTTGCTCGGCTACCCGGAGTGCTGTACCAAGGCATTTTCGCATCGTTGGGCACAGGCCGTAGCCTCCCACCAGGGCGACCTGGTCGCCGCCTGCATCGACGATTCCGGCCCCGGCCCGCACGACTGGCGCGTCAATAGCCTCGGCCGTTATTTCGGTGCCGAGCTGATTCAGCACTTCCCTTGCCGTTTCGGCTGCGCCGCGTCGCGCCACCAGGCAGCCTTGGCCGAAGCCACGCTCGCCGCGTGGGAGCCCGAGGCGCACGCGCGCACGCGCGCCGTGCTCGACGCTCTGGTGGTATATGCGGAGGCCGACGGCGTCGCCGTACTGCCTGGTGCCGAGGTCGACATCGGCGATTCTATCTGGCGCGTCCGCTACGAGCCTGTCCGGTTGCTCGTGACCGAACCCGGCGGCGCACTGCACGCCGCGCTGCGCGGAGCGACCGAGCTCAACTCCCGCCCAGACACGCGCGAGATCGAAATCGGCGGCCGCACCATCGCCGGACGCTTGGTCGTCTTCACCGATCATTTCCCCGCCTGAACGACTGCCAGGATACCCACCATGCGCTACCTCACCTCCCCCGTTCTCGAAGCGCAAGAATCGCAGCAGATTCCGATCGAATTCAGCAAGGCGTACGCACCTGCCGGCGCGGTGACGCTGCTCGATAACCTGCCGGTCGACGCCACGGCGGCGCAACTCACCGAGGTGGACGGCCACACGCTGGCGATAGCCGCCGATACTGCATCTTGGGCGTTCCTCACTGCGCGTGAAGCGGCGTGGCTGGCCGCCGTGGCGCCGGGCACGCCGGTTGGCGACCTGCGCACGCGCTGGCTGGCCGATGCGATGGGGCCGCTGGACGACTTCGTTAGCCGGCTTTTTCGGCGCGGGCTCGTCACGCTGGCCGGCCAGGCGGCGGTGGACCCGACGATCTTCGCCGACTCGCCGAACATGCGCGAAGGCCACCTCGTCGAACTATTGCTCACGGAGAAGTGCAACCTCGCCTGCGGCTACTGCTTGGCCGGCGCCTCACAGCGCATGCCACACATGAGCGAAGACGTCGCGCACCGCACCATCGACCGCGCGTTCGCGATCGAACAGGATGAGGGCTTCACGTTCGAGTTCTCTGGCGGCGAGCCATTCCTGCGCTATGCGATGATGCGGCACTTGGTCGAGTACGTCCGCGCGCACCCTGCGCGGCGCGGGCGCGCGGCGCACGTCGCGCTGCAGACCAACGGCACTCTGCTCGACGAAGAACGCGTGCAGTGGCTGCGCGACGAGCACATCATTGTCGGCCTGTCACTAGACGGCAACCCGGCGTCACATAACCGCAGCCGGCCGCAGGTCAACGGCGGCGAGTCGTTCAGCAAGGTCATGCGCGGTATCGACCTGATGCAGCGCGCCGGCATCGGCTTCGGCGTGCTGTTGGTTCTCAACCAATCTAACATCAGCGACGCCGACGCGATGATCAACTTCCTAGTCGACAACGGCATCGAACACATCAAGCTCAACCCGGTGGCCTTCTTGGGCGCCGCCCGCGCCGGTTGGCACGACGTCGGCATCACGCAGGACGAGGCGGTCGACTACTTCCAGGCTTTCGTGTGCCGCCTCGTCGATCGAGACGAGCGCATCTTCGAGGGTAACCTGTTCGACATGGCGCGCCACCTCGTCAGCAAGCAGCGCCATAGCCGCTGCCTCCGCGGCTACTGCGGCGCCGGAGACACATTCAATGCCGTTGCTGCCGACGGCAGCATCTATCCCTGTGGCCGTGCGACGCAGAGCCCGGGCCTAAAGCTCGGCCACGTGCAGGACGGGACCGACGCGCTGAACGCGCCAGCCGCGGCAAGTGCGGTGATCCAGTGGATCCGCGAACGCCGCCCCGACACCTTGGACGACTGCCGCATTTGCCTGTACCGCGAGCTGTGTCAGGCCGGCTGCGCGGCGCAGGCGTTCGAGCGCTACGGCACCGTGCGCCACAAGACGCCGGAGTGTCATTTCAACAAGACGATCTATCCCTTCCTGATGCGCTGGCTGAGCTTCGACGACCATGCGATCACGTACTTCAATCAAGGACCTTACTTCGGCGACGGCTACCCGCTGGTCGTGCGCCAGCGCCAGTTCCTGTCCGACTGAATGGACACGCACCTGACCGCCGACTGCGACGGTGCCTGCCTGCCGGCGGCCGCTGGCCGCGGCATCGACCGCGTGCACGCGCGCACGATCGCTGCACTGCGCGAACCCGCACTCGGGCTGCTGGTGCACGCGTATGGCTTGGCCGATGGCCCGACGCAGCGTTTCATCACCGGGCTGCACGACACGCTGACGTCGCTGCCGATGCACGACTGGCAGGCTGCCTTCCACCCGAGCGTCGCGTTCTTCAACCTGCATCCGGCCGTAATCGAGCGCGACCCGCTGGCCGCTGCGCTGACGCTGGTGCGCTTCATCGTGGGCGCGCCGGGGCTGATGAGTGGCGGTTTCGTGATCCCAGAATCCGCGTTTGCGTCAGAAGGGCTGTACTTCCCGCACCTGAACGTGGTGGCCGCGCCAGGCTGTGGGCCATTGGCGGTGCAACCTGGCGTCGGTGCAGTGCGCTTCACGTGGACCGATGGCGCCTCCGCCGACCTGCCGGCAGGCCGCTTCGAGCTGGCGCGGCCCGATGCCGAAAGTCACCTGCTACCGCTGCCCGCAGTCGCGGGCTGGCCGCTGCTGAACTCTGTGCCCGAAGCGCACGACGCCGGCCTGCCGGTGCTGCCGGCGCCGGCCATATCCATCGGAGCCGAAGAGTTGGCGCTTGTCGACGACGCGCATGACCTGCTGCAAGCAGTCTGGCCTGAGGCAGCGGCGGCCACGCGGCGTTTCCTGCACTCGCTGATCGTGCAGCCGGCGCCAACCGACCACATGACGAGCATCACGCTCGACTTCTTGCAAGGCACCTTTATCGCATCGCTGCGCGATGCCGTGCAAGTGGCTGACGCGATGGTGCACGAAGGCAGTCACGCGCGATTGGCGCTGTTGCTGCGCCGCGATGGGTTGATCGTCGACGACGGCGTCGCACGCCACGCGTCGCCGTGGCGGGAGGACCCTCGGCCGCTCAAAGGGGTGATCAACGGCGTACATGCGTTTCTGAACGTCGCCACTTTTTACCGCCGGCTCGGCGAACGGCGTCCCGACCTGGCCAGTTTGGCGGCCGAACTGTACGAGGCGCAGCGCCAAAAGGTTCGCGAAGCCTGGGCGCTGTGTGCGGCGGTAGTCGAACCCACGCCGCTGGGGCACATTTTTCTCGATGAACTAGCGTTGGAGGTCGAACGCCTATGATCCCGTTCACCTCTCACTTAGATTCGGGGGCCCGCCAGGCCCTTGCCGACTCCGTCGCTGAGATCGGCTTTGCCTCCTTCGGACCTGACGCGCTGGCCGTGCCGCTGTTTCAAGCTCTGCGCGACGAGGCCGAAACACAGCGTGCGCAGGCTTGGGGGCGCGCCGAAGGCCTCACCGCGGCGCACAGCAACTGGCGCGCGAATCTCGGGCCCGTGGCACTGGACTTCCTGTCCGCGCCCGAGACGTTGGCGCTGCTGGCCCAAGTGGCCGGCGGCCCGCTCGTGCTCAGCCACGAGGCGAGCTGCTTCACCTACTACGACACCCCGGGCGACTTCCTCGCACCGCACGTCGATCGGCCGGACGCGTGCGCGTTCACGCTCATCGTTTACCTGGCGGCGTGCTGGCCGGCGTCCGCGGAGCCGGGGCCGGGGCTGGAATTGCGGATCTTCGCGCCAGACGATGACGGTGCCGAAGGTGCGCCGCGCATGGTGTTGAAGACGCGTGACAACGTGCTCGTAGTCGGCCGCGGCGCCGAGGTGCCGCACGGTCGACCGCCGCTGGCGCCCGGCGAGCAGGTGGTCGCGCTGACCGCCTGCTATGCGTTCGCACGTGACGCGGTGCGGGACGCCGCACGCGCTGCGATCTTGGTTGACGAAGGCTTCGCCGAGTATGCGCAGGGGGAGCTCGAGGAGGCGCGCGCGCGCTTCCGGGCCGCTCTCACGCACGAGGAGCGCTGCGCCGCCGCGTGGAGCGGCCTTGGTTTCGTGGAATGGACTGCGGGTGACTTTGTCGAGGCCCTCGCGATGTACCGTATCGCCGCCAGTTGCGACGGCAGCGATGCGTCCACCTGGTCGAACATCGGGCTGTGCCTGCGTGACTTGAAGTCTTTCAACCGCGCCGAAAACGCGTTTGAAGTTGCGCTGATGCTCGACCCCTTCTACGCCCCGGCGCTCAACGAATGGGGTAACGTGTTGCAGGACCTGCGTCGTGTGGACGAAGCGGTACCACTGTACCTGCAGGCGCTGGCCATCGATCCCACTCGCGCCGTGGTGCACCACAACTTGGGCGTCGTTTACGGTCGGCTTGGCGAGACGCAACTCGCAGTGCAGGCTTACGGCGCCGCGCTCGAACGCGACCCGACCTACACGCATTCGCTGGAAGAGTTGGGCCTGCTGTGCGCGGGCGGCGGACTGCTCGAGGAAGCTCGGCGCTACTTGGAAAGCGCGGGCACCGAGCGTGCATTGGTGATCTTGGCATCGTTATCTGGCGAAGATTGAGTCAGCCTTCCGCTTAGTACTACGCGGCGGCCGAGCGTGCGAGTGGACTCTACCTCGATAGCACGGACACATCCAAGAAAACTCTCGGGCCGTCGTGAATACAGACCATTTGCTCCGAAGCAGTCATCCCGAAAGCGAATTGTCGCGACCGACTGCAATGGATCGAATGCGGTCAGCGGGGAGCTTTTGCTGCAGTGCAGGCGACTTCTGAAAATGACCACTGCCGCGGGCGAGCTTTGGTACATCCACCAACAGGGCAGCGGCAGCGAGGAATCTGTGAGTACCTATTCCCTGACCGCCCTGCTGATCGTCGGCCCGCCGGCCAAGTCCTGCAAGATCGAGGTCTACGGCGTCAATTTTGACTTCAACAAATCCAACATCAAGCTCTCGGGCAGGCGTGCCGATGCGGTGAAGACCTGGCTGGTGGCGCACGACGTTGCGGCGTCACGGCTGACCAGTCACGGTTACGGTGATACGCGGCCGCCGGTGCCCAACAACTCGGATGTCAACCGTGCCAGAAACCGCAGGGTGGAGATCGAGAAAAAGAACTGCACGTAGACGCGTGCGGGAGTCCTGCGCTTGACGAATTCGCTGCAGAGCTTGATTCTTCAGCCATAAGGACAGCGGTGGCGGTAGGGTACGCGCGGGCTGAACGCAGCGTTTAGTCACGACGCATTCCGTTGGGGGCGTTGCAGCCTTGCGGGCTGCGCGCAGGCATCGAGTTATCCGAGTACGATCCATGCGCTTCGTCTTGCTGCTGATCCCGTTTGTGGCCACGCTGTGCACGCCGATCTATAATCGCGTGCATCCTAGCTTGGCGGGCATCCCGTTTTTTTACTGGTATCTGCTGGCCTGGGTGGTGATTACTTCGGTGTTGACCTGGATCGTCGAGCGGATGCGGCGATGAGTACGGTGGCCATCGCGGTCTTCGCATTTTTCTTCCTGCTGGTGACGGTGCTGGGGTTTGTCGCCTCGCGCTGGCGGGCGGGTGATCTGTCGTCGCTGGATGAATGGGGGTTGGGCGGCCGGCGCTTCGGTCCTTTTGTGACCTGGTTCCTACTCGGCGGCGATCTTTACACGGCCTACACGGTGATCGCGGTGCCGGCGTTGGTCTACGGCAAGGGTGCATTCGGCTTCTTCGCGTTACCATACACCATCGTCGTCTTTCCAATCGTCTACGCGACCATGCCGCGGCTGTGGAATGTTTGCCGCAAGCACGGTTACATCACGCTGGCGGATTTCGCCCACGGCCGGCACGACAGTCACTGGCTGGGCCTAGTCGTCGCCTTCACCGGTGTGCTGGCGACACTCCCATACATCGCGCTGCAACTGGTGGGCCTGCAGGCAGTGTTTGGTTCGCTGGGTTTTGACGTCCTGCCCAACGGCAGCGAGATTGCGCTGATCGTGGCCTTCGTGATCCTGGCGCTGTACACCTATTCCAGCGGCCTGCGCGCGCCGGCACTGATCGCCTTTGTCAAGGACGCGATGATCTACGTGTTCGTCGGTGCCGCAATCGTGGTTATTCCCTTGCATCTCGGCGGTTACGCCTCGGTATTCCACGCTGCGGAACGACACTTCAGCAGTACGGTCGGCAGCGGGATTCTGCTGGCGCCGGGCCAGCAGATGGCTTTCGCCAGTCTGGCGCTGGGTTCGGCCATGGCGTTGTTCCTGTATCCGCACGCGGTCACCGGTGTGCTCAGCGCCAGCTCGCCGCAGAACCTGCGGCGCAATGCGATCTACCTGCCGGCCTACAGTTTTACCCTCGGTCTGATCGCGTTGCTGGGCTACATGGCAATCGCCGCGGGAGTAACGGTGGAGAACGCCAACGACGCGGTGCCGGCGCTGTTTCACCAGGTGTTTCCCGACTGGTTCTTCGGTTTTTGCATGGCAGCGATTGCGCTGGGCGCGCTGGTGCCGTCGGCGATCATGTCCATTGGCGCTGCCAACCTCATCACCCGCAACGTCTGGCGCCCGTATATCGCCCCCGACATGTCGGCTGCGCATGAGTCCACCGTGGCCAAGGTGACATCGTTGATGGTGAAGTTCGGTGCGCTGCTGTTCGTGCTATTCCTGCCGGTGCGCTACGCGCTAGACCTGCAGTTGCTGGGCGGCATCTGGATGCTGCAGATCTTCCCGGCCATCATCCTGGGCCTGTTCACTCGCTGGTTTTCCGCGGCCGGGTTGCTGTGGGGTTGGCTGGTCGGGATGGTATTGGGCAGCTGGCTGGCGCTGTCCGGCGGCACCGTCTCACCGATCCATGCGGTGCCGGTGTTGGGCGCGGTCTACATCGGCCTGACGGCGCTGGCGGTCAACCTCGCCGTAGCTGTATTGGTGACCTTGCTCAGCAGCGGCGATCGTTCCAGCATCGTGGCTGAAGCCGATTTTGTCGATTCCGTATGACTCCCGGTACCGGCCAATTCCGCATCAGTGTCAGGATGCCGGCGCAGCGGGTGCGCCAGTTGTCATGTCCCTCTCAGGTAGGCCCGGAAACTGTGGCGGCGTATCGTTCCCGTCGCTGCTCAGCAGATTGTCGACCTCGACCAGATCGGCCTGGGTGAGGTGCCCTGCAAGCTGCTTGAGGGTCAGCACGCTGTTGATATAGTCGTAGCGCGACTGATAGTAGTTCTTGAGCGCGTTATAGAGGTTCTGCTGGGCGGTGAGCACGTCGATCTCGGTCTGGATACCGACGCGAAACCCGATTTGGGTGGATTTCAGCGCAGTCTGCGACGATTTCACTGCCTGCTTGAACGCCCTGATGCTGGCGATGCCCGAGGTCACCCCTTCATAGGCGTTGCGTACCTGCTGCTCGGTGGTACGCAGGGTCAGTTGATACTGCGAACGGTCCTGCTCAGCGGTGGCTTGCGCCTGCCGTACCTGTGAAAATACCCGCCCGCCCTGAAAGATCGGCACGTTGAGACTCAAGCCGATTGCGTAGTCGCGCTGGTTGGTGCCGAGCTGGCCACCGGAGTCGTTCTGACCGATTGACCCTTGCAGGGCCAGCGACGGGTAGAACTGTGAGCGTTGCACGTGAATGTCGCGCTGTGCCGTCAGCCACTGCAGATCGGCGTTGCGCAGGTCGAAGTTATCCTGTTTAGCGGCGCCGACCCAGTGATCCGGTGAGGCGGGCGTCGGCGCCGTCAGCGGGATGGTTTCCTGCAGCGGGTCCAGCTGCGGCGTGTAACGGCCGACAATGACGGCCAGAGCCTGGCGCTGATTGGCCAGCGCGCGGCGGTCGCCGATCAGGGTGGCGCGGCTGGTGTCGTAGCTGGACTGCGCCTGCTGCACATCGGTGATGGTCGACAGGCCGACCTTGAAACGCTGCTGAGCTTCGTCGAACTGGCCCTTGAAGGCGTCGCGCGCAGCGAGGTCGGCGCGCACCGTGTCTTTGGCCGCCAGCACGTTGAAATAGGCTTGGGCAACACGAAAAACGAGATCCTGCTGTGCCTGCAGATAGGTGTTCTCGGCAGCAGCCACCTGCACGTCGGCTTCGCGCAGTTGCCAGTAAGACTGGAAGCTCCAGACCGTCTGACTGAGCGATACAGTCCAGGATTTGTTGGTGGCGAAGGTATTCTGTCCGGCGCGCAGAAAGCTGCTGCTGGTGGACAGATATTGAATCTTCTGGCGCTGCAGGTTGGCCGAGGCGTTGAGTTGTGGCAGAAAAGCGGACAGCGCCTGCGGCCGGGTTTCCACTGCAGCATCACGCGCGTGCAAGGCCGTCGCCAGGGTTTGGTCCTGCGTCTGCGCCAGATGGTAGAGGTCGATCAACTGATGCGCCTGCGCGATGGCTGGCGTGCCCAGCAGGAGGCAGCTCAGGCAGACAACGGGAAGTCGGCGCATACGATGTCGGTAAATCAACAACGGGTTTTCAGTAACGCGGGATGCTGGGGTCGATATCGTTAGACCAGGCATCGATGCCGCCGACCAGGTGCGCCACATGGGAATGGCCGCTGCACTCCAGCAACCGGCCTGCCATTTCACTGCGCACCCCATGATGACAATAGAACACCACCGGCCGGTCAACATCGAGTTCATGCAGGCGTTCAGACAGCTGATCCAGTGGCAGTAATTGCGCATGCGGCAGATGACCGATCGCCCATTCGTCAGGCTGACGCACGTCAACGAGCTGTAGCGCAGCGTCGTCCAGCAACAATTTGAGTTCTGAGGTGCTGAGGTTTTGCATGTGTTGGAACCAAAGTTTTTCGAAGTGTAGCAGCGCACTCGCCACTGTCGCGTTAAGTTCAGTAATGATTATAAGCGCCGTAAGCCACTGATAACTATGGTTGTTGGCCCGTTTCTGATGTACAAATTGGTACAATTATAAACAAACAATTACATGCCAGTTTTGGAACGAAGATCTGGCGTGTTGCCCGTGCTCCCCCAGGCACTCTGCGGGCGTGTCTTTGCCTTGCGCTTGAGTGCTGCCTTCATCCGGGCCAGCTGTTCGGGTGAGGCGGTTCTGAGGTCATCCATTGCCGGCAGGGTATCCGATGCCTGGCGTGCCGCAGGGTAGGGCGCTGCAG
>Ga0307373_10016026_pt1 | contig 10106 bp, 5 predicted proteins | sample OX2MG_FD_202534 | JGI IMG/M metagenome (GOLD analysis project Ga0307373, IMG submission 202534) | Soil microbial communities from Risofladan, Vaasa, Finland - OX-2 | ecosystem: Environmental > Terrestrial > Soil > Coastal area > Acid sulfate soil | place: Finland: Risofladan, Vaasa | collected...
CGGCACACAGCGCGAGGACGAAATCGTCAAGCCGCACGTCTATGCCGGCATCGGCGTGAAAGAGTATTTCATGTTCGATCCTGAGGGTCAGTATCTGCGGCCTCGCCTCAGAGGTTATCAGCTCGTTGACGAAGAGTACGAGCCGATGACGGCCGATGCCGCGGGCAACCTTTACAGCTCGGAATTGGGCTTGCGGCTCGTTGCCGACGACGAGTTGCTCCGCCTTGTCGATCCGGCAACCGGCAAGCCGCTGCCGACCGAGGAGGAGTACGCGGAACAACTCGAGCAGGCTGCGGAACAACTCGAACAGACCAAGGAACAACTCGAACAGACCAAGGAACAACTCGAACTGGCCAACGAACAGGCCCAAGCCGAACGCCAACGCGCGGCCGAATTAGAGGCCGAGCTAGCGCGGCTACGGGCGTCGCGACCGGCCCCCTAAAGACGAAGCACCGTGAGAGAGTTGGGGTTGGTCGGGGGCGGAACCGCGCCGTGGACTGCTCCGCACCTTCGGGGCTACGGCGGACTTCGGCCTTGCCCATCTTTCCAGTAACCAGGACGGTCTCTAAAGCTGGCGGCAAACACCGATGCGGCCAATTCACTTCATGCGATTTCTCCTCAGGTTGTGCGTGGAATACGGTGAGTTCATTGCGGGTCAAGTGCCGCCGCGACGCGCCAAAACGGCGCCCGTCCTGTCAGGGAGCGCAGGCGGGATCACCCATTTGGCAAGGCGCGCGGCTGGCGGCGTTGAGCTTGTCGGCGAGCCGCTTGGCGTTGGTCGAGGCGCCGCCGGCGTCGGCGAGGCGGTCCAAGACTTCCGCCGAGCGAGGCAGAAAGACGCCGCCGGCGCGGCTGGCGTGCAACAGACCGGTGCAGGCGCGCTGGGCCCGCGCTTCGGCCGTTTGCTCGTTGGCGGGTTGTGCCCCTTGGAGCTCGCCAGCCAGGCAGTCTTTTTGCGTTTGGCTCAAGAGCGGCAATTCGGGCAGGGCGTCGGCCAGCGTCTTGAGCAACGGCCTGTCGTCGGCGAGCCGCGCGGCGCGGATGTCTTGCAAGCACGCGCGGTAGAGGGCGAACGTCTCGGCCGGCATGTCCAACACCGAGGCCAACAAGGCGGGCTGAGGCGAGCGGGCTTCGCTGGCGGTCTTTTGCGCCGCGCGAATGTCGTCGCCGAGCTGCTTGTCGCCGCAGGTCTGGGCGGCCTTGGCCAGGCGGCCGAGCGAGGCGGCGTCGCCGCGCCCGGCGGCCAGCCGGCAGGCCATGCGCATCACGCCCGTCGTCGGCAACTCCTTGTGGGGGCGCAGCAACACGCGCTGCCCTTCGGCAAGCTGCAACGCCACATCCGTCAACAGCCCCGCATCGCCGTCATGCACGGCGCGCGCCACGTTCTCGTCGATCTGCGGGCCGAAGGCTGGGTCGAGTGTCGGCGCGGGGGCCGGTGGCAAAGCGCGCGACGACCCAGTGAGGAACGCCCCGCTGACTTGTTGAGGGATGTCGGCTTGCTGGTTCTCGTCGTCGGGCGTCGAAGATCCGGATTGCGCGACGGAAATGTCTTCGCCCCTCCACACAAGCAGCCCTGCAAGACACGCGGCGGCAAAGAACAACGCGAAGGGATGTTTTCTCATGGTTCGTCCTCCCGGAGTGTTAAAAGGGGTAAGCGACGCCACCAGCTTGCCTCGATGGCGAACAAGATCGTGAGCTAAACCTGCCGCACGCGACTGTTCACGTCACGAAGGCGGTTGTGGAAGTACGCGAGACGGCCTCAAAGAACGTAGACGGCTGCTAAGAGCCATTATTTGAATTGCATGGACGAACGGACATAGTTGCGAGTGCCAGACGGACTCTCCCAGATAAAAGTATTGGAGTTCAGCCATACAACGGTAGTCGTCGTCGCATGCCCACGACCATCGTATCCAATGAGTTGACCCGTTGAGAAGTCGTAACGGTAATTAAACGTAGCGCTACCGCCTGATGTTTTGATGATGGCTTTGCCCTCAGGAGTAAATGTTGCACTCCGACCTTGTGTCTGCCACACACCGCTCCGAACCGCAGGTATTGTGCGACCATCGTCCGTGGTGAGCGGCGCAAGGAATTTGCTGCCGTCACCCGTCATGAGGGTGACGTAGTCGTTAAAGACTGTTGGTGTCAGATTGTCTTGATTGCTATAGGCCTCTCGCTCAAGCACATTGTTGCGATAGTTCTCGCCGGCCCGCTTGTACTCTTTAAAATAATTGTAGCCAAAGCTGTCGAGGCGCCTGCCGTACCGCTCGTACTGCTTTACGTGTGTAAGCTCATGGCAGAGTATTTCTAAGCGGCCATACGTGTCGAGGGTCTCTAGAGCGTCGCGAATGTAAACGGTATAGCCATAAGTCTGTGCCTCCGTTTCTGAGCGAATTGAGCCGAGATTCCCTGCGTGCCACTCGTCAAGCGGGTCGGCCCCCCACATTACCCGTACATTCATCAATGTGTCCTCGCCGAAGTGCGGCGCTAATACTTGTCGGTCGTTTCTGTGAGTGGCGAAGTACAGGTCAGCACTGCGGTCCGCGTATCTCGCTTCCATCGTCGCGGCGGCAGCCGGATAGCCTATGCGGCCCGCCTCGCCCCAGGCTTCCTCAGCGGCAACTAGACCTGCGTGTTTAGCGACTTGGGAGGCGACGGCTCCAGCATGTTTACCGACTTTGGAGGCGACTCCCTCAGCATGATGTACTCCACCGGCGAGAACGCCTCCGCCGTGACGCACGACGTGGGAAACGGATCCACCGAACTTCCCGAGATCAAATCTAGACGTGGCGGCGAGCTTGGCAAGCTCCCCAACGGCTGATGGAGATAGCCTTTCATGCGCGGCAGTCTTCAGACGGTGTTCCAGCGCGCCGCGCAGAATGCCCTGCGGGTAAGCGTCCCCCGGAAACATTACCGGCAGATTGAACTTCACGTCTTGCAGAAAGCGGTTATCGCCTATCAGCGAAGCTCGATCGATCGCGCGCGCCAGCTCGCGGAGGAGCGAGAACTGCTCCTGGGTGACTTCTAACGGGTTGACGGCGATCGTGGAATGCTGCGAGGCTAGGGCACCCAGCGCCGAACTCGATTGTGACGCGATAGCGGCAAGATCGGCTCTGTCAAGTCTTTTCGCCGCATCTGTCAATCGCGCGAGCGAATCGCCATCATGTCGTAAGCGCGACACGGCGATGGCGGCTGCCCAAAGCGTTTCGGTGGAAATGCCATCGCGAGCACGCAGCAGCGTACGCTCTCCGGTTGCGGCCGATATAGCAAAATCGGCCAGAGCACGACTGTCGCCTGTGTCCCATGCGCGCCCAAGTGCTTCTAATGGCAGAAAGTGCTCGTAAGCTGCATCGGCGGCGAGCGGCTGAGCTTGATGTTGATCAGGCAGCGGAGGGTCGTCGGCAAACCCAACCGGTGTCTGATCGTCCTCCGACTCTCCGCGAACCGTTCCAGTTTCCTGCGCGGCTTCGCGGGAGCCGGTCGATTCCTGAGTGACTGCGTGCCGGCCGCCGCTCAAATCGTTCCGCTGCTCCTTTGCAGCATTTGCCGGCCGAGCGGTGTTGCTGCTTCGCGGCGCGACGGCGGCGACGGCGTCCTCGGCCGCTGCCGCGTTAAGAATAAGCATCGCGACGCAGAGAAACAGGTATCGGTGTCTATGAGCGTTCATTAGTTTGATCCTCGTGTAAAGGGGACTACATGCGCCCCGGTCACATCGGCGAACAAAGTCGGACCGGTGGTACTGTAGCTTGCTGTTCATCGCTGATTAATCCGATCGTAATATTGCCGGCGGTTATCTCGCGGTCGCGACTCGCCACCAACGAGCCCGAATGAGGGTTGTCCGCCACCGCTCCTTCCTGTGTTTGGCGTTGTAGCTCCTGAATCCGGGCCGCTGCCCGCGGCGGCAGCCGTCGGGACTTGCGCGCTGGGGCTATAAGCTCCGGCGGGAGCCGTTGGCGGGTATGCGCTTGGAGTAGAGCCACCGCCGGCGCCGCTAGGAATGTTTCCGGTTGGGGTATAGCGCCCCGGGCTCCGTCCTCCCTGGAGTCCGGCCCCAATTGCTTGCAAGATTCCGGCTGCGGTAGAAGGATTGCCGCGTGAGGTGTAGCCTCCGGAGTTCTGCCCTTGCTGAAGTCCGGCTCCGATTGCGCTCAGGATTCCGCCTACTATTGACGCGGCGCCGTTGCCGCCATTGGGCGCCCAGCGACCATCAGCACCCAGCTTGTTTAACACGTCCGCGGTCTCCTGCTCTTGCTGCGTATGCTGCCCGGGACTCATCGGCCTTGCGCCCATAACGGTCCGAAGATAGTCTCGCTGTGCTTTCGTCAACTGCCCAGACTCGATCGAGTCCCTGAGCTCGGCCAAGGTGGCGTGGTCCTTCAGCAGCGAGGCGTCACGCCAGATGCGCAGGAGGTCTCGGACTGCGCCGAATTCGGCTGGCGTCATCGAGTCGACCGCAATTGCGGGGAACTCAGCATTATCCCGAGAGTCGGCATCCAGCTTTGTTCGAGCCTCGATATAGCTGAGCAGGTCTGGCTTGTTCAGTTGCGCCGCTGTCGTGCGAAGCCTCCGCAAGGTGGTTGTATCACCAAAATGAGTCGCCCAATCGAAAGCAAGTTTCAGCAAGGCATCCGCTGTAACGAGCTTGTGAGAGCGCAGAAGCCGCTGCTCGCCCTGTGCAAGCTGCAATGCAACGTCAGTCAACAGCGCGGGGTCCATTTCTCGCCTTGCCTGACGCAGCAAGCGCACATCGACATATTGCTCGAAAGCCGGATCAAGATACTCGACAGGCGTCCGCAGAGACTCCAGTAGCTGCGACGCCGCCAACAAAGCTGCCGCGTCCGTCGCCGTCGCGTCGTAGTCACTTAGTTGGCCGCCCGTACCGGGCAACGATGAGGACGCAGATGGTGAGAGGGACGTGGCCGTAGTACTCGGCTCCGTATCTGAAGTCTGAGCCAGGACCGCGTTAAACGCTAAACAGCTGAGCGCGGTGGCAATCGGGAATACGATGGTGTCACGTCGGCAAAACATCGTGCTGGCCTTTCCTAAAAAAGTAGCGGTTAACAAATCATGGCTCCGAACGATTGCCCGCGCCGCTTCTGCAAAGCGGTCTCCAAAGCTAGTGGCACGCACGGACGCTGGCGAAAAACAAGGCCCGCGCTGGTACGAGGGCGCCCAAAGCGTCGTTTTGGCGGAGTGCTGGGCGGAATCATTTGCTGGCTCCTATAAGGGAACGTTAAAAGTCGGCGCAACGCTCAGTCCCCCTGGCAGGCCATAGCCTGCATGTCCAGGTAGCACCTGCTGGCGGCGTTGAGCTTGTCGGCCAGCCGCTGGGCCTGCGCGGAGGCGGCGCCGGTGCTGGCAAGCTGGTTCAAGACTTGGGCCGAACGAGGCAGCAGGGCGCCGTGCGCGCGGCTGGCGTGCAAGAGCGCGGCGCACGAGCGGCGGGCCTGCGCTTCGACCTCGGCGGCGGGTGAGGGCTTGGCTTCGCCAGCCAGGCAGTCTTTCTGCGCTTGGCTCAACAGCGGCAGCTCGCGCACGGCCTCCGTCAGCGCCTTGAGCAAGGGCTTGTCGTCGGCCAGCCGGGCGGCGCGGATGTCTTGCAAGCAGGCGCGGTACAGGGCGAAGGTCTCGGCCGGCATGTCCAGCACCGAGGCCACGAGCGCCGGCTGAGGCGAGCGGCCGGCGCTGGCCGTCTCGCGGGCGGTGTGAATCGCTTCGGTCAGCTGCTTGTCGTTGCAATTCTGGGCGGCCTTGGCCAGACGGTCGAGCGAAGCCTTGTCGCCGCGCTCGGCGGCCAGGCGGCAGGCCATCCGCATCACGCCCGTCGTCGGCAGCTCCTTGTGCGGGCGCAGCAACACCCGCTGCCCTTCGGCAAGCTGCAGCGCCACGTCGGTCAACAGCCCCGCGTTGCCGTCATGGACGGCGCGCGCCAGGTTCTGTTCGACCTGCGGCCCGAAGGCTGGATCGAGAAGCGGCGGCGGAGGCGCTGGCAGAGCGCGCGACGGTCCAGTGAGGAACGATCCGGTCACCTGTTGGGGTATGTCGGCTTGTTCGTCCTCAGGGTCGGGCGTCGACGACCCGCATTGCGCCACGGAGCTGCTGGCCGCGCTCCAGACAAGCAGCGCCGCGAGGCAGGCGGCGGCAAACAGATAAGCGATGGGATGGTTCTTCACGGTTCGTTCTCCTTGGAAAGGTGAGCATGGACTACGACATTCTTTCCCGGTGCGAAAACCCAGGGTTGCGCGCTTGTTGTTCTACACATCTCTGAGTGAGACACGGATGCTCGCCCCCTGGCCGGCTTGCCCGGCCGGAGCGATAGTTTGGCGGGCTAAATAGCGCGAGCGAACCGTTGCCGTTTCGCCGTCTACCCTGTGTCCGCCGCCAGGCCGCCTTCGGCGGCCTGGCGGCGGACACAGGGTAGACGGAAGACGTAGTGCTGGGGGCCCCGCTGCGTCTCTTAGCCTGCCAAACTCCTTCACCGGCCAGGCAAGCTGGCCGGGGTCGTGGTCGACCCGGCACTTGTGTGGAACAACGAGGGCTGCGCCCTGGGCTATCGAGTGACGCAGCTTCGGTGCTGTGACTCGCATGCGTCGTCGTCCTGGATAAATAAGTGACGGATCTGAAAAACACATAGAACTACCTCGACGCGCCCGTGCGGTCGTCGCCGCTGACGGTGTAGACGGCCCAAAAATAGGGGTGAATCCAGGGTTCGACTTCTTTCGATTGGCGCAACTCGGCGAGCATCGCGCGCTGGGAGCGGGCCAGGGCGCGCGGGGCGGCGACGCCGCGGGCAAGCTCGCTGAAAAACCGCTGCGTCAAGAGCGGCCCCGTGTCGTCGTAGACGTCCCATAAGCCGGCCAGCACCGTTTGCGCCCCCGAGTGCAGCAAGCCGCGCTGGAGGCCAAACAGGTCGTCGCCGGGCATAGGCGCGCGGTCGGCCAGGCCCGAAAAACAGGCGCTCAGCGCCACCAGGTCGGCGGCGACTTGGCTTTCGTAAACATCGACCGCGCGCAAGCGGCCGTCGTTGTCGGCGTCGGGGTAAAACAGCAAGAAGCTTTCGAGCGGATCGTCGGCCAGGTTGCTGCCGTGCGTGGCCATCAGGCAGACGCCCGGCCGCCCAAGCAAGGCTTGGGCTTTGCTTTCCAGCGACTCTTTGCCGAGGAACGTGGCCGTGACTCTGTCGCCGAAGGCCGCCTTCAGTCCCTTCAGGTCTTTCAGCACGCCGGGAATGCGCGGCGCGCCGGGATAGTCGGCGATGGCGATCGACGCGGCCTGAGCGAGCGGCGCCAGCGCTTCGCCGCGCAGGTCGAGCCAAGCGACGAGCGCCGGCACGTGACAGAGGTCAAGGCCTTCGTCGAGCAAAAAGCGCGGCCGCACCATCTCGTCGGCGCCGCGTTTCTGGCGGTCGGCCTCGGTCACCAAGGCGGCGAAGGGGAAATAGTGCAAGATGTAATGCGGCGCGACGACGACCAGGTCGGCGCCGCGCAGAGCGTCGAGCGCGCCGGGCGGCAAAAGCTCCCGCCGGAAGCGGTCGAGCACGTCCTGCCAGGAGTGGTCGAAGCCCTGGCCGGCCAGCAGGCGGGCCTTCATCTTCGCCGCCTGGAAGCGGATGCCGGTGAGGAAATCTTCGACCCGCGCGATCAAGTCGGCCGGGTCGAGGCGATTGTCCGAGGAACCGCCAAGCGGAAAAGCTCGCACCCCGCCGGCCTTGTCGATGACGAAGACCCAGGCCTGTTCGGAGCCGAGAAAGTATTCCAGGGCGGCGATGCCGGCGGGCCAGTGGGCCAGCGTGCGGCGAATTTCGTGCGGCGCGGCCGGGCGGCGCCCGGTTTTCACCAGCCGAGCGGCCAGCGCGTCTTCCAGCGCCCGGGCTTTGGCCGATTCGGCGTAGTGCAAGGCTTCGGCGTCGCGGCCCTCGGCGATCAAGAGCTCGACGATCTTTTCCGTGACATCGGCGCGGCGGGCAAGGAAGCCGGCGCGCGAGAGCCCGATGCGGTCGGGGGGAAAGCGATCGCGCAGCACGTCCGTAATCAGGTGCGAGATTAAGAGGTTTCGCAGGGCGTCGTTCTCGGCCTGACCGGCTTGGGCCGTGCCCGGCTCGCCGCGGCTGATGTGATCGAGCGCGAGCCCCAGCAAGCGGTGGACGCTTTCCAGGCCGGGCAAGGAGCCGATCGCCAGGTAGGCCGCTTCGGCCTGGCTCGCCAACTCGATCGACCGCGGGTAATCGCCCGCGCGGTAGGCCAGGTGCGCCAGGATTTGGCGGGCCGCGGCCGCGAGCGGCGAGCCCGACGCCTGATCGGTGCGCTGGGCGAGGGTCTGGGCCAGCTCGGCGCCCTGGCGTTCGGCCGCCCGAAGGCAGTCGTCGATCGTCGCGGCGTCCGAGGGCCGCGTGGCGTCGAACGTGCGAATCACATCGGCCAGCAGCGTGAACGCGCGAGCGAGGTTGAGACGCATCGAGTCGCGCTGTTCGGCGTCGTCGGCCAGCGCGAGGGCCTGCTGGTAGTGGTCGCGCGCGGCGAGCCAGTTGCGCAGCGAGTCGAGCAGCGGTGAGGGGCTGCGGGCGGCGATGCGGAAGACGTCGTCGTTGAGTCCGTCTTCGGCCATCCGCAACAAATAGTCGCCGTACTGGCCATGGGCGAAAGCGAGATCTCGCGGCGACCCGCCCGCGAGTGCCGCCAGGGCCGCGTCAAAATACTCGGCCGGGTCGGCGGCAGGGCCATCCGGTGAAGCCGAACCCGGCTCGCGAAGGTCGTCTTCGGCATAGACGGCGCCGCGCAGCAACATCGCCATCGCGCGGGCGCGGGTATTCTTGAGTCCATCCAACCGCGAAGTTGCCGCGAGCGCCTTCTGCCATTCTCCGCGCGCGATCAGGCGGCGAATGTGGACGACAAAGTCTTCGACGTCCTCGCTCGGCACTCGCGTGGGCGCGGCGCGCGTTTGCTCGTCCTGCCCAAGCAGATAATAGCCCGCGAGCAGGCGATAGAGCGGGCTGGCGCGACCGCCGGTCAATTTGGCGATCTCGTTCAGATACGCCGAGGTTCGATCGTTCTTCGCACCTCCGCCCGCGGGCGCCGCCACGTCGTCTGGATGTGTCAGCCGGGCGTCAACATCCGGCAGGTTCAGCTCGTCGAGTCGGAACAGGGCCTCGTGCGCCGGCGAGAGCGGTAAGGGTGGAATGCCCGAAGCGCGACGGGTTATGGTGCGGGCATCATCTTGCGCGTCGTCGGTTGGCGGGACGACGGACCAGCTCTCGGTCGCTCCAGATCGCCGTACGAGGATTCCGCGACGGCTGTCGGCGGCCGGCTGGCGCGAGGCGTCAACCGCCGCGACAGAAATGTTCCGCGTCGCGTCGACTGCGATCAACACCGCGTCGGGCGGCGGCGGGTCGCGTGCGAGGGCGGCACGGGCGGTTGCGAGAACGACCAAGACCGCCGCCAGCCGCGGGCTGACGTAATCAAAGAGTCGAGTTACGTGACGCATCGTTCCGCATTCCCGTTATGCGTGGTCGCGGTGGTTTTGGACCGTTCAGCGCGCGTCCGTGCGGCTGTAATAGAAGATGCAATTCCGGCGAAAAGCGGACGCGCAAAATGCGGATTTTTTTTGAAGGCCGCGAACGGCCAGGTGTAAGTTGTTGTGGGCAAAGGGGTTAGGCTCGGCAGGTCGCGGCGCCGCGGCGGGCGGCAAACAGCCGAGGGCGGCTGTTCCACATCCACCACGTCCGCGGCTTGTTCCTCGCCCCCCGGCCGGCTTTGTCCGGCCGGAGCGACAGTTTGGCGGGCTAAACCACGGCCGCAAAGCCGGCTCGCTTCGCAGCCTGCACATTGTCCGCCGCCGGGCCGCCAAAGGCGGCCCGGCGGCGGACACTGTGCAGTCGGGGGAGCACTTGCGCCTCTTAGCCCCTCAAAACTCTTTCACCGGCCAGGCAAGCTGGCCGGGGTCAAATCGGGCTAGCGTGCGGCGGGTTCTTCGAGGTGGGGTGCGATGAGCGGCCGCCAGGTGGCGTCGGGGCCGCCGGCGCACCAGAGGCGAAGATGGCCGCGATGGTCGGCGGCGACGCGCCGGAGCGCGCTATGGTAGTGAATCAAGTGCGACCGTATGCGAAGGAAAAG
>Ga0307373_10016027_pt1 | contig 10105 bp, 9 predicted proteins | sample OX2MG_FD_202534 | JGI IMG/M metagenome (GOLD analysis project Ga0307373, IMG submission 202534) | Soil microbial communities from Risofladan, Vaasa, Finland - OX-2 | ecosystem: Environmental > Terrestrial > Soil > Coastal area > Acid sulfate soil | place: Finland: Risofladan, Vaasa | collected...
GCTGCGCGATGCGCGCCGTCAGGTATTGCATCACCCGATCGGTCGACTTGACCTTGTCGGAGCGCTGCTCGGCCAGGTAGTTGGTCGCAAAGCTGTTGGCGATATTGGCCGCCAGCACCGAATTGACCGATTCGGCCTGGACGTCGAGCACGTGCGAGCGACCGACCACCGACACGTCGACGCGCGAGAGGAGCTTGTCGACGACCCGATCCATCTGCGGATCATCGGCAGGAATGACGGGAAGCGTCGCCGCCTTTAAGTCGGCTAAGTCGGCGATGTCGCCGCCCGGCTCGGAGGCGGGAGCCGCATTAAGTGACGGTTGCGCACTCGCCGGATCGGTGGCCGGTAATGCCGATTCGGTACGCGCGGCGCCGAACAGACCACTGAAGTGCAGCAGCCGGCTCCACCAGCTCGGCTTCGACATCGGCACCGCGAACTCAGGATTTTTGTCCAAATGCAACTGCTCGATCACTCGGCGCGCGAGACCGCGCGACTCCATCGCGATGCGTTCGTTCTCGACCTTCTCGGTGTCGGCATCGCCGCCGCCGAAGCGGAGATCGGTGCTGAAGATTTGCACCGCTGGAACGCCGACCTCGACCTGAGACTCACCCACATAGAGCGACGGCAGCCGCGACAGCACGACGAGCGCTACGACACCGAATGCCGCCGTGACCGCGAGCACCATGACGCGGTGCCGCCAGATGCGCCGAAACGTATCGAGCAGATCCTGGTGCGGCGGACCGGCGGGCGCCGCCGCCACGTACTGGACAGGCGCGCGCTCGTAAATCTCGCGGCGCAGGCTCGTCTGGCGCGAATGCGACGGCTCGAGAAATGACATCAGAAGAACCGCTCGGGAATGGTGATGACGTCTCCGGGACGGACCGGCGTGTCGTCGCCGGCATCAACCTCGACACGTTTGCCGCCCTCGAGGCGCTTGATCTCGAAACTGTCGTCCTTCGCGCGATAGGTGAAGCCGCCGGCGAGCGCGGCCGCGTTGAGGACGGTCATGCCGCTGACGTAGGGATAGGCGCCGGGTTTGTTCACCTCGCCGAGAATGTAGAACGGCCGATAGTTCAGGACCTCGACGCTGACGCTTGGATTGCGGATGTAATCCGGACTCAATTTGTGGGTGATCGTCTGCTGCAACTGCGCCGCGGTCAGGCCACCGGCGTGCACCCGTCCGATCAGCGGAAAGGCCAGCATGCCGGCGCCGTCGACCTGGTAGTTGTTGGTCAAGTCCTGCTGGCCAAACACGGTGATGTGAAGCTGGTCGCCCGGCCCGAGGCGATAGCCCGGATCGTTCTGCACCGGCGCGGCTGCGGACCCCGTCGACGCCAAGTTCTGCTGCTGCGGCAAACCCTGCGGCGTCGGCATCGCCGGGTTGTAGTACGGCATCGCCGGATTGCCCGGCGCCGATTGCGCTACAGCGGACGCCGAAAATGAGAGAAGGGCGGCGAAGCTCAGCGCCGCCGCCGATGCCGTGATCGATGCAACACTACGCTTGAAGCGCGGCATGAAATCACTCCATCGAATCAATCGTTGCGCTGGCCGTCCAGCGGACGCTAAACGGCTGCAGCGTCACGCATGTATTGTGCGGCGCGGCAGGCGCCACCGGTTGTGATCAAACCGGGCCCGTACTTTGCCAGCGCGGGCTGCCTTCCAAGGCCGGATTTCGCCACGGCGGCGCCCGGGAATCACCGACCACGCCCGGCGTCAGCGCCGGGCGCTGTTCTGCCCGCGCTCGATTGCCGCAGCGACGGCGCAGTCGCGCTGGTGGGCGGCGTCGACCACATCCTTGAGCCGTCCGAGCGCGGCTTCGATCAACTCGAGCGCGCGCCGGGCGCGCAGATTGTCCGCCGGGACCGCGCGCCGCAGCGGCTCGATCGACGACTGGATCGTCGCCAGCGATCCCTTGAGGGCATGCGCGGTCTCATCGGCCGCGGCGCGCATGTCCCGCGCCATGTCAGCGAGCGCATCCATCGACACGCCGCCGTCAGGCGGGCTGCGCCGGTCCCGTGCGCCAGCGGTAGCCGAACGCTGGGAAGTTCTCGATTTCGGCGAACTCGCCGTCGAGTGCGCGGAACTTGTTGCGGATCCGCTTGATCGACGAGCGGACATTGGTGCGATACCCCTCGTCACCGTTGCCGGCGACGAACCCCGCGTGATGGACGCAATCATAGATCGAGCGGTACGTCACATGCTCGCCGGCATGCGACACCATCAGATGCACGATGTTGAACTCCGTCACCGTGAGACTGACGTCCTTGTTGTCCCAGAACGCGCGGCTCACGTCGGGCCGCAGCGTCAACTTGCCGCAGGCGAGCGCCGTCTTCGCCGGCGTTTCGCGCGCGCGGCGATGCGAATCGAGGATGAGGCGGATACGCTTGGCGAGAATCGGAACGCCGCGCGCCTTGTCGACAAAATCGAGCGCACCACGATCGAGTGCGGCGCTCTCATACGCGGTCGCCGGCATGCCGGTGAGGAACATGACCGGCAACCGGATGCCTCGATCGTGCAGCTTCGGCAGAAGATCAATGCCCAGCCCGGCCGGCAATTTCCAGTCGAGCACGATGATGTCGGCATCGTTGTTCTGCGCGAAGTATTCGAGCATCTCGTCGCCACTGGCGAACGCAAACACGTCGAAAGCGAGCTCGGTGAGCTCCGCCGATGCCGCTTCGCGATAGTCCGCGTCGTCGTCGACCAAAACCAGCTTGACGCGGGCTCCGGTGGACGACTCGACCTGGTCGGCCTGACCCGTTGCGCTCGGCGCGAGCGCAAGGTTCGAGTTCGACCAGGTAGAGGCGCTTTCCTTCTGTAGCGTCGTCATCGCTGTTCACCTCACAAAAAATGGGCCCGACACACGCGTCTTCTTGTTTTTTGTCGACGTGCGGACAGACTAGAGCGAGATCGACCGCGGTATTCCCCGCCTCCCTCGTTCGTGGAGCGCCAAAGTGCTATGGCGCCCCCACAACGGACCTCCGACGCGCGGCCTGCGACGGCAACCGTGGAGGAAATCTAAACGCTGAAATGGGGCACAAATTTGACGCGGTCCGGGCGGCCTGAACGGCGCGCCCCGGCACCGTCGGAACACGAAATGGTCACATTTGACCCTTGCGCATCGGCGGCCCGGACCCTCGTGCCACCGGTCCGCATCGCGTCATCGTCCGGCCGTCAGGACGACATGCGGCACGCTGAGCCAGTCGCCGCTGCTCAGCATCGACAGCGCCGCCGCTAAGAGAACGGCCGCCGCCGCGCCCACCGCCAACGCGCGGCGCCCGCGTGCCAGTGCCAAGCGGCGGGCGAGTTGTGCACTGAGATAGCCGACCGACGGCGACACCGACGACGGTTCGCGCCCTAGCTCCCGCAACAGCCGGTTCTGGCGTCGGTAGGCGGCGGCCTCGGCCGCGGCGGCCGGATGCCGCACCAGAAATAGCTGGACGCGCTCGCGCCGTGCCGGATCGAGCGCGTCGTCGACAAACGCATGCAGTTCGTAGTCGCTGATCGCTCCGTGGGGCGGCGATGTCCCATCGGACCGTCGCCGTTCGGCGCGCACCGGCAGACGCAGCAATGCGGCGATGGGCGACCGCGCCCGGCGGCGCGGCAACATAATGACGTTGCTATGGTGCGCTTCTGACATGACGTCGTCCTCGCAGGCAATTGTGCCCGTGAGACATCCATAAGACGGCACCGACGCGAGCTTATTCCATGCGCCGGCAGGGACGGCGCGCGATGCAAGCCCGCTGCCGCGCTCCGATTGGGATGCGGACGCCGGAATAACCAGGGCGTGGCGCCGTCTTTACTCGGCGGGGTCATACTAGGCGGACATAGGATGCAGCGATCCATGAAATCACGAACCGTTCGCAGAGCGATCATCCCGGCAACCGGATTCGGCACCGCATTTCTTCCCGCAACCAAGGCGGTACCGAAGGAAATGCTGCCGTTGGTCGACCGCCCGCTCATTCAATATGCCGTCGAGGAGGCGTTTGCCGCCGGCATCGAGGAGATCGTGATCGTGACCGGCCGCGGCAAATGCGCGATCGAGGACCATTTCGACCACGCGACCGAGCTCGACGATGCCCTGCACCGGGATGGCGCGCGACAGGCGCTGGACGCGATCGAGCGCAGCGAGCCGCGGCCCGGCGCCATCGCCTATATAAGGCAACCGGAGCCGCTAGGCCTCGGGCACGCCCTGTGGTGCGCACGCTACGTGATCGGCAACGAACCGTTTGCTGTCCTCGTGCCCGAGGATGTGATTCAGGCACGACCTCCCTGCCTGGCGCAGATGATGGCGGTCTATCAGCGGACCGGCGTCAATCTGGTCGCGGTGGCGCCCGTCACGCGCGAACGGCCGACGCGGTACGGCGTGATTGCGGCGACCTGTCGCGAGGACCGGTTGATCATCGCCTCTGACGTCGCGGCGCAGATTGCGCCCGGCAAGCTGGCGTCGGATTCGGCGGTGGTCGGCCGCTTTATCTTCGATCCGACATTCATCGGTCTGCTCGACGGACCGCGATCGGCCGCGGCTGGCGATATCCAATTCACCGATGCGCTGGCCGGCGCTGCGGCCGGCGGCGCGCTGCACGGATACGCGTTCGCCGGCCGACACTTCGATTGCAGCGAGCCGCTTGGCCTGCTCGACGCCAACATCGCCTTCACCTTGGCACGCGCCGACCTCGCGCCGGCGGCGCGACGGGTGCTGGCTCGGCATACGCGGTCGGCGGACTCCGCGCATCGCGCAAATCCGGTTGAGACACCCGGCGTGACGGTCTCCGCATGAAAATAAACGGCACGCACTATCGCGCGGACGGCGCATTCGCCGGCGGTCGCGTGCGCCCGGAGCGCATCGCATCGCCGTCGATGCGACGCGTGATCGGCAGCCGCATGATCGATCCGGCAGTTCTGCGCGATGACGACATTCGTGGCATCGTCGGCAAGACGCTCGATGACGCGGATGCAGGCGCGCTCGGCGCGGCGTTCGGCACGCTCATATCCGAACGGGGCGGACGGAGCGTGGCGCTGGGCCTCGACGGTCGCGTGACATCGCGCCGTCTCGCCGTCGCCTTCGCGCGCGGCATGATCGCGACCGGAATGCACGTCATCCGCATCGGCCTTGGACCGACGCCGATGCTCTATTTCGCCAACGCAGAGTTGCGGACCGATGCGGCGGTCATGGTGACGGGATCGCACGATCCGCCGGAGTATAACGGCTTCAAGCTGATGTTCGGCGGCCAGTCGTTGCGGCATGCCGACCTTCGGCGTTTGGGCGAGCTGGCCGGCACCGGCGCGTTCGCGTCGAACAGTGGCCTGATACTCAATCGGCCGATGATCGACGCTTATGTCGAGCGGCTCGTCGGCGATTTAGCGCTGGCGCGACCCCTCGCGGTAGCTTGGGACGCGGGCAATGGCGCTGCGGGTGCGGTGTTGACCAAGCTGTGCGCCCGCCTGCCGGGCCGCCACGTCCTGCTGAACGAGATGGTGGACGGCACCTTTCCCTCGCACCACCCCGACCCGGGCCTGCCCGACGCGCTCGAACAGCTGCGCCGGATCGTCGTCGCCGAGGAATGCGACCTCGGCGTCGCGTTCGACGGCGACGGCGATCGCATCGGCGTCATCGACGGCGAGGGCCGCGTGCTCTTGGGCGATCAGCTCCTCCTGCTGCTGGCGCGCGAGGTGCTGCGCGAGCGTCCCGGCGCGACAGTCATCGCCGACGTCAAAGCGAGCCAGACCTTGTTCGACGAGATCGTCAGGCTCGGCGGCCGCCCGGTCATTTCACGAATCGGCCGCGCGCCGATCGAGGCCAAGATTGCCGAGACTGGTGCACCACTCGCAGGCGAGATGAGCGGCCACATCTTCCTCGCCGATAAGTACTACGGCTATGACGACGCGCTCTACGCCGCGGTGCGGCTGATGAATCTCGTGTCACGGGCCGATCGCAGCCTGGCGGCACTTCGCGACGCGATGCCGCAGACTTTCAACATGCCGGAATTGCTGCTGCCCTGCGCCGATGACCGAAAGTTTGTGGTGATCGACGAAATCCGCGCCCGGCTTGCCGCGGCCGGTGTTGACGTCGTTGCCGTCGACGGCGTCAGGGCGAAGACCGACGATGGCTGGTGGCTGCTCCGCGCGTCGAACAAGCGGTCGGCACTGGTCGCGCGCTGCGAAGCGACGACCGAAGCGGGCCTGATCCGGGTGAAAGAAACGGTGCGCGCGCAGTTGGAGCGCAGCGGTGTGCCCGCCGGCGCGCTCGCTGAATTTTACGAAGACCGGCTTGCGGCAATCGACTGATCGCCGGCGATCGCCGCGCCCGGCTCAAACCACCCGCAGGTGACCGCGCGCCGCGGCCGTCCGTACCGGCAACGCCCGGACGCGGCGCTCCTTGCCTTCCGTCATGCGGCGGAGCGCATCCCGACCGCGCGATAACCGCGACATCACCGTGCCGATCGGCACGCCAAGCGTTTCGGCTGCTTGCTGGTAGCTCATGCCCTCGAGCCCGACGAGGAGTACGACCTCGCGCTGCTCGGCTGGAAGTTGCGGCAATGCGCGCTCGAGATCCTTGAGTTCCACGGCGGCGGTCTGCGCTTCCGCGCAGGCCGCACTAGCGCCGACCATGAGCTGCAGCTCGACATAGTGCCGTTGCCGACGATGGCCGGCGAGCCAGTCGACGTAAGCATTGTGCATGATGGCGAAAAGATAGGCGCGTGGGTCGCGAATACGGTTCCACACCCGTGCCTGGGCGATCGCGCGAACGAGACACTCCTGCACGAGCTCGTCGGCCTCGCCCATGTGTCCGACCAGCGCGCGCGCATAGCGACGCAGGTCGGCGGTGTATCGCCGGATGGATTCCTCGAGCGCTGCGCTCATCCGCCCCTGCCTAGTTCCGCGTTGCAGAAATACTCCGCGCGACAGGGCCGGACTCGTGACAAAAACGCGCTTTGCATCGCGGCGCATCGACCCGGCATCCGAATTCCGCCACAATTGCCGGATCGGATCGGCTACTGAACGCCGAGGTCGAGGAGTCGCGGGTGGAGATTACCGCAACCGACGTCGCCGCCGCCCAGTCGCCGCCATTGTCGCGGAACGACGCGCTGTTCATCGACTTCGACGGCACGCTGGTAGAGATCGCGGCGACGCCCGATCGCGTCGAGGTGATGGCCGGCCTGCCTGAGCTGCTGCAGCGTGTCGCCGCGCGGCTCGGCGGCGCGTTGGCCGTGATCAGCGGCCGCCCACTGGCGGACCTGGGACGCCTGCTCCCGGGCTACACCGGCGCCGCGGCCGGCATCCACGGACTCGAACGCCGATGCGCTTCCGGTGCGATGCAACGCGCGGCGCCCGATCCCACACTCGACCTGGTTTGGCCCGCCGTGCGCCAGTTCGCTGCGATGACCCAGGGCGTTCTGATCGAAGACAAGGGCCTGGCGATCGCCATCCATTATCGTGGGCGGCCCGAGCTCGCCGACGCCAGCCGGCGCATTGCGGAGCAGGCGGTTGTCCTTTCCGAGGACCGCCTTGCGATGCTTCCCGGCAAGATGGTCATCGAGCTCCGGCCGCGTACTATCGACAAGGGCCAGGCGATTCATGCGTTCCTCGCCGAGGCGCCCTTCCGCGGCCGTCGGCCGGTTTTTGTCGGCGACGATCGCACCGACGAAGACGGCTTCGCGGTCGTCAACAGCCTGGATGGATTGTCGATCCATGTCGGCGCCACCGCCGACAGTGTCGCGCGCCATCAGCTCGACAGCGTCGCCGCCGTGATCCACTGGCTCGAGAAATTTCTGGCGGCCTAGGCGGCGCGCTGACGCAGCCGGCTCATCTCGCGCGCGAGCAGCTCGCGATAGGGCCCATCGCGGCGCGCGAGATCGTCCGGCGCGCCATCCTGCATGACGTGGCCGTCGGCCAGCACGACGATGCGGTCGAAGCTGCGCAACGTCGCCAGCCGGTGAGCGATGGCGATCACGGTGCGGCCGCGCATCAGGCGATCGAGCGCGTCCCGCACCGCCTCTTCCGACTCCGTGTCGAGGGACGAGGTTGCCTCATCGAGCAACAGGATCGGCGAGTCCTTGAGCAGCGCACGGGCGATGGCGATGCGCTGACGTTGCCCGCCGGACAACATGACACCGCGCTCGCCGACGATGGTGTGAATGCCCTGAGGGAGCGCGGCGATGAAGTCGTCGCAATATGCCGCGCGCGCCGCCGCCGCGACATCGGCGTCGCTCGCGTCGGGGCGGCCATAGCGGATGTTCTCGAGCACCGACCGATGCAGCATCGACAGGTCTTGCGGCACGTAGGCGATCGCGTCGCGCAGGCCTTGCTCCTTCAACCGCGCGATGTCCTGTCCGTCGATCACGATGCAGCCGCCTTGCACGGCATGGAAGCGCTGAAGCAGCGCGAAGATCGTCGACTTGCCGCCGCCCGAGGGGCCGACGAGCCCAGTGCGTTTGCCGGCCGCGAAGCGCAGGCTGAATTCGTGGAAGACCTTGTGGCCCCCCGGATAGGCGAAGGTGACGCGCTCGAAGGCGACGCCGTGGCCGACCGGACGGAACGACGTTGCCTCGGGATGGTCCGTCAGCGCATGCGGCACGAGCAGTGTCGCGATCGCTTCGGATAGCCGTGCCATGTGCTGCGTCACGTCGACAAGCGCGACGGCGAGATCGCGCGAACCGTGGAGGACGGTAAATCCCAGCGTGCACACCAGCACGACGTCGCCGGTGGTCGCTTGGCCGTGCTGCCACATCAGCAACGCCCAAGCCAGCAGCGCGAAGGTCAGAACGATGGTGATGCTAGCGTGAATCAGCCGCAGCTTCTCGAGGTAGACGAGGCTCTTGCGCCGCGCATCCATCTCCTGGCCGACGGCGGCATCGAAGCGCCGGTGCTCGCGCCCGAGAGCGCCAAAGGCGCGGACGAGTTGCATGTTGCCGATGACGTCGACCATTTCGCCGTCGACGCGCGCCGCTTTGTCGGCAAAGCCGCGATGAAGCGGCGTGCCGGCGGCCGCCAGGCGATAGAGAACGGCCGCGAGTCCGACGGAAACCACCGCAAGGCTCGCCATCATTGCCGGGCTGACGAGCGCGAGATAACCGATCGCGCCGATCACCGCGATGCAGGGCGGCAACACGTTCCACACCAGCATGTTCTCGACGGTGAACACCGCGTTCGACGTCGCGGTGATTCGTCCGCTCAGCATGCCCGGTAGCCGCTCGTTGAAGAAATGCGGCGCGTGACCGGTGAGGTGGCGGAACAGGTCGCCGCGGACGTCGCCGGTGACGACGACGAAGGCGCGGCTCGCAATGAAGCCGCCGACGCGCCAGAGCAGATTGTCGGCGGCGATCAGGGCGACGAGCAGCGCGAAGGGCTGCCAAATATGGGCGCGCGGGCCTGCCGCCAGCGTGTCGACCAGGAACTTGATGCCGTATTGCTGGCTGACCGAACAGCCGACGGCGCCGAGCACGGCGAGGAGAATGGCGGCGTGCGCTATGGGTCGTTTGACGATGTAGCGCCAAAAGAAAGCGATCGGCCGCAAAGCATAGGCGGTCAATTCATTCATCATCCGAAATCATGGGCGGTCGTCAGCGGCAATTGCTGTGACAAATCCGCGTTTACGACTGGCGCCCGAAATACGCCGCTTTCCCCAGCGACATTATGTCGAACGTAAATGAGACAAGCCGTCGCCTATCTCACCTTTGCCGCTCTTCTGCGCTCGAAGAGCATTTGGAATGGAGGCTATCCCTTATGCGTATTGCCCAAATTGCGCCACTGACGGAGGCAATCCCGCCTAAGTTTTACGGGGGGACCGAACGCGTCGTGTCGTGGCTGACCGAGGAGCTGGTCGCTCTTGGACATGACGTAACTCTCTTCGCGAGCGGCGATTCCGTGACCGCGGCCAAGCTCGAACCGATGTGGCCCCGCGCCTTGCGTCTCGATGGTTCGATCCGCGATCCGATCGCGCTGCATATGATGATGCTCGAACGCGTCCGGCAGCGCGCACCGGAGTTCGATCTGCTGCATTTTCATCTCGATTACTACCCGTTCTCGTTGTTCTCGCGGCAAGCGACGCCATTCCTGACGACGCTGCATGGTCGGCTCGATCTCTACGAGCATCAGCCGGTCTTCG
>Ga0307373_10016028_pt1 | contig 10105 bp, 8 predicted proteins | sample OX2MG_FD_202534 | JGI IMG/M metagenome (GOLD analysis project Ga0307373, IMG submission 202534) | Soil microbial communities from Risofladan, Vaasa, Finland - OX-2 | ecosystem: Environmental > Terrestrial > Soil > Coastal area > Acid sulfate soil | place: Finland: Risofladan, Vaasa | collected...
CACCGCGGTGGCGATGTCGGAACCGCACTCGAGGGTCGAGTAGGGAGCGTCGAAGAACGAGTCCTGGTTAACCGAAATGGTTTTCACCAACCCGGTCAGCGAGCCGTCGTCGTCGTCAAGCTCGGTCTGACGATCGATGTCGCTGAAGTTGTTGAACATGTCGAAGGAGAAATTGCAGTAACGTTTTTTGACCGCCTCGAGGTTGGTTTTGAAAAGCCCGGTGCTCTGGAACGACGGCTCGATGACGTAATGTCGAATAGGGACATTGTGGAAGAAAAGATTGCGCGAGTGAAAGGCGGGCGGGTAATAGAAGCCATTGGGCTGCTTCCATCCGATCGCCGCGTTGGGCAAATAACAGGCATTGTTTTTGTCTTTTGGGAGACCGCGAATCTGCTCGTACATGTAATCGGACTCCGCGCAATTTCCGACCGTGCCCTCGGGATTCGCGACTTGCGTGCAGGTGAAGCTCGTCGGAGTGATATCGAGAAACCCGTTGGAATCCTCGTAGGCCGGCCCGTCGTAGATGCTGAACAAGCGCTGATTGACGACGAAATTGTCCTTCGGCATGCTGATGCCCTCTTTGGCCGACAGACAATAGCTGCCCGGAACCGGCTGATCGCAGGTCAGGCCACTGGTCTTGTTGAACGGCCCCGCGTTCGATGCGTATCCATTGGTGGGCTGCGTGTCTCCGACGAACACGCTCTTGCGCGCGAGTTCCCACACCCCGGGCGGCGCCGAGGAGTGGGTGTAGTCGCCGCCGGTAACGAAAGTCAGGCCGCCATTTTGCACGTCGGTAAGCGCGCTCTGCAGCACCAGGTTCCATTGCGGCCGCAGCCAGATCGCCGCCACGTTGGTCTGCGCCCAGTTGAACGAGCTGGTGTAATGATCGAGCACCGTGACCATGCAGTTCGCTTCATTGCCGCTGGCGCACTTGTCGACCGTGGCGCAATTGGTGCCGGTCGGGCAGCGCGTTCCGAAATGGCCGCCGCCCATGTCGATGTTCGGGTAGTAGGCCTCCGTCACCGGGGTCCGCGGATTGGCGGCATTAACAGTTGGCACCAGCTTGGGATCGGGCGTCACGGGCAGCACGCGCGGAAGATTCGTGGACACATCCCATACCACGCCGCTGCATGGGGTCGTGTTGCCGACCACGTTGAAGGAGTTCATCGCGGTCGAACAGCTATTGCCGTAGAAATCCTCCAGCGGCGCCATCGCGGCACGATGCTCCCCGCGCTGCTCCGCGGAATAGCCTCCCCAGTGCTCCATGCGCGAGGGGCCGCCGATGTAGGCCGGCGTCAGCCAGTAACAAAATCCGCAGGTGCCCGCTCCGTCCGCCATGTTGTACTGGAAGTCGTTCCAGCCGTTCGTGATCCAGAACACGCTCGGATGGTCGACGTCGCTGTGGTAGGGCACCTGCTCCTGCGGCGTGCCGCAACGGTTGGTGCGCTCGTTGTTACAGGGGCAAGTTGTGTCTCCACAGGGAACGTTAACCGTGGTCGGGAAAGGCGACGACAGGATACCCGGAACCTGCCGTGGATTATGCTGCTGATCCAACGGCACGCTCGCAGGGTCCAGCACAGCCGCACGCGCGAAAACTCCGAGGTTGCCATAGAGCTTGTTGTCGGTTTCGGTCGCGTCTTCCAGATAGAAGCCGTGGCCGATCGACAGGTACCCCACGTCGCGCTGCAGGGTTATGCCCTGCACGCCGTGCAGCACGACCCATCGGTTCATCGAGTCCCAGATCGACGAATCACTGACAAAGGTATTAGGCGGAACCTTGCGCGCCATGTGAAAGTGGATAGGATAATGGCCAATTCTGCCGCCCTGCCCAAGCTGGTAGAACTGGACGCCCTGCACCTGCACGTCCGCAAATCCCTGGCGGAAAATCACATGGCCGCCAAAATAGGCGCCCGGCGCCGCCGGCCAGCTGGTCGCGCCCAGAGTGTCATCCGAGACGATGCTGATGTTGCGCGTCAGCAGCCCCACGGGGGCGCGCGTCTCGATCGACGAAAAGCCCAGGTTCAGCCGCGAAATGCCCGGATGCGCGGCTTCGGTCAGCGGATAAGTAGTGCCATTGTGCCGCCACTTGATCTTCTCGACCACGTTGACATCCGAATCGTTGGCATTATTCGGGTCCACCACCACGCCTTTACTCGAGATGGTCAGCAACTCGGAATGGCCGGGCAGGTAATCGGTGGAGCCCAGAACAATTTTGTCGCCCATGGTCCAGTTCTGTCGGATAGCCCCGCCGGGGTCCGCGACCACAATCAACTGCTCAGTGCTTCCCCCGGCCAGGCTCGCGTCCAGCCGCGTCCAACTGGTGCCCGTATTCGACGCTTTGAGCGCCGGATCATCGGCCGGACAGGGATAACTCGCGCAATAGGTCGCGCCCTTGGCGCCGAACAGCTGCAGCGTTCCGCCAAAGGAAACCGCCAGCACCTTGTAACCGAAGAACGCGTTGGGGTCGCCGTTGTCGAAGGGCAGCGGATGATATTGGTAGAAGCAATCATCGATGCCGCCGGGAAGTAAGGTTTTATCTCCGACCTCTGAGGCCTTCGTGCATGAATCGGGGCTCGGATTGGAATTCGAGTCCCAAAGCTCTTTGGGGATTCCGCAGAATGGGGAGGTGGGAGTGATGGGGCTCTTGCAAGGGATACCGACGCCTTTGAGTCCGCTGTCGTTCTTGTTCTGCTCGACGCCGTAGAGATGAAACGTCAGTGGGCTGACGAAGGGAGCGGTCTGCGAGCCCGCGATCAGCGCACCGTGGTTTTCGATCAGGATCGAGTTGGCCCAGAAATTGATCGCTCCCGTGGCATCCGTGAATGTCAGGCTGCCGCCGTCCGCAGCCCCTCCCTTTGCCACGTCTTTATAAATGTTGACGTTCTTGTACTGGTAAAGGCCGCCGGAAGCCGTGCATGCGCCGATAATTTCGAGGTCTTTGGTGCCGTCACCTGGGGGTATCGCACCGCTTGTGCAAATTTCCGGGTCCGCGGCCAAACCCCCAGCCTGAGAAGAGGCGGTCCGTGAGATGAGAGCATGGGCCAGGGTCGTGAACGATCGGCTTGCGCGGTCTCCGTTGCCGGCCACCACAACGCCACAAATCACCACGGCCAGCGCCAGGCGCCAAAGAAACGAAATTTGACTTCCGCCTTTATGCCCAAATTCCATGCTCAGGACGCTCCCTCTGTAAAGCTGGTACGCTCCACTTTCTATCGCTAAATGATGCTCTCAAAAGCGATTTTAAATTTCCGGACGTAAACTACATCAAATTAGTCGACTCGCGCAAGATTTACTGTCGCGGCAAGCCTGATTTTGTCCGCAGGCTCGAAACTTACGCACCAGCCCTCGCGCCGGTTGGATTCGCCGACGCCACGCACATCGGCGGATTCTTCAACCGATGGGCGCCCATCGGCCAGCATCCGGCATATCGTCGCAACTCTTAGCCGGCTCAATCCGCGCTCCTCGTCACTGGTCCCGGCCGTCATCGCGAGCCTTTCCTCCTTCATCTGCAAACTCTTGGTTCAGAGTTGGGATAGACAATCCGAGTGTTCTGATGTCTCCCTCCTATTGCCGCAAGGGAACAATGCTCGACCCGCTTTTCTCAACTGCTCCATCGCTCTCTTCTCGCCCCGAGTAACACAAATAATCGAAGACGATATATATGCACTTGCACTCGCGTTCGTAATTTATTCCGGACAAGCCAAAGCGGTGCGGATGAACTTTCGAAACCGGCACTCCCGGTGCTCCACATAACCGAACAAAGCTCATTTCGGATGGCTCTTGAGTCACGCGCGATGTACATTGGATGAATCGAGATCGACATAGGAATCGAACTCGCATTTGATCCAGCTCCACGGTGGTCCTTCCGCTCGCCTTTGGCCAACGTCCCGCTAGACCAACTTCACCATAGGATCGGATTTCGAAGGCTCGCGCAGGAGGTTCGTATGTACCTTCCGATTTCTATTGGAAGCATTGTGGCGATCGTCCTCGTGCTCTGGCTGATCGGAGTTGTTTGATCCATCGGCCTCGTCCGGGCCGCGGTTCGATTCTCTTCACGCCTAGAAAGCATCGATACGGGAAGCATTCGACAGGAGAACACAGCGATGAGTGGAACCAGCGACGAGATCAAGGGTCGGGTGAAGGAAGCAGCCGGTGTTGTAACGGATAATCAGCGCCTTAAGAACGAAGGACGCATGGACCAAGCCGTTGGCAAAGTCAAAAAGGTCATAGAGCGCGTGATCGACAAAGCGAAGGTGAATAGGAAGTCCCCGTGAAGGAAAGCCCTTTTTTGGGTCCAGGCCGCATCTTGCGCCAACTCAACGGTGGGAGCGCGGGCCTTTAACAGTCGAGTTTAATCAGGAGGTAAGGTTATGAATAGTAAATACAGGATACTTGCTTTGGTGTCGGGTGTGGCTCTCAGCGTTGGACTGGCGATCCCGGCTTTCGCCCAGGACACTAGCGGCAGCTCTTCCGCTCCAGCCAGCACTTCGATGCATCAGGCGGCCGGAGACACTGGAGGAGCCGTGAAAAACGCCTACGACGCAACGGCTACGGCGATCACCGACACGAAAATCACCACAAAGGTGAAGGCAGCCTTCGCCACCGGCAAGGGCATCGACTCCGACGATGTCCATGTCACCACCACGGCTGGGGTCGTAACGCTGGGTGGCCAGGTCAAGAATTCGGAAATGGCAGCCCGTCTTGTAACCATAGCGAAAAATACCGAGGGCGTACGATCTGTCACGAACAATCTGCAAGTCAATCCTGCTCAGGACTAATTGAGAATGCTGCCGGGCGCTTCGCCGATGAAGCAACCAGTCCAAGCGCCTGACGGTGCGGCGATCGATCGGTGGCGACGGCCGAGACAATTTCTCGGCGTCGCCTTCGGTTGTGGCCAAGGAAAATTAAAGAGGAGTATCTGCTATGAAGAATGCCGTTAACGCTGTCATCGCCGGTTGCGCGGGCTTGGCCATGTTCTGTGTGGTCGGCTGCTCAACCACTCATCATGTTACGGAAACTACGACCACGAGAGAGTACGATGCGCCAAACAATCCGCCCGTGCCGCCTCCTTTGAGTGATAACACGTCGTCTACCACTACCACTCAATACGATAATGGTACGGTTCAGCAACGCACCGTCACGCAACCCACTGTTTCAGCCTTGCCTCAAAGCACGACAACCGTGACCACCGACACCGACAACGGAAATGTACAGAAGCGCACGACGACAACATATTAACATTCCGACACCGCCCTGTGACTCCACGGTGCAGTGCGTAACGGTCTGACTAGTAGACACCGGGGCGAGGGCCGCGTGAGCCTGTGCCTGGCAAAGGCCGCGACGCTCAGATCCCCGACGAGGCAGGCAAGTGTGATTGCCGACCCGAGTGCGTGGCGTCATGCCGTGCGATCCAGACCAGAAGCAAAAGCGCCGGCAGGGTGGCCACGGTGGTGAGCAGAAAAAACGGCACCCATCCCAGACGCTCGGCGAGTATGCCGCCCGACGACGCGAACAGCGTGCGCCCCACGGCGGCCAGCGACGACAGCAGCGCATATTGAGTCGCCGTGAACGCCGGCGAACACAGACTCGAAAGATAAGCCACCAACACCGCACCGGCCATCGCGCCGGTGACGTTTTCCGCCGCCACGCACAGCGCCAGGTAGTCCAGCCGATGACCGCCGACCGCCTGCAGCACGTAGAACAGGTTGCCCGCCGACTGCAGCACGCCGCACAGTATCAACGCGCGCACGATACCGAGCCGCACGGCCACCAGCCCTCCGGCGAGCGCTCCAACCACGGTCGCGAAGAATCCGACCAGCTTGGAAATCGCCGCGATCTCGACCAGCGAAAAACCAAGCGCGATATACAGGGGCATCGCCATCACACCCGCCATCGCCTCGCCCAGCTTGTAGCCCACGACGAAGATGATAATCGCGAGCCATTTCGGCCGCCGCATGAAATCGGCAAAGGGCCCGACCACCGCCGTCGCCAGCCACTCGCGTAGAGCATCCCATCCGCGGGCGCGGCCGCGATCCGCGGGCTCCGGCGGCAGCGCCGGCTCGGGGCCGAGCAGGAACACCAGCATCGCGAGCGTAAGCAACGCGGCCATCGTCGCGTAGGCCGCGAACCATCCCGCGCTGGCGGCGATCATCAGTGCGCCGGCGCCCGCGACCAGCATCGCAATCCGGTAACCGGTCTGGATCATGCCGGCGCCCGGCCCCTGTTGTTCAATCGTGAGGATTTCCACCCGCCAGGCGTCGATCACGATGTCCTGGCTGGCCGAGAGGAAGGCCACCAGCAACGCCAGCGCTGCCATCGTGGCGAGGTTGCCCTTGGGGTCGCATGAGCCCAGCGCGAGCATCGCGGCGACCAGCGCAATCTGGATAGTGAGGCCCCAGCCGCGCCGGCGGCCCAGCGGCAGCGGCGGCGGCAGTCGATCGATGAGCGGTGCCCACAGGAACTTCAGCGCGTAAGGCGTGCCGACGAGCGCGAAGGCGCCGATGGCGGCGCGGCTCACGCCGGCGATGGCGAGCCAGGCCGAAAGCGTGGAAAACGTGAGCAGCAGCGGCAGGCCGCTGGCGAAACCGAGCGGCAGGATCAGCAGCACGCGCCGATCGCTATACGCGGCGAGCGAGCGCGACCACTGACTCATGCCCTTGCCGCTCTGGTCACGCGCGCTTGTAGGCCGGGTCTTCGCGCGAGCGCTTTCCGCAAACGAATTCTTCGGTCGAAAATTCTCTTTCGATTTTGTCGATCCGGCTTCGATCGAAGATCACCTGGCGATGGGCAATCTTCCATACTCCGTCGCGGCGCTCGAATCGATCGGCGTATCTTCCGAAGAAGATCAGTTCGGCCGTGGTCCCGCCCTTCTCCTGGCGCCGATGGATTCCGAAAAAATAGCTCTCGCCGTGCGCGACGTCGCCGTTGACTTCGATCAGTTCGTTGGCGATGTAGTGGCTCGTCCCGTCATCCCTGACCAGCGATTTCAACGCCCATGGGATGAAATCGACGGCTTTGCCCTTGAACAGTCCGTGGTCGTCCGTCGCGTCGGGATGATAGACGCTGTGGAGCAGTTCCGCGTCGCAGCGGTCGATACCCCGGCAATAGCGCATCAGGACTTCGTGAATCTCCTGCTTGTCCAGGAGCACGCGCAAGGCGCGTTCGGTTTTTTCGTCGATGCTCATTTTCTCCACTCCCTTCGGCGGCGATTAGTTAGATCGCGTCCGCCAACGACGGATCGCCGGACATTATCGCGCGGGCCAGTGCGAAGCGATGCACTTCCGAGGGGCCGTCGTAGATTCGAAACGCCCGGATGTCGCGGTAGATGCGCTCGACCACGGTGTCGGCGGTGATGCCGAGGCCGCCGAGAATCTGCAGCGAGCGATCGACCACCCGGCCGAGGGCCTCGGAGCAGAACACCTTGCACAGACTGGTCTCGTTGCGCGCCCGCTCGCCGCGGTCGAGCAGCCAGGCGGACTGCCAAATCGCGAGCCGGCACAGGTGCAGGTCCGACGCGTTGTCGGCCAACTGAAAGCCGACGCCCTGATGCTCGCCGATCAGCTTGCCGAACGCGTGACGCCGCCGCGCGTAGTCCGCGGCAATCGCGTGGCAGCGCCGTGCGGCGCCGAGCCAGCGCATGCAATGCGTGAGGCGCGCCGGCCCCAGACGCACCTGGGCGTTGCGAAAGCCGTGGCCAACCTGGCCCAGAATCCGTTCGGCGCCGACGCGCACGTCGGCGAACTCCACTTCCGCATGGCCGCCGGGAGTGTTGTTGTCGAGCGTCTCGAGCTGGCGCACGATCCTGAATCCGGGCGCGTCCATGTCGACCAGGAACATGGTTGCTCCGCGGTCGGTCCCGTCCTCGTCGAGCGTGCGGGCCATCACGATGTTGATGCTGGCGCCGGGAGCGCCGGTGATAAGCCACTTGCGTCCCGCGATGACGTACTCGTCGCCGTGGCGGCGCGCCGTGGTCTTCATCAGATTGGGATCGGACCCCGCGCCATCGTCGGGCTCGGTCATCGAAAACACCGTGCGAATCTCGCCCGCGACCAGCGGCCTCAGCCATCGTTCCTTCTGCTCCTCGTTGGCAATCTTGTCGAGCAGATTGGTGTTGCCCTCGTCGGGCGCCATGATATTGAGCGCGAGCGGGCCGAGCGGCGACCATCCCGCGGCCTCGAACACCACCGCCATCGCGCGATGGTCCAGGCCGAGCCCGCCCCATTTGACCGGCGCATGCGGCGACAGCAAGCCGGCGGCGCGGCCGAGCGCGACGAGCTCGCGACGGAAGTCCTCGGTGGGACCATGCGGCCCCTGACGCGGATCGCGCTCCAGCGGGACTATGGTTTCGCGGATAAAGCGGTCGACCCGCGCTTTGAGTTCGACCAGGTCCTGCGGCAGGGAAAAATCGATCACGGTTCGCTCCTCAAACAAGCTGATTCGCCCAAAGCAGTCTCGTCCGCCCACGAGAAGTAAGCCGCGCGGCACCCGACCGTCAAGCGGGCCGTTCCAGGCGCCGGCGACGCTGGCCGGGGCCGCCGCAAGTCTCCTGACGGGTCTCTCCTTGCAAATCCGCAATCGTATGCTAAAGCGAACACGAATCACGGGCGTGACGCCGCGACCGTTGATCGACAGAGCGTCCGGGAGGCATACAAAAGCGATGGCCAATCTGCTCGAAGGGAAAATCGCGCTGATCACCGGTAGCGGAAGCGGAATCGGCCGCGTCACCGCGCTGACGTTTGCGCGCGAGGGCGCGATCGTCACTTGCGCCGACATAAGCCAGGAAAGCGGCGAGGCAACCGCCGCCAAAATCCGCGAGGCCGGAGGCAAGGCGGACTTCGCGAAGGCCGACGTCAGCGACGACGCGCAGGTCCAGGCGCTGATCGCGCGGATCGTCAAGACGCACGGCCGCCTCGATTGCGCCTACAACAACGCCGGCATCGAGGGCGACGTCATCGACACGCACGAGGCCTCCGAGCGCAACTTCGACCGCGTGATGGCGATCAACGTCAAGGGCGTATGGCTCTGCATGAAGTACGAGATTCGTCAGATGCGCAAGCAGGGCGGCGGCGGCGCGATCGTGAACACCGCTTCGGCCGCCGGACTCATGGGCTTTCGCAGTCTGCCCATCTATGTCGCGAGCAAACACGCGGTCGTGGGGCTGACCAAGAGCGCCGCGCTCGAAAACGCCGAGGCCGGGATCCGGATTAACGCCGTCTGCCCCGGACCGGTCGACACGCCGATGATGGAGCGAATTACCAACAACGAGGGGCAGCCGGGACGCAAGGACTTCGAAGCCTTCGTGCCGATGCGTCGCTATGCCGTGCCGCAGGAGATCTCCAACGCCGTGGTATGGCTCTGCTGCGACCTCGCATCGTACGTGACCGGCACGACCATGCGAGTGGACGGCGGAGTCGCGGCCTCTTAGTTCGCGAAATCTCAAAGTTGGTTGAATAAACCTCTCCTTGGACAAGGAGAGGGAACAGAAAATGTTCCACCGGTCGTGGAAAGTCTCTGGGGGGGGCGGCTTACGCCTGCACTTCGATCTCGAACCCGGAGCGCTCGATCAACTCGCGCGTGCGGTCGAAATTCCATCCGGCGGTGGTCAGGTAGCCGTTGACGAAGATCGAATTGACGGCGTTGAAAATCTCGCCCTGCCGCTCGCCGAGATTCAGTTCCCGTCCGCCGGCGGCGCGAACTTCACTGCGCGGATTGAGCAGCCGGAACAGGCACGCGGCCTTCAGGCATCGTTCGGGCGTCAGGCGGCGCGCGCTTTCCAGCGGCGTTGCGGCGATCGGATGCAGAAAGTTCAGCGGCACCGAGTCCGCCCGCAGGCGGCTGGTGGCGAGCGCCAGGTCGATAACGTCTTCGTCCGTCTCGCCCATCCCGATGATCCCGCCCGAGCAAACCGACAGTCCCGCCGCGCGCACGTTTTCGATCGTACGCACGCGATCGTCGTAGGTGTGGGTGGAGCAAATCTCCGGATAGAAGCGGCGGCTGGTGTTGAGGTTATGATTGATCCAGCCGGCGCCTGCCTCTTTCAACTGCCGGGCCTGCTCCCGCTCGAGCAACCCGATTGACAGGCATAGCTCGAGATTCGGAAACTCGG
>Ga0307373_10016029_pt1 | contig 10105 bp, 12 predicted proteins | sample OX2MG_FD_202534 | JGI IMG/M metagenome (GOLD analysis project Ga0307373, IMG submission 202534) | Soil microbial communities from Risofladan, Vaasa, Finland - OX-2 | ecosystem: Environmental > Terrestrial > Soil > Coastal area > Acid sulfate soil | place: Finland: Risofladan, Vaasa | collected...
AGTAAAGAGACACCAGACACAGTCGAATCTGACTGACGGTACAATTTAGAATGATCCTGAATCTACCGTGGCTCATTGGTCCTTCGGCGGAGGATCGCGAACAGCTCACTCGGCTCACTGGAATGGATGGCAGTGAACAGATTGTGGCACTTCGTAGGTTGGTTGATCGCGGCTGGAATGAGTCGGATCTGGGCTCGATGGGGCGCAAAATCCGCAAGGCGCTGGGATCGAGCGTCTCCAGTCGTGTCGAGGTGGCGCAGAGTGCCGGTTGTATTTCGTTTTCTCTGCTGATCATCAGCTCCAATACCGTAAACCATCTTGTTGACGCGCTATGTGCATCAGCGCTACGTGCGGGGATCCTGCTTGACTGCCGCATTGTGGAATATCAGGAACCGGAAACATGGATCGGGGGGAACCGGGAATTGCTAGCGGCCGATCCGCCGGACGCGACTTTACTCGCGTTGGATCGTTCGAGCGTGCAGCTTCATCAGATACCGATCGGTGATTCGGTCCGCGCTGAAGCAAGAGTTGAAGCGGCCCTCGATCGCGTCGGACGCGTTGCAGAGCAACTTATCAAGATAACCGGCAGAACGGTTATCGTGCAGACAATGGCACCAGACGCATCGGATTCGCAGCTGAGCGTCGACGCATGGCTTCCAGGATCGCCCCGCCGCCTGATAGGAGAGTTTAATCTCAGACTCCCGCTCGTGGCACGTGCCCTTTCCTGTGCGGTACTCGACTCCGCAGCAATTGCCAGCCTCGTCGGTCTGGAGACATGGAGCGCCGGGCGATATTGGTATGTCGCCAAGCTGCCATTTTCGCCGGTGTGTATACCGCTGTACGCTTACCGGCTAGTACAACTCCTGGCTGCGATGCAGGGGAAATCGCGCCGCGTTCTGGTTCTCGATCTGGATGACACGCTGTGGGGCGGCGTGATCGGTGACGACGGAATCGGTGGAATTGAACTTGGCGCAGGCAGCGCTCGGGGCGAGGCGTTTCTCGCCATTCAACGCTTAGTTCTGCAATACAAGGACAGGGGAATCATCCTTTGCGTGGCATCTAAGAATAGCGAGGATGTTGCACGCGCAGTTTTCCGCCAACATCCGGAAATGCTGATTCGCGAGCCCGATATCGCGCTTTTCCAGATTAATTGGCAGCATAAGCCTTTGAGTATCGGCGCAATGGCCGACGGCCTGAATCTCGGGCTGGATACGTTTGTTTTTGTTGATGATAACCCTGCCGAGCGCAAGGAAATGCGTGATGCTCTCCCGTCGGTTGCTATTCCAGAATTACCGAATGACCCATCTGCGTGGGCTGCAATCATACAAGCTGCCGCCTATTTCGAACAGAGCAGTTTCTCGGTCGAGGATCGGGCGCGCACTGAATACTATAAAGGCAATGCCTCACGTAGCATTCAGGCGAGCAAAATTGGCGATCACGAGGAATTTCTCAAGTCGCTTAGAATGATAATTACCGTTGAACCATTTGACGTGCTCGGTCGATCGAGAATTACGCAACTCATCGCCAAGTCAAATCAATTCAATTTGACCACTAAGCGATACTCGGAAGGGGAGGTCAATGCATTTCAGTTCGCTCCAGACGTTGAAACGCTACAGATTTTTCTTGAAGATCTGTTTGGCGCCAATGGGATGATCTCAGTTGTGATTTGTCGCAGGCACGATGTCATCTGGGAGATAGACACGTGGGTCATGTCGTGCCGTGTACTCGGCCGCGGGATCGAGCAGGCGGTGCTGGCAATCCTAGTGAAGCGGGCGCGGGCGGCTGGTGCTCGGGAATTGAGGGGCCAATACATTTCTACTGCGAAAAACGAACTCGTGCGTGATCACTATGCCAAGCTTGGTTTCGCCAAAATTGAGGAATTGGCCGCCGGCAATACCGTATGGAGGTTGGTTCTCAGTGAGTTTGTACCAGGCGACGTCCCGATAGAAGTCCGTGAACGCGCCGATGCGAACGCTTAGCCGCAGCGTAGATGTCCGGGGTCTACACTTCAATGAAAATTGACCCATGCCGAATTGAAAGTTTTGGGGCCCATGCCTCGCTGGCCTCTCTTGTGGTAAAGCAAATCGAAGCCTCACCGAGGCATATGTCATTCTTTTCTCGTCGCTTCTCCGCGGCCGACGATCTGGAGTTGCGGTTGTGCGATTCACTCGCTCGACAGATCTACTGTTTGGCGGGCGATGAAATCGACGCCTTTGTAAATGGCTATGACTTCATTTGTGACATACAGACGCGGGAGGAAATCTATTTCCGACGGCACAACGAGTACAGATTGAGAACAGTTGCGGATGCTGTCGAGGAGGTTTACGGGAATCGTGTCTACATGCAGAATTATATGCGCGGGTTGCTGATGACGCAGGTGTTCTGGAGTAACCACACCGCGGCTATGGGCTTCTATATAAACGAAATGTTGGCGAGAAATGCACCGCATTACAGTCTGCTAGAGATCGGGCCAGGTCACGGACTGTTATTCAGCCGTGCGGTAGCCGATCGGCGCGCTGGCTCGGTGCTGGGCTGGGATCTATCCCCGGCGAGCATCCTGGAGTCGCAAGAGGCGCTCCACAAGCTTGGGATCGAACGGCCGTATAAACTGGAAGTTCGAGACCTCTTTGAATCCGGGTACGTCGGGTCAGGGTTCGATGCCGTCGTATTCTCTGAAGTCCTTGAACATCTGGAGCAACCCGGACGCGCCCTTGAGGCCATCCGCGCCCTGATGCGACCGCGTGGCCGTCTTTTCGTCAACGTACCGGTTAATAGTCCAGCGCCGGATCATCTGTTCCTGCTGCGTTCACCCGAGGAGGCAGTATCCTTCGTGCGGCAGCACGGCTTTGAAATTGAAAGAACTGGACTGTTTCCAGCGACAAACTACAGTCTGGAGGCGGCACGCAAGCATGCACTGACCATTTCAGTCTGCATTATTGCGGTGAAGCCGGAGTCGTGAGATCGTGGACGAGAACCACAGCCTCAGCACGGATCTCGTCTTCGATCATATCGGTATCGTCGTTCCCGATGTTGAAGCAGGGCGAGAAGAGCTTGCGGGAATGCTCGGGCCACTTCTATGGACGCGGTGCGTCGATGATGCTCGCCTCGGTGTATCGGTCCGTTTTGGACGTGATCAATCGGGAATTGTCTATGAACTCATCGCGCCCTTCGGTGACTCGTCACCCATTGGGCGAACGCTGGAGTCGCGAGCCAATTTGCTCCATCAAATCGCGTATCGGACAAAGTCGCTGGATTACACCGTGAAGCGATTGCGTCGGCAGGGAGCAATTCCCGTGAGTGCTGCGGCGCCGGCTCTGGCATTTGACGGTGCGCGCGTCCAATTTCTGATGGTACCACTCGGCTTCCTGATCGAGCTAATCGAGGGCGAGCGCGTATTGCACGTATTCAGCTAACCGATCCAATGCTGAGTGCCGTGCTAACACATTTGACCGCTGAGGATACGCGGTTTAGCAGTACCATCTTGCGGAACCGTCCTTTCATTCCGAAGGCTTGCTGGAAATAAGCCACTTCGTACCCACCTTCGTCCACCTGTTCGGGCAAAGGCAAATAGCCGAACACATCGCCGCAATAGCCGGCATACAGTCTAATGCTGCTCGATTGGCCAATGTCAGCCTGGAGTCGTTGCTGCCAACCTGCGGACGGCTCCGCGCCAAAGGCGACAATCTCGAGCACGTGACCGAGTCTCAGGCCCCGGATGAGCATCGTTTCGACGCGCAGCGTTCCTTCAAACAGTTCGTGCAGGGGCAGTTCGGCACTTGTGCTGGCGAACCCCATGTTCTCCTCGACAATCTCCGGCGAGGAGGTCGCGATTCGAGCGACCTCGTCCGCTAAACTCTTCACCCATTTGCACCAAGCTGCCTCCGTGCATTGCATTGTTGGCGTTCCCGCGATCACTTCGCGGGATAGTCCGATCAGCCTCTGCCCCCATCGAAGATCTGATTTGGGTTCGATGTTTGGGCGCACATCTCCGCAGAATCCCTGAACAAACAGTACCGGTAGGCGCTCACCGTGGATGTGTCGCAATGATTCGCGCGCGAAACCCGGAAAATCTGCACTCGTGACCTGAGACGGCGAGTGCCCTACCGGATGACACGCATAGTGCCAAATTACTGCAATAGGTGTCCGGGAAACGGCGTCGCTCAAGGTAATGACGCTGGCGGTGTCATCGCGCGCTCCGCGCGGGTAGGGGGCAAACGTCACTCGCGCAAACGAAAGCCCCCAAGTCCTCGTGTAGGAAGGAGCCATCCGGGGTCGTCGCCGATTGACGGAATGTGATAGGAGACCGCGGCGAACTTCAAGGCGAAATTGCGCGGGCATCTGGTGGATCAACTCCTTAACAAGATCAAGCACCGCTTCGCGCACTCGGCGAGCATAGGCTGCATCAAACGGGCCAAGATCGGGCAACGTCGGGTCCGTCGGAGGGGCGAAATGCGTGTGGGAAGCGAAAAGGAACACATCGCTTTCGGCAAACCCGTGGCGCTTCGCGAGCTCAGTAAGCAATTCACGCGCTAGCGTAGCTCCGACATATAGCAAGTCGAAGGAAACGAGCAGGCAATGTCGCGGCCCAGCGACAAGTAACAGGGCATTCACTTCGAGAGGGTCGGCGGCATCCACGGCGACCGACGTAGCTCCATGTCCGGCAATGGCGCTAGGCAGCGTAATCGGCGGCACCAGACGGCGACCTGCAACCGCGCCCGTTTGGGTCGGACAAATCTGCGACACTAGTGGATATCTCCCAGCCACCGGCTCGAAACGCGTGGAAGTCCAGACATCTGCCTCCCGTCGGCAAGCGCCAAGCTCGATTGCGCAATACTCCGCGCACTCGAATTTCGGTTCAATTATCGCTGCAGAGTCGCGGACGCGCAAGGAGAGGTGGTCTCGACTTTTCGGACACGGGTATACGTGGATTTCGGAACGAGCACATGCGTGAACGGAGAAGCGAAGTCCATGAACAAGCCAAGACGTAACCACTCGGCGGCGTTCAAAGCACGGGTGGCCCCGAGAGCGATCCGGGGCGAGAAGACGGTGGCCGCAATTGCGGCGCACCACGAGGTCCATCCGAACCAGGTGGCGAATTGGAAGAGCCAGCTGCTGGAGAACGCGGCAGCGATTTTCGACGGCGACGCGATCGCAGCCGGTGGCCGGGAACGGATCCGTGACTTGCACGACAAGATCGGCGAACTGACGGTCGAGCGAGAATTTAGAAGGCGCGCTCGGGAAATTCGCCGAGCCAGAGCGGCGAGCGATGATTGATCGGGGCGCCCAGCCGATTTGTCGATGGTCTGCTCGCGCAACGCATCGCGCCGCACGTGGCCATCAACGGCGCTCACTTCGGCACCGGCCCGATCGGCGCATCCTCGAGTCCGCGGGCTATCGGGCCAGTCAGATCGTGCGCAAACGGATCGAGCAGTTCTTTGGATAGGGCAAGAGCGTCGGCGGTCTGCGTATAACCCGGCTGCGCGGTGTCAGGCGCAATCAACAGTTGATGTGCCTGATCTGGATGGCCCACAACCTGGTGCGCATCAGTCGAATGTGTCCTACCACAGGATAGCTGTCGGTAAGAGTTGCTCAACGGCGCGGCGAACATGAAAAAGTCCACGAAATCCGCCGATCGGTACGGTCCCACAGCCGGAACACCACTTCCACCGAGTATCGAGCGAATCTCACCCATGCATAAAATCCTCAAAAAAGCCCTTGTCAGCAGCCTGCTAGTGATGTGGCATAATATTCGGCCGTCCCCCGATGGTCGGCGAACGACTTTTGCGCCTTTGGCATTTGCAATAAATAGATGATTGCGAGGGAATTTACGGAGTTCGCAATCGTAAGAGAGCGTGAAGTAACGTGAGACGCGGTATCGTCCTAAGAGGACTGAGCTTGCTCGTTCGAAACCCCCCCGGTCTAGTGCGCGCAAGTTGGCGGCGAGGCTTTAGAATTATTACGGATTTCCCGGAAGACATTAGGCATGGAATTCATACGGGCTTGCTTAGACCAAAATTTGGCGACGAGGCAAAGGAAATTCATGTTTACGAACCCGCACCGTACGCGACACTACGCGACGTGCGCAGGCATATGCTGTCTAGCGGAACGTTGGCCCGAACTTTTATCGATGTCGGTACCGGCTGGGGGCGACCTCTATATTATTTTTCGGACCTTTTCGACGAACTCCAGGGCTTTGAAATTAACCCGATAATCTTCCAGTCATCTAAAGATCAATTGGAGCGGATCCAATCCGCTAAAGGGAGGACTGCATATAAAAGAATTGCTATTCGTCTAATGGATGCAACACTCGAGACACCGCTTGATCGGGACCTCGTCCTGTTCTTGTATAACCCCTTCGGGCCTACGCAGATGCGAGCGCTATGCAATCGCCTGAAACGGTCTCGCGGGCATCAAACCATTTACTACGTCAACCCCGTTTACGCCCAGGTCATAGAGCAGGAACTCGGCGTGGCGGGAACGGTGTTTTCGAAGTTTATGAAGGTAAATCACTATTTCATCCCCGCTCGCACGGATGACGGCGCAGGCGGCAAAAGCTAAAAGGGAGCCTTATTGAAAACTCGCGTCTCCATGAATTTTTAAATGTTGGAACGGAAGCTGTTGATCGCTGTTGAGATCCGCGCTTTTATGGCGATGGGTGCGGTTTTGTCCTGCGGGTTGTCGCAAGCAATTTATGGCTGATTGATTTGATCGGTGTCCGTTCGGATCGCCGATTCCTTTTCTCTGCTATCGGAGTAACGTAAGCGTGTGGGGATGCTTTCAATTACCCACATTTTATCGAGTGCAATTAGTAGTTTGTCGATTTTTCTTGCATTGGATTCTATGACATGAGATACGGATGTTCCGTGTGCGACTTCCACGCGGTGCTGCATGCCGAGCAAACCTGTTCGAGCGCGCCGAGGGCAGAGTGTTGCCGACGCGCAGTCGAGTGACGATTGGGTTGATCGCGAACTGGCCGACTGCGATTTCAAGGATGAGCGACTTGGCAAGCGATTCCGATCGCTGCTCGGGCAACTCGCGTCGAGTCCTGGCGAGAGCATTCCGCTAGCGTGCCAGGACTGGGCGAATACGAAAGCCGCGTATCGATTTCTCGACAACGACCGAGTCAACGAGGCCGAAATCCTCGCCGGCCACTTTCAAGCGACGCGTGATCGAACGGCAGCGACGACTGGCCGGACTCTCGTGCTTCACGACACCACGGAGTTTTCTTACCAGCGAGAAGACATCGAGGCGGTGGGCAAGACACGAATCGGCATCGCTGGTGCCGACTACAAGGGACGCCCGCGTTACTACACCGGTTGCGGCATCCTGATGCATTCGAGCCTAGCGGTGACAACGGAGGGATTGCCGCTCGGGCTGACGGCGATCAAGTTCTGGTCGCGGGAAAAGTTTCATGGTGCGAACGCACTGAAGAAGCATATCAACCCGACGCGTGTGCCGATCGAGGAGAAAGAGAGCATCCGGTGGTTGGATAACCTGCGGCAATCGACGACTTTGCTCGGCTCGCCTGACCGATGTGTCCACGTCGGTGACCGTGAAAGCGACATCTACGAACTGTTTTGCGCGGCCAAGGACGCCGGCACGCACTTCCTGCTGCGCACCTGCGTGGATCGACTTGCCGGCGACGGTTCGCACACGATCGCCGCGGAGATGGCCGAGACGCGCTGCCGCGGATTGCACCGGCTGGAAGTACTCGATCGACACGGTGCCGCCACGCAAGCCGTCCTCGAACTGAAGTTCCGGCGGGTTCGAGTTTTGCCGCCCATTGGCAAGCAAAGCCGTTATCCGGCGCTCGAGCTTACCGTACTGCATGCCACAGAGCGCAGTAAGCCCCGTGGCCGTGACCGCATCGACTGGAAACTCATTACCGACCTTCCAGTGGCGTCGCGTGCCGACTGGAGTTGACCCGGTTTAGTGGACACCCCACAGTGAGTAATGGAGGTGTTCGAGATGGCAACCAGGAGTGTCCGGTATACGCCGGAGTTTAAACGGCAGATGGTGGATTTGGAGCGCAGCGGGCGATCACCCTCGTCCTTGTCGAAGGAGTTTGGTCCCACGGCATGGACGATCGCGCGATGGAGCAAACAGGCGCGGCGCGATGTCGGCAAAGGCGATGGCGGATTGACGACGGCGGAACGCGAGGAGTTGTCGCGGCTGCGCCGGGAGAACCGGAAGCTCAAGGAGGAGCGAGAGATCCTGTCAAAAGCCGCGGCCTGGTTCGCAACGGAGAGCGTTCCCTCGAGGCGCTCTTCGGGTTCGTGAAGGTGAACCAGGCCACCCATCCGGTCGGGGTGATGTGCCGATTGCTGCAGATTTCGAGAAGCGGGTTCTACGCGTGGCGGGATCGGCCGATGAGCGAGCGGGATCGGAAGGATCTGTCGCTGACGGGGAAGATTGCGGCGATTCACCGGCGCTCCCAGGACACGTATGGTTCGCCGAACATCCATGCCGAGCTTGCCGACGATCACGGCATACGGGTGGGGCGCAAACGGGTGGCGCGCCTGATGCGCGCCGCCGGGCTTCGCGGCGCAACGCTGCGTCGCTTCGTTGTGACGACGATGACGGACCCGCAGCAGCGGCCTGAAGCTGATCTGGTGAAGCGGCAGTTCTACACGGACGGGCCAGATCGGCTGTGGGTCGCGGATATCACCTACATTCCGACTTGGTCGGGTTTTTTGTATCTGGCGATGGTGCTGGACGTGTACTCCCGGCGGATTGTCGGTTGGGCGATGGAGACGCACTTGCGCACCGAGCTGATCCTGGCGGCGCTGAACATGGCGATCACGCAGCGCCGGCCCTCGGCGGTGATCCACCATTCGGATCACGGTTGTCAGTACACGAGCTACGCGTTTGGCAAGCGCTGTCGCGAAGCCGGCGTCATGCCCTCGATGGGAACGGTCGGCGATGCCTATGACAACGCGATGGCGGAGAGTTTCTTCGCCAGCCTGGAGCGCGAGGTGCTCGATCGTCGCCGGTTCAAGAGCCAGGCAGAGGCGAAGATGGCGGTGTTCGAATGGATCGAAGGCTGGTACAACCCGCATCGAAGACATTCCTCGTTAGGCTATCGTTCGCCGGTCAACTACGAGCGGGCTCATGCGCACAGGCTGGCGGCATGATCATGAATGCAAAACCGTTGCAGCAGATGATTTGCCGGGATGCCAAGGCCAGGGGTCGGTCGAGATCGCCGCTCCTGGAACTTTATACGCGGTCGATTTTCGGCAGACCGGAGAAAAACCCCCAGAGCTTCTGCCGCCTTCGGCGGCAGACTGCGCTTGAGGTGTAAGATTGATGGAGAAGAGATCAAGAGACGAAGACAAGAAACTGTCCACCGAACCGGGTCAACTCCAGTGCGCAAAGCACCCGGTTGTAAGTCGAATGAACGCAGAAGTAGCCTCGTTACACGGTTTTCCGGTGGCTGAGATGGTCGATAACAAGCGAAAGCTTCAAGTGCCGTATCGAAACGAGTCCGATGCGACGGCACTCACCGGCGGGGTATCAGCGGCGACAGGGTGCGAATGAAGACGTGGAAACTGGAGAAGCCCTCGATGTCCGGGGAAGAAATCTCCTCGAGGAGGCCTGGGCCATAACCGTGAGTGGGAAATGCACAGGCAGGCATCAGGGTGGCGGATCGGGTCGCGGTACTGAGGATGGGCGTGCAGCAAAACACGCCCGGAGGGATGGGCCCGGACCGGTGAGTATTCCGTTCGTTAAAGTGAGGTAAGGGTGAGATGACAAAGGCACCCAGTGATTTACAGGATCTGCGACGACGGATTTATCGAAAGGCGAAGTCGGACAAGACGCATCGCTTCTGGGGGTTATTCGTGCATATTGCGAAGGTGCAGACCCTGGAGGAAGCGTACCGGATAGCCAAGAAGAACGGCGGGGCACCGGGCATCGATGGCGAGTGGAGGATTTCGCGCAATGGACCCACCCGGTTTCCTCTGATTGGACCCACCTTGGATGGGTTACCGGCGGAGCCGCAGGCGACGAGTTTTACGCGTCCTTTTTGCGCGAAGCAAGTTTCTTCGCCTTGACGCCGCGATAACTCTCGCCTGTAACCTCCATGAAGGGAACGCAAACGGTCTTT
>Ga0307373_10016031_pt1 | contig 10104 bp, 10 predicted proteins | sample OX2MG_FD_202534 | JGI IMG/M metagenome (GOLD analysis project Ga0307373, IMG submission 202534) | Soil microbial communities from Risofladan, Vaasa, Finland - OX-2 | ecosystem: Environmental > Terrestrial > Soil > Coastal area > Acid sulfate soil | place: Finland: Risofladan, Vaasa | collected...
CACGCACGACTTGACGCTAAGGCGCTCTGGTGGCTTACCCCGACCCGTGGCTGATAGCAGTCCCAATACCCGCGGCGACAATGATGACGAGCAGGACGACGAAGATGATCATGCAGCCGGTACGGGTAACGCACGGCATGCCCCGTCGCTGAGAGGCGACGGCCGTCTGCATCGGCACCCAACGCTGGCCGTCCCAGTAGAACTTGCCGTCAGGGGACAGTTGCGGGGGAGGTTGCTCGAAAGACACCAAGGTGAAGATCGATCGGGACTCAGAACAAAGACAGCAACTATCTTCCCGGTTTCCTCGATCGCAGGGGGTCTAGTTGGGACTGGCCCTCGCCAGCGCGATCCGCTTGCCCGCCTCGTTGTAGAGCTAGGCCGTCGCCACGCACATCGTGCGGCCGCGATGGGCAACCGTGGCCAGCGCGCTCAGAAGGCCGCCGTCGGGAACGACGGGCCGCAGGAAGTTGACCTTGAGGTCGAGCGGTGCGAATGAGGATCCCGCAGGGCTGATGGTCATCACCGCGCCCGACAGGGCGGCGTCTGCGAGCAGGGCGATGGCGCCGCCGTACAGGAAGGGCCTTGGGGAGGCAAGCCAGGGACTGGCAGGAAGCACGAATGTGCAGCGCCCTTCGAGCGCCTCGATCGGCCGGAGTCCGGTCAGGTGATAGATCGGGGGGCCCGCGTCGGTCTCGCCGACGCACCGCCTCAGGATCTCAAGCCCGCTGCCGCGGTCCCAGTCGTCCTGCGGGACCGGCGCGCCAAGGACGGGACGTCGCAGGTACGGGTCGGGAGTGGGATAGACCGGGGTGGCGGGAGGGTCGAGCGCCGCGCGGCGCGCCCGGGGCGGTGAGCAGGAATCCGCGGGTGGTCACATCGCCATCTGCAGACGCCGTGGTGGTCCAGGCTCTGCATGGGCGGGGCGGCAAGGACGACCGCGAACGCTGTTACTCGTCGGGGAGGTCTTCAAGCTTGGGGGCGAGCTCACACACCCACCGCCCATCGTCGAGGCGGCGGATGAAGCGGGCATACCCTTGATTTCGCGCCACGTTGAGAAATTGCTCCTGGGTGATCAGCGTGCGCAGCCGCGCCAGGTCGGCGTAGGTGCTGTCGCGCATGATCCCGCCGACCACGCCCGCGAGCTCGCGCCACTGGCCTTCAGACAGAGGTTCGCCGTAGCCTGCGATCGTGACCAGCAGGGCGGCGGTTGCGCCGGTGATGGTTTCGGGCAGGATCTTCTCCGCTTTGCCACGAGAGATAATCTCGCGGCCCGTGCTGATGATGTCCGCGATGCGATCGCGGCGCACGCCGATGATGTCGCGCCCACTGCCAACAGTGGTGCCCTCTAGATATCTGGGTCCTGCTTCCATGCCGGATCCTTATTCTAGTTAAGGCCTCACTTGGACCTTGAACTGGCGCCCGAGCACGCGGCTTTTCGGTCCGCCGTTCGCGAGCTGGCGCAGGGGGTCGTCAGGCCGCTGGCGGCCGAGGTCGACCGCGATCACCGGTTCCCCGCTGAAGCGGTAGCCGCCGCCGCCGCCGCCGGTCTGATGGGCGTCCTGATCCCGCGGGAATACGGCGGCGCGGGTATGGACGCGCTGGCCTTTGCGCTCTGCATCGAGGAGCTGGCCCAGGCATGCGCTTCGACGTCCGTGATCGTCGACGTGCATACGAGCGTCGGTAGCGAGCCGATCCTCCTTTTCGGCGACGAGGACCAGAAGCGGCGGTGGCTGCCCAACCTCGCCTCGGGCGAGCTGCTCGGCGCATTCGCCCTGACAGAGCCGGCGTCGGGTTCGGATGCCGCTTCGCTGAAGGCGACCGCGAGGCGCGGCGGGACCGGCTACATCCTGAATGGGACCAAGGTCTTCATCACCAACGTCGGGCGGGCCGGCCTTTACGTCGTCTTCGCCCGCACCGGGCCGGATGAGAGGGCAGCCGGTGTCAGCGCGTTCCTGGTCCCGGCGGAATCACCGGGCCTTCGCGTGGGCCAGGTCTTCCAGAAGATGGGCCTCAACGGATCGCCGACGGGCGAGCTCGTCCTCGAGGACGTCGAGGTGCCCGGCGCCAACCGGCTGGGCGCAGAAGGCCAGGGTTTCACCGTCGCGATGCGCGCGCTCGACTCTGGGCGCATCGGCATCTCCGGCCAGGCCCTAGGCATCGCGCAGGCGGCCCTCGAGGAGGCGCGAGACCTCATGGTGGAAAGAGGCCACGAGCAGGGCGACGACTTTCTCCTCGCCGACATGGCGACCCGGCTTGAATCGGCCCGTCTGCTCGCTTACCACGCGGCGTGGCTTTGCAGCCGCGGCCGGTCCTTCACCCGGCAGGCGTCGATGGCCAAGCTCCACTGCACCGACACGGCGATGCAGATCGCGCTCGACGCGCTCCAGGTGGCGGGGGAACCGGGCGCGGTCTCCGGCAGCCCTTTCGAACGACACGTTCGCGACGCCAAAGCGCTGCAGATCTACGAGGGGTCGAATCAGATCCAGCGCGTGGTCATCGCCAGAGAGTTGCTCCGCTAAGCTCAGGCCAGTGGATTTCGAGTTCTCCGACGAGCAGATCGCGATTCGGGAGACCATCCGGGAGCTGGTGCAGGACCGTGTGGCCCCGCGCGCGGCGGAGATCGACCAGACGGCCGAGTATCCCAAGGACATCGAGAAGCTGTTCGCCGAGAACGGGATCCTGGGCATACCGTTCCCCGAGCAGTACGGTGGCATCTCCGGTTCGTCGGTCACCATCTGCATGGGGATCGAGGAGATCGCCAAGGCGTGCGCGAGCTCATCCCTGATCCTGGCGGTGCAGGCTCTTGGGTCCTACCCGATCCTGGTCGCGGGGTCCGAGGAGCAGAAGAAGAGGCTGTGCCCGCCCCTCGCCTCGGGCGAGAAGGTCGCCGCGTACGCGCTCTCGGAGACGGGCAGCGGATCCGACGCGGCGGCCATGAAGACGCGCGCCAAGCGCTATGGGAACGAGTACGTGCTGAACGGCACCAAGCAGTTCATCACCCACGGCAGCATTGCCGGAACCCTGGTCGTTTTCGCGCAGACCGATCCCGAAGCCGACCATCGGGGCATCTCCGCCTTCGTGCTCGAGCGCGAGACGAGCCCGTGGCTGGCGCCGAAGCTCGAGCACAAGCTCGGGATTCGTGGCTCGCCCACCGCGCAGATCGTCTTCGAGGACGTCAAGGTCCCAGCCGCCAACCGGCTTGGGGAGGAGGGCGCCGGCTTCAAGATCGCCCTCGCGGTGCTGGACCGCTCGCGGCCCGGCATCGGCGCCCAGGCGCTCGGGATCGCGGAAGGGGCCTTCGACTACGCCCTCAACTACGTCAAGGAACGGCAGCAGTTCGGGCAGCCGATCTCGACCTTCCAGGGCATCCAGTTCATGCTCGCTGACATCGCGACGCAGATCGAGGCCGCGCGCCACCTCGTGTATCGTGCTGCGACCAAGGTCGACGGCAAGGCGCCGGACCTGACCAAGATCGCCGCGATGGCGAAGCTGTTCGCCTCCGACATGGCGATGCGGGTCACCACCGACTGCGTACAGCTGCTCGGAGGCTACGGCTACATCTCGGATTACCCGGTCGAGCGGATGATGCGAGACGCGAAGATCACGCAGATCTACGAGGGGACCAATCAGATCCAGCGCGTGGTGGTGGCCAGGGCGCTGCTGCGTTGAGCGCGGCCCCGCCGCCTCCGCCGCCCATCCCGGCGGTCGCACCGTATTACCCGCCGCCGTCATCTCCGCCTCCCCGACAATCAGGAAGGGGAACCGACGGGCGCGCGGTGGCGGCCCTGCTGGCGGCGATCATGGGGCTCCTGCTCGGCCTGCCGCTCGGGATCCCCGGCTTGGTCCTCGGTCCCATCGCGTATTTCCTCGGCAAGGCGGCGGTGGAACGGATCGACGGCTCGCAAGGAGCCTTTGGCGGCCGCGGCGCCGCGGTCGCCGGCTGGGTCATGGGAGTCGTCGCGACCGCGATCGGAGCGGTGGTGACCCTGGTCTGGCTGGTGATCGTCCTGGTGGCCGTCTCGGGTACTTTCTCGGGCTGAGAAGCGATGGACCGGGTCACCGAGGCGTTCGCCTGGCCGGCCCGCGACCCGGTATGGGTTTCCAAGGTGGTGGTGATCGGGCTGATCCTGCTGATCCCCGTCGTGGGCACGATCAACGGCATCGGTTGGATGCTCGCTGCGCTAGACCGGGTGCGCTCCGGCCAGGACGGGTTGCCGCCTTCGAACCTGGGCTATCTAGGCCGCGGATTCCCCCTCTTCCTGGTCTTGTTGGTTTACGGGCTCGCGATCGGCGTGATCGCTGGGCTGGTGTACCTGCCGGCCGTGCTCATCTTCGTCCACGAGGGTCGCGGCAGCGCCAGTGCCGCGGCGGTGTCTGGCGCGGTCCTGCTCAGCCTCTTGAGCTTCAGCCTCGCAACCCTGGGCACTCTCGCGCTGAACTTCGCCATGCCCTCGATCGTGCTTGCCACCGAGCGAGGGGGAATCGCCGGCGGGCTGCGGGTCCTGAAGGTGGTCAGCGCCGCCCGCACCTCGATCGCGGCGAGCCTGGTCGCCGGCCTTATGCTGATCGCGGCCAGCTTCATCGGCTCGGTCGGAATCGTCGCGTGCGGCGTCGGAGCCCTCTTCAGCACGGCTTATTCGCTGGCCATGCAGGCCTGGATCGTTCATTGTTTCGAGCAGGGCTCGAGCCCTGCGAAAGCCGTGTAAGGAGGAGTCACATGTCGGACCTGCCGCCGCCACCGCCGCCGTTAGGCGGAAGCTTCCCGCCGCCGCCTCCTCCTCCTCCGAGCGGTGGAGGGTTCGCCCCGCCGCCACCGCCGCCCCCGAGTGGTGGAGGGTTTGCCCCGCCGCCACCGCCGCCTCCGGGCGGAGGATTCGTCCCCCCGCCGCCGGGGGGCTTTGCCACCGCGGGGGCGGGCTATGCCGCGCGGCGCACCGACGGCCTGGCCATCGCCTCGCTGGTGATCGGGATCATCGGCCTGGTCTGCTCTTTTGGATGCCTGGGCATCGTGCTCGGCCCTACCTCAGCGATCATGGGCTTCATCTCGCGCCAGCGGATCGCGTCCAGCGGCGGGACGCTCGGCGGCGGGACGCTCGCGATCATCGGGCTGATCCTCGGCGTGGTCGGCTTTCTTGCCAGCGTCGGATTTTTCTTCCTCTACCTGTCGGGCGCGATTCACTCCGGAGCGTTCAGCTCACCGAGCCCGTGACGTAACCAGTTCGCCCGCGTCGCCGTTTCATGGGACCTGGACCGTAGAATCTCCGTGCGCATGGTTAGGGCCAGGCCTCGAAAGGCCAGGCGATCCCGCTACAACGTCTCCTACCGCCTGACCAGGTCGGTCCCTGCGGCGATCGTTGCCGTCCTCTTGCTTGCGGTGCTCGTGGGAGCGACGCTCACATACAAGCGCCTTGACGACTTCGTCAACGCGACCACGGGTCACCACATCAACCCGATCGGTGAGGTGGTGCAGGCGGTCGAGCCCGCGCAGGGCACGATCGCGTACAAGCTGAAGCATGGCCAGGAGGTGAACATCCTGCTGCTCGGTATGGGCGGATATGAGAACGACGCCCCCTACCTCACCGACTCGATCATGGCCGTGACCATCGATCCCTCGAGCAATCGCGTGATGCTCGCGTCGATCCCGCGCGACCTGACTGTGCACATGAACCTGCAGAACCCGCCGTCGCGGACCTGGACTCAGAAGATCAACGCCGCGTACGAGGTCCCGTACACCAACATCATCTGCTGCGTCGCCTCGCAGTACACGGGCCGGACCGGGGGTGGGTATGCCGCGGAGCACGAGGTCGGCAAGGTGACGGGCTTGACCTTCGACAAGTACATCGCCGTGGACTTCGTCGCCTTCCGCGACATGGTCAACGCCCTGGGTGGCGTCGACGTGTGCCTTTCCACGAACCTGGACGACCTGTCCTACCCGAACTACCACAACGGCTTCATGCCGATTCACTTCAAGGCCGGATGCCAGCACCTCAACGGTGAGCAGGCGCTCGAGATCGCGCGTTCCCGGCATGCGATCGAGCCGCAGCAGGCGTCGGACTTCGGCCGCGCGCAACGGCAGCAGAACATCATGGAGGCGATCAAGAAGAAGGCGACGACCGTCAACGGTTTCGAGAAAGCTCCGCAGCTCCTCGACGCACTCCAGAAGAACATCAACACGGACATGTCGATCTCAGACATGAAAGCGATCTATGACTGGGGCAAGAACCTGCCCGACACCTCGATCATCAGGGTGGCGCTGACAGCGAATTCCGGGGCCGCTCCCGGAAACCTGCTCGACTACGGCGACTGCGGGCTCGGTCCCTACGTTTCCCAGCTGTGCGCCGACGATCCGACCTTCACGATGATCCACAAGTACCTCGCTTCGGTCTTGATCGACCCCAAGACGCTCGCCGAGAAGGCGCCCGTGCAGTTCGTGAACGGGTCGACCAGCTTCGCCGGCCTGGACTCGCTCGTCACGACGATGTTCGACCCGACCGGTCTCCAGCTCGCGGACCCGGTGGCCCACAAGCCTTCCGCGCAGACGGTGATCCTCGACTACTCGGGCGGCAAGTTCCCCCTCACCGCCGCCTGGCTGCAGAGCTTCTTCGGCGGCACCGTGGTCCAGGCGACGCCCACCAACCCGGCGCCGGCCGCCGGCCAGCAGACCTACGGCCTGGTCGTGGTGCTCGGACACGATTTCGCCCTACGCTTCTTGGGCGAGTGAGAATCTGACCGGCCCAGACCTGGCGTCGAGCTTTCGATCTGGCGACATTCGTGCCCTGGCCAGGGCGATCAGCCTGGTCGAGCGTCGGGATGCGTCGGTGAGGGATCTCGAGCAAGAGCTTCGACACGCGCAGAAGACGCCTGGCGTCGTCGGCTTCACAGGAGCGCCTGGAAGCGGCAAGTCGACCCTCGTCGACGCCCTCGTCCACCTGCTCCGGAAGCAGGACCTCTCCGTCGCGGTGCTCGCGACCGACCCCAACTCGCCGTACACCGGCGGCGCCATCCTCGGGGACCGCATCCGGATGCAGCGACATGCGCTGGACCCCAAGGTGTTCATCCGCAGCATGGGCGCGCGCGGTCACCTGGGAGGGCTGTCCCTGGCTTCGCGCGAGGCGATCCGCCTGCTCGGCGCGTTCGGCTTCGACCAGGTGGTCGTGGAGACGGTCGGCGTCGGCCAGTCGGAGCTGGAGGTCGCCGCCGTGGCGGACACGACGGTCGTGGTGCTGACCCCGAACCAGGGCGATGGCGTGCAGATGATCAAGGCCGGCATCCTGGAGATCGCCGACGTGTTTGTGGTCAACAAGGCGGACATCGAGGGCCACATGAGAGTCGTCACCGAGCTCCGTACGATGCTCAGCCTGGCCGCTCCGCGCTCGCTCGGTGGGGAGCCGAGGGCCTGGAAGCCGCCCATCATCACGACAGTAGCCTCACGTGAAGAAGGCATCGGCGAGCTGTGGGCCGCGGTGCTGGAGCATCGCCGTCATCTCGAGTCGAGCGGGCTGGGACGCCGCCTTCACGAGCAGCGCCTGAAGGACGAGACGGCGGAGGTGGCGGCCGAGCTCGCGCGCGAACGGGTGCGGCGGGCGCTCGACGAAGATCCCGGGCTGGCCGCGCGCCTGTTTGACGAGCGAACGCCCTACAACACCGCGGAGGAGATCCTGGACCGCAAGCCGGGCTGATAATGGATCTGCGATGAAGGTCCGAGCCCGCGACTCCAAGCAAGCCTGGAAGGAGGACTTCGAGGCGAGCGCCGCCCGCGACGACGGCATCGAAACCTCGACTATCTCGGGCGTTCCCCTCAAGCCGCTGTACACGGGTGACGACCTGCCGCGGCGCGAGGAGGAGCTGCCGGGCCAGTTCCCCTACACCAGGGGCATCCACACCAGCGGCTACCGAGGCCGGCTGTGGACGATGCGGCAGTTCTCAGGGTTCGCCACCGCCGAGGAGACCAATCGCCGCTACAAGTACCTGCTCGCGAACGGGCAGACGGGGCTCTCCGTCGCGTTCGACATGCCGACCTTGATGGGACAGGACTCCGACGCGCCGACAAGCCGCGGCGAGATCGGCCATTGCGGCGTGGCGATCGATTCGCTTGCGGACATGGAGACTCTCTTCGACGGCATCCCGCTGGGCGATATCACCACGTCGATGACGATCAACTCGCCCGCCGCGATCCTGCTCTGCATGTACATCGCGGTGGCGGAGAAGCAGGGCGTCTCTGCGTCGGGCCTGGGTGGAACCCTCCAGAACGACATCCTCAAGGAGTTCATCGCGCAGAAGGAGTTCATCTTCCCTCCGGCGCCTTCGATGCGCCTGGTGGTCGACTCCATCGAGTACTGCGCGAAAGAGGTCCCCAAGTGGAACACGATCTCGATCTCCGGCTATCACATACGCGAGGCCGGGTCCACCGCGGCGCAGGAGCTTGCCTTCACGCTCGCCGACGGCATGGCGTATGTCGATGCGTGCCTCGAGCGTGGCATGCACATCGACGACTTCGCCTCGCGCCTCTCCTTCTTCTTTGACGCGCACATCGACTTCTTCGAGGAGATCGCCAAGTTCCGCGCGGCGCGGCGCATCTGGGCGCGCTGGATGAAGGAGCGCTATGGAGCTCAGCAGGAGCGCTCGTGGAAGCTGCGTTTCCACACGCAGACCGCCGGCGTGTCGCTGACCGCGCAGCAGCCCGAGCTCAACATCGCGCGAACCGCGATCGAAGCCCTGGCCGCTGTGCTCGGGGGCACGCAGTCTCTGCACACCAATGCGATGGACGAGGTGCTTGCGTTGCCAACCGACAAGGCGGCGCGGCTGGCGCTGCGCACGCAGCAGCTGCTTGCGTATGAGACAGGTGTCGCCAACACCATCGACCCGCTGGGCGGCAGCTACTTCGTCGAAGCATTGACCGACGAGATGGAGCGCCAGGCCGAGGTCTACTTCAAGCGCATCGAAGAGCTCGGCGGGGTGATCCCGGCCATCGAGGCGAGCTTCTTCCAGAAGGAGATTGCCGACGCGGCGTTCCGGTACCAGCAGGAGCTGGAACAGAAGCGGCGCCTCATGGTGGGCGTGAACGAGTTCACCGTCAACGACGAGCCGCCGATCGAGATCCTTCGCATCGACCCGAAGCTCGAAAGCGAGCAGGTGGCGCGCGTGCGCGAGGTGCGGAAGAAGCGAGACCAGGCAAGGTGCTCGAACGCGCTGAGCCGGCTGAAGAAGGCGGCGGCGGGGACGGACAACCTGATGCCGTATATCCTCGAAGCTGTGCGGGCGTATGCCACCGAGGGGGAGATCATGCAGAGCATGATCGACGTGTTCGGCACCTACACCGAGCAAGCGGTGGTCTAGCGATGCCGCAGACCGCCGTCCGACCGGTGCGCATCATCGTCGCCAAGGTTGGCCTCGACGGCCACGATCGCGGTGTCAAGGTCGTCGCGCGCGCGCTGCGCGACGCGGGATACGAGGTGATCTACACGGGGCTGCGGCAGACGCCCGAGATGGTGGTCGACGCGGCGCTGCAGGAGGACGCCCAGGTGATCGGGCTCTCGATCCACTCGGGCGCGCACATGACCCTTTTCCCCGCCGTCGTGGCGGAGCTGAAGCGGCGCAAGGCGACCGACATCACGGTGTTCGGCGGCGGGATCATCCCAGACGACGACATCGTGGCCCTCAAGAAGCAGGGCGTTGCGGAGATCTTCACGCCCGGCACGCCCCTCCAGACGATCGTCGAGTGGCTGAAGAAGAGGTTTCCCGAGGGCGCCTGAGGCAAGTCGCCGGCGGGGCAGGGGAGTGATGCGCCGGGCCGCCGCCGGGCGGCCCAGCGCAGACAGACCTGCTAGTTGGTCGTGACGATCGTCCCGGCGACCTTGTCGTGGATAGCTTGCTTCTGAGGGTCCCACAGCTGCCACAGCCAGCCGATGGCTCCGATGATGCAGATCGTGAAGCCGACCTCGAGGACCCAGATGAATCCCCGCAGAGCAGCCTTCCCCATGGTCGGGTACTGGCCCGTCGCCATGTCCCGCACCTTGAACCCGAACGGCATCATGCCGATCGAGGCGCCCTGCGAGCTCCACATATAGGCGAAGTAAACGACGTCGAGAATCAGGTTGACGAGGC
>Ga0307373_10016037_pt1 | contig 10103 bp, 9 predicted proteins | sample OX2MG_FD_202534 | JGI IMG/M metagenome (GOLD analysis project Ga0307373, IMG submission 202534) | Soil microbial communities from Risofladan, Vaasa, Finland - OX-2 | ecosystem: Environmental > Terrestrial > Soil > Coastal area > Acid sulfate soil | place: Finland: Risofladan, Vaasa | collected...
TGCCCTTGCGGGCCCCCTTGACTTGCATGACTTATCCACGCCGCCAGCATTCACCCTGAGCTAGGATCAAACTCTCATTAAGAATAGGCGGAACAAAAGAATTCACACATCTTTTCTGCCCACCACATAAGTGGCGGGCGTTCACGTATTTTGGTTGTCAAATAACAAGACCAGAACACAAAAGAACCCTTGCGAGTTCCCTTTTCTGGACCTCCCACCTGTAATAAGGTAGTTAATACATAGTATAGGAGCCGCTCATAGGCGTCAATAGACAAATGGAAAGCCCCGCAAAAATCCAGCGGGGCCTGGCAACATTAGCACTAAAAACTGCCGATCCTTAGTGCAGCATGGATCAAAACCAGTTACAACCCTTCCTCTCTAGTTTGATAAATCGCTGGCCGCATGTAGCTCGCCTGGAGAACTGGTACCACGAAACTATTAGATAGTAAGGTAATACCACCACATCACTTTTGGGAATACGCCCGATGTGATATATTGGGGTTCATGAAAAAGTCGGTAGTCGTAGCGGTATCAGGCGGGTTTGATCCGATACATATCGGGCATATCAGAATGTTTCAGGCAGCAAAGAAACTCGGGAACGAACTTGTGGTCATTCTGAATAACGACAATTGGCTGCAGAATAAAAAAGGGTTCTCGTTTATGCCCGAAGTGGAACGGAAAGAGGTTTTGGAAGGAATTAAGGGAGTTGATCGCGTCGTACTCACTGATCATATCCCCGGAGATCCCGACCGGAGCGTGTGCCGCGCCCTGCGCTCCATTGCACCCGATATCTTCGCCAATGGTGGCGACCGACACCCTGACGGTGACCCGGTCCCTGAAGTTTCTCTGTGTAATGAACTCGGTATCAAGCTGGTCTACAACATGGGTATCGGTGGAAAGATCCAATCCTCCTCGTGGCTCATCAAAAAAACGGCAAAAGTTTCTCCCGATACAAAAATATCCGCCGACAAGTTGCGCCGTACCGACAAAACAGTATGATACGGAGAGCCGTCACGCTTTGCTTGAGTCATGCAATCATCAAAAGGACGAATAGTGGTATCAGTAGGGGGTTCGCTTATCGTTCCTGATGCCATTGATGTTGATTTTCTAAAGCGTTTCAAAACAATTATCTTAGAAAAAGTGCAACGGGGATTCATGTTCTCCATCATCGCCGGCGGCGGGAAAACTGCGCGCCGTTATCAGGATGCGGCAGGTGCGGTCACCTCGCTCTCGCCTCAGGATCTCGATTGGCTCGGCATTCACGCGACGCGCCTCAATGCGCAACTTCTGCGTAATATCTTTGTCGGTTACGCATATCCAGAAATTATAACAAACCAATCTGCCGATATTGATACGGATAAGCCTATCATTATAGCTGCGGGCGGAAAACCGGGAAGTTCGACCGACTATGGCGCGGTGCTCATGGCGAAAAATCTCGGTGCGACACGTCTCGTGAACCTTTCTGACATTGACTACGTCTACGACAAGGATCCAAAGATATATCCGGATGCTAAGAAAATAGAAAAAACAAGCTGGGAGGAATTCCGTAAAATAATTCCCAACCACTGGGATCCGGGGCTTTCTTCCCCATTCGACCCCATTGCCGCAAAAGAGGCAGAATCACTCGGACTCGAAGTCGCCGTCATGAACGGCACGAAACTCGAGGAATTTTCAAACTATTTGGACAGCAAACTATTTGTCGGAACGCTCATCTCTTAACCATCTCAGGATGGGATGTTTTAAGCTATCATCTTGAATCAAACCAACGGGCGATAGGGATAAGAAGCGGAGCAGAGCGGCAGATGGATGAGAAGGTACCAGCAACCACACCAACGAGCATCACAAGCGCGAAGTCGCGTGTCACCGGCGCGCCGAAATAAACAAGAGCTAAGAGGGCGAGGACAACTGTGAGCGCTGTATTGATAGAACGAGTCATCGTCTCGTTGATAGACTTCCCGATGGTGTCTTCAAACGATTCTTTCAGGCCAACTTTCTCATTCTTTGCAAGATGTTCGCGGATGCGATCGAAGATGACAATGACGTCGTTCACGCAGTAGCCAAGCAGCGCGAGAAGCGCCACGATGAAGAGCGAATCCACTTGCGCGCCCGTATAGTGGCAAAGCGCGGCATAGAAGCCAGACGGAACGATGAGATCGATGGCAAGCATTGCGACAACCGTGAGACCATAGCCCCATGAAGGCACCGGTTTCGATACTTTGCGAAATGCGAAGGCAATATAGAATACGATAACGAGTACCACTGCAAAGAGTGCCCACAATGCTTTGCTCGTAAACTGACTCCCAAGCGCAGGACCGACCGAGGTATACGCAAGTTCGGTCGTAGATGCATTCGCGGAAATAGAGGCGAGCACAGCATCATGCTCCGCTAGCGTCATAGTGCGCGTGCGAATGTCGACACCATTTGTCCCTGACAATTGGACGGATACCGCGCCGAGCGGGACAATGGCGACTTGTTTCTCGATGACCGCAAGCGGCGGCATACCATTTGGATAACTTACCTGCATCAAGGAACCGCCGGTAAAGTCAATGCCGAGCGGGAGACCCCAGACAAAGATGGCGCCGATCGCAGCGGCAAGCAAAAGACCGGTTATCCAGAAGAAGAGTCTGCGATGATTGACGATATACATATGCTAGGAATTACGGCCCCCAGAGCCCATAAGAAAATGCCATACGCCTTCGCTCCGCTCAGGAACGATGGCGAGTAAGAAGACCCGAGAAAGTGATACCGCCGAGAGAAAGGAAGCGAGAACGCCGAGGACGAACACGAGCGCGAAGCCTTGCACAATGCTCGTCCCAAGCCAGTAGAGGATGACCCCAGAGATAATCATCGTGAGGTGACCGTCGCGGATGGCCGGCCACGCACGGCTGAAGCCGATGTGCACCGCCTCGCGAGGCCCCTTCCCTTCGCGCAACTCTTCTTTGGTGCGCTCAAAGATAAGCACGTTCGCGTCCACCGCCATGCCGACTGAAATGATAAGCCCTGCGATGCCGGAGGCGGTGAGCGTCACCGGGATCACCTTGATAACCGAGAGTATGAAAGCGAGATATTCAGCGAGGGCGACAGCGGCGATGACACCCGGGAGGCGGTACCATGCAATCATGAAAAGTGCGACGATAACGAAACCAATGCCCCCGGCAACAACACCGGCGGCAATCGCCGCCGCGCCCAAGGTCGGGCCGACTGCCGAACTACTTTCAAGCTCAATAGGCACCGGAAGCGCGCCAAAATTCAGATTACGGACGAGGTCACGCGCTTCTATTGCTGTGAAGTTGCCGGTAATAGTCGCTTGGCCGCCCGGAATCGCTTCTTGGATGACCGGCGTGGAGATAGGTTGCCCATCGAGAAAGATAGCAAGCATCTTACCGACATTCTCGCTTGTGATCTTCTCAAAAAGCGCGGCGCCAGCACTATTGAAATTGAGAATTACTTGCGGCGCGGAGAGGCCTGCGGTGGCACCCGAACCGAAGCCGAGTGTTGCGCTTGAGAGATACTGACCCGTAAGACCAGTTGCGATATAAGCAACTTCGGTCGTGGTACCGACCGTTGTCGTGGTTGCAAGCTTGAATTCGAGTGTGGGCGTCTGGCCAAGCGCAGCAACTGCTGCCTTGATGTCGGTCACGCCGGGCAAATCGACGATAAGACGATCCTCGGTGGTTCCGGAGAATGCATTTGCCTGCTCTGTCTGAACGAGCGGCTCGGCGACGCCGAAGAGATTTACGCGACGCTCGATGACGCCTTGAAGCGCTGCAAGTGCGTCGGAGCGCTCGCCTGCTGGCGTCTGGCTCATGTCAGCCTTGTAAACAAGCTCAGTACCGCCGGCGAGATCGAGACCGAGCTTGAAGCGATATGAGCTATACGGATTTGCCTCGGTCGCCCATACGAAATAGACAAGTAAAAAGCCCACAACAAGGGCGACAGTGGCAGACACCCGGTATCGAGTCATGGGAGGATTATAGCTAAAATAAATAAAAAGCGAAGACCTTGCGCTGCCTAAATATCCATTGCCCTCTCCACAAGTGTAACGACATTCTCGAAGAGCTTCGCAACTGCAAGAGGGCCAACACCGCCAGGGACGGGCGTGAAAAGCGTACATTTATCCGCACAGGTAGGATCAGCGTCACCAACAACCGCGCCGCCTGACTCAGAGGTGCCAGCATCGATAAGCACCACGCCTTTCTTGATCATTTCCGGCTGGATGAGGTGCGGAACTCCCGCACCCGAGACAACAATATCCGCAGCATGAAGCGCTTCGGACAAATCGTCCTTGGAAGTCAATACAGTAACGTCAGCGCCCTGCTGTGTGAGCCATGCCGCGACTGGCGCACCGACGAGAAAACCTCTACCAACAATAACTGCCTTCTTCCCTGCTATTTCTACATGTCCAAATTTCAGAATCTCGCAGATAGCACCGACTACCGGCGGCAGAAGTGCGTCGGTGTCTCCTCTTTCAAAATTCTTGCGTGCGGCACCCGAGAGCACGTCGGCGTCTTTCTCTACCGGTATGGAATCGAGTATGCCCTGCATGTCAAAACCGAACGGTAACGGAAGCTGAACAATAACCGCATCCACATCGTGAAAAGAATCTACGTCTTTTGTTCTTTCAAACATACACCCTGCCGCTTCCGCGCTCTTCTTCTTGATACTCAAATACGAGCGAGTCACCGGCGTCGAGTCCTCTGCGACATACGCGACAATTCGCGGCGAGTGTGGCAATTTCCCCGCGTGCGCTTTTGTACGTGCGAGCACTTCTATCGCAAGCGCGCGACCGTCAAAAATCATACAATTCCCCATTCACGTTTCAGTTCTGCAATACCGTCTTTAAGTGAGACGGTCGGTTCCCAACCTAATAGTTTTTTTGCCTTTCTGATATCCGCGTATGAAACTCGCGGCTCGATGCGTGCCGGAACGTACACATGCTCTCCACCGAAAAATCCTGCGAGTTCGTTGACCGAAGTACCATACCCTGTGCCGATATTGATGACTTCTCCTTTCCCGACATCTCCGCTCTCAGCCGCAGCGATAAGAGCGCGCACGATGTCGCGTACATGCACGAAGTCTCTGGTCTGCTTACCATCTCCCGTAATCGTAAGTGGTTTCTTTCCTTTGCGCAGTTTCAAGAATCGTCCGACGACAAGCGCATACGGTCCGTTCGGGTCAAGGCGCGGCCCATACACATTAAAAAACCGCAACGACACGGTGCCAAGCCCGTAGAGACGGGAAAAAAGGGAGAGATAGCGTTCTCCGATGTACTTATGCGCGCCGTATGGCGACACCGGTATCGGGCGGAGTTCCTCGTGAAGTGGAGCTTCCTCGTTATCTCCGTAGATTGCGGCTGAGCTCGCGAGTACGACGCGATCGACGCCCGCAGTTCTCGCCGCATCAAGCACGGTGAGAGTACCGGTGACATTCACGTCATGCGTCTCAATCGGATGCTGAATCGCGTATTCTACTCGCGGTAATGCGGCGAGATGGAAAACGTATTGTGCACCGGCAAAGATTGAAGTGAGTACATCGCGATCGCGTATGTCCGACCTAAAAAAGCTAGCGCTCGTAGGAACGTGTTCCCGCTTCCCTGCAACCAGGCTATCAACGACTCGTACACTATATCCGCGTGCTAAAAGCTCTTCCGTGAGGTGTGACCCGATAAAACCAGCACCGCCAGTCACGACGGCGATTTTTTCCTCTCGATTCATGTTCCAGAGAAAGCAAACAAAGTGCGGAGTGTCTTGATGGCAATCGCAAGGTCAAGACCGAACGAGCGATGCTTGAGATAATATAAATCAAACGAGAGCTTGCGTCGCGTACGCGCCACATCCGCCGGTCCACGCGGTGCGTCATAATCATGGATCTGCGCCCAGCCAGAGAGACCAGGGGCGACCAGGTGTCGCATTCGGTATAAGGGAATCTCCCGATCATATACCTCAGCGATTTTCGGGAGTTCCGGGCGCGGTCCGATAAACGACAAATCACCCGTAAGAACATTCCAAAGCTGTGGCAGCTCATCGATGCGCGTCCTTCGGAGCAGGCGTCCGAGTGCAGTCACTCGATTCTTTTTTTGCAATTCTGGATCACCATTATCATTCAGAAGCATGGAACGCAATTTCACGATACGGAACGTACGACCGCCTTTGCCGATACGTTCATTCCAGATAAAAGGCATGCCGCCGTTTGCGGATAATAGTAACGCGGCGATACCGACAAACGGGATGGCAATGAGAGAACCGACAGCCGCAAGTGCAATGTCGAAGAGGCGTTTGCAGCCGTCATACAGCGTACGATGCATTGGCAGAGAATCGAGCAATTGCACCGCGTCAATGTGCTCAATCGGCACTCGGTCAAATATCTCTTCGTAAAAAGAAGCGAATCCCAAGAAAATGATTTTGTCTGTCATGAGATCGTACAATTTCGGAATGTCACGTACCACATGCGGATCAAACATATCGATGACAAAGATGCGAATACCGTCCTTGATGCCGAAGACGACTGATTTGTATACGCTTTCTTTCACAAGACCCCTCGTCTCCAGGTGACCAAGAAACCGGAGAAGATACCGACTGTTCCCGTTTACTTCGTCATACAACTCGAGTACCGCGTGGCCCGAACCGATGAGTAGTGCTGGTATGCGTTTCCCCGCTTCTATTTCGCGAGTCATCCGATAAAAGCGCCATATACTCTCGGCAATAACCGATACACCAAGATACAGTACGAGGATTGTCTTCGGCGCGATGGAGAGCGGAAGTGCGAAAAAAAGTATGGCAGCAATTGCTACGGTCGCAGCTTGTGCTCCGAAAATACGCATACTCATAACGCTCCGGTTCGGCCGCGTCTGTTTTTCGTAAAGCCCAGCACTATAGAATACGAAGAGCGATAGAAGGAATATCGGCAAAAACGGCACCAGATTGGCATTGAAGTAACCAGGAGAGGGTACGGCGAGGTTACGAAGAAGAAGCGCAATCCAGAGGGACGCAGCTAGTATAAAGAAATCCCCTATAAGAAGAATCGCCGTTTCTCGGCGGTCAAAAGCCATAATTATAGATACTATAACGTGAAAATATATTGTACAGTTGCACCCATGGAAACTCTCGCCGGCAAAAAGATACTCTTTGTTATCACTAAATCGAACTGGGGTGGCGCACAGCGCTATGTGTACGACCTCGCAACTGGTTTTAAAAAGAGAGGTGCCGAGATAAAAGTCGCATTTGGAGGTACCGGGAAAGCAAATGACCCCTTGGGCGTGCTTGCCGTTCATTTACGTCAGGTAGAAATAGATGGAATTTATATACCCAGTTTTGTGCGCGATATTTCTCTTTTACGCGAATTCAAAGTACTCCATGAGCTGGTTCAAATCTTCAGAAAGGAGCGGCCGGATGTCGTTCATCTGAATAGTTCCAAGGCCGGAGGAATCGGTGCCATTGCTGGACGTCTTGCTGGAATACGACATATCGTCTTTACCTCGCACGGACTCGCCTATGACGAAGATCGTCCGCTTGTTGCCCGTGCACTAATCTGGTTCTCCACATGGGCGACATTTTTATTTGCCCACACGGTCATTCTGATCTCAAAGGATAATTATGAACGGGCTCGCCATTTCCCATTTTGTAAGCATAAAATGCGGCTTGTTTACAACGGTATATCGACAGAAACCCTTGAGCCGCGCGGCGTGGCGCGTGCAAAACTCATCCCAAATGGCAATCCTAAACTTCCATGGATTGGCACCATATCTGAAATGACCCATAATAAGGGACTTTCGTATCTGATTGAGGCGGCACGCCTCCTCAAAGGGCGCGGGTACCTATTTGAACTCTGTATCATCGGCTCAGGTGAGGAATATAACATTTCCCTAGATCGCATTGCAGAATACGGCCTTGATACATGTGTACATCTAATTGGCTTCGTGGAAAATGCTTCCCGCTATCTCGGTGCATTCGACATTTTTACTCTCACGTCAATAAAGGAGGGGCTCCCCTATGTGCTCCTTGAGGCCGCACAGGCAGGATGCGCCGTTATTGGAACACGCACTGGTGGTATTACCGATATTATCGATGCAACAACCGGAATACTTGTCGCACCAAAAGATGTATGGAGCATCGTGCGTGCGCTCGAGACGTTATTGGCTAATGAACAAGAGAGGAAAACTTTCGGTGCAGAACTGCAGAAAAAAGTCTCTGAAAAATTCTCCATTGAACGTATGCTCACACAGACCGAAGCGCTCTATCACTAGCCGCCAAGATACTCGTTCGCATTCAGATCGCGAGAGACGCCGCGGCCATAGCGAGCAAGAGAGGTCACGATACCGAGGGCGGCAAATTCAAGCACGAGATGTGAGCCGCCCGAGCTCATAAACGGTATAGTCGTACCAGTGACCGGCAGGAGCCCGAGCGAAATTCCGGCATGTATTGCCACGTGCGCAGCAAAGAGAATAAGTACACCGAGCGTGAAAAAGGCATCAAAGTTAGTTGCCGAGGCGCGCGCGATCTGCGCGAGGCGCGCGAAGAGAAGACCATACAGCGCGAGAAGGAGCACGACGCCGATGAACCCCCACTCCTCGGCAAATGCCGCAAAAATGAAATCAGTCTGGTACTCAGGTAGGAAGCGCAGCTTGGATTGCGTCCCGTAGCCGATGCCTTTGCCGAAGAGCTCGCCCGAACCGACAGCGATCTTTGCCTGATACGCGTTATAGCCAGAACCGTGGATATCGCTTGCGGGATTCACGAAGGAGATTATGCGCGCGCGCTGGTAGGGCTTTAATCCGCCAAACCAGAGCGCAGATGCGGCAACAAGACCGAGAAGACCGAGGACCACGAGATGTTTTTTAGAGATGCCAGACACGAGCATCATGCCGAGCCAGAGCGTACCGAAGATGATGGCATTCCCCATGTCCGGTTCAACGAGGATGAGAAGAGTGAGCGTAAGTGCATACGCACCCGAGACAAAGATGTGGCGGAAATCACCGATCTCAACATGCCGGCGTGAAAGATATTTCGCAAGAAGCGCGATGATAGCGAACTTCGCGAGATCTGCCGGCTGGAATGAGATCGGTCCGAGCGAGAACCATGCGCGCGCGCCGAGAACAGGGTGTGCAATAACAAGAAGGAGCGCAAGGAGCACAAAAGAAACGAAGTAGAGCGTCATAACGACTGCCGTCCGACGAATGAAGCGCATATCAACGGTCGAACAACTGAGATAGACGCCAAGAGCAATCAAAAGCCAAAGCATCTGGCGCGGTGCGAGCGATGCTCCCTGTCCAAACGTGCTCATGGTAAGGATGCCAATCAACGCGAGCGCGAGTGCCGGAAAGAGAAGCGTCCAATCGAAAAAGAACGGCACGTGCGAGCGCGAAACAGGAGCCATATCAAGGAAGCGGGATAACCGGTACTACTTCTATTGAAGCGGGTGCGTTTGGAAATGCATTATTCCATGTGAAAATCGCCGTTGCCTGTCCTTGCGCGGGGATGGAAGGAACGACGGTCCTTGATGCGGCGATAACGCTTCCCTGCGCATCACGCACGAGCACAATGACCTGCACATTCGTGAGCGTCGTACTGCTCCCATTGCCGAGAGTGGCGTCAACGCTCGGCGCATTTGGAGAGCCACTCTGCACTGTATTCAACACGCTCGGTAGGATGCGCGTATCGGCTGCCATCGCGAACCATCGTGGCGCGGAAGGTGCGATCGTAAGGAAAGCGTTCGCCACCGCCTGTTTTCCGGATATAACGCCGGGTATGAAAACTGTTTCCGTCGCACCGGGCGGCAAATCGAGCGTACCAGAAACCGTCTGAAGGAGCAGCTGCTTGGCGTCGTACAGTGTAACGTTGTACGGCACATCTTTTGCCGCAGCGTTTGCATTCTTGTTTTCGATTGAAGCGACAACATCGGTACGTCCGGCCGCATTGGTAAGTGCCGTCGTGAAGAGGACCGTTGGCGGCTGCTCATCGGCGGTACAAAGATACGGGCATGGGCCACCACAATCGATGCCCGTCTCTCCCTCGTTCTGGATGCCGTCGGTGCATGATGGTGCCTGCGAAAAGGTCGTGAAGAATACCGTCGCAACAAGTGCAACGATTATTGAGCCGATAATCAGC
>Ga0307373_10016038_pt1 | contig 10103 bp, 7 predicted proteins | sample OX2MG_FD_202534 | JGI IMG/M metagenome (GOLD analysis project Ga0307373, IMG submission 202534) | Soil microbial communities from Risofladan, Vaasa, Finland - OX-2 | ecosystem: Environmental > Terrestrial > Soil > Coastal area > Acid sulfate soil | place: Finland: Risofladan, Vaasa | collected...
CACCGTGACCGACGCGGACGGGACCGAGTACCTCGACTACGTCGGCGCGTTCGGGCCGCTGATCCTCGGCCACGCCCACCCGGCGGTCGTGCAGGCTGCCGCGGCGGAGCTCGCTGCGGGCGGACCGTTCGGCGCCACCACGCCTGCCGAGGTCACGCTGGGCGAGGCCATCCGCGAGGCGATGCCGTCGATCCAGCGGCTGCGGTTCGTGAGCTCCGGCACGGAGGCGGTGATGAGCGCGCTGCGGGTCGCGCGGGCGGCCACGCATCGCGACCTCGTCCTGAAGTTCGAAGGTGGGTACCACGGTCACGCGGACGGTCTCCTCGCGGAGGCGGGGTCCGGGCTGGCCACCCTCTCGCTCCCCGCCAGTGCCGGCGTTCCCGCCGGCGTTGCCGCCCAGACCGTTCTTGCCCGGTACAACGACGCGGCGTCCGTCGAGGACGCCTTTGCGCGGCACCCGGGACGGATCGCCGCCGTGATCGTGGAGCCGGTGGCCGCCAACATGGGAGTCGTGGCGCCCGTTGCCGGGTTTCTCGAGGCACTGCGCGCGCTGACGGCCCGCAACGGCGCGCTGCTCGTCTTCGACGAGGTCATCACCGGTTTCCGCGTGGCTCGCGGCGGCGCCCAGGCCCGCTACCGCGTCACGCCGGACCTCACGGTGCTCGGCAAGATCATCGGCGGCGGGATGCCCGTGGGAGCGTACGGAGGAAGAGCCGACCTGATCGACCTGGTGGCTCCGGCCGGGCCCGTCTACCAGGCGGGCACGCTGTCGGGGCACCCGGTTGCGATGGCGGCCGGCGCGGCCGCGCTCCGGCTCCTCGAAGCCGGCGCGTACGCCAGGCTCGAGTCGCTCGGCCGCGCGCTCGAGGAGGGGCTGCTCGAGGCCGCCTCGGACGCCGAGCGGGCGCTGTCGGTGGGGCGCGTCGGGTCGCTGCTGACGCTCTTCTTCCGGGAGCAGGCGCCGCGCGATTTCGACCAGGTGCGCGAGGCCGATACCGCCGCCTTCGCGCGCTTCCACCGTTCCATGCGGGAGTCCGGGATCCTCCTGCCGCCCGCATCGCAGGAGGCGTGGTTCCTCTCGGTCGCCCACGGTCCGGACGACGTTGAACGGACGGTCGCGGCGGCGCGCAGGGCGCTCGCGGCATGATGGCAGTGCCGTCCGCGCGGGCCGACGCTCCGCTGCTTCGCGCATACCGTGGGGAACCCGCCGGTGTGACGCCCGTGTGGTTCATGCGGCAGGCCGGCCGGGCCCTGCCGGAGTACCGGGCCGTGCGCGCACGCGCCGGCCTCGCGGAGATCGTCGCGGACGCCGCGCTCTGCGCTGAGGTCACGCTGCAGCCGGTGCGCCGGCTCGGGGTCGACGCCGCGATCATGTTCGCCGACATCACCACGCCCCTCCCGGGCATGGGTGCCGGCGTGCGGTTCGTCGAGGGCGTCGGTCCGGTCATCGAGCGGCCCGTGCGTACGGCGGCCGACGTCGACGCGCTGCGGACCTTCGACCCGGGCGAATCCGTGCCCGCATTCCTGGAGGCGATCCGGCTCGTCCGCACCGGGAGCGCGGTGCCGATCGTGGGGTTCGCGGGCGCGCCCTTCACGCTCGCGAGCTACCTCGTCGAGGGCCGATCCTCCCGCGACGCGAGGCGCCTGATGGAGCTGATGCGCAATCAGCCCGCCACGTTCCACGCGCTGCTCGGGCGCCTCGTCGACACGACGATCGCGTACCTGCGGGCGCAGGTCGTGGCCGGCGTCGACGCCGTCCAGCTCTTCGACAGCTGGGTGGGCGTGATGGGCCCCTTCGACTACGAACGGGCGGTCCTGCCCCACGTGCGCCGCCTGTTCGCCGGGCTCGCCGACCTCGGCGTCCCGCTCGTGCTCTTCGGGACCGGCACGGCGGGGCTGCTGCGGCTCCAGGCCTCGTCGGGCGCGACGGTCATGGGCCTGGACTGGCGGATCGCGCTCGGCCTCGCCCGAGGCCTGCTGCCGGACATGGCGGTGCAGGGCAATCTCGACCCGACGGTGCTGCTCGGCTCGTACGACGACGTGACTGAGCAGGCAGCCTGGATCCTGGACCAGGCCGCCGGTATGCCCGGCCACGTCTTCAACCTGGGCCACGGCGTGCTGCCGTCGACCGACCCCGACACGCTGCGCCGGCTGGTCGACTTCGTCCACGAGCGCAGCGCGAGGCGGGGGCCGACGGCATGACCGGTACGACGGAGGCTTCGGCCGTGGTGGGTCCGTGACGGGCATCGCTCCCGAGGCGTCCGCCGTTCCCGGGACGTCCGCGGCACCCATGTCGGGGGAGCAGCGCTTCCTCGCCGCCTGCCGCCTGCAGCCCGTGGACGCGACTCCGATCTGGTACATGCGACAGGCCGGGCGCGGCATCCCCGAGTACGAGCGGATGCGCGACCGGTACGGCGTTCTCGGAATCGCCCGGACGCCGGAGCTGGCGGCACGCGCGAGCACGCTGCCGATCGCCGCGTACGGCGTGGACGCTGCCGTGATGTATGCCGACGTGATGCTGCCTGCCGGGCCCATGGGAATCGACTTCGACCTGACCCCCGAGGGGCCGGTGCTGGCGGCCCCGATCCGGTCTGCGGAGGACGTGCGACGCCTCCGCGTCTACGACCCGGAGGAGGAACTGGCGTTCGCCATGGAGGCGATCCGCCTCGCGCGGCACGAACTGGAGGGACGCCAGGCCCTGATCGGAATCGCCGGCGGCCCGTTCACCCTCGCGGCGTACCTCATCGAGGGACGCGCCACGCGCGACCAGTCGACGGCGCGGGCGTTCATGTACGCGCAGCCCGAGGCGTGGCACGAGCTGCTCGGCCGGATCGCCGAGGTCGGCCGCCGGTACCTCGCGGCGCAGGTCCGGGCAGGGGCCCAGGCCGTCCAGGTCTTCGACACGTGGGCGGGCTCGCTCGGCCCGGACGACTACGAGGCGTACGTCCTGCCCCATGCCGCCCGCCTGCTCGAGGGGTCGGCAGGTGTCCCGGCCATCCACTACGCGTCGGGGGCCGCCCAGCTTCTCGACCTGCTCGTGCGGGCCGGAGCGGGGATCGTGGGGATCGACTCCCGCGTGTCGCTCCGCGACGCATGGGCCCGGCTCGGTCCGCACGTCGGGATCCAGGGAAACCTGGACGGAGCGCGCGTCCTCGGCGGCTGGCGGTCCACGGAAGCAGGCGCCCGGCGCATCCTCGAGGAGGCCGCCAACCGCCACGGCCACATCTTCAACCTCGGGCACGGCATCGTGCCCGGCACCGACCCGACCCTGCTATCGCGCCTCGCCGCGTTCGTCCACGAGGAGTCGTCGCGACGACGCCGTGACGCGATCCCCACCAGCCAGGAGGTTCCAGCGTGACCGAGTCCCTCGGCGCCGCCGGCGCGCCCGTCGGCGTCCTTCTCATGACGTACGGATCACCCTCCGACCTGGACGACGTGCCGCGCTACCTCGTGGCGGTCCGCGGCGGTCGCGCGCCGGAGCGCGAGCTGGTGACGGAGTTCACGCGCCGCTATCGCGCGATCGGCGGTTCGCCGCTCGTGAGCATCACGCGGGAGCAGGCCGCCGCCCTGGAGGTGCGTCTGGGGATGGGGTACCGGGTCGCCGCCGGCATGCGCTTCTCCGATCCCACCATCGCCGCGGCGCTCGCAGACCTTGCGAGCCGGGGGTGCCGGCGGGTCGTCGGGATCGTGCTCTCGCCGCAGTACTCCGACCTGATCATGGGCGGCTACGGCCGGGCGATCGACGCCGCGCGCGAGGAGATGGGGCCGGATGCCCCGGAGGTGCGCATCGCCGGAGCCTGGCACCTCGAGCCGGCGTTCATCTCGGCGCTGGCCGCCCGGATCGGCGAGGCGATCGACCGGTTCCCTGCGGAGGAGCGCGATGCCGTTCCCGTCCTCCTGACGGCGCACAGCCTGCCGCGTCGCGTCGCGGACCAGGAGCCCGGCTACCTGGGCCAGCTCGACGAGACGGCCACTGCCGTCGCCCGGGCCGCGGGGCTCGACCGCTCGCGATGGCATTTCTGCTGGCAGAGCGCGGGCCACGAGCCGGGGGAGTGGATGAAGCCGGACTTCGCCGACCTCGTCCCCGAGCTGCGGCGGGAAGGACACCGCGGGGTCGTGGTCGCACCCGTCCAGTTCCTCGCCGACCATCTCGAGACGCTGTACGACGTCGCGATCGGCGCCCGTGAGCAGGCGGACGCCGCAGGCATGGGCTTCGAGCAGGTGCATGCGCTGAACGCCGACCCGGGGCTCATCGAGGCGCTGGCGCGGGTGGCGCGGTCGACCGCGTCGGCCGCATGGGCTGCGCGGGCCACGGCCGGAGCTGGGGCCTAGGAGACCGTCCCTTCTTCAGGCCCGGCGGCGCCCGGCGGCCCCGCCCGCAGGGGCTCATCTTCGGGCCGAGTGGCCCTCGCCCGTCCGCGGCCTCGCTGTCAGCGTGGAGTCTCGTGATTGAGCTTCATCTGCCCCGCTTCCTGCGTCCCGTCACCCGGGCCATCCGATCACGGCGACACGCGCCGACCGTCGTCACGGTCCTCGACATCCGGCAGCACGAGCGCGCCCGTCGCACCGAGATCGTCATCGCCCATCGCGACAGGTAGACCGCCCGCGACAGGCATGGCGTCGCGCGAGGCAGTTCGTCGGCCGCAGGCAGGCCGTGCGCGACCGCCCGCGACGACCGGCGCGTCGCGACAGGTATCGCGCCCGCTCTCCTCCGGTCAGCCTCGGGTGCGCCTGACTGCTGCTCGCGACTCCAGCTCGGCCTGAAGCTCGTGCGCCAGGTCCGCCATCGTGGGCGACACCCGATCGGCGCCCGGCAGCTCGTCGGCCGGGTACGTGCTTGCCGGCGCCCACACGAACATGCCCGCGGCGTTCGCCGCCGCGATGCCGGTCGGCGTGTCCTCCACCACCAGGCACTCGGCCGGCGCGATCTCCAGCGTTCCGGCTGCGGCGAGGAAGAGGTCCGGAGCGGGCTTGGGACGTGCCACCTGCTCGACGCTGAACAGGCGCCCCGAGAACCTCGCGAGCAGGCCGGCAGCGCGCAGCGACATCTCCAGGCGCGACCGCGTCCCGTTCGACGCGACGCAGTAGACGATGCCCCGCTCGTCCAGCACGTCGAGCAGAGCGGGGACGCCCGTGGACGGAGCAAGCTCCCGCCCGAACACCTCGCCAAGCGCCCTGGCGTAGACGTCCTCGAACGAGACCGGCAGGACGGCCCGCATGCGCGCCTCGACCACGGTGCGAACCAGCGTCACGGGGAACCCGGTGAAGTCCCGGCGGCACTGCGCCGGCGTGGCCGGCACTCCGAACCCGTTCAGCACGCGCGCGAGCGTGGACGACGAGAGGGTCTCGCTGTCGACCAGGACGCCGTCGTTGTCGAAGATCACGAGGCGCAGGGGGTCGGGCATGCGGGCGGCTCGGACGGCGGTCACGGGTACATGGTGACACCCGCGCGACTCGCGCGGGCGCCGTCGAGGCCGCGGCAGGGATCGCGGCCGAGTGGCACGGACCTCGCCCTGTTGGCATGATCCGCGCGCGAGCGGCATGGACCCTGGCCGCGCGGCGGTGACCGCAGACGAGCGGCATGCACCCGGGCCGAGGGGGCGTTGACGGCAGCCGAGCGACATCGACCCAGGGCGGCCGGCATGGACCGCCGCACCCCCGCCGGGTAGGCTTGCGTTCGTGGGAGCGAGGACGAGCGCAGGGATCCTCCTGTACCGGGTGATCGGCGGCCGGCTGGAGGTGCTCCTCGCGCATCCCGGCGGTCCGTTCCACCAGGCCCGCGACACCGGCAACTGGTCCGTTCCCAAGGGCGAGCCCGCGGCGGGCGAGGACCTGGAGCCGGCGGCGTCGCGCGAGTTCGAGGAGGAGACGGGCGTTCCCGTGCCGGAGGGCCCACGGATCGCCCTCGGGTCCATTCGACAGAAGGGCGGCAAGATCGTCACGGCGTGGGCGGTGGAGGGAGACCTCGATCCGGAGGTCGCCCGGAGCAATCCCTTCGACCTCGAATGGCCCCCGGGCTCGGGCCGGGTCGAGTCGTTTCCCGAGATCGACCGCGTGGCATGGTTCCAGCCGGACGAGGCACGCGTCCGCATCAAGGACGCCCAGGTGCCGCTCGTCGACCGCCTCGTGGAGGCTCTCGAGCGCGGCTGAGCCGGGTCAGGGACCGGCGGTCACGCCCGGATCGAGCGACGGCACGGATGCGGCGGCGGCCGATGCATCGGGCACGGCCGAGGTCCCGGGCGTGGACGCCGCCGGCGAAGACGCCGACGGCGTCGACCCGGGTGCCGTGGCGGACGGCCCGGCCGGCGAGGGCGCAACGGAGCCCGAGGGCGCCGGTGACGCGGAGACTCCGCGGACCGGCGTCAGCGCCGCGGCGACGAGTCGAGCATAGGCGGCGGCGCCCGTGGGCCGGAGGTGGATCCCGTCGTCCCAGAAGTACTCCGCGTGGTGGTCGCTCGCGTCGTGCCAGTCCACGACGACCACGTTCGAGTAGCGCTTGGCGGCGTCCGCGAGGATCGCGTTGTCGTGCGCCTCCCAGCTGCGCGGCTCCTTGAGGTTGACGAACACGACAACGGTCGCCGCGTGCAGCACGTGCATGACCTGGTCGACCTCGTCACTCGTGATCCAGCCGTTGTCGCCCAGCCCGATGACGACGGCGCCCGGAAGGAGGCCCTGCTTCTGCCGCTGCTGCAGGATCTGCACGCCCACGCCGAAGGAGCGGCCGATCGCCGCGTTGACCTCGATGCCGTGCACCGCCTGTCGGAGCTGGGTGACGGCGCCGAGCATGACCGAGTCTCCGATGGCCAGGACCCGCAGCGGCCGGGCCGTCGCAGGGGGCGGGGAGCCGGCCGCGTGCCCGGTCGACGTGGGGGCCGGGGAACCGGCCGTCCCGGCCGGCATCGTGGCGGCGGGCTGCGGCGCCTGGCTCTCGGGGACACCGGTGGACGCGCTGGCCGAGGGCGCTCCCACGGGTCCGGCCGACGCAACGGCAGGCCCGCCCGTGTCGATCGACGTGACCGCCAGGTACGACGGTGGCGGTGGAGCGGTGGCGCCGGCCACGCGCGCCCCGACCACGACCGCGAGGACCAGCACGGCGCCGCTCGTCGCGATCGGCCAGCGGTACGCCGAGACGCGGCGCTCCCTGGGCACGGAACGCCACGCGCGCCACGCGCGCCCCAGCGCCCCGTGGCGAACCGGCGTCTCGACGAACCGGTAGGACGCCTCCGCGGCCAGCAGGGTCAGCCCCACGCGGAGCACCAGGTCGGGGATCGGGTCGAGCGCGACGTCGAGCTGGGGCCGCGTCATCGTGAAGATGGGCCAGTGCCACAGGTAGATGCCATACGACCGCTCGCCGATCCATCGGAGCGGCTGACGGTCCAGCACGCGAGCCCCGAGCCAGCCGCCGGGACGGACCGATGCGACGATCACCGTGGCCGTCACGATCGCAAGCACGACGAACCCACCACGGTAGAGCCAGGGCTCGTACTCGTCGAACAGCCAGAAGCACGCCCCCATCAGGGCGAGACCCCCGATGCCCGCGACGTCCCACCACGGCAGGCTCCGCACGAGCCCCACCGCAGCGGCGGCCAGTGTCGCGACCCCGCGCCGATGGACCGGAGACCCCTTCGCGGGGCCTGCCACATCATCCGATTCCGGCCACGGCGGCAGGACGGGGGACGTGGGACCGACGGCAGCGACCTCCTCGGCCGCGGGCGGCCGCGCCCCGGTTGTCGCCCGGGCGACGGGCGACCAGGCCAGGGCCAGCGCGGCGCCCACGAGCAGGCCCACCGCGTGCGTGTCGGTGCCGTAGTACACGCGGGATGGATCCACGCCGGGCACGTAGAGCGCCGCCATGAGGATCGCGGATCCGGCGGCGCCGAGGACCGTCAGGACGAGCATCCCCCGGCGCCGCGCGATCAGCAGGCCGGCGGTCAGCAGCAGGGGCCACAGGACGTAGAACTGCTCCTCGACCGCGAGCGACCAGAGGTGAAGCAGCGGGGAAGGACGCCCGATCGCCTCGAAGTACGACTGCTGGCGCAGGATGAGGTACCAGTTGGTCACGTAGGCGAGCGCGGCCAGCGTGTCGCCCCGGACACGGGCGACCTCGCCGGGAGCCAGCACGAGAGCCATCACGATGGTGCCAGCGAGCACCAGGAACAGCGCCGGCAGGAGCCGCCGCGCGCGGCGCAGCCAGAATTCCCGGAGCCTGATCCGTCCCAGCCGGTCCCGCTCGGCGAGCAACAGCGTGGTGATCAGGAACCCGCTGATCACGAAGAACACGTCCACGCCCAGGAATCCGCCCGACAGCACCCCGAGGTCGGCGTGGTAGATCAGCACCGCCAGGACGGCGACCGCCCGCAGGCCGTCCAGCCCCGCCAGGCGCCCGCCGGCCTCGCGGCCGCCGTGGTCCGCGACGGCGCGAAGGGGAGCATTTCCGGGGACGGCCTCGGGCGGCGCCGGGAGCCCGCCACTCACGTCAGTCTCCGCCATGCCCCTGTGTCCCCTGCTCGACGACCCGTGTCTATGATGCCTCGCCGGGCCTTGCATGCGCATCGCATTCGGGCCGATCCATCGACGTGATTTCCGCCCCTGCGGTGCCAGCGCGCACCCTCGCCAGGCCGGCCGGCAGGATCCGGGTGCCACCCGTCCCCGGACCGCGGCCGGGCCCGGCCGAAGCCGCTGCGACCGCCGTCGGATCCCACGCTAGAGCCGCGCGAAGGGGAGGGCATCGGCTGTGCGGGGGACAGGCCGGCATCCTCACGGTCCTGCCCGTCCTACGCCGTCAGGGGGTTGCGCGTCACGGATCGGCCGCCTCGCGCGGCGCATCCGGGGCGTCTAGGATGCGGTCGAGGGCCCGACCCACCGACGTTCCACCCGGGCCCCTGCGGAGGAGACGTGCGAGAGCTCTACCCGGCCATCGAACCCACCCGGAGCGGCCATCTCCGAGTCTCGGCGCTCCACGAGATCTACTGGGAGGAGAGCGGCATCCCGACCGGCACGCCGGTCGTGTTCGTGCACGGGGGTCCCGGTGGTGGGACCGGCCCGGACGATCGCCGCTACTTCGACCCCGCCGCGTACCGCATCGTCCTGTTCGATCAGCGGGGCTCGGGACGCAGCACGCCTCACGCGAGCCTGGTGGAGAACACGACGTGGGACCTCGTGTCCGACATGGAGCTCCTCCGGGAGCACCTCGGGGTCGATCGATGGGTGGTGTTCGGTGGCTCGTGGGGCAGCACGCTGTCGCTGGCGTACGCGGAACGGCACCCGGAGCGGGTCCGGGCGCTCGTCCTGCGCGGGATCTTCCTGCTCCGGCCGCACGAGATCCGCTGGTTCTACCAGGAGGGTGCGAGCTTCATCTTCCCGGACGCCTGGGAGGACTTCCTGGCACCGATCCCTCCCGCCGAGCGCGACGACCTGGTGGCCGCCTACCACCGGAGGCTGACGGGCGACGAACCGGTTGCGCTCGCGGCCGCGGCGAAGGCCTGGAGCGAGTGGGAGGCGAAGACGAGCAAGCTCCGTCCCGACCCGAAGCTGGTCGAGCGCTTCGGCGCCGACACGACGGCCGACGCGTTCGCCCGGATCGAATGCCACTACTTCGTCAACCACGGCTTCTTCGAGACGCCCGACGAGCTGCTCGACGGCGTGGACCGTATCCGCCACATCCCCGCACGGATCGTGCAGGGGCGGTACGACGTCGTGTGCCCCATGACGAGCGCGTGGGACCTGCACCGGCGCTGGCCCGAGGCGGGCTTCGAGGTGGTGCCCGACGCGGGGCACTCCGCCACGGAGCTGCCGACGATCGACCGGCTCGTGAGCGCGACCGACGACTTCCGATCCGCCCGCTGAGCCCGGGCTCGAGCCGAAAGGCTGACGCGGGCCGGTTGAACGCGGACGGAGCTCCGGCCCATGGGCCCCCGCTGGCCCGGCGGTCCGGGTCCGCCGTGCCCGGTGGTCCGGGCCCGCCGTGCCCGGTGGTCCGGATGCACCGCGAACGAGGTCAGCGCGGGGCGGGTAGCTCGATCCGGATGCGGGCGTCGACCACGACGGCCCCGTGCTCGAGCACGATCAGCGGGTTGCAGTCCATCTCGGCCACTTCGGGGTGC
>Ga0307373_10016039_pt1 | contig 10103 bp, 12 predicted proteins | sample OX2MG_FD_202534 | JGI IMG/M metagenome (GOLD analysis project Ga0307373, IMG submission 202534) | Soil microbial communities from Risofladan, Vaasa, Finland - OX-2 | ecosystem: Environmental > Terrestrial > Soil > Coastal area > Acid sulfate soil | place: Finland: Risofladan, Vaasa | collected...
TCGTCGAGTGGTGGGTGAGCACGATTGGCTGAGATACCACCAAAGGTTGCAGGCGCCCCGCTAGCAAGCAGAGTGGAGCTGCGCGCGACGGTCTCGGCGTCTGAGGACCCGCACAAGGTGCTCGCGGCGATGCGCCAGGTGCTGGGCGAGTGCGACTATTCCGTCGAGGAGGGTACGACATCCATCCGGATACGGTCCACATCGTCGCGCTGCCTGCAGAAGCTTCACGACCAGCTCAGGGACAGGCACGTGAGAGACGCTGCTAGGCGCCTGATGCTCGCCAGCCTGGAGGGGAATGTGCTCCCGCTCAAGCTCAACAGGCAGGCTGCCGCCGTCGGCGTCTTGGCGCTCTGCTCGAACGCGGTGGAGTCGCCGCTTGGTCCGCTCAACCTCGAGGTGGAGACCGAAGCTCCAGAGAAGTTGATAGACTGGCTGACGGCCTACTGACTTTCCGCAGGGACTTCCACGAACATCCCGTCACTCGCCGCGAACGCTTCAGGGAAGACAACACGGGCCTGCTTTACCAATGCCGAGATGCTGCGGTACCTCGCGCTAAAGTGCGTCAGCGCGAGCCTCTTCACGCGAGCTTTTCTCGCGAGCTCTGCGGCCTCCACCGCTGTCGAATGCTTCCTGTCGGCCGCCTTATCGGCGTCTTTCGCAGCGAATGTGGAGTCGAAGATGAGGAGGTCCACTCCAGCGAAGAATCGGGCCAAGGTCGCCGAAGGTCTTGTGTCCCCCGAGTAGCCTACCCGCCTTCCCTCCCTGCTCGGCCCGAGGACATCGGCCGGGCGCACCTTCCTACCCTCCACGACTACGCTCCTCCCGTGCTGAAGGGCGGACCACTTCTTCCCCTCAGGCACTCCAAGAGCCTTCGCCTTCCTCGAGTCGAAGACGCCCGGCCGGGGCGTCTCCTCGAAGACGTACGACCACGCCTCGATCGAGTGGTTCGCGCGGGCGCACCTGATTCTGTAGGCCTCCCTCCTCAGCACGGCCCCCGTCTTCGCTACGACGAACTGGAGGTCGAACGAGAGGCCGATGTGGAGCATCTCCATACTCGCCTTGATCCACTCGTAGAGCCCCTTCGGCCCCACGAGCGTGAGCTTCTTCCCCCTCTGGGACATGCTCATCGTCTGGAGCAGCCCAAGCAGGCCGTTCACGTGGTCCCCGTGCAGGTGTGTGATCAGGACGACCATCTCCCTGTTGATCCCGAGCCCGTACTCGACGAAGCTCCTCTGGGTGCCCTCTCCGCAATCCATGAGGACGACCTCGCCCTCCCTCCTGATCGCCACGGCCGGCAGGTTCCTCCCCTTGGTGGGGGTCGCCGAGCTCGTCCCTAGGAAGACCACCTCTAGCTTTGTCAGGCCGCTTCCCTCCTGAGCACCGTTATCGTCCTCGTGAGGGTCCTGTGGATGTAGATCTCGTGCTCCTGCTCCACGCGGAGCCCGGCCACGTCCTCCAAGATGGGACCCACCTCGAGGCTCTTCGGGTGCATCACGACGAGCTTCCTTCCTTGGGCAATGACCTTCGGTGCCCCCTCGATGAGCCATCTGAGGATGTCGCCCGACTTCAGCCCACCGGCGCTCGAGGCCCTCCCGTAGGGGATGTCGGTGGCGATCGCCGCCACCTTACTGATGGGAAGCCGCCTCGCGTCCGCGCGGACGATTCCCAACCAGGGCTGCTCGTACTTGATAGAGTTCCTGCGGGCCCCTCTCACCATCTTGCGTGCAAGGTCGACCCCGATTGGCTCGGCGCCTATGATGCTGGCCTCGATGAGCAGGCTCCCCGTTCCGCAGAAGGGGTCCAAGAACGTCTCGCCGGGCTGCACCCCTGAGAGGTTCACGAGCGCGCGGGAGAGCTTCGGGAATATAGCTGATGGGTGGAAGAATGCCCTGCTCCGCGGCCTCCTAGTGACCCACCCCTGCCTCATCGAGCCTGGCATGGTTATCGCGAAGTAGGTCTTCCCACCACGGGTGACGTATGCCGAGACCTCGCGGTCCGGGTTCTTCAAGGAGACGTTTCCCTCCACCTTCTCCGCTACTAGGGAGATTATCGCCTCGTCTCTCTCCCCTCCGTCGCCCTCGCCGAAGACGCGGACCCTGTACGTCCCACGGCGTAGGAGAGAAAGGTTCTCGCCGTCGACCTTTCCGTCGGGGAGGAGCGTCCCCACGCGCCTCGAGAACGCGACGCGCGACTCCACCGCGGAAGGGTCGGCGGTGGTCTCGGCGACCAAAAGCCCGTCCTCTGGGATTTCGAACTTCGCGTCGGGGTCGAGGTCTCGGACCAGGCTCCTGGCCTCTCCCTCTGGTATGCCCGTCGACTCCCGCGAGAGCAAGAAGAGGATGCTCGCCTTATTTCTCGGCGATGATGGTCCGGAGGTATGCTGCCATAGGCTCTGTTGCGTCAACCTTGCTGACTCGGCTGGGCACAGTATTCGTCCCTATTATTTCATCGACTCCGGCCTTGATTAGCTTGTCGTAGGTCTCGCCGAGGAGCACCGCATGGACACAGGCGCTGACCACCTTCCTCGCCCCTGACTTCTTTAGCAGCTCCGTCGAGGCCGCAACAGTCCCGCCGGTCGTGATGACGTCGTCGACGATGATGCAATCCCTTCCCTTGACCGGGAGCTTCTCTGCCTCCATCTTGATCCTCCCGGTCACCCTGTCCCTGTTCTTCTTGAAATGGATGAACTTAGCCCCATAAAGCGCCGCGAACGCCTCTGTCCTCTTGAGCGAGCCCGCATCCGGCGCGACGACTATCGGGTCGTCCAGCTTGACGTGCGTCCTCAGGTACTGTGCTAGGCCGGGGATCGCCGAGACGCTGTAGACCGGCATGGAGAACAGCGCCAACCCCTCCGCGGAGTGCATGTCGACCGTGCTAACCCTCTGGACGCCCACCGACCTCAGCATGTGCGCGATTACGCCTAGGCTGACGATCTCCCCGGGGAGGAACGCTTTGCCCTGCCGGGCGTATCCAAGATATGGAATCACTGCGTGGACCCTCGCGCCCTCCTGGCTCAGGTGGTGCGAGGCGAGGAAAAGCTGCATGTAGTGCTTATCAGCCGGAGGGTAGGTCGACTGGACGAGGAGGACCTCGAGCCCGCTGAGCTTCTCGTCGAACTTGTACTTGATCTCGCCGTCTGGGAACTCCGTGGTCGTCACCGCGAGCAACGGGAGGCCCATCCTCTTGGCAAGCTTGGTCCCAAATTCTTGTGAAGAGGGACCAACCATAACTCGCCAATCAGTCACAGGAAGTCGGGCCACCACCGGGGTCTCACTATTTAACAAATTTCGGTGGGAGAAAACCCGCAGGTCACAAAAGGCTTAAGGAATACCGAGCTTTGGAGTCATCTAGACCCGAATGGTAGACCAGTTCTGTCCCGAGTGTGGCGGGGCGCTCGTCTTCGACGCAGTCAACAAGAGGTTCTCTTGTAAGAGCTGCGGACTGTTTTTGACCAGAGACCAGTTGTCCGACCTGAGGTTCAAGATGAAGACTCTGCCTGACGACGAGAGAAGGAAGAGGCAGCGACAGCAGGCCGACTATCTAGACTGGTGGCTGAGCGGCAACAAGAACAAGTCCTAGAAGACGAAAAGAGACGGGACGCGCAAGCTCAGTGTAGACTCTATCTTCGAAGCTTTTCCTTGACGTATTTCTCCACGATGACCCGTGTGTTCTGGCTCGTATCCAACCCAGCGACTTCTTCGGCCTTGAACCACTCGTAACTCTCCGACTCCTCGTTCAAAACCACCTTGGCATCCGGCGGGGCCAGGCTCGCGAGGAAGTCGACGAGGACAAAGTGGAATCGGGTCCTTTCCGCGTCGTCCCTTATCAGCTCCTCCGAAACGTGAAACAACCCCTCGACATCGAGCTCCACCCCCAACTCCTCCCTGACCTCGCGCCTTCCGGCTTCGATGAGCCTCTCCCCGGTCTCCAAGAGGCCGCCAGGCAGCGACCATTTGCCTATGTTTGGCTCGAACTTGCGCTTGATGAGGAGGACGCGCCCCTGCCCGTCGTGGATGAGCGCCCCCACCCCGACAAGCGGACGGGCTGGGTATTCCCTGTCGCTTCGCACGCGCTTCGTCCGTGCGGCGACAGGTATTTGCGTTCCCCCGCACAACTTTGAATACCTGCAGAGCCGCGGTGGAGGAGGATTGGTCTCCGTGGTCAACCTCGCCGTGGGGAAGGAGCTCCTCATCGGGAGGACGATGAACTCCAACGCCTACTGGATAGGCGGGCGGCTCTACAAGATGGGCGGGATGCTAGACAGGGTCCTCACAGTCACCGACTCCCTCGACGAGATCTCCGCTGGGCTCAACGAACTGCTCGCCAAGCGCCCCGACTTCATCATCGTGGTGGGAGGCCTAGGCCCCACTCCGGACGACATGACCCTGAAGGGAATCGCCCGGGGTCTCGGAATGAAGGTCAAGTTCAACAAGGAGGCGGTACGCCTGATCAAGGAGCATCTTGAGGGCGCAGGAAGGGAGTTCGTGCTCAACCCGGCTAGGCGCAAGATGGCGTCCATCCCAGAGGACTCCACCCCACTCAGGAACGACGTCGGGACTGCGCCCGGGGTCAGGCTCATCGCCGGAAAGGGGACCGTTGTCTACTGTCTCCCTGGGGTGCCTCGCGAGATGAGGAACATCTTCTCGAACTTCGCTGAGAAGGAGATCAGGAAGAAGATGGGGAAAATTCACATCGCTAAAGTGACTTTGAAGTTGAGCGGGATCTACGAGGCCGCTCTCGCCCCCTCTCTGGAGGAGGCGGTGAAGATGCACCCGGAGGCCTACATCAAGTCCCATCCGAGGGGATTGAAGGCCGGGGTCCCGACGCTCGAGTTGGACGTGACCGTGACCTCCCGCGAGGCGAAGACCGCGCGCTCCACTTACTCCGAGCTCATTTCCTTTCTCTCGCGAAGGATATCGGAGCTGGGCGGGACCGTCTCGGGCAAGAAAGAGTCGATGAAGTAGAGCGGAGCGAACGCTAACTTTATTCCGAGTCGCGCGGCGCGAGGTCCACCTTGAACGTCGTCTTCATCACCGGCACCGCAGGGGCGGGCAAGTCCCTCCTCACAGCCTCTCTGCTGAGCTGGTATCACGAGAAGTCTCAGAACGCCATCTCTGTCAACCTCGACCCTGGTGTCGTCGCGCTGCCTTACGAGCCGGACGTCGACGTGAGGACTATGATCGATCTCCAAGAGATCATGCAAAAGTACTCGCTCGGTCCGAACGGCGCTCTGATCTTCGCGAGCGACCTGATAGCCAGCAAGCTGCCCGAGATCCAGGACGACATCGACGCCTCGAACGCAGACTTCGTCATAATCGACACCCCCGGGCAGATAGAGCTCTTCGCGTTCAGGGAGAGCGGGCCGTTCGTCGCGAAGGGTTTGAGGGCAGATTCCAAGGCCGTCCTCTTCCTCGTCGACTCGATGGTGGCGTCAACTCCCTCGAACTTCCTTTCGCTGCTCCTGCTCGCAACATCAGTCCACTTGCGGATGGAGCTGCCACTTCTCCAGATACTCTCGAAGACGGACATCGCGAGGAACGCGAAGGAGATCGCAAAATGGAGCAGGGACCCCTACGCGTTCGAGGAAAGCCTCTCCACCACTAAGGGGGGTGACTCGTACACATTCTACACGCAGATATTCAGGGCACTGAAGAACTCCTCCATCTCGCCAGGCCTCTACCCTGTCTCCGGCTATACCAGAGACGGGTTCATCGCGCTCGTAGGCGAGCTCTCGAGGATATCGAAAGGCGGCGAGGAGTTCGAGGAAAACTGAGTCTCCGCTCGCCTTCCCCACCATCGAATCATGAACGTAATGCGTCAACGGCGTTGCGAAATACGTCGTACTAGGGTGTAAAGTAACGATATTCGGCGTATCTTCACTGAAACCGAACACTTAAGAACCTCGACCCTAACACTCCCAATGTCATGGTATTCCGTTTCCGCGGGTGCTACACGGCCGTGGTCACCCCTTTCGATTCTAAGAAGAAGGTAAACTGGGCTCAGCTCAAGACCCTGGCGCAATTTCAAAGGGAGCAGGGCGTGCGCGGGGTGGTCCCCGCGGGCACCACTGGAGAGAGCCCGACTCTGAGCTGGGACGAGCACTACAAGGTCATCGGCTCTTACTTCGAGGCATCAGGCCCTACCTTGGAGACGATCGCGGGCACCGGCTCCAACAGCACCGAGGAGTCTCTCGAGGCCACCCGCCACGTAGCCGATCAAGGGATACACGTGGCTCTCTTGGTGGACCCCTACTACAACGGCCCCAGCTCGCTTGAGATTAGAAAGGAGTACTATGAACCCATAGTGCGCGCCTTTCCTGAGGTAGAAATGATCCCCTACGTCATCCCCGGGAGGACGGGCACCCAGCTCCTACCACAGGACCTTGCCATCTTGGCGAGAGAATATCCCAACCTCCAGGCGGTGAAGGAGGCGACGGGGAGCGCCGAGAACGCGCGCCTTACTAGGAAGCTCTGTGGCCCTGAGTTCTCGATAATGTCGGGGGACGACGACAAGACCCTGTCCTTCATGGGCGACGACTCCATCGTCTGCTCCGGGGCGATCTCCGTCATCTCCAACATCGCTCCCAGGGCGGTTGAAGACCTCACGGAGGCCGCCCTGGCCGGGAACCTGGAGGAGGCCGACCGGCTCGGCGCAGCCCTCCAGCCACTCTTCGCTATGGTCACGGTGAAGTCGGAAGAGAACACGGCGTTCGGGCCCGTGCCAGTGAAGGCGAGGAACCCGCTCCCCGTCAAGACGATGATGAACATCTTGGGCATGAACGTCGGACCCTCCAGGGGACCGCTCGGACTAGTCACCAAACAGGCGCTTAACCACATGCTGGACGGCCTGCGGAAGGTCTGGACTAGGAACCCCGAGGTCCTCGAGCCCATAGAGAAGGCATTCGACGTCTCGATCGACAAGAGGCTCCGCGATCCCCGCTACTGGAACGGGCTGGCGTACGAAGCCGCGTACGAGTAGAGGAGGGGCACGACAACGCCACTCAAGGTCTGCTTAATCGGCGCGACCGGTAGGATGGGCACTCTGATCGCGAGGGAGGCTCCGAAGGAGAGGTTCGAGATAACATGCGCCGTGGCCGCCGCTGACGACTCCGGCATCGGAAGGACTCTCCGGGAACTTGGGACGAGAGACAGCGACACGAAGGTCTCTCCGCCCTCGCGCCTCTCGGAGCTGCTCGGCAAGAGCGACGTCTGCATCTCTTTCACCAGCGCGCAGGCCGAGATGGCCAACCTGCGAGCGATATCCGGCGGCGGCGTGCCCTACGTCTCCGGGACGACAGGGCTCACCCCGCAGCAGAGGAAGGAGGTCGAAGCGGCCCTAGCCGGGAGGGTCCCTGCGGTCATCGCCTCCAACTTCTCGGTCGGGGCCAACCTTCTCATCGCCATGTCCGCTTCGCTCAAGGCCCTCCCCGCGGGTTTCGACGTCAGCATCGTCGAGGCCCACCACTCAGGGAAGGCCGATGCTCCCAGCGGGACGGCCCTGAGCATCGCGCAAGAGGTCTCGAAGGCGAGGGGCTACACAAAGACCGTGAGCGGGCGTAGCGGCGCCTCCAAGCGAGCGCCAGACGAGCTCGAGGTCAGCTCGCTTCGGGGAGGTGGGACGCCAGGCATCCACACGGTCCACGCGTTCGGCCCCCACGAGATGTTGACGCTCGAGCACGTCGCGTTCTCAAGGTCGGGATTCGCCCTCGGCGCACTGCACGCTGCGGAGTGGGCATCCGCGAAGGGACGGGAACCACGGGTCTACGGGATGGCCGACGTCCTAGGGCTCAAGCTCTGAGCAGACTCCGCGGGCTATAGTCTAGTTCTCGTAAAGAATCTCGTGCGTCTCGGGCTTCCCGTCCGTCAGGACCTCGTGGCCCGTCTCCGTCACCAGGATGCTCTCGCCTATCCTGCATCCGCCGACCTTGAGGTTGTCTTCCAGCGTGATGCACGGCTCGATTGCGATCACGTGCCCTGGCTTCAGCACCGCTTCTGGCTCGTCCATGCCTGGCTCCGGAGCCCACGGCGGCTCGTAGACGTTCATCCCCACCCCATGGAGGATGGGTTGGATTCTGCTGAAGGAGTACTGGGAGTACCCGTACTCGTCGACGACCTTCTCTGCGGCGTCCCTTATCTTACGGGTGCTAACCCCGGGCCGCGCCGCCTTGAGCCCTGCCATGTAGGCGTCGTACGTCGCAGTGTAGAGGCGCTTCTGGGCTGCGCTGGGATTCCCGATTATCGTCGTGGTCGTGATGTCCGTGTTGTATGCCTTGTAGATCGTCGCGTATCCCATTATGAGGAACTCTCCACTCTTAACGACCCTGTCGGAGTCGTGCCTCGTCATCAGGCCTGTGTTCGGGCCCGCGAAAGTCGCGAGCGACCAAGACATCCCTTCGGCCCCCATCTTCCTCGCGGCGTACTCGCCCTCCGCGGCAATCTCGTACTCCCTCATGCCTGGGCGTGCGGCCTTCAGCGCCGCCCTGATAGAGGCCTCCGTCGCCTTCGCAGCCTCGCGCATTATCGCGATCTCGCCGTCGAGCTTGATGGCCCTCTCCTCTGCTATCTCCACGCCGACGTCCACCAGTTGGACTCCCTTCGCGGCCTTTCGCAGCGCGTGGAAGCCCTCCAACCCTAGCTGGTCGTAGCCTACCTTTCCGCTCTTGACGTAGTCCCTGAACACCTTCGCGATCTCGTCCGCGCGGCCAAGCGAATGCATCACCCTCATGTCGCCCACCCATGGCATGTAATGCTTGGAGCGGGTGTAGTCTCCGGCGACCGTCAGCACCACGATGTCTCCGCTCGCCGTGACGAACGAGGAGTAGCTGTTCTGAAACCACATGCTGACCACCGGCCTGAAGTCGGTCGAGTACCTCACGTTCTCGATCTTGTTTAGCAGCAGCGCATCCAGCCCCTGTTTCTTCATAAAAGAGACGAGCTTCGCGACCTTCTTCTTCCTGAGGTCCGCTACGTCGATTCCTTCGCGTCTGGGCAAAGATGCTCTTCTTCCCTCGCCCGAGCCACCTTCTATAAATGATTGGACCGCGAGGCGGTAGTGTCATGGTTTCCGCAGAGAAGGCCGAGGACCCCAGCGCGAAGCTGAGGAGGCTCCTCTCGGGGAAGAAGACCATCGCAGCACCTGGCGTATTCAACCCGGCCGTCGCTCTGCTCGCCGAGGAGGCGGGCTTCGAATGCCTCTACTTCTCGGGGGCGGCGTTCGCCAACTCCATGGGGCTCCCTGACCTCGGTGTCACGACCCTAACTGAGGTCGCCGACGCCGCGGGCAGAATAGCGGCCGCCGTCCCGTCGCTCCCGCTCATAGTCGACGTGGACACGGGTTTCGGGGAAGCGGTCAACGTCGCCCGGACGGTCCGCGATATGGAGAAGGCCGGAGCCGCTGGCATCCAGATCGAGGACCAGGTGATGCCGAAGAGGTGCGGGCATCTCGACGGGAAGGAGGTCCTCGAGCCTGCCGAGATGGCGAAGAAGATCATCGCAGCAAAGGCCGCGTCAAAGAAAGGACTCGTCATCGTAGCGAGGACCGACTCCGCGGAGACCGAGGGGATCGACGGCGCGATAGAGAGGGCGCATCTCTACCAGCGCGCAGGGGCGGACGTGATATTCCCGGAGGCGCTCAAGTCCAAGGCGGAGTTCGCCGAGTTCGCGAACAAGGTGAAGGGGCCGCTGTTGGCCAACATGACCGAGTTCGGCAAGACCCCTTATCTCTCGCTCTCGGACTTTTCAAAGCTGGGTCAGGGCTACAAGCTCGTGATCTTCCCAGTGACCGCCTTCAGGGTGGCGATGATGGCGATGCGCGACGCCTTGAGGGAGCTCTCGAAGACCGGGACGCAGACGAGTCTTCTCGACAAGATGATGACCAGGGGTGAGTTCTACGAGCTCATCGATTACCGCTCGACGGAGAGCGAGGACCGCACGACCGCCCGCAAGGCCGCGCATCTTCTGGATAACCATTAATATCGGGTTTCCTTCTGGATGCCGAATGGCAGAGATGCTCCGGGCCCCAAAAGGGCTTGATGGAGTCGCGGTTGCAGACACAACCATAGCAAAAAGCGATGCGGACGGGACGCTGATTTATCGCGGTTATGC
>Ga0307373_10016040_pt1 | contig 10101 bp, 10 predicted proteins | sample OX2MG_FD_202534 | JGI IMG/M metagenome (GOLD analysis project Ga0307373, IMG submission 202534) | Soil microbial communities from Risofladan, Vaasa, Finland - OX-2 | ecosystem: Environmental > Terrestrial > Soil > Coastal area > Acid sulfate soil | place: Finland: Risofladan, Vaasa | collected...
ACAACGACGACGCAAGCCTTGGCGTCGGGCGAAAGTTCGAACAACGGCGACAAGCGCGCCACCATAAACACCCCGGCTGTCACCATGGTGGCGGCGTGGATCAACGCCGATACCGGCGTCGGGCCTTCCATCGCGTCCGGCAGCCAGGTGTGCAGCAGGAACTGGGCCGACTTGCCCATGGCACCCATGAACAGCAACAGACAGATCAGCGTGAGCGAATCGACGTTAAAGCTCAGAAAATGAAACGTCTTGCCTGCCAAACTAGGCGCCTGCGCAAACACGGTGTCGAAAGCGAGCGAGCCGGTCAGCAGAAATACGGCAAAAATCCCGAGCGCGAAGCCAAAGTCGCCGATGCGGTTGACGAGGAACGCCTTGATGGCCGCTGCATTGGCCTCGGGCTTGTAGAACCAAAAGCCGATCAGCAGATAGCTGGCGAGGCCGACGCCCTCCCAACCGAAGAACAGCTGCAACAGATTGTCGGCCGTCACCAGCATCAACATGGCGAAGGTGAAGAACGACAGATAGGAGAAAAACCGCGGCTTGTACGGATCGTCGGCCATGTAGCCGATCGAATAAAGGTGAACCAAGCTGGAAATTGTGGTCACAACGACGAGCATCACCGCCGTGAGGGGGTCGATGCGCAAAGCCCAATCCACTTTAAGATCGCCGGAGGTGATGAAATTGAAAATCGTAACCCGCGCATCGTGTCCGTGCAGACCCACGTTGACGAAGGCGATACAGGAAAGCACCCAGGAAATTCCGAGCAACGTCGTGGTGATCAATTCGGCAGCCCGCGAGCCGGCTGCCGGGTCCGCGATCTGGTCTTTCTCCAGGCTCGGATGATCGATTTCGGCGTGGGTGGTCTGCGGCTGCGGCGCACCGTGAATATGATCGGGTACGAGCGGCGCGGCGTGATCGTCGTGCGGCGGCGCGGGGTCCTCACCCGGATGGCGGTTGCGCGCGCCAATGAGCGAAATCGCGCCCGCGATGATGGCGCCGATGAGCGGCAGGATGACGATGGCTTCGTACATGATGCCGCGTTAGCCCTTCATCAGATTGACGTCTTCGACTGCAATCGAGCCGCGGTTGCGGAAATAAGCGACGAGAATAGCAAGCCCGATGGCGGCTTCCGCCGCCGCGACCGTGAGCACGATCAGCGCGTAGACCTGGCCAACGATGTCGCCAAGGAAGGCCGAGAACGCGACCAGGTTGATGTTGACCGACAGCAGGATCAATTCAATCGACATCAGAATGACGATAATGTTCTTGCGGTTGAGGAAAATGCCGAAAATCCCCAGCGTGAACAGGATCGCCGCAACCGAAAGATAGTGGCCGAGACCGATGATCATGGCAGCCCCTGCCCCGACTTCACCTTGACGACGTCGATGGCACTGGAACGTCGCCGAGCAAGTTGATCGCTGATGTTCTGGCGTCTGACGTTCGGCTTGTGGCTTAACGTCATGACGATCGCGCCGACCATGGCGACGAGCAGGATCATGCCAGCCGCCTCGAAGAAATAGACGTAGCGGGTGTAAAGCACGAGCCCGAGCGCCTGGGTGTTGCTGATGTTGCTGGCGATCGGCGCAGCGATCGCCTTTGGCGCGCCGGGAGTGACGACCCAACCGATCACGCCGAAGATAAGCTCGATCAACAGGACCAAGCCGACGACCGCACCGATCGGCAGATAATTGAGGACGTCCTGGCGCAATGCGGCAAAATCCACATCGAGCATCATAACCACGAACAGAAACAGCACGGCAACGGCGCCGACATAGACCACGATCAGGATCATGGCGAGAAATTCCGCGCCCAAGAGCACGAACAGGCCGGCCGCATTGACGAACGCAAGAATGAGAAACAGCACCGAGTGCACGGGATTGCGCGCAACAATCACCATGAATGCCGAGGCAATGCATACGCCGGCAAAGAGGTAGAAGAATATGGCCTGCAGGATCATGGGTGCGACGTCTTACCGGTACGGAGCGTCGAGTTCGATTGACTTGGCGAGCTGCTGTTCCCAGCGATCCCCATTCGCAAGTAGCCGCTCCTTGTCGTAATAAAGTTCCTCGCGCGTTTCCGTGGCGAATTCGAAATTCGGCCCTTCGACGATCGCATCGACCGGGCAAGCTTCCTGGCACAGCCCGCAATAGATGCATTTGACCATGTCGATGTCGTAGCGCGTCGCGCGGCGGGTACCGTCGTTGCGGCGGGGGCCGGCTTCGATAGTAATCGCCTGCGCCGGACAGATCGCCTCGCATAATTTGCACGCGATGCAGCGCTCCTCGCCGTTCGGGTAACGGCGCAGCGCATGCTCACCGCGGAACCGCGGCGAGATCGGGTTCTTCTCGAACGGATAATTGATCGTAGCCTTCGGTTTAAAGAAATAACGCATCGACAAAAAGAACGCCTGCACGAACTCTTTGAGGAAAATCGAACGTGCCGCCTGGTCGAGTCGCATGTCAGCCTCGGATCACTTCGATGACGCCGGCCACGATTACGACCATGGCAAGCGAGATCGGCAGGAAAACCTTCCAGCCGAGCCGCATCAGCTGATCGTAGCGGTAGCGCGGCACGAAAGCCTTCACCATGGCGAACATGAAGAACAGGAAACTGGCTTTGAGCACGAACCAGATCACCCCCGGTATCCAGGTGAACGGCACGACCGGGAACGGCGGCAGCCAGCCGCCCAGGAACAGGATCGTCCCCATCGCGCACATGGTGGCGATGGCGACGTATTCGCCGAGCATGAACATCATGTACGGGGTCGAGCCGTATTCGACCATATAGCCGGCGACCAGTTCCGATTCAGCTTCGAGCAGATCGAACGGCGGCCGATTGGTTTCGGCAAGTGCCGAGACGAAGAAAATCACGAACATCGGCAAGAGAGGCAGCCAGTACCAGCCAAACAGGCCGAGGCGGCTGTTCTGCGCCTCGACAATGGCAGACAGATTGAGCGAGCCGACGCACAGAAGCACCGTAACGATGACGAAGCCAATCGAGACTTCGTACGACACCATCTGCGCGGCCGAGCGCAGCGCCGCAAGGAACGCATATTTCGAATTGGACGACCATCCCGCCATGATCACGCCGTAGACCATCAGTGAGGAGATCGCGAAAATATAAAGAACGCCGACATTGATATTGGAGATGACCACCCCGGCGCTGACCGGGATGACCGCCCAGGCGGCGAGCGCCAACGTGCAGGTGACCAGCGGCGCCAATAGAAACACGCCCTTGTTGGCGCCGGCGGGAATGACCGGCTCTTTGAGCACGAATTTCAAGAGATCGGCGAACGACTGAAACAAACCCCACGGCCCGACGACGTTCGGCCCACGCCTGATCTGCACCGCGGCCCAGATTTTCCGATCGGCGTAGAGCACGTAGGCGGTGGCGACCAGCAGGATGACGAGAAGCAACACGCTCTCCGCCACGATGATGACGAGCGGCCAGATATAGTCGGACCAGAACGCTGCCATCGGTCGTGCCTTACTCCGCCGCCGGCATGGCTAGGCGTCCGCCGGCGATTGCCGAGCATTGCGCCATCACCGCCGAGCAGCGAGCGATCGGATTGGTAAAGTAGAAGTCAGAAATGATTGAGCGGAACGGCGCTTTGTCGGCATTTCCGCCGAGCGTCGAAAGTTTGCGCACATCGCCCGCGTCGCCGGCGGCAATTTGGCCGACCCGCATGAAATGCGGATGGGCCTGAAACATCGCCTGCCGCAGCGCTGCGAGTGAATCGTAAGGAAGCTTCTTGCCCAACACATCCGACAGCGCGCGCAGGATCGCCCAATCCTCGCGCGCATCGCCCGGCGGGAAAGAGGCGCGCGTCGCCATCTGCACCCGTCCTTCGGTGTTGACGTAAGTGGCCGATTTTTCCGGATAAGCGGCGCCGGGCAGCACCACGTCGGCGCGCGAAGCGCCGCGGTCGCCATTGGTGCCGATATAAATGACAAAGGCGCCCGGGCCGATGTCGATTTCGTCAACGCCAAGCAGGAACACCGCGTCGAGCGTGCCGGAGGCCGCCATTTGGCGAGCCGACAAAGCTCCCTCGCCCGGCACAAAGCCAAGATCAAGCGCGCCGACGCGGGAAGCGGCTTGATGGAGCACGCTAAAGCCGTTCCAGCCGTCCTTGACCGCGCCGAGATCGACCGCGGCCTTTGCCGCCAGCGAAGCGATCGCCGGACCGTCCGGCCGCGCGAGCGCATCCGCGCCGAGGACGATCAACGGCCGTTCGGCCTTCCGCATTGTATCGGCAAAGCTGTGGCGAGCGACGTCGGCCAGCGTTTCCGGGCCGGCGCCGAGATAGTCATACGGATAGGTCAGCGGGACTTTCACGCCGATCAGTCCGATCGGGAAGCTTTTCGCGTTGCGCCATCGCTTGCGGATACGCGCATTTAGCACCGCCGCTTCGCGACGTGGATTGGTACCGACCAGAAGGAGTGCATCGGCCGTGTCGATGCCGGCAATCGTCGAATTGAACAAATAGCCAGCGCGACCCCATTTCGGGTCGAGCGTCGAACCGTCCTGGCGACAATCGAGGTTGGCGACGCCAAGCCGCGTCATCAAATCCTTGAGCGCGAAAATCTCCTCGATTGCGGCGAGATCGCCGACGATCGCGCCCAGACGTTTGGGATTGGCGCGGGCGAGTTTCTTTGCGATGGCGCCGAACGCCGCGCTCCACGATGCCGGCTGCAATTTGCCGTTTTCACGCACATAGGGCTGGTCGAGGCGCTGCGTGCGCAATCCATCCACCACGTGGCGGGTTTTGTCGGAGATCCACTGCTCATTCACGTCGTCGTTGATCCGCGGCAGGATACGCATCACTTCGCGTCCGCGCGTGTCGATACGGATGGCCGAGCCGAGCGAATCCATCACGTCGATCGATTCCGTCTTATTCAGCTCCCAGGGGCGCGCAGCAAATTCGTACGGCTTTGAAGTCAGCGCACCGACTGGACACAGATCGACGACGTTGCCCTGCAACTCCGACGTCATCGCCTCTTCAAGATAGGTGGTGATCTCCATATCCTCGCCGCGGCCGATGGCGCCGAGTTCGGGCACGCCGGCCACTTCGGTGGCGAAGCGGACGCAGCGCGTGCACTGGATGCAGCGGTTCATCGCCGTCTTCACCAGAGCGCCGAGATATTTGTCCTCGACCGCGCGCTTGTTCTCGCGGAAGCGGCTTTGATCGACGCCGTACGCCATTGCCTGGTCTTGCAGGTCGCATTCGCCGCCCTGGTCGCAGATCGGGCAGTCGAGCGGGTGATTGATAAGGAGGAATTCCATCACGCCTTCGCGCGCCTTACGCACCATTGGCGAGCGGGTCTTCACTTCCGGTGGCTCACCTTTCGGACCTGGGCGGCAATCGCGCACGCCCCAAGCGCAACTCGCCACCGGTTTGGGCGAGCCGGCGAGTTCGACCAGGCACATGCGGCAGTTGCCCGCGATCGACAACCGTTCCTGGAAGCAGAAACGCGGGATTTCCGCGCCGGCCGCTTCGCAGGCCTGCAGCAGCGTGTACTCGGACGGAACGTCGATCTCTTTGCCGTCAACGATGAGCTTGGTCATGCCGCTCGTCCGTCCGATGGCGCGCACTGCGCCGTCTTCCACAATTGCGCAGCCGGCACGCTCTCCCAGCCGAATGCATAATCGGACGGACCGTGCGCGGCGAGATAGTCAAGTCGCGTCTTGGCTTCACCTATCGTGGGCCGATGACCGGCCGGTACCCGCCACATCACGAAATGCGGTCCGTCGAGTTTTTCGAACCACTCGGGCCGGCGGCCGTAGAAGCGCTTGTGAATAGTTTGCCAAACAAAGCGCTCGAGCGTCTCTACGCTTTCCCATACCGACATGTTCAGGATCATCTGCGGATCGTCGTAGGCCTTAATATTGGTGGCGTTGCCGCTGTCGTCCTTGAGCCGCCAGACGAAACCTTTGCTGCGTTCGGCGAGGCCGTTGACCAGATCAAGGTTGTTCATAAAATCGGCTACGCGCGCGTCGTCACGCGAATAACGCAACCGCCCGATGTTGAGCTGCGCGAAATGGTTGTCTTCGCTCATGCGCTTCCCTACTCCGCCGCCTCGTACACCGGCGGATCAAGCACCCCAGCGGTATCGGGGTTGCCGGTGTATTCGTCGATCCTTCGCTCAATCTCCGGTCGGAAGTGCCGTAGCAGGCCCTGCACCGGCCACGCCGCACCATCGCCGAACGCGCAAATGGTATGACCTTCGATCTGCTTGGTAACTTGCATCAGCATGTCGATTTCGCGCTTTAGCGCGCGACCTTCGGCCATGCGGGTGAGCACGCGCCACATCCAGCCCATGCCTTCGCGGCACGGCGTGCACTGGCCGCAGCTTTCGTGCTTGTAGAAATAAGAGATGCGCGCCATCGCTTTGACGATGTCGGCGGTTTTGTCCATGACGATGACGGCCGCCGTACCCAGCGACGTTTGCTTTTCGCGGCAGCCATCGAAATCCATCAGCAGCGTGTCGGCTTGATCGGGTCCCGCCGGGACCAGCGGCATCGACGAACCGCCGGGAATGACGGCGAGTAGATTGTTCCAGCCGCCTCGCACGCCACCGGCATGCGTCTCGATCAGCTCGCGCAGCGGAATGCCCATTTCCTCTTCCACGGTGCACGGCTTTTCGACGTGACCGGAAATGCAGAACAGCTTGGTGCCGGTATTGTTGGCCCGGCCAATGCCGGCGAACCAAGCGGCGCCGCGGCGCATGATGTCTGGCACCTGCGCGATAGTTTCGATGTTATTGACGGTGGTCGGGCAGCCGTAGAGGCCCATATTGGCCGGGAACGGCGGTTTCAATCGCGGCATGCCCTTCTTGCCTTCCAGGCTTTCAAGCAGCGCAGTCTCCTCGCCGCAGATATATGCGCCGGCGCCGTGGTGGACGATGATGTCGAAGTCGAAGCCGTAGATGTTGTTCTTGCCGATCAGCTTGGCGTCGTAGGCTTGCGCCACCGCGGCTTCGAGCCGCTCACGTTCGCGGATGAATTCGCCACGGATATAGATGTAACAAGTCTGCACGCCCATGCCGACACCGGCGATCAGGCAGCCCTCGATCAAGAGATGCGGATCGTGCCGCATAATCTCGCGATCCTTGCAGGTGCCCGGCTCGGACTCGTCGCCATTGATGACGAGATAGCTCGGCCGGCCGTCCGATTGCTTCGGCATGAATGACCATTTGAGCCCGGTCGGGAAACCTGCTCCGCCGCGGCCCCGCTGGCCGGAAGCCTTCATTTCATTGACGATGGCGTCACGGCCCTTGTCCAGGATTGCCTTGGTGCCATCCCAGCCGCCGCGCGCACGCGCACCATCGAGGTCCCAGCCGTGGTGGCCGTAGAGATTCTTGAAGATGCGGTCCTTGTCGGAAAGCATTTTCAGTTTCGCCTTGGATCGGTGGCGTCGGCGATCGGCGGTTTCGGTATCGGCGACTCGTGGACGTTGGCGGCTTCGCCGGGTCGTTTCGCATCGCTGTCGCGCAGCGCCGCACCGGATTGACTGGGTGTCGTCGCTTTATAAATCGAAGGATCCTTCAGAGTGTCTGCACCGCCGACCGGAGCGGAATTTTGCCGGTCGATCTGCGGACCCGGGTTCGGCGTCTTGCCCGCCGCAAGATCGTTGAGGACGCGGGTGAGCGTCTGCGGCGTCAAATCCTCGTAGTAATCGGCGTTGATCTGCACCATCGGCGCATTGACGCAGGCGCCGAGGCATTCCACCTCGGTCCAGGAGTACACGCCGTCGCCGCTGACCTCGTTCTGTTCACCGATCATTTTATGCAGGACTTTCTTCAGTCCTTCGGCGCCGCGCAGCATGCACGGCGTCGTGCCGCAGAATTGGACGTGAAAGCGGCCAACCGGCGACAGGTTGAACATGGTGTAAAACGTCGCCACTTCGAGCACCCGGATTTTCGCCATGCCGAGCAGTTCGGCGGTCGCCTCGATCGCCTTCTGCGGCAGCCAGCCGCCGGATTGCTCCTGCGCCCGCCACAGAATCGGAATCACCGCTGATTGCTGGCGGCCCGGCGGGTATTTGGCAATTTGCGCCTTCGCCCATTCCAGATTCTGCGGCGTGAACGCGAAGCTTGGCGGCTGCTTTTCAGCCAGACGGCGGGCGCTCATCGATCGACCTCGCCGAACACGATATCGATGCTTCCCAAAATGGCGGAAACGTCCGCCAGCATGTGGCCCCGCGTCAGAAAATCCATCGCTTGCAGATGCGCGAAGCTTGGTGCGCGAATCTTGCACTTGTACGGCTTGTTGCTGCCGTCGGAAATCAGATAGACGCCGAACTCGCCTTTGGGCGCCTCGACGGCGGCATAAACCTCGCCGGCCGGGACGTGAAAACCTTCGGTGTAGAGTTTGAAATGATGGATCAGCGATTCCATCGAGCGCTTCATGACTGCACGGCGCGGCGGCGTAATCTTGTTGTCATCGACCACCACTACGCCTTGCGCGTCCGCGGAGTGCAATTTTTCCACGCATTGTTTCATGATGCGGATTGATTGGCGCATTTCTTCCATGCGGATGCAGTAGCGGTCGTAGCAGTCGCCGTTTTTGCCGACCGGAATGTCGAAATCAAATTCGGGATAGCATTCGTAGGGTTGCGCCTTGCGCAAATCCCAGGCGGCGCCGGAGCCGCGCACCATCACGCCGGAAAAGCCCCACGCCCAGGCGTCATCAAGTTTCACCACGCCGATATCGACATTGCGCTGCTTGAAGATGCGATTTTCGGTCAACAGCTCCTCGAGATCGTCGCAGACCTTGAGGAACGGATCGCAGAACGCGGCGATATCGTCGATCAGTTTCGGCGGCAGATCCTGATGCACGCCGCCGACGCGGAAGTAAGCCGCATGCATGCGCGAGCCCGACGCACGCTCATAAAAACCCATCAGCTTCTCGCGCTCTTCAAAGCCCCACAGCGGCGGCGTGAGCGCACCGACGTCCATCGCCTGCGTCGTGACATTGAGGAGATGCGACAACAGTCGGCCGATTTCGCAATACAATACCCGGATCACCTGCGCCCGCTTGGGAATGGCAAGCTCAAGCAGTTTTTCCGCCGCAAGACAGAACGCATGTTCCTGATTGATCGGCGCGACGTAATCGAGCCGGTCGAAATACGGGATCGCTTGCAGGTAGGTTTTGTGCTCGATCAGCTTTTCGGTGCCGCGATGAAGTAACCCGATGTGCGGATCGACCCGCTCGACCACTTCGCCGTCAAGCTCAAGCACCAGACGCAACACCCCGTGCGCCGCCGGATGCTGCGGTCCGAAGTTGATGGTGAAATTGCGTTCGCCGTTTGCAGCCATCAGGATTTCTGTCCGCCGTCGCCTATCTTTCCGGCCTTCTCGTCACCCGGCAGCACGTAATCGGTTCCCTCCCACGGCGAGAGGAAATCGAAGTTGCGGAATTCCTGCGTCAACCGCACCGGCGCATAGACAACGCGCTTAAGCTCATCGTCGTAACGCACCTCGACGAATCCGGTCAGCGGAAAATCCTTCCGCAACGGGTGCCCCTCGAATCCGTAATCGGTGAGCAGCCGGCGCATGTCCGGATGGCCGGCGAATACCACGCCGTATAGATCGTAAGCCTCGCGCTCGAACCAGTCGGTACCGGGGAAGACTTCGATGATCGACGGGACCGGCGCCGATTCTTCGGTTTCGATTTTGACGCGCACGCGCACATTATGCCTGGGGGATAGCAGGTGGTAGACCACGTCGAAGCGCCGTTCCCGGCCGGGCCAATCGACCGCGGTGACGTCGATGATGTTCCAAAACAGGCAGCGCGGATCGTCACGCAGAAAGCGCATCACCGAAACGACGTCGGCGGCTTTCGCCCGCACCGTCAGTTCGTGATGCGCAACCTCGTAGCCGAGAACTGAAGCCGCAAGCGCGTCCGAGATTGTGCGGCCGAGCGTGTCGAGTGTCTCATCCATCATCAGCGTTCGATCGTGGCGGTGCGGCGGATTTTCTTTTGCAGCAGCAGCACGCCGTAGAGCAGAGCCTCGGCGGTCGGCGGGCAACCCGGAACATAGATGTCGACCGGCACGATACGGTCGCAGCCGCGCACCACCGAATAGGAGTAATGATAATA
>Ga0307373_10016043_pt1 | contig 10100 bp, 6 predicted proteins | sample OX2MG_FD_202534 | JGI IMG/M metagenome (GOLD analysis project Ga0307373, IMG submission 202534) | Soil microbial communities from Risofladan, Vaasa, Finland - OX-2 | ecosystem: Environmental > Terrestrial > Soil > Coastal area > Acid sulfate soil | place: Finland: Risofladan, Vaasa | collected...
ATCCGGCTGGAAGTTGTTGCCATGCTCCATCGCGTTGAGCGTCGCCTCGGCCACAGCGGTTTCGAGCTGGGCCAGGCGGTCGGCGCTCAACGCGCCCGGCGGCAGGCCCCGCGCGATCTCGCTCACCCGCCGTAGCGCCAGGCGTTCGTTGCCCGGCGCGCTGGGCAGCGACCATTCATCCAACAAGTGGGGTTCGACGCTCACATCGAGCGGCGCGCGTTGCGCCAGCAGCATGGTGATGTCGTCCTCTTGCTCCCAATCCAGCGGTGTGAACGCCGTGACGCCCGCCATCACATCGGCGACCAGCGTCGCGTTGTCGGCGGTCTCGCCGACCAGCCGCGCCAGCCGCTCCTCGCCAAACATCTCGCGGCTGCGGTTGTGGGCCTCGGTGACGCCGTCGGTGTAGAGCAGCAGCGCATCGCCCGGCGCTAGCGTCGCTTCGCTCTCCTCGTAGTGGCTCTCTGGCAGCAGGCCCAATGGCATGCCGCACGCGCGTAGCTCCGTCGCCGCGCCGTCATGACGCCGATAGGGCGCCTCGTGCCCGGCGTTGGCGAAGCGCAACCATCCGGTCGCCGGATCGAGGATCGCGTAGAAGCAGGTGACGTACATGCTGGGGGGCAGGTCGGGGCCGAGCAGATCATTGACCTGCGCCAAAGCCGCGCCCGGCCCGCTGGCCGACCGCGCCGCCACGCGCAGCATGGTGCGGGTGGTCGCCATCACCAGCGCGGCAGGCGTCCCTTTGCCCGCGACATCGCCGATGATCAAGCCAATGCGCCCGTCGGCCAGCGTCAGCGCGTCATAGAAGTCGCCGCCGACATCGCGCGCGGGCTGGTAAAATGGCGTAATCTGCCAGCCGACGGGCGTGGGCAGCGTATGCGGCAGGAACGACTGCTGGATGCGACGCGCCATCTGCATCTCTTGCTCGTTGCGCTCTTGCTGGCGTTGCTGCGTCTCCTGTTCGCGGATGCTGGCGGCGAGCCGCATTGGTCCCGCCAGTTCCAACGACACCCGCCCCGCCAGTTCACCCTCATCGAACGAGTGAATCGGGTCGCTGAGCAGGAAGAAACCGATCAGTTCGCCGCTATCGGCCAGCGATAGCGCGCTCGCCATGCCCAGCGCCTGCGCGTTGTCGGCGGCGGGCGAGATGGCGGCGAACTGTGCGAGGATCAGTGGATGCGGCGGCTGGGGCGCAAAGGTCCGCAAGCCCCCAAACGATGCGATAAATGACAGCCCATAAGTGGCCTGCGACATCCGCGACTCTTGCGTCAGCGCCAGCGCCAGCGGGTCGTCGGGGGCGATGGTGAGCGGCGGATAACTATGGGCGGGCGCCATGCCCGCCTGCGCGACGCGCGTAAATACCATCGGCTGCCGCTTGATCACCGGACGCCATGCCACGCCATTTTTCGCTGGAGCGCCAGCCGTGTGGTCGGGCGCCAGCAGCTCGAACGGCGCATCCAGCAGCCGCTGGCGCACCCAGAACGTCGTCCCCTGCGGCGCCAGCACATGCTGCACCAGCGCCGTAGCCTGCTCGGTGAGCGCGTCGAACTGCGCCGCTCGCTCGATCGTCGCGCCAAACCCAGCCACGCGACGCGCGTCATCGTAGTAGCGGCGATACCAGCGACGATCAATGGCCGTCTGGATCGCCGCCTGCGCAGGACGGAACAAGAGGCCAATGAAGACAATGGCGATGATGATAAACGCCGCGTTGACGGGTGTCTGGAGGCTCGTGATTTCCGTGGACGTGAGCTTCGGGAAGGCGCTGGGCAGCGTAGGATAGACGAGCGGCGCCAGCGCGACAACGCCGAGATAGACGACTGAGAGCGCGACGATCTGGCCTCCGTAGATGAGCGCGCGTCGTCGTAGGGAGGCGCGATCGTACTCGTCGCCGCGCAACCAGGCGAGGCCAAGCGCGACGGGCGCCAGCGTGACGCCGAGATACCAGCACATTCGCAGCAAGAAGAAGGGGAGCGATGGATCTGGTCCGGCGACCTCGTTCAGCCAGAGCGAGACGGCAAACGCGATCAGGCCACCGGCGAGCCAGCCGAAGATCAGCTGTGGTCGCCAGCGTGGCGCGGCATAAGGCCGGTCGCGGAACTCCATCAGCAGCGGAATGAAGGTGGCGACGAGGATGCTGGCGCCGAGGATCGCGCCGAGCAGGTTGGGGAGCGAGAGCGTCGTCTGCGGTACGCCGACGGCCAACGGGACGGGCAGCTTCAGCAAGATCACCGCCGCCACCAGCAGCCACGGGCGCGCGATGAGCAAGACCAGCCGCGACCGAAAGACGCCCCGCCCGCTATTGAAGGCATAGAAGTAGTAGAAGAACAGGGCGCGTACTGGTTCCGAGGAGAGGGGGTACTGTTTGCCGAACGGCGTTCCCTCCAGCGCAATCTGGACGGCGCCAAATGTGACCAGCGCCACCCCGACGAACAGCACACCGGGGGCGGCGACGCGCCGCCAGATCAGCAGCCGCCCAATCGCGACTGTCCCCACAGCGCAGATCAGCGTGACCGTCAGCCATTGCAATGCGCCTATGAATACCGACACCACATGGCCGTTCTCCAAAACCTACCGTTTTAGTCCACACGGGACGTCAACGTGTTTGGTTCCTGCTTCGCCGGGGACCGTTTCACCTGCCGCTCACACGACAGGCCAGCGCGCTCCCCTCCACAGGCGTTTTCCGTGTCCGCCGAACTGGCGGCCAACCGTGCTAAATTGATCGCGGCGTTGAGATTGCGGTCTACGGTGAGGCCGCAGGCCTCGCAGCAGAACACCCGATCTGCCAACGTGAGATCAGCGTCCAGCCAGCCACACGCTGAGCAGCGTTTGCTGGTGGGCTCCCACCGGCTCACGACCACCACCCGACTGCCATACCACGCCGCCTTATAGGTGAGTTGGCGCCGGAACTCGGCAAAGCCTACGTCGGCAATGGCTTGGGCTAAGTGGTCGTTTTTCAGCATGCCCGCGACATGCAGGTCTTCGATTTTGTGGAGCCGCTTCACCTGCTTCAAGCGACGCTTCAAGGGCCTGGGGTTTGGGATGACGGTCCCATCCGAGAGGGTGGCCAGGGTCTTCACTCCCAGGTCTACCCCTACCACAGGGCCAGTGTTGTCCGGGACGGTCTGGTCCTGTTCCACCTGGACGCTGACATACCACCGCCCTGCCTGCTCACTCAGGGTCGCCGACAGGATGTTCACCCCGGTCGTCCCGGTTGCGGGCAGATAGCCACGCTCTTTCAGGCGCAAGCGTCCGAGTCGGGGGAGTTGAATAGCCGCTACGCCGCTATGAATCGTCCCTGTGAGCCGAAAACTCCCCAACCCCTTCTTCCTGCTCTTGACGGCGGGATAGCCGACCTTCCCGCGCCAGTGCCCGGTTTGCTTCTGCTGACACCGACGGAAGTAGTGGGCAAAGGCGGTGTCCAGGTTCCGTAAGGCTTCCTGGGGCGCACACTTACTGACCTGATACATCCAGGGCAGGTCCGTCTTTTTCAACGCATTGAGTTCCCGATGGAGATCAATGGCGGTGGGGCTTTTCCCCGTCTGTTGATACGTCTCCTGCTTGCGTTTGAGGCCCCAGTTGTAGGCGTAGCGCGCCGCGCCTGCATGCTGCTTACAGGCGGTGATTTGCTGGCGGGTGAGGTCCAGTTCGGTTTTATAGGCGCGCAGGACGCGCATCAGTGGTCCCCCGGTGGCTGTCAACTGCCCGTTGAGCTTCCCGTTGAAAGGATACCACACAATCGGTCAAAACGCCACAAAAAGACTTCTGGTTATTACCCTCCATTGCCCACTCACGATCCGTCTGGGGACAATGTACGACATTGGCGCCACACGGCGCGCGTTCATGCGCCCGCCCCGCAGCCCCTTACGCCCGCGACGCCGCGTTCGCCCGCCCGGAGCCGTTGGCGCGCCCGGCGTCGTCGCCGCCCGTCCCGGCGGGCCACAGTTCCAGGTGATCGTCGGCGAAGTGGACACGGGCGCGCCCATTGAAGGCAATGGCGTCGAGCAAGGCGCGGGGAATTTGCAGCCGTCCCACGCCGTCGATGATCGCCGTCTCTTCGGCCTCCTCCGCGTGGACCACCTCGGTGCTGGTGCGCCCGTCGCGGATCGCCACCGAGCGGTCCATCGCCTCGGCCACGTGCGTGTCGTGGGTGACGACGATGGTGGTCAGGCCCAACTCGCTGTTCAAGCGACGCAGCAGTTTCAGCACCTCGGTCGCGGTGACGCTATCCAGTTCGCCGGTCGGCTCGTCCGCCAGCAGCAGCGGCGGATCGTTGGCCAGCGCCACGGCGAGCGCGCCGCGTTGCTGCTCGCCGCCGGAGAGGCGTTCGGGTCGGTAGGTCAGTCGTGGTCCCAGGCCCACCAGTTCCAGCAACTCGGTCGCGCGGCGGCGGCGGTTGCCGGGATAGCCCGCCAGGATCATCGGCGCGATCACGTTATCCACCAGGCTGAGGTCGCTGAGCAGGTTGCGCCCCGTCTGCTGCCAGACGTGGCCGACGACGCGCCGCCGGTATTGCAGGCGTTCGCCGCGTGTGAGCCGCGTCAGGTCTACCCCCGCCACCTCGCAGCGCCCGGCGCTTGGCTCGTCCAGCCCGCCCAGGATGTTGAGCAGCGTGCTTTTGCCCGCGCCGGATGGCCCCACCAGCGCCAGCATCTCGCCGCGCGGCACCCGCAAGTCCAGCCCCTGCAACGCCACCACCTCGAGGTCGGCGGCCTTGTAGATTTTGACCAGGTTATATGCTTCGACCATGATCTCCGCCACTGCGATCTATCCCTTTCACGTCACGCCATTGCGTGTCATCGCGTTTTCATCGCTCTATTGCTACATCGCTGCGGCTCACCTTTGCCGCCTGCCGAGGTGGCATGTCGCCGCTGCTAGTCTTCGCCGATGCGGAGCGCCTGCCCCAGCCCCTGCGAGACGGCCACGCGCGCCGCCAGCGCCAGCGCCAGCCCACACGCCACCAGTAGCGCCGCAAAGAAGATGGCGACGTTCGGCCAATCGATGACCAACGTATACGGTGGCACACCCAGCCGCGCCGGATTGAGCGTGGGGTCGCTGAACTGCAAGTAGGGCAGCGTCGCCGTCGTCAGTAGCGCGCCCAATATGGCGCCGCCCAACAGCCCAAACAGGTAGACAACCAGTTGTTCGCCCAGCAGAATGCTCGCCAGCTCTCGGTTCGAGAGACCAAGCGTGCGCAGCACGGCGAACTGCGTGGCGCGCTGGCGCACCGCCAGCAGCGTCTGCACCGCGCTCCCCACGATTGCCAGCGCCGCCGCCATCACCGCGCCCAGCAGCAGCAGGCCGCGCAGCCCGGCGTTCACCGGGTTCTCTTGCGCCGTCGCCAGTTCCTGCCGCAGGCTGATGACGTTGTCGATGCTGTATTCAGGATGCGCCTGGAGGGCGGCGACGGTCTGCGCCTCCTGCGAGGCGCCGCCGGTCGTGCGCAGCCAGTATTCGTCGGGGCCGATGGTGACGTTGGTGTTTGGCGAAAGCACGCCGATAGTGTTCTCGAAGTCGGTCAGGGAGACCACGACAAACCCGGACGGATAGTCCTGTGGGTAGAGTGTGGGGAAGTTGTTGACGATAGCGCCGACGATGAACGTCGCCGAGCCACCCGTGCCATCCGAGAGTTGCAGGGTGAAACGCTGCCCGACGCTCAACTGATACTGCGCGGCGAAGGTCTGGCTGACCGCCGTCCAGTTGGGGGCGCTGGCCGTCCCCGCCGCCGAACTGTTCGCCTGATGGGCGCGCATCGTCTGCATCAGCGCGGTCAGTGACTGGCTGGCGTAGTCGGCCCGCCACGAGACGCCATTGGCCACCGAGGCGAAGGTGTTGGGATCGACCGCCAGCAGATTGAGCGAGACACCGCCCTGGTCGGGCGAGGTCTGCGCGATGGTGCGATAGACCGGCGCGACGGCGGTGACGTTGGGTAGCTTCAGATACGTCTTCGCCAACACGTCGCCATAGCCCGGTGGCTCCGGGGCAAACTGCTTGAGCCGCAGATTGGCGCCCACATCGTAGGCGGCGCGGTCGTAGGTGTTCTGGGTCAGCGAGGAGTTGAAGCTGAGCGCGAAGATGCCCAGACCCACCGCCAACACCAGCAGCAGGATGATCCGGCTGTAGCGGCTGGGGGTGCGCTCCACCTGCGCCAGCGAGAGCATCGCGATCAGGCCGCGCCCCCGCGTGGCGACGCGCTCGCCCAGCGTCGCCCCCAGCGGCGCCAGCCGCAGCACGAGCAACGCGCCTGCCAGCAACAGCAGCGCAGGCGAGAGCAGCAACAGCAGGTTGCTCGCGCCGCCCAACTGCAAGCGCACGCTGGCCGAGCCGAATTGCCCTAGTTCCAGGTAGCCGACGGCGCAGAGCGCGACCAGCCCCAGGTCGAGGTAATAGCGCTGCCAGAACGGTTGCCGCGCGGCGCGCCCCTGTTCACGGCGGAAGGCCAGCACGTCGAGTCGCGCCGCCTGCCATGCCGAGAGGCAGATCACGATCACACCCAGCAGCGCGCCCGCCAGCGCAGGCAGCGCGACGCTCTGCGGGCTGGCCAGTTGGGTGAAGTAGGCGCTGCCCACGCCAAGGCGCTGGAAGACGCTGGCAGGCACAAATGCGCGGGTGAGCGTCACGCCAATTACGGCGGCGATAAAGGGGCTGAGCAGCGCCGCGATGACGCCGACAGCGGCTCCTTGCGTCAGGAAGATGCCGAGAATCTGTGCGCCGCTGGCCCCGCGACTCTTGAGCGTGGCGATCTCGCCCGCCTGTCGCTCGATGAGTAACCCCGCCATCGCGGCGACGAAGAGCAGCGCCAGGCCGACGATCTGCGCGACGACGATGTAGAGCGGCAACGCCAACAGACTTTGTTGCCCCTGCACGTTGGCGATGAACTGGTCGAGCTGAGTGTTCACGTTCGCGGTGGTGATGCCGTTGGAGCCAAGCAGAGCGCCGTCAACGTGCGCCCGGAACAGCGCAATGTCGTTGGCGACATCGCCCATATTCGCCGAGCTAATGCGCGACTGAACCGTGTAGTACACTACATGCTGGGTCATCCCCGCCCCGGCGAATGCGCTGAAGCCGCTGAAGAGGGTCGAGAAGGTCATGAGGATAGGAAACGGCTTGGGCAGGCCACCGGGGTTCGATGTGCTGAAACTGAAGCTGTTCCAGTAGGGATCGTTGACCGTGCGTGGCATCCAGACGCCCACCACGCGCGCGTGAAACTGGTTGCCGTGCGCGCCGAACTGGGCCAGCGTGAGCGTGCTACCGACGGCCAGCCCCTGATTATCCGCCATCTCCTGTGTGACGATCACCTCAGGCGTCGCGCCGGAAGCCGCCGTCTGGGGCAGTCGTCCGCTCAACAAACGCATGTGCGGGGCGGCTTTGCTGTAGTCGAACGCCTCGGCGGCGGCCTGCGGCGGACGCGACGCGGTGGGCGCATAGGTATGGTCGCCCGCCTGCGACAGCAGAAACGCATCGCCGACGATGAAATAGCTGGTCGCCGAGGAGGTGAAACTGGCGAGATACTGGCGTCCGAAGGTGGTGACGCTGGTATTGGTACTGGCGCTGGCCGAGGACGACACCTCTCCGCTGACCAACTGCGCCTCGACGTTATGCGCGGCGGGGTCGGTGGCGCTGAGGGAGGTCTGCAACTGGATGTCCGTCACCAGGCTGTTGTACAGCGGGACGACGCAGATCAACGTGTCGGCGACCAGCACGCCCAGCGCAATCAGCGCCAGCAGCCAGCCGTTGCGCACGAACCGCAGGGCCGCCAGCTTGGCCGACGAAAGCACTCCGGCCCGTTTGCTCCGCCACACCGTCCGCTCCGGCGCGCCGGGCGTCCGCTCCGGCGTCTGCCGTGGGGCGCCTGCTGGCCTGGCTGGCCGCAGTGGCGCCCCCACGCCGCGTCTTCCCCGCGCCTCATCCAGACGCATAGCATCCCCCTCCTGCCGCAACAGGCAATCTGCCTGCATGGTATATCAGCGCGACGCAGCGCGCGTCGGCGATTTCGTTCAGTGGGCGTAACGCCCGGTATCCTTTAACATTAACGCACACGGCGCGCTTCCGTCCTTGTGACGCGCAAAACCGGGCCGTTTTTTCGCCGCAATAGGGGCTACCAGGCAGTTGCTCACCAAAACTCGATGGCAATGCCGGAGACACGCTCGAAGTCGTGATCAAGGGTGGCAAGCGTCAGACCGTATTGGCGCGCCAGCGAGGCGATCCACACGTCGTTTTGTTGCATCGTCTTCCCAGCAGCGCGTAGCTCGGCAAACAGCGCCCCGTAGATGAACGACGTGTCGGTAGTGCATTGTAAGATACGCTGTTCATGCGCCTGCAAGAACGCGCTACACAAATCCAGATACTTCACGCTTTGATGCAGATGGGCATGCCAGCATGCGCCATAATAGAGTTCAGCCAGTACAATTGAGGGAACGTAGAACGCAGCGACTGCCGCAACCTTGCGTTGTATAGCGGCATCACCGCGAGAAAGCTGATTGGCGACGCCTGTATCCAGCAGGTATCCTTGAATCACACCTTACCCCTGTCGCTCAATCTCTTCGAGAATCTGATCCATCTGTGCGGCTTCCTCTGGCGAGATGTGAAAACGCTGAAACAGGTCTACTAACTCCTGGCCAGGAATGCCCTGGGGAAGCTGTGGGAAGCTGCGGATATACGCCAGTGTCTTCTCCAGGTAAAATGGAGACAGGGCGCCCAATTCGTGAGCAATCTGTTCTCTGAGTACGCGGCTAGCCTCTTGAACGGTTGGCTCAGTCTGCTGTTTTTCATGCTTTTGCTCGATCATTAGCGTTTCCTTTCATCCAGGCGGCGCTTGCCATCCTCAGTATACCGCATTTGCCATTGCATCTGTACGCCTATTCACGGATGCGCTGCGGATGGGTGTAGACGTTGACATGATCGCCGCGCAGGAAGGCCGCCAGCGTCACGCCGCCCGCGTCGGCGAGGTCCACCGCGAGGCTGGAGGGCGCCGAGACCGCCGCGACGATGGGGATGCCCGCCGCCAGCGCCTTGAGGATGATCTCGAACGACAGGCGCCCGCTGACCAGCAAGACGCGGTCGCGCAGGGGCAGCGCGCCATCCAGCAGGGCGCGCCCGATCAGCTTATCCACCGCGTTGTGGCGCCCGATATCCTCGCGCATCGCCAGCAGCTCGCCTCGCGCGTCGAAGAGCGCGGCGCCGTGCAGGCCGCCCGTGTAGCTGAAGACGCGCTGCTCGGCGCGCAACCGATCCGGCAGGCCATAGAGCGTGGTGGGCGCGACGGCGAAGTCATCGAACGGCAGCGGTGGCAGGCTGGCGCAGGCGGCGGCGACGCTGTTCTTGCCGCAGACGCCACAACTGGCGTTCACTGCGAACTGGCGCGAGTAGCCGGCGTCTTGCGCGCGGCGGGCGAGGTCCACGCCGCGCGCCGTGACCACCTCGACGATATTGGGCGAGGGCAGGCCGTCGGCGTCGGCGCCCGCCCGCACCGCCGCGATCTCGTCGCCGCCAAACAACAGCCCCTCGCCAAACAAAAAGCCCAGCGCCAGTTCTTCATCGTGGCCGGGTGTCCGCATGATCACGGCGATGGTCGCGTCGGGCGTTGGCGCGTCGCCGGATGAGGCGTCGCTGCCAACAGGCGGGGCGCCGCGCACCTCCAGTGGCTCCTCGGCGACCAGTTCCTCCTCCGTCGGTGAGGCGTGCGCGCCCTGCCAGCGCACGGCGGGCGCCGTCACTTGGCGCACGGGAGCGCGTCACGCCGGTCGTCGGCTGCACGGCGGCGCTGAGGAGGCGCGTGTCGGGCGTGGCGCCGAGGCTGGCGTGCTGCGACGCCGCAGGGTTCACATCGGCGCTGGCCGCTCGCTGCTCTGATCTGGCCGCTTGTGTGTTGGTCATACGGGGTCTCCTCTCCGGCGCTGGGTAATCATCAATCATCTATGTAGAGTATAGCGGAAGCGGCCCCTAGCAATCTGCGCCAGCAATCTGCGCCAGCAATCTGCGCCAGCAATCTGCGCCGGACGCTGATCCGTCAGCTCGCGCCGTCGCGGCGCATATCGTGTACAATCTGAAAGGTGAGAAACGCGATCCACCATGCGTATCTCTGGCGTATGTGACGTAGCATGTGG
>Ga0307373_10016044_pt1 | contig 10100 bp, 12 predicted proteins | sample OX2MG_FD_202534 | JGI IMG/M metagenome (GOLD analysis project Ga0307373, IMG submission 202534) | Soil microbial communities from Risofladan, Vaasa, Finland - OX-2 | ecosystem: Environmental > Terrestrial > Soil > Coastal area > Acid sulfate soil | place: Finland: Risofladan, Vaasa | collected...
TCATGGCATTCATAAAGTCAGCCCTTCGACCGCCGAGATCAATACCTTCCAAGAATGCTGTCCTTTCATTTTGACAAAAAATACTCAGCGGGATTCCTTGAATACCCCCTTTACGCTTATATATTTTGATTGCAGTTTGTTATAATTTTTTACTTTTACCTTTATAATCCTGGCAATATATCTATATCATAGTTCTTTCCTTTATGTACCACCTTGCGATTGCTTTCATCAACATCAATACAAGGATGGGGGCAGTTATTATTGTTTGTATGGAAAATATGGGTTTGTTAGCCCCATCCATTATAAACCTGCTATCTACCAGAACATAATGGGGGGCAAATTCACGCTTTATCGCCCAGCCAATCATATCAATAAAGTGGTCCATTTTATTGATGGTATTTTTATTTAAAGCCAGCCACTTTTTTCATACCATAAAATTGTTTCTTCCATCGCTTTTGCCAAATAATACTGAGGAGATGCAGCAAGGTCTTCCCATAATTCACGACTGTTGCATAGCCAATTTGCGCTGCTTATTTCGTTTACCTTTTCCAAATTTAAAAAGGGTTGTCTTCCCATCAACCTGTATGGCCATTCCAAAGCCCCTGCAATGATGCGAACTGGATTTGCAGGTAATTTCACTTTAAAGGCCTTTTTTTTCAAAATAGTACGGATCGTCTCGCCAAGTTGTTCCTTATTATAATCCATACCATCGGATACGATATAAGAACGGTTCATTTCCGATGAGGCAAGCAAACGAATAACTGCACGCACCAAGTCCTTAACATAAACAAATGAAACCATCTGCTTATTCCTTCCAATATATGGCTCCCATCCTCTTTTGATCATCCTTACAAACTGAAGAAAATCCCGATCGCGAGGACCATATACTGCAGTTGGATTAATAATGAGATAGGGGAAGTTGATAATGGATTTTAGAAACCGTTCTGCGCACAACTTACTTTGACCATAAGTAGAGACAGGGTGTGGTATATCTGAAAGTTGAATAGGAGCGTAAGTAAGGTCATTCCCAGGCCCAAATGCGGAAAGGGAGCTTATTAATATGAATTTTTTCAATTGGACACCTGTTTCTGACAAGGCATAGACAAGGTTTCCCATATATTTACAATTCACAGTAAAATAATCAGATTTTTTTTTGGCGTATGTAGTGCCGGCATTATGTACCACATAATCGAAACTGGTATGATTTTGCAGAAATTTAGTTAGCTGGTATTTCATTTTTTCCTTCGAAGAAAGATCCAATTCTAAAAGATGAATATTTTCTTCCTGCAAATAAATTTTACTGCTCGTACTTCTAATTCCCCCATAAACATCATAACCCTGGACCAGGGCTTCCTCCGCCAAAAAACTCCCGATAAAACCACTTACTCCTGTAATAAGTATTTTATTTTTCATTATTAAGTGTAGCTCTGGAATCCTTTACAAATTCTTAATAAAACATCTGCGTCTTTTATGCTGGGTGGCATCAAAATGATCCCAAATGGCCCGAATTTTTTGATTGTCCTCCAATTCAGGATTGGTTTCAGCGAATTTAATGTTGTTTTTAATATAGGAACTTACAGTTTCATACATCAAAATAGCATTAACCCCCTTCCCCTGTAAATCCTTCCGGATTGCAACCATGAGTAGATCTGCGCTGTCATTCTTCCTGATAGCTTTTAAAAGACTAATAAAGCCAAACGGTAATAATTTTCCATTTGACTTTTGTAAAGCTTTTGAAAGAGACGGCATAGTTATTCCAAATGCGGCCAATCTACCAGAGGCATCCGTTATTAATGAAACGAAATCCGTTCGCATGAATGAAAAGTATTGTTTGATGTAATACTGCATCTGTTTTGGAGTAATTGGTACCACTCCATATAGGTCTGCATAAGCATCATTAATTAACTGGAATATCTCTACTGCATAAGGCAGGATGTCTTTCCGGCTTTTAGCATGAACGACATCCAATTTTAACCTCCTTTGTATAATGAATGCTATATTTTCAAGTTTTTCCGGTACTACTTTCGGCACTTTTACTTTATACTCAACCCAGTCAATATCTTTCTTATATCCCAGTTTTTCCAGGAATGGCGGATAATATGGATAATTATATAATGTAGCCAATGTACCCAACTGATCAAATCCCTCGACTAGCATTCCTTCATGATCCAAATCAGTAAAACCCAAGGGGCCGTGAACCGCTGCCATTTTCCTTTCCAATGCCCAGTTTTCCACTTGCGTAATTAAAGCTGTAGCAATCTCCAAGTCTTCTACAAAATCTATCCAACCAAACCGCATATATTTATTTTTCCACTTTTCAACATAGGCATTGTTTAAAATACCAGCAATGCGACCAACTAACTTCCCATTCTTGTAAGCCAACCAATACCTGGCTTCACAATAATCAAAGGCAGGATTTTTTTCTATGTTTAAAGTGGCTTGCTCATCGAATTTTAAAGGGGGTACATAATAATGGCACCCTTTATATAATATATAGGGAAAATTTATAAATTTATTTAAATCCCTTTTCCCTTTGACTTCTTTAATGATTATCCCCATAAGGATATTTGAATTAAATGATACTTAACTTTTTAGAAACTGAATATAATTTATCTAGCATTTTTTCAATTTGCTCTCTGGTATGAGTGGCCATTAAGCTAAGCCGGATAAGTGTTCCTTCTTTGGATACCGCTGGTGAAGTAATGGGGTTTACAAAAATACCTTCATCCAATAGCATATTTGATAATTTAAATGTATTGAGATCATCGCGTATATATATCGGAATAATGGGGGTGCAGGATGTTCCTGTATCAAAGCCCAAAAGGTTTAATTCAGTTAAAGTAAAATGAGTATTTGCCCATAATTGATCTATCCTTTCCGGTTCATTTTCTATAATCTCCAGAGTAGCTAATACCCCGGCAGTAGCTGCAGCAGACAGACTGGCGCTGAATATTAAAGTTCTTGCCTGATGCTTCAGATAGTTGATGGTCATTTGGTCCGATGCAATGAAACCACCGGTAGACGCCAATGATTTACTGAAAGTGCCCATAATAAGATGCGTATCATCAGTAAGATTAAAATAAGAAGAAGTTCCGCGGCCACCTTCTCCAATTACTCCAATGGAGTGGGCGTCATCCACCATAATAGAAGCCCCATATTTTTTTGCCAGATTATTGATTTCAGGAAGATTAGCTATATCGCCAGCCATACTGAAGATCCCGTCAATCACTATCAATTTTATTTTATCTGGTTGGCAATTCTGCAAGACTTTTTCCAGCGATTCCATATTATTATGCTGGTACTTAAATATTTTGGCAAGACTAAGTCTTGCCCCTTCTATAATGGAAGCATGATCCAATTCATCAAGAATGAGGTAACCATGACGACTTAAAAGTGCGGGGATCACACCGAGATTAACTTGAAATCCAGTACTGAACACAAGCGCGTCATCCATTCCTACGAACCTGGCAAGTTTCTCTTCTAATTCAAGGTGAATATCCAGTGTACCATTCAAAAATCGGGAACCAGAACATCCAGTTCCATATTTTCTAATGGCTTTTATGGATGCTCTTTTTATTGCATGATGATTTGTTAGGCCGAGATAGCTATTGGATCCAAACATTAGCACTTTTTTCCCGTTTATAATCACTTCAGTGTTTTGCTCCGATTCAATGATTCGGAAATAGGGATATAAACCAGCTTGTTTGAGTTCATCAGGTTTGGTAAATTCAGCAATCTTTTGATGCAATAAATCAATATTGCTATCTAAACTTAATTGAATGGAATTCATCATGAATTGAGTTTAGGTTTTTAAGCTTTTCTACACTGAACTGAAAAAGTATTTACTTTTTTTTCATCCTGATTATGAAAATTATTTTCTCATTTTTTCTGTATCATATCTGGTTCTTCAAATTAAAGTTCTTTATGTTTTCTTTGGCACCGTTCTCAATTCAATTATTATTAATCCGGGGCTGCTTTTCATACTTGCAATATTGTCGGATAGGTACCAATTGAATACACCTTCTTTAATATATTGGACATTCATTGTATTTATCAGGATTTATTTCTTTTAGCTCATAATTTCAATAAAAACTTAATGTTTGTTTGTTATTAATCCGTATTTAAATTCCTTAAAGCAATAGACTACAGGAATTAATATGTTTTTTAATTGGGGTTTTACTTTTCCATTCTTTTGAAAAATTCGACTGAACATTTATATTCAACAGTTTCTCTTTTATTTGCCTTGAATGCATCGGATATATTTCTATACTTGATCTTGATTTCAATTTCAAGCATTCTCAACTGTTTATTTCATAAAAATGTCCAGTTTCAGTTTCTCACTTTTGGGATGTGAGAAATAAATTAAATATTGGTTTGTTATAGTCTACAGAAATGGTGAAAATTTAAATTTATTCTTCCCCGTGGTCTTTCAAGTTGGATATGGATACCGTAATGGATGAGACACACATTTCGAGCTGCCGTACAACCACTTATAAAAGTATTCTGCCCCAGCCTTTATCTTTTAATATATGTTTATATTTAATACCTTATTCTAAAATTGATTATCTGCAATAAATTGTTTTTCCTAATATATTTTGTAAAACCTAGCCTCTTTATTTTTTAATAAACGAATAAAAGTATGTGCAATTAATGTCCAGTTTTATGACAAGGCTCATCAATGAATATGATATTAATCAATGAACATATTTAATATTAATGATTTGGCACTCATTGACCCGGTATTGGAAAGATGCTGTGGTGAATATCGTCCGGATTGGTTTCCGAGGCAGTAGAAGTGCTAAGGTTATCAATTTAAGATGACCAAAATCACCTGTAAATATGATTGACGTCATAAATTCAGTAGAGTAGAAATGGGATCTTCGCTCATTTTACAAAGTCATCAGTCAAAATTCCCAGATTGTAATAAATAATATGGGAGGCTCATAATTATTTTTATGAATGAACAACTCCTTCACAAATTTCATATCCCGGTAATGGGACTCGCCTATACCATTGATTCGCCCGTCAAAGTAGCTTGTTATGGTATTAATTCTGTAATATCAATTATTGAAGATAGATTGATTGAAATGATGCGGAGTCATTATTACCCTCAGATCAATGAACAATATCAACCCATATCTCCAGCGGTGGAAGATTACCGGGCAAAGCGGATTACTGATTATCTTAACCTGGTTAATAGAATGGTAAAGGAAAGCTTTGAGAAGCTTAAACAATCAGCTTTTGAAACCGGATCTGAAATTGTGAAATATTTTGAGATGTTACCGGATGATAATAAACTTAAACAATTATATCTTCGGATGACATTATCAGATGACAGTAATGAAACAGAGCAGCTAAAAATATTCCTCAGGTCAAAGATTAAGCCAGGAAGTATTGATGTGAATATTATGACTAAAGTAGACAAGGATCAATTTAATGAGCAGGGAGTTGTGAAAGAAGATTCCTCCGATGCAGTATCTGCCCTTCGAGGATATGCAAATAGCAATCTTTCGAATTCTTCGGTCATTTTTTCGGCAGGATTAAATCCGAGATTATTCAATTACTTGGGCAAGTGCCGGCAATTCGATGCAAATGGGTTAGGGAAGTTTGAAAAAAAAGTCATAATTAAAGTAAGTGATTTCCGTTCTGCGCTAATACAAGGTAAATACCTTGCAAAGAAAGGTATATGGGTGAGCGAATTTAGAATAGAGTCAGGATTAAATTGTGGTGGACATGCGTTTGGTTCAGATGGTTCCCTAATTGGTCCTATATTGGAGGAATTTAAAAAAAAGAGAGATGAACTAGTTGGCACCCTATATGATATTTATAGTAAAGCAACAATTAATAATGACAGAATCGTTTTTAATCAGCCTCATCCCATACAGCTTTCAGTACAAGGGGGCATTGGTACCCATGAAGAAGATAATTTTTTGCATGAGTATTATGGAATTCAGAGTACTGGCTGGGGTACACCATTCCTGCTTGTCCCTGAAGCAACCACAGTTGATAATGATACACTGGAACTTTTGTGTCATGCCACAAAAGACGATGTCATTCTCAGTAAGAACTCCCCATTAGGTATAGGTTTTTATTTTTTAAAAGGCACCAGTTCCGATAAGGAAAAAATGAACAGGATTGAAAAGGGAATGCCTGGAAGCCCTTGTACTGAAAAATATCTGGAATCAAATACGGAATTTACTAAAAAACCTATTTGTACTGCATCACGTAGATATCAAAAGCTTAAAATTGGGCAATTACAATCAATGGATTTGCCGGAAGCTGAGTATCAGAAAAGACGAAAAGAAGTATTGGACAAAGAATGTTTGTGTATTGGGCTTAGTAATGCAGCTTCTAGGAAATATAAATTCTCCCTAGTGAAGAAACTGAATGCAGTCACAATTTGTCCAGGTCCAAATATCTCTCATTTTTCACGCATTGTATCCTTGAAGGAAATGACGGATCATATTTACGGAAGGACAAATATTATCAGGAATCCAGGAAGGCAGCACCTGTTTATCAATGAATTATTTTTAAATATCCAACATTTTAAAGAACAATTGATGGCAGAGCAGGAAAATCCAGTTGATAATAAACATAAAAAATCCTTGTTTAATATTTATGATAATTTAATGAGTGGAATAGCATATTACCATTTTCTTATGGCTCAAATAAGCCCTGAAAGTTTTGTATTCTCAAAAGAAAAAATCAAACAAGGCCTTAACGAAGCTGAAAAGCAATTAAACCTTCTGAACAAGGAATTTCAGTTAACTCCCTCCCCGGAAAAATAGTATTGTTTCTTCTTCCTGGCTTATTTTTGTAATTACAATTCAAATTAAATCTACTGTATTTAAATAAATTGATTCCATTTTACCTGATGTAAAATATAAAATGCTAAAAGTTCCAAATGAATTGTAAATGGGATATTGGCCAATCAAAAGGGGCCAAAGTAACCGGAGGGTCAGATTTATTGAACTTTTTAGATGATTTTCAAAGGATTAGAAAGCTAATGATTTTATAAACTGAAAGAAGAGTCTTTGAAGACGGCAAGAAATCTTAATTATTCGACAACACTGCTTCGAGGACATGATTAAAATCATAAAATAATAGAGGATATATTTATCCTCTATTATTAAAATATCTTATCTTTACGTTGTAATTCAAATTTTATGTTTTCAAAAGCATGTACATACGGAATTAAAGCAACGCTTTTTATTACGAAAGAATCGCAAAAAGGGAATCGGGTTGGCTTGACGGAAATTGCAAAACATATTGATTCCCCAGCAGCCTTTACTGCGAAAATACTGCAACAATTAAAACACCACCAAATAATTCTCACAGTAAAGGGGCCACTTGGAGGTTATGAAATTAAGAAAAGACAAATTGCAAGAATTAAATTAAAAGATATTGTTTCAGCTATAGATGGAGATTCTGTATATGTAGGCTGCGGGTTGTATTTTAACCATTGTAACGAGAAAAAACCATGCCCTATCCATAATCAATTTAAACTAATCAGGAATCAACTAAAAATAATGCTTGAAACATCAAGCCTCTTAGACTTATCGAATGATATCGAGAACGGGTTAACTTTTTTAAAACGCTGACAAAATGGACAATCAATTAAAGCCACAAATGAGTCTTTTCCAGAAGGGAGAAAAATTCAAAGCCCTTAAAGTATCAGGCAACGCCAATGCTAAAATGCCTCTTCACTTCGCTACTAGAGAAGTTGTAATATTTATAGAAAAAGGGGAAGCATTATTAGGCATAAGTGATAGGGAAATTACTTTAAAAGCAGGTGATTCTCAAATCATCCCTGCAATGCAACCCCACACCTTATTAATAAAAGATGATTTTCAGGCTATTGTAATTATGGAAATTGAATCAGAAATAAAATTTGCACAAACTAACTAACAAAAAATGGAAACAACACATAAATATTTAGATGACCTTGTAGCTGAAGACTACCGCACCGCAGCCGTTTTTCAAAAATACGGTATAGATTTTCTTAGTGAAAGTAGCAAAACAATTGAGGAGGATTCAAAAAATAAAAATGTTTCAGTCAAAGAACTGTATTGGATGGGAAAGATTTAAAAAAAATATCTACTCTGTATGATAACTATAATCCACCGACAGATGCTTGCAATCTCTGCAATTATTTCACCATTAAAAGAATTTTTGGATGATTTGCACTTGTATATTCATTTGGAAAACAATATTTTATATCCCAAAGTACTTGAGTTAAGGAAAAGATCAAATGTTGAATTAATGGGATCGAAACAGATAAATCATGGGACATAGAATTATTAAATTAAAATAAAATGAAAACAATAGAAAAAAATGTGGGCGCATTTGTAGCTGAAGACTACCGTACCGCAGCCGTTTTTCAAAAATACGGTATAGATTTTTGTTGCAAAGGAAATAAAACAATTAACGAGGTCTGCAATAACAAGCACATTCTTGTAGAAGATTTATTAAATGATTTAACTGCTGTTAAAAAGCAGGGAGATAATCAAAACATTGATTATCAATCATGGTCATTAGATTTACTGGCAGACTACATTGAAAAAAAGCATCACAGATATATAGAAGAAACAACGCCTGTGTTGAAACAATACCTTGATAAACTATGTAAAGTTCATGGAAGAAACCATCATGAATTATTTGAAATAGCCGAACAATTCAACGCAGCAGTCGGAGAACTCGCAACGCACATGAAAAAAGAAGAACTGATACTGTTTCCATATATTAGAAAAATGGTAAAATCAAAAGGAGCGGATGAAAATACTTTACAGCCTAACTTCGGGACGATTAAAAATCCAATTAAAATGATGCTACAGGAGCACGATATAGAGGGTGGAAGGTTCATGAAGATATCATCTCTTAGCAATAGTTATTCAGTCCCAATCGATGCTTGCAACACCTACCGTACCGCATATTTATTGCTAAAAGAATTTGAAGATGATTTACATTTACACATACACCTGGAAAACAATATCCTATTCCCGAAATCAATTGAATTGGAAGAACGTATTAGCCAAAAGAGAACAAAAAGGAGCTATGAAACAGTTAGTGAAGCTGTAACTGATTTAACTAAGAGAGGCTATACAACGGACTTTCCCGTTTTAGTTGAAAAAGAATGTCTTGTTTGCAATAAAACAGCAAAAGAGCTTTCTCCTGATGAATTTGAGATTGATGAAACCTACCGCTTTGAAGGCTCAAGTGATCCCGGAGATGAAATAATAATATTTGCTATTTCTTCAAAGAAATACAACATGAAAGGTATTGTAGTTAATGGATATGGTGTTTATTCAAATTCTGAATCTTCAAAAATTGTAAGCCGATTAGCACAACATTTATGAATACTTATATACCTCTTAAAAGGAATTCGTTTATCCAGCCTTTAAGCAGGGAACACCATCATGCATTGCTTTTATGCTGGAAAATTAAAAACGGCCTTTCAAAAGGAGTAGCCTCATATAGAATTAAAAAGTATACTGATTGGTTTTACAAATATCACCTTGAGCCTCATTTTTCACTGGAAGAAAAAGTGCTTTTCCCAATACTTGGCAATAAAAACGGATTAGTTATTCAGGCTATTAGAGAACATAGATTGCTATCGAGGTTATTTGCCGAAGCTGATAATGTTGAAGATACTTTAAAGAAAATAGAGGGTACGTTAAAACAGCACATACGATTTGAAGAAAGAGTTTTATTCAATGAAATTCAAAATAAAGCTACAGAAAAACAGTTGCAAACATTATCACAGATACATACAGAAGAAAAGTTTAAAGATAACCCCAAAGATATATTCTGGGAATGACCAATGAAGGCTAAGAAGTAGGTAACTGCGAATAATATTAACGCCTGACTGGGGTAAGTATGATTAAATTGAAAAGAATAATACAACCTTTAAACAATTCATACTTGTTAAGAAAACTAAAATTGAACAGGCATTCTTAAAATGGGAAGGTAGTAAAATCACAGGTTTTCTGTTTAAACCATTAATTAGTGTCAGCAAGAAAACGGTGCTTTTGAAAAAGTTTTCACCATTTTTTTGAAATTTTAGAGGCATTACCGAGGCAATATAATGAGATCCGGCAGTT